>Ga0265797_10004718_pt1 | contig 20550 bp, 19 predicted proteins | sample P2T30metagenome_FD_192433 | JGI IMG/M metagenome (GOLD analysis project Ga0265797, IMG submission 192433) | Plant litter microbial communities from East Loma Ridge, Irvine, California - P2 T30 | ecosystem: Environmental > Terrestrial > Plant litter > Unclassified | place: USA: California...
TTTGCGGCGGAAGAAGATAGTCCGAGTTCGTTTTTAGGCGATGTTCCACGCAAACGCAGGTACTGGTGTTGAGATGGTACGAGATACGGCGGAAGACACGCGAACCGAGGGCAGAGAGGGCTGTGTACAGGATGTTGTTGATTGCGAAACAAGGAGACGGCAGCGATTGAAGACCTGCGGACGTCTTTCTGCAGGCCTGCTTCTGCAGACTCCAGAGCAAGGCAGATCATGATCTTCCTGGCTGGCGACTTGCTGGCGGTGATGTCGCCACCTCATCACCATTCATATCGCCGTGGGCGTATCGCAAGGGCAGGCTGTCACAAAGCGACAAGGATGTTGTGCGGCATGAGGTCAGACGGGCTCGAAGCGAGTGTCACACTGCAAGTAGCTAGCCCGGAACGAGTAGATTCGCTGGAAATCGAAGATGGCAGGCGGCACAGAACTTGCGATCTGCACAACTCCCCTGCCACCACGCACCGACCTTTTTGGGGCTATCTTGCCGCAAACACACACATGTCCGAGTGCATCAAACGAAAGACGCCGCCGGAGTCTCAGTCGCATTGAGGAGCTCGTTCTTTGCTTTATCTCTGGGGATGTCATCGAGATATTGTCTGCATGCACGCCGTGAGGATTGCTAGACAGCAAGCCCATGACTCGGAGCCTGAAGATACCGCGCTGAGCGCGCATGGAGCCTGCAGCAAAGAATAGGGCCAGAAGCCCATCGATGCTATTGTACTCTTTGGCCGGCGGCGAGTCCGTATCTATATCTACATACAGCAGCAGTCGAGGTATCTGAGAGGCGAACAGCCGCAATCCGTAAGTTCAAAGTGCCATGTAGCCATTTGACAAGATTTTGGGACCCCAACACAGTGTTATGTACTCACAATATTTGACACGACTCTGGTCGCGGCTGTTGCACTGGAGCACCAGAAAAAAAAAACCCCGAAGTAACACGGCTTTCCATCGAGATACTGCGAGAAGATAGAAATTTTCGAGGATCTGTTAACAACATCTCTGACAGGCATCGACTTGGTTGATTTGTTTGATTGCATTCGGCCTCTGGAAGTCTGAGCACCGCATGTGAGCAGTGTCGAGGCTGCATGATGCGTATCCACTAGAAGCCGCTGCCTGCATGTTCGGCGCACGCAGCCTCAGCCGCACCACTATCTTCTCGCTCACGCCTTCGAGACATGCTCGTTTCTCTGACAGAGGCGGACTTTTATGGCATGCCCCAAAGACTCTGATGCGCTATGGATCCGCTAAGCATAACCTTGAGTATCACAGCACTCCTCAAGCTTACTAAAGATGTGGTACTCTACGTCAAGGAAGCAAAAGACGCTTCGGACGAACGCAAGAACTTTGTCAGGGAAACCTCCGGTCTTTCGGGCATGCTGAACACTCTCATCGACTTCGTGAACGAAGAGGATCCCGGCGATCCATGGCTGCTCGCCGTACTCGAACTGGTGGCTAAGGATGGTCCGTTCGACCAGTTCGCGCTCGCTCTTCAAGAACTCAAGACCAAGGTTGCGCCGGTGTCCGGTATGCGGAAGCTTGGCCAGATGCTAGTATGGAAACACATCAAGGAAGATGTTCAGGCCCTACTTTCTCAGATAGAGCGTCTTAAGACTCTTGTCGGGGTGGCCTTGGAAGTGGATCACATGTTTGTACCGCAGTGCCTATATTCCGGAGTACCTAGCTAATGTCTACAGACGACTGTCACTTGAAGTCAAGTCAACGCTTGCGGAGATGACCGCTGATATTACCAAGCTGCAGATCAGTAACACGGTCATCGAGCAAAACACTACTGCCATTGTGGATGAGGCCTCGGCTCGGCGCAAGAAAGAGCTACCAGCCCGGATTTGCGATGTTGACTACCTACAGCAGCACCGTGATGCCATCGCAAGACATCAGCACGGCACAGGTGACTGGTTTTTGGACGACAATAGCTATCAGGCTTGGGCAGGGTCAGCATACGGCACCCTTGTTTGTCCAGGCGTTCCAGGTGCCGGCAAGACGATTCTGGCCGCTTTGGTCATCGAACAACAGCTTCGAGCTGTGCAAGTGTCAAAAAAACCTGTCGTGTTCATCTATTACAGTTACAAACGTCAGGATCAACAAACCTTGCGACACACCCTTCAAACCTTTCTGCGTCAAATCGTGGACTTTCTCCCGGAAATGCCCAAGTTGCTCGACAAGTTCATGGACGAAAAGTACACACCAAAGACGGAAGAGCTCAAGTCGGTTCTCGATGAGCTCTTAGAATCTCTCAAAGAGCTGACCATTATTACTGACGCCCTGGATGAGTGTCCTGAGGGTACTCGAGGCGACGTTCTCTCGTGGATAGCCGGTTTGCAAGGCAATATTTCGGTCCGCTACTTGGCAACAACACGAGACTTCTATCCCGATGCATCTCACGCTATCTTCGAAAATGAGCCTCTTCTCGAGATCAAAGCGTCTAGACACGATTTGGAGGCGTACACTAGGTCTCGTGCCAAAAGCTTGCGCGCCAAACTTCAGCCCGACCTTCTCGAGGACCTGGTAGATGGCGTTGTCACAGCCGCCGATGGCATGTGAGTGACGATATCTTATGCACTCAAACATCTCCGTGTGGGTCACTGACGGATATACACAGGTTTCTCCTTGCACAGCTGCTTATGGACTCGTTCCAAACAAGGCTGAAGGTCAAGACCATCAAGGCCGACCTTTTGGCGTTACCAACGGGCCTTGACGCATACGACACCGCCTATGGCGATGCGATGGACAGAATTTTTGGGCAAGAGCGGGACTACCAAGAGTCAGCCGAAAAAGTTCTGTCCTTGGTATTATGCGCCCGAAGACCCCTCACATCAAGCGAACTGCAGCATGCGTTGATGATCGAAACCGGAGACACCGAGCTTGAAGAAGATAACGGATTGGATTGCGAGACAATTTTATCGGTCTGTGCGGGACTCATCACGATCGACGAAAGCAGCGACACCATCAGATTCGTCCACTACACCACCCAGGAGTACTTGCAACGTACACAAAAGCGATGGCTTCCCAAGGCAGAGCTCAAAATTGCCAGAGCCTGCCTTGACTACTTACTGCTACATGAGTTCTCGCTGGTACCAGAAGGAACAACGCATGACGCGGATTCTGTCATCTCAGACTCCTCGTCGGAGACCTACGCATTCCATGACGAGTATAGACAAGAAGATGCCGAATTTAACATCAAACGCAGGGAATTGTATTTTCCCTTCGCCGAATATGCCAGCATTCATGGTGCATATCATTGGGATGCGGTCGTCGAAACAGACAGCTCAATACATGCTGATATATTGTCGCTGCTTGTGAGCTCTCAGGTACTTTATGCTATGCGTCAGTTTTTCTTCAAGCATTCCGACGACTACAGAAATGGCTATTTGGAATCTCCTGGCTCAAAGCTGGGCACCGTCGTGCATTGGATCTCAGGTACCGGCCTTGCACATCTCACAGAATTCTGCATCGTCAATGGTTTTGCCTATGACACCAAAGGTACGTGTCTCAGAATCCATGTCTATTGTCGTACATTGCTACGGATAATCATGAACCACTTACACAGTTATCGCTTGAACAAATGCTGACACTACGTATCAAGGTTTCTGTGGACGGAAACCGCTCGCGAATGCAGCTTACATAGGTCATGAACCGGTTGTGCAGATACTCTTACGTAGTGGCACCCGGGTCGATGCTACAGATGACGAGGGCTTCACTCCACTTATGCTTGCTGCTTATGGCGGACACGAGTCGATAGCACGGACACTCTTGTCACATGGCGCTGCTGTCAACGCCGTGGATGAGATCGGCAGTACACCACTTATGGAAGCATCGAAAGAAGGGCATGGATCCATGGCACAATTGCTCATCTGTCACGGCGCTACTGTGGACGCCAAAGACCTTGGCAATAGGACACCTTTGTTCCATGCAGCAGAAAACGGACACGAAAATGTGTTGATGATACTTCTCGAGCACAAGGCTGAAGTCGATCTCAGGGATAAACGGGAGATGACCCCGCTTGCATATGCCGTCAGGAAAGGGCATGAGTCGGTGATGAAGACTCTCGTCAAACATGGAGCTCGGCTTGATAGCGAGACCAGGTCAGGATTTTCATTGATAGCGCACGCTGTTAAGAACGGGAATGCCATAATCCTCCAATGGCTCATCGAGCGTGGTCTTACTATCGAATCGAAGAGTAGAAGCGGCCGCACGCCTCTTTCACATGCCGCTGGGAGCGACCGGAAAGCCGCCACGCGGTTGCTTCTTGAACATGGGGCCACTGTCGATGCCGAAGACGACTCAAAACGTACGCCACTCTCATATGCTGCATCTAGCAAAGGGGACGACGCTGCGTACTTCCTTGTTAGATATGGGGCTGTCGTTGATGCCCAAGATAACGACAACCGCACACCGCTTTCTCATGCTTCCGAGAGTGGTAACAGCAGCGTTGTCAAACTACTTCTTGAGAATGGCGCTTCTGTCGACGCTGAAGATAAGAACTGCCGTACGCCGCTTTCGTTCGCGGCGGCAAAGGGTGATCTTGATTTCATCATACATCTACTGCTCGAACGAGGTGCTGCTATTGACGCCAAAGACAACGGTGGCCGTACGCCACTTACGCACGCAGCTATGGCAACCAGCGATCTTGATGATATAAAGCAGCTTCTTGAGAATGGCGCTGTTGTGGACAGCAAGGATAATTATGGTCGGACACCACTTTCCTACGCCGCTTGCAACGTCAGAGATAAAGATGCAGCAGTTGCACGCTTGATGATCGATCATGGGGCCACTATCGATGCCACTGACACCAGCGGTCGCACTGCGCTCTCACTAGCAGCTGAATCAGGCCATGAGTCTGTTGTGAGGCTGTTGCTTGACAAAGGCGCCCATCCCAACAGCACGGACGAACATGGCCTAGGACCGTTGCATCATGCTGTCCTGTCGAAGAGAAGCCATATAGTCAGAGTGCTTTGCGGCGCTGCTGGTATCCAAGTGGATGCGAGGGACACGTCCGGACGAACGCCTCTAGCATGCGCTGTAGACATTGACGCGCCTGGTGATGAATTGGTGGTGGTACTCTATGATGAATCGGTACTCGACGATATCGTGAACACACTCCTCGATACTTGCAGCGTCGACACTTCAATTCTCGATGATTACTGGATCGAACGAAGACAGAAATATCTAGCTACCGCCTCCAAGCATGCAACACCTCCGCCCGACACACCGCCAACGCCGCCACCAATGCAAGATCCGTCCCCGCCTTCACCTTCAACTTCCATCCCGACCGATCAAGTCCCCTTCGACCCAACAACGAAAGATCATTATTCGTCACCAACAACATCTCCGCAACAACCACACCATCAACCCTAAAAACCGTCTCAGTACCAGCATGATCCCCCGACCGAATCTCAATCCCAAACCCCTCAATCTCGCCCTCCCCACCCTCAACCCTCGCCTCAATAACCGTAGCCCCACTCTTCGCCTCCTTACTCCCCTTAGCCGTACAGATACGCTTCCCAAGCGCATCCTCCACAATCCAATTCTCGACAATCGACGTGCTCACGTGTCGGATCTGGAGGACTTGCAAGCCGGCGGCGTCTCGGATAGTTTTCCTCATGCTCCACGAGGTGAACAGGCCCGGGCAGTCGAGAGCGAAGATCGTGCTTTCGGAGCTGGCGTCCAGGAACACCGTGTCGCGGAAGTGCCGGTCGTGGCAGCGCATTGAGATTTCGCAGTCGGTGGCGAGGACGTAGCCTTCTTTGAAGCTTGGCGAGGTCGGCGTCGTCATGTTTTTTTTTCTAATCTTGGCTTAGGCTGCTGTTTGGATGGATTCTGATACGTGGTGTGGGCTTGCGGCGTGACAACGACACCTGTTTGGCAGGCAATTGAGCGCGCACTGCTTACTCACGAGCCAAGACGTGCAGACTTCTTCAAAACGAATTCGTATTCTGGATGGTGCGTGTGGTAGTAGAAGGTAAAGAGAGAATCAGAACTCGCCTGTCGACGCAGACGATGTCGCTCAATGTTGAGATGGTATATGTGTACAGTGAACATGTATGTAATTGTATCCTCCAAGCAAACAGTCACAAAGCAACTTCAAGTTCTATGTTGTCATAGTGTCAAGCTATAACACATAGCGATCTTGGCAGCAGACGCGAAGGATGAACTACTTACTTAGTCGTGTTCGTGATACTTTTGCCGATCATGCAACTAAGTGGCACAGCAACAGCGCCATGTGGATTCTGTGCTGAAGATTCCGCTGACCAATGTGACATCCTTCAGAGTTCAGAGAAATCATGTACAAATAATAGTACTTTCGATAAAAACAACTACCCAAACGACTCCAGTCGCAAGACAGACGACAAAATCAACGCCTCCGCTATGCCCCAGTACAAAGCGCCATATATAGATAGATATACAACATCAACTTTTGCCATTCCATTCCATTCCACATCAACCTCGACCCCTTCAAGGCTCGACCTTGAAGTTCAACCTGATACCCATAGCCGCCAGCTCAACATCCAGATACCTGAGCACACCAGGCACAGCAACCTGCGTAACATCCTCGCCACCAGCCCACTTCTGTCCCGATTTGTCCTCCCAGCAGTCGTTCTTCGGCTCGCCCTCGCCCTTGATCTTATGACTGCAGCGCCTGCAGCGCACGCGGAGCGCCTCGTTCGCCCTGCGACGCCCGAATTGGCCGACGGCGGGCTGTGTGGAGAGGAAAGAGCCGCAGCCCTTGCAGACCCAGGCTTTGGTGTAGTCGGAGCAGTTGAGCAGACGGTCTTGGAGGAGGAAGGCCGTTCCGTGAGCGAGCAGGGCGTCGCGCTCCATCTCTCCGACACGGATACCACCGCCCTTGGCACGACCTTTGATGGGCTGGCCGGTGAGAGGGGTGACGGGACCGGTGGTACGGACTTGGAATTTGTCGTTGACCATGTGACGGAGACGCTGGTAGTAGACGACGCCGACGTAGATGTCTGCGCCGAGTTCTTGGCCGGTGATGCCGGAGTACATGGGCTCGTTGCCGTAGTAGTTGTATCCGGCGCGCTTGAGCTGGTGGCCGAAGAACTCGGTGGCGGTTTGGCCTTCTTGGTCCTTGAACTTGAAGGGAGTGGAGTCCTGGGCGAGGCCGTGGAGGGCGCCGGACTTGCCGGCGAGAGACTCGACGAACATGCCGATGGTCATACGGGAGGGGAAAGCGTGAGGGTTGATGATGACGTCGGGTTGCATGCCGGATTCTGAGAAGGGCATGTCGGGCGTGGGCCACTTTTGTGAGAGCACACCCTTCTGACCGTGACGGGAGGAGAACTTGTCACCGACGACTGGCGAACGGGGAATGCGGAAGCGGATGCTGACCGACTGGCAAGGCTCGTTGCTACCGCTCTCGTTGCCGATGAGCTTGATCTCGTCGACGAAGGCTCCCTCTGAATCCTTGTATCGGTGGAGGTGAGTGATGCCGTCGCGGTTCGTGTACTCTCCTGTCTGGGGGTCCTTGACAACAGTATGAGATGCAGCGACGATGTCACCCTCGCGCAGCTTCATGCCAACTGCTGCGAGTCCATCGTCGTCCAAGGTAGCTCTCCAAGATGCCTTGACCAAGCCGCCAGGTGCGAAGCCGAACATGTGTGTGACTGCACTGCCACGACCACGGCCTTGACCTTCGGCAAGGTTGATCTGCTTGGTCTTGTAGATGGTACCATGACCGAATCCGCGCTCGTGGGCGGACTTGTTCAAGATCATAGCGTCGTCCATGTCGTAACCGGTGTATGAAATGACAGCGACGACGGCATTGGTGCCGTTGGGGAAGTTGTCGAGTCCATATTCGTTGTGCAGAGGAGGCCTGACAACGGGTGTCTGACCAGTTTGTAGCTTGTAGGACTTGTTGTCTGTACGGTACTTGAGAGCAGTACCAGGAGTACCCATGGTTTGCTTACCCATCTGACATTGGTACCTGTAATGCGGTTAGCAAACTGTGATTTGGGGAATCCGAGAGAATATCGTTACATACATGTTACGGGGCGACTGGTTGAAATCGGAGAAGGGTGTAAGGTTGGCAACGATAGAGAGGATGTTAGTAGGATCGTACTCCAGATGTGTGTTGTCGCCAGAAACGATTTCAGGCTCCGTGCAAGCAATCGACATGAAGGGCTGCTCGAAAGGACCAACGTAGTCGACCTTGTCAAGAGGCAGGTACTTCACCGGACGCAACATGCGAGCAGCCTGGGAGAACATGAAGATACCAGGGTATTGACCACCGTTCGACTCGGGGATGTTGCCGATTTCGAGCTGAGCTGGAACGTTGTGGCTGCCTTCGACCTTCCAGTAGCGGAGAGTGTCGCCAATGACCTTGGCCTGCTTGGGTGAGCAGAAGCCCATGACTTTGCCGTCAAGTTGGACAACAACGTTCTCATCGAGAGTGGCAGCGGATGCCTCCACAACACCAAGCTGTGCCAGAAGCTGGGGTACTGCTGAAACATCTGTGCTATCTGTGGTGATCAAGCATTTGTGTGCCAAATGGTTGAGAAGACCGCAAGGCGATCCATCAGGGGTGTGGACAGGGCACAGGAAACCCCAACTTTCTGGGAGCAGCTTTCGGACAGTAGTCGTCTTCAGCTGAGCGAAGAAACTACCTCTGTGAACCATGCGGAAATGACTGATGAAACGGTAGAAGTTGATCTTTTCGGCCATGACGGTGAAACCAGATGTTTGCTGCAAATCAAGACCACTGGGACTGATCAAATTGCCCGTTGACAGGAAGTAGTCCAGCGATTGACCGAGGTTCTCGTTCGTCCGGCGGATAATCTTGGTGATGAAGTCCTTCTCGAATTCTTTGGTAGTGTACGCAGGGTATTGGCGGCTGCGGTTCCAGTCGCGTAGACTTAGGCTTATTGAGTACAGCCATTCCTCGACTCTCTCCTTGATAATCATGCCGTAGAGGAGACCCGGAAGCAGAATTTCCTGGTTCTGGACAGCATCGGGGTTGTCGATCGCGCAGTCGCCCTCAACCAGGGAGTAGAGCTTGCGGATCATGAAGATAAGCATGCGGAACTTGTCGGCGTCGTTCTCTTCGGTAACGTCGTGAGAGCCCAAGTGAGGGAGGACAACCTTGCGGAGGAATTCGGTTCCAGCTTCCTCGTCGCTCACGTCTTCGGCCAATCTGAGTACAGGCCTGAACTTTGATCCGAGGAACGCGCGTGTGCTAGACTTGCCGTAGAAGTTGTACGCCTTGTATGTCCTGAGGAGCAATTCGACTCTGTCGATGACAAACTGCTTGAGTTCCAGCTCCTTCTTTCCCATCGCACGACCAACGATACCCTCGTAAATTTCGCGATCGTTTGTCTCGCACAGTGCCTTCAAGATCATGACGACTGGCACGAGGTACTCGTTCTTGAGGTATGAGAATCTGAAAGTAACGTTGCCATCACTGAGGTAGTGCAGCACGTTGGTTTGTGATGTCTGATCGGGTCGGACAGATCGGATCTGGATACCGAACTTGGTGTATGTTGCGCCTCTTCCTTCAAACGAGGGACGAATGATGGCCATGGGGTAGTTCCTGCGGTTGACGATAAGCATACGAATAAGCTTCTCGTTACCGTTCACAATGAAGTATCCCCCAAGCTCTTCAGTCTCTTCACGTTTGTCCACCATCTGCTTTGGCGAAAGTCCCTCCAAGTGACATCTGTTGGAGCGCAACATGATTGGTACTTGGCCGAAATCGCGCACGCTCTCCTTCCAAGGTCCATCGTTGACCCTGTATTCTAGTCGTCCACGGAAACGTCCTCGGTATGAGCAGTGGCGCTCTCTGCACTCTACGGGCAAAATTTCGCGCTTTGTCGTCTCGTGTTTGTTTGATGCAGGAAGCATGCTCTTCTCAAGGAAGACATCGCGCACGCGCACTTGCAATCTGTTGCGAGATCCGTCGTTGGGTGCATTGGGCTCGCCATCGAGGAAAGTCTTGGTTCCAACATCCTTCAACGCGTGGTAGAGCTGTCCGTTTGGCGCAAAAACTTCGTTGAAGGAGTTGACGTGGGGATCGATCGCAGACGCCAGCGAAGGGTATGCGGTCTTGTCGGAAGGCGGGTTGCTAAACAGGGCGTGTCGTCTGAGGGTGTCGAAGTCGGTGCCCCATTTGCGTTTGATCTGCTCCGGAGGGCCCATTTTGTCGAGGGTATGTGTATGCGCGCAGAGGTGGGTGTTGATGTGTTATGCCTTGGGCATATGCGCGGTGTAAAGGAGTATGTTTTGGTGGTGGTATAGTTGTTTTGCACTCCCGAACTCCCTTCAATGCTCCAGCCAAACACTGCCAGCCTTTCTTCAAATCTCTAAAAGTCGAGTTCGGCCTTAGAAAAAAGAAGCTCCGGCAAACCTGCAGCTTTCTCTCGGCCTCGGCGGGAAGGCGCGCTTCGCAGGTCACGTGATAGGATTTCCTGCACCTCTCACCGGAGAGCCCAATCTACTACTGCGGGTTCCGTTCTTTGCCCTCTGACTAAGGCCGGTCTACTGCAGAGCTTCGAAGGTCTCTCCCGCACCGTTCCCGTCCTGCCTTGCTGCCTGCCTCGAGCCTGTCTGTCACACCTGCTCGCACAGCGTCTCGCCTCTGATCAACCCGCCGCATCGTGACACCAGCGCCGCACAAAGAAGATCTCGGATCACTTGGCGAGAGAGTGCGCGCGGCTCGTGCTGCACAACTGAGAACGAAACGATCGGTGAACCGGGGTTTGCAGGCGGTACACTTTGCAACTGTTTCACCACAAGGCTGAGAATCCGCGAGCACCTGACCGCCGCGGCACAGTGTGCTCAACCTTGTCGAGCTTGTCTATATACTCCGGTTACATACTGCCTACACTGCTGCTGCTGCTGCTCTTCTCCCTACAAGGAAAACAACGACAACAGCTACTACCGCCGCTGATATCCGCTTGTCCTGGCGTGCAGAACCACCTTGCCCATCCGGTCGACTCTGCAGCATCCTCATTACTCGTGATTACAGTAATCCTGCCTTCTAGTGTCTTCACTCTTGCTGCTCGGCCCGAGAGCTGCCAGAATCCACAGCGCCGCAAGAAAGCCCACCAGCCCTTCGCTCGCGCGCGCGAAGTTCCCAACTTGCTTGGTCCAAGTGCTTGTGGCCCCCGCAATCCGCATCGAAGGCTCATCACGCAGCACGCAGGCGCACCAACTGCCAAGGCAGCGAGCAGCGAGCTCTCCCAGAACCTTCGCTGTCCACTCGCGCAACTCCGATATCCCCCAAATACACCCGAGCACAAATCAAGGCCAGGGTGCCCTGAGTTACTTTGTTGTTGCGCATCTTCCCGCGTCCCCCCAGCCGTTGCTTGTTGCTGTCCGCCCCAAACGCTCGCCCACCGCTTCGCACCCAACGCCCGCTGACTGGCCTGGCGAGAGTTGGCATTATTCGACGTTGCTTCTAGCTCCAGCAAACGCACTGACTTCGACGGTCCGGAGAGCGTTGGTCTGCCCGCCATGGTAGGCATCTTCAGGCGGCTGTATGATTGGCTGTTGAGCTTGTTCTGGTATGTCTTGACCGTGATCCTGTCGTCCTTCTCTTGTCGCTTGATGTCATGTTCTCGACGCTGTCGGGTGTCGCTTGAAGCTGATGATGGTCGCCACATGGGACTTCTGGGAGAACAGCCAGTGCAAGGCGGCCAGCAAAATCGATGGCGGGTGTGATGTCGACGCTGATGCTAATGCGTCTTCCTCGATAGGGCGACAGAGATGGATATCACCATGATCGGGCTCCAGAACGCTGGCAAGACTTCCCTGCTAAGAGTGTTAGCGGTAAGCTCCGGACATGTTGTGAAAAGTGTTATGCGCATCGGCTAATACAGTTCCATAGGGCGGAGAGTTCACCATCGAGTACGCAAAAGTCCAGAAAGTACTCTGCGAAGTCGTCTTGCTAACACACCATCCAGCTCAATACCAACTGTAGGCTTCAATATGAAGCGCGTCCAGAAAGGACATGTTACGCTCAAATGGTTCGTCATCTAGATGCGCTCTGCATGCGCCGGGATGTCCGTAACGTCGTTGACACCTTCACAGCTGGGACCTCGGTGGCCAACCTCGATTTCGATCGATGTGGGAAAGATACTGTCGTGGTGTGAATGCTATCGTGTAAGTTCTTCAATTTTCCAAAATCCAGATGGGTCTCCGTTGCTGACAGTCTCTCAGATTCATCGTCGACTCTGCCGACAAGGAAGCTTTGCCAGTAGCCAAAGAAGAGCTCCACATTCTCCTAGAGAAGCCAGCCATGGAGGGCATTCCACTCCTGGTCTTGGGTAACAAGTCTGATCTCCGCGGCCATCTCACGGTGGACGAGCTGATCGAATCCCTCGACTTGAAGCGCGTGACCCATCGTGAGGTATCCTGCTACGGCATAAGTGCCAAAGAAGAAACAAACCTGGATGCTGTTCTGCAGTGGCTCATCGCGAGATCCTCCACGCATTAGCAACATACGCTCTTTGCACTGACAGATGAGATCTCACGATCTTGATCTCTGGAAGCCAGTGCAATACTCACGACTGCGATGCAAACTCGTGCCAGCCAATTGGCAAAGCGCCCAGCTTGCACCCACTCACGAAACCCACAACAATCAGACGAAAGACAGCCAGGAGAGCTGCGCGCCAGCAATGGCCACGGAAGGGGAAAGGTTCTTTGGTGTTTTCCATTTGTCCATGGCGATTTGACCAGGCGATTGGGTATTGTTTCCTTTTGCGCGCTTCTCTCTGCATTTCTGTCATGTGACGAGGAATGAGGCATGAGTTACGGCGGTATGACTTGTCCACGATAGCTACGTCTCTAGCATGATCATAATTTTTCTTGGGATGACTTGAGGTGTTTGCGCTTTTCTTGTGCGACAGCGCATGGGAGGCGACTTCGTTTGTTGTTCCGCTCTTCTTCAGCGTATTGTGAGGTTTTCGAAAGTGTACATCATCCGTAGCGTGAGAGAAGAGTCTCCCGCTTTGCGAAAGCAGGACTTCGTAGCAGCGCGCGAACACGCGCGAACAGACATAAAGTAGACGAGACAAGAACGCGCAAACTTCACAGCAGAACACGAACAGCAAAAACCAACAAGGAGGCGCCCTCCCTAACCCAAATACATTGCGCTGCCAGCACACAACACAGGCAAAGCAGCAGCAAGAAACGAGATGCTGGGCTGCACAGACCGTTAGGACACCACATGCCAGCGCATCCCGCAGCGTGTTGTGCAGCTGGGCCGACGCGCGATGCGCTGGCGACGACGGCCTACGGGCGCTCTGCCTTGACTCTTCTTGGATGTCTCAGTGCTCATCATCTCTCGAGCCCGCGCGCGCACTTTAATCTGCCTCTGAGAGAGGGGTGAGGAACTCAGTTTTCTGACCTGCGAGGCTGCGATCCTGCTTGCCCTACTACTGCTGCGGGTGATGGAGATCTTGGATGGGAGAGCTCGCTCGCACGCCCGTCCGAACCGATCGGCCTGACATAATGACGCTACGCCCGATCTGCGTTTTGCAGTACTGCACTGAGAGTAGCGTAGTGTGAAAGCCGAGCCGGCAGGGCGACGTGCCTTGGAGACGAAAGCATGAAAGCTCGGAGGATTTGCTGGCTGTCGAGCTCTGTCTGTGGCTGTGCGGGAACGAGTGCGGAGGAGGCGTTCTCTGGGCTGGGTGATCATTCGAGAACAAGCTGAATCGAGGCGCAGTGGTACAAGGGACGCGTGATGATGATACGACTGGGTGCTTGACGAACGACTGCCTGCTGATGGTTTTTTGCTGCGCTTCTTGGGATTTGAGTTGCTGTCGGCATTGCGGCTCATTGATACTGCGCGGCCTTTGCGTGGCGAATAGACGACACGGCCAAAATCTGCCTTGTACGCACGAGAACGAGAAGTCTTAGCATCGGTTGGCAAGGCTGGCTCCTTCGCAGAGGGCTGTGATGCGGGATTGATCAATGTGATGTTTGGCGTGCGACATTCCAGTCCCTCGGAGGTGGAATTAGATCTTGAATACAAACTTCGCACAACAGCCTCAGGAACGATCGAAAGCGATATTTGATATACAATATACCGCATCGACGAATGACTAACGCTCGCACTCGTTTGCTCTGAGCAGTCGCCATCACGGTTGTGGCTGAGCACCTTGACAAAGAGCCAAGACGCCTTCCAAGATCAGCAGAGCTCTGGGTCCTCGTCATCACTCTGCTACAACTTAAACTGCCTTTCGCCGCCCACCAGACAGCTTGGGCTACTTCTACCAGTCCCTGCTTTTCGCATCGCCGTCGTCACTGTTCTCTCACCTCGACACTTGGTACCATTTGCTACTAAAACACACCGTTTCCCATTTCAGTGGGCCGATATCAGCTTTCTACTGGCCACCGCTTGCGACAAGCCTCAAGCGTTTCTTGGACGGCACGAGACATCCATCAACCATGATTCTTCTTCCGCGGCAATATTACAACAACAAGTAAGTGCGCTCCCCCCGATTGCGACACATTTCATCATTGTTTTATCCATCGCATTCCTAAGACGATTGGCATCCGTCTGATCTTCTTGCGTTCCACCACTACTGCACATATCCGCTCGATTCACACCTGCGTCGTCGCACCCTACCGAACACACGACTAACACCATGGCCAGCTGTTATTACGACAGATACAACCGCAGAGTATGCAGAAACGGCACTTGGAATAACTGGGCTCGCTGGCTCGTCCTTGGCCTGGTCATCTTCGGCGCAATCCTCATCTTCTTCCTCTTCTCGTAAGTACACCCAAACCACCTCACCGCACAGACCCATCTCTCTCAGTTTCACTAACACCCGACGCAGATGTATCACCGCCCGTCGTCGCAGAAAGCGCGGCTACCAGCCTTACCGCGGCACCGGCTGGACTCTCGGTCGCACGCCTCCAGGCCACGGCCAAGCAACCTACAACACCCAGCCGCAATACGCCCAGAACCAGAACCAATACCAGGCACCGCAGACGCAACAGCCTTACTACAACAACAGCAACAACCCGCCGCCTTCATACTATGATGCGTCGGCCAACAGAGGTGGTAATGATGTTGAGTTGCAATCGCCACAGCCAGCGTATGGTGGTCATGGGTCGCAATATCAGCCTCCGAAGGGTCCGCCGCCGGGCAACCACTATTGAAAGACTGGTGTGACGCGATGAGGATGTTGAAAACTTGACCACGATTGGATGAATGGGCAAGGCAAGGCGCTTTTGGGCTGGCTTTGCGAGGCCTTTTCGTATTGGGTATTGGGGGATTATTTTGTAATGTATCTTATTAGACTGAGTTCTCTTTCTTGTACAGCAAAATCTCAGGTTGAAGCTATGAATTTGTGCTTTCATCCCGTGCTTCTCGTGTTTCTCGTCTACGCTCGAATGCAGTCTTACTTCCTCTGGCACGCGTTTCTGCAAACACTATGATGGTTTCGAGGATACCTCGGCCGAATGGATTGGAAGTCGATCATAAAAACACCAACGTCATCGCCATATGGTCCTTGCTCAAGCTCTGGCGATAACTCGGGATCACCACCGACCTTCTGACTTCATCCCAGAACTTCCTTGCAACCCGGACCAAGACCCTCAAAACTAAACGCCCAATGGCCACCGCAAGCACCTGCACGATTCGTAAGCTGTAAATGAAATAAGAAATAGCTATATATCGATCGGACAGCTAGGTGACAAGCTCTAAATATCCTTTGCTCCCCTCTTGACTTTACATTTCTATGCGTACATATCCAACGACGTACACATTGTTTCATCCTCTCACATTAGCAATTCATACATACGCTGCCCAGCATGTCCGAGCTACCCAAGACCATGAAGGCTATCAAGAACGTCGGCGTTGGCAAGGCTGAGGTGAAGGAAGTTCCTCTTCCTAAGATGAGGGACGATTATGTCCTCGTCAAGGTCAACGCCGTTGCCCTTAACCCTACCGACTGGTAAGCCGTATTCCATCCACTGGCCTCAGTTCCCAGACTGACACCCTCTCAGGAAGCACATCCACTTCGGCCCTCTTGCCGAACAAGGCAAAGGCTGCACCGTCGGCTGCGACTACAGCGGCACCGTCGTCCAAGTCGGCCCCAAAGTCACCAAGGACTTCAAAGTCGGCGACCGCATCGCGGGCTTCACTCACGGCGTGAACTCGGTCGAGAAAGAGGACGGCTGCTTCGCGGAGTACGCCGTCGCAAAAGGCGACGTCCAGTGCAAACTCCCGGACAACATCTCAGATGAGGAAGCCAGCACGCTCGGCGTCGGCGTCACAACCGTCGGACAAGCGCTATACCAGAGCTTGGGACTCCCATTGCCTGGCGGCGAGAAGGCGAACGAGCCGCTGCTCATCTACGGCGGTAGCACTGCGACCGGCAGCTTGGCGATCCAGTTCGCGGTTCTGTCTGGCTGTAAGGTCATCACAACCTGCAGCCCGCGCAACTTCCCTTTCGTCAAAGCCCTCGGAGCCGCAGAGGCGTTCGACTACAACGACCCAGACGTCGCGAAGAAGATCCGCGAGTACACCGGCGACAAGCTCACGCGCGCTTTCGATTGTATCTCCGAGGGCGCGTCGCCGAAGATCAGCTCTGAGGCGATTTCGTCCAAGGGAGGGCAGGTCACATACCTGCTTGACTGCAAGCACGATCGCACTGATGTTGAGAAGAAGGTCAGACTTACCTCCCCATTGAAACATATTACCCCAACTGACAAGTTTCCAGGCCACGCTCGGCTACACCCTCACCGGCGAGGCTTTCAAGTGGGCCGGCGGCATGGACATGCCCGCTCAGCCAGAGAACTTCGAGTTCGCGAAGACGTTCTGGGAATTGGCTACGAAGCTCATCGCCAGCCAGCAGCTCACTGTGCACCCGGTCAAGACTGGATCGGGAGGACTCGAGGGCGTGCTTGATGGGTTGGCGCAGTTGAAGGAGGGTAAGGTCAGTGGTGTTAAGCTGGTTTACAGGATTGATGGGAAGGCTTGAGTTTGGGGGGATGAATGATGATACGATGGTTGGGATTTTTGATGATATGATTTATGGTAGATACACCTGCAGTGCGGATTAAGAACTGTGATATTCACAGGTGATGGGTTCTTTTGAAGGAGATCAAAAAACGATGGCCGAAGCTAGCACTGTCCGAAGTCCTGAGTATGATCAATGGAATTATCACGAGCTCCATGTGTACTATGGAATACTTTTCAAATGATGCGTTTGATCCAACATCAAATCCAAACTCGATCCACCAAATTCAGAGTGACGAAAGCCACGTGATCTGACAACCTGTCACCTGGAAGGCTGGAAGCCTCAGGCGCAGAGAATGTGTAAACGCGGGTGATCATTGCACCCAGTGTGTTTAGACTGATCAGCTGGGGAATCTCCAGAACCCCGAAAAAATGAACGGCTTAGGGTGCGACCTCCTTCCACCGCCAGCAGCGGAGACAAGATGCAGCGCCTCATCCCATGGCATATAGGCCTTCTGCCAGCCGTGCGACCGAGTCTTATAAGAGCATGGCTGCCCCTTCCTTCAGTTGTGTTTGCTGTCACTATCACGATCCCCCATCCCCTGTTTGTCTGCTCATGAAATATTCTCGTCCAAGACCCGTGTACTCTTAACATTTGCTTGCGCCTTATCGATACCTCTGCGCCTGCAAGTATTGATCAATATATCAAAGGGCCATTGCTTTGTTGTCCAGATACTGTTGCGAGACCTCCTCTCCTCCATGAATCTCGGTCATCTTTACACTTATTTATCAACCACATCAACCACAACAACGATCCGCTAAATATCGACTGATCGATCAACCATTTCTGGTACACGGTGTTGCAAGTCGAGTTCACTATCAGCCTACCCACCTTCGTACTTTGATACTGTCGTCCCGGTATCACCATCAAGACATCGACAGCTGCTATTGATCCCAAGACCAATACTCCGCGGTACACAATATTTATCGATCACGTACATTGTCGAAAGTTCATACACCACTCCACAATATGGACAAGAACAGCATGGTACAGATCCTGCTCGGTGTGATAGGCACTTTGGCAACGCTACTCGGAGCCTGGGTAGCATGGCGAGTGAGTGGGAGTAAGCTACGATGGCACCTTTACCACAAGTATCTTGCCCTAATGTTCAGCAGGCAGGTGCAAACGTCGGCGTCATCAAACGCATATATTGCCGAGTCATCTCGATCGACGAACGGGACCTCCATCATGTTGGCATCGACGCCAGACTGCTTGGGTTCTCATGGAAGACATCGGCTTATCAAATCCACACAATGACTGGGTCCCCTCTACTGCGTTCAACAACATCCCACATTTATCCACTATCACAGGACCAAACTGGCTTTCGACTAGTGATCAAGCAGCTTAAAGGGTGCGCCTCATAGAGATTCGACTTTCCTGCAGGCTTTCTGGCGTCAAGCTTCGGAGAACAATTCTGTAGCATGGATCAGTCGTCAGACTAGCCTCCGAGCATCGGGATATGATGCAGCATAGGGTAGCCGATGCGACTTTTGTAAAATGATCTGGGTGTTTGCTAGTCTGCAGTACGGTGGTCTTTTTGACACAGCGAACTCGTTGAACAATTTTGTTGTCACATGGGTGCTGGAGACATACATTCCATATTCTCAATGTATCCATCATATTGACTCTTCAAGCCAAAAATCATGCGACACAATGTCTTCAAGATCAGAGATAATGGTGGTGGGGTAGGAAGTGTTAGCATCGACAGTGCTTGCAGTTTCGGTCTTCCGCTTATACAGATGTACAATCATGGTATGCTTCGTTGCGAATAAACCCCCACTGGATGGTATTATAGTTTCCGAGTCGTTGAACTCAGGCGCATAGACATGACCGGTGCTATTTCGTACCAGGGATACTTGAAGTGTGAAGACGACAAGAACGTGCTTCGTTACCTTTGGTGCCGCTCAAGGCCCAGGACTCGAATGACCTTTGAACATCAGCACGCACCACACTACGCGTGGTGCGTTTTGCGCAGCCGCCGCCTCAGTGCCACAAGCTGACACTGTGGGCGCGGACGGCAGATAATGGCAGTACTCGTAAACTGTGAGGAGTGCTGTCTCGCAGTATTGGAGTGAACCAGAAATGCACATGTAGGCGAGTCGCACATAACGCGCTAGCTCCTGCCAAGCGCGCCCCAGCCTGTGCCCTGCACGTGACTGGGCCTTTATATCTGAGATCTCCTGTAATAGCGATAGATAAACAAGATTGGTAGATCGAAGGTTCGTAGCGTTATCCTATCTTCTACAGGCTACATTCCTAGGACCTTAGAAAACCGGCTAGGAGTTAGCTCGGACTCTTCACACTTTGAGCGGACAAGGCCCTGAAATGTCCTAGAACAACTAGGGTTTTTGAGGTCCCAAGCGGTCTAGCCGCGTCCGGCTTCTTAAACTTTTATACCCTATTGGCGCTTGTTTATGACGAGTCGACGAACAAACCAAGCCTTCCTGAAGAAGCTGCGATTACCACGGCATCCTTTATACACATATGAACACACCTATACTGCTGGACTATAAGACTTGCCTGAACACTGCTATGATTTCGACGTTGCTGACACTGTATTAGATCCCGGACTTGTACACTAAGAAAGCGTCTATACGCTACCTCCTAGACTCAAGATTCCCCTTACATTGACTCGTACATGCCCATACAGTACCCATATACTTCTTTTTCACAAGTTAGCGTCTCCTTGGCTAGATCGAAATGGCTTTCTGTTCCACTGTGAGTTCCACGCCACTGGGCCGCCTCTTTCGTGCTACGGGCTGAAGCGCCCCAAATTTTGCTGCAAGTTGCCGGTGATTTGCAGGTAGAATGGAACTCCTTGAACGATTGAATCGCAGTCGGCGTTTCATGCCTCAAATCTATCACTGGAAAACGGCCCAGGTGCGCTACAAGCCGCCTTATGAAAACTTAACAAGCAACCCTAAACCCATCGCAAACTACTACTGAGCTGGTGCGCCTGGATCTAGTATTTGGTATGTTAACTGTTTTTCCCCCTTAGATCGCATCTTGTGATATATACTTTCTGGTTACTGTCACCCGCTCTCTTACGAACCATCTTCGTTACCATTCAACGTGTAGCAGAGATGTCTGAAACTGGTGTCAGGGAACGTGGACATGAGATCGTTGGAGTTTTTGCGCTCTTCGAAGTCTTATGCACAATTGCCTGCGCGCTGCGGGTTTACACTCGGCTGAGGATCCAAACCGCTTTTGGCTTGGATGACTGGTTTGCAGTGCTTGCTTGGGTGAGCGGTCGAGATCGTCTTGGTCATAACGTCACTGTACTAGAAGCGGAACAGTACCGGAAGCGGAACAGCTCTGCGCGTTACTTTCGCGTTAAAACTAGATCTTTACGCGATACTCTTCCTTTTTTCTTTATTATGCCTACCTATTCTGAAGAAGACCTTACTACTGCTATAGCGGCTTACTGTAATAGCGAATATCCCTCTATTCGAAAGTGTGCTTACGCGTTTGATATCCTGCTTACGACCTTCTCGAAGCGGCTCTCTACTCGAACTTCCTGCTCTAAATC
>Ga0265797_10004719_pt1 | contig 20545 bp, 22 predicted proteins | sample P2T30metagenome_FD_192433 | JGI IMG/M metagenome (GOLD analysis project Ga0265797, IMG submission 192433) | Plant litter microbial communities from East Loma Ridge, Irvine, California - P2 T30 | ecosystem: Environmental > Terrestrial > Plant litter > Unclassified | place: USA: California...
GGCCTTCGAGATTCAGCTCCATATGCGCCTACAGTTTCTCTCTCAAATACAGCTTCAATCTCTAGTACGAACTTTCTTTCCTCTCTCTTCTTGTAACACTCTCCCTCCAGTGCATAACTTATACCTGTTACCCAATCATCACCACCCATCCCCCAACCATCCCCATCCCCTCTACCCAGCCCCAAAAACCTCCCTAAAAACCTCCAAATTCTTCTCCCCCACCCTCCCAGCCGCATAAACAGCAAACACCACCTCCCCAAACCAGCCCTCAAACTCCCTTCCCTCCAACACCCCCTTCATCTCCCTCGCCACCGCTCTTGGCGGACACCCATATGCCCCACAACCCATGGCCCCAAGCACCAACCGCGTAACCCCACTCCCCGCCGCCATTCTAAGCACAAGCACTATTTTCTGCCTCAAATCCTCTAGCTCCGACGCGTCTGCGAAGTCTTCCTTGTCGTGCGTGAGTTTGGGATAACATGGCGCGGCGACTGTCATGACGGCAACGACATGGCGCTCTTGCTCAGCAAATTCGAGTAATCCATTACTCAGCGTGTCGCGGAATACAACGACGTCGGGCGATATGATCCCCGCGCAGGATCCGGGGCCCATGTTCGGCCAGGGATACCATTCGGGATTCAGCGTGGCGTACAGTGTCGAGGAGTAACATAGTGCTTCTTCTTGCGTTGTGCTGAGCGTGTAGCGCCATCCGCCGCCGGGTTCGCGGTCGCTTGCGAGGTTGAGGACGCCGGTTTTGCTGGGCGTGGAGGTGCGTGTTGAGATGAGGCGGGCTAGAGCGAAGGCGTCGCTGTTGTGGATTGTGATGGGGGAGTGAGGGAGGTTGGGGTATGTTGGGGAGGATTTGGTTAGCGGTGGGAGTTGGGAGGGGATGAAGTGGCTGGTGAGAGAGCCGCCTGGAGTCGAGGAGGCGATGGACGAGGATCTTGAGATTGTGTCCTCGCAGATTTTACGGCGGAATGCGAGCATGTTGATTCAAGTGGGTTAATAGTCCGGGTGGGCTGGTGTTGTCCGCATCAAGTTGCACTTGCTGGGGATGACAGATATGTTGGGTGTGAAGCAAGACTAACTATGCATGATTTGGTTGCCTAATTTGTAGCACAGCCACATCGAGTTAGTTTCACTTCTTACAACATCCTTCCCATCTCATCTACTCCCCATTCACCGTTTTTATGAATCGAAAATCGCCCCATACGCCGGAACACCCCTCCTCTCCATCTGAAACACAATCTCCCTCGTAAGCCTCCTATTACTAATAACCAGCACCGCCTCAGCCCCACTCTCCCTGTACAACCTCCACGCCAGAAGACTCATGTCCGGCTTCCCTAGCGTGCGCGTATTGTATAACACGGCGTTGGAATCTCTGCTCTTTACTTCTTCGACTATCGACTTTCCAAAAGTTGCCTCGTGATTCGGCGCCGTCCACAAGATGCGCATTGTGATGCGCTGGTATGGAAAGATGGATAGACACGGGCCGATGCCAGAGCCGGTGGCTACTATGACTACACTGCGGAAGAGCGTGGCGACGCGTAGGAAGCCGCAGGTGGGGATGCCGCGGCGCCAGATGTGTGTTGGGGCAGTGTCGATTATGCGGCCTGTGAAGTCTCCTGCCCGGCTGATTATGACCGAGTACGCCTTGCTACTATGAGTAGTGCCTTTCGTATCAACGTTGTCGGTGTCTTGAATTGTGGCGAAGCCGTGCCAGTCTCGGAGAGGGTGTTGAGCCAGTCGAACGCCTTTGCCGGGGACAATGGGTGAGTCGAAGTGCAGGCGAATGGCGTGGGATGAGAGATACTCGGACCGTATGCGGACTTTTCGTAGGAATAACCATGGGAAGATGATTGCGATGGTGGCGATTGTCAGGAGCCAGATGGATGGATTGCGTACATAAGCTTGCGTGGTGGATAGTTCCGAGCCACGGGCGAGGTCTTTGGTCGAGAGGCTGACGAGGGCCCAGTAAAGAATGAGGACTGACCAACCACCAAAGCGGTGCAGATATTCCCATGCATCGTGATATTTGTTGCGGAGTGTTGGAATCGACAGTAGAGTCATGGACAACAGCAGGAAAGTGATACAGTAGGACAATATCGTCGGGGCCAACGAGATGACCCGCGAATCAGCGTCTTTGCCGAGTTCAATACTGGCACCGGCAGTGAAGATGATGAACCAGATAATCGCAGCGATAGCGCATCCAACATGAATACCGCCAATGTGATATACGTTTGCGCAGATTCGCCGTATCGCGAGTGGTGCCGATGTAGGTACGGATGAGAAGATCGTGAAGAGAATGTTGATAACCGGTTCCGAGCGTATCAATATCGCGGCGCAAAGGTTTGCTGCAGTAGCATGCCCAACTTTAGATAGCGGGTATCCGCCACTTTTGATACCGTCGTTCAGGAGCCAGCATGCGACGGCGATGTTTGCGCATGCGATGGGAATGAGTAACCAGCGGTATGCGATAAAAACACGATGTCGCAACCAGCTCAACGTTGGAAAACCCTGAACCTCTGGCAGCGCGTCTGTTCGCGGTCCTTCAGGGTTCGAAGATGATGACTCAAGATCGGAAGATCCAGAATGGGATTCTTTTCCAAGAGCGAAGCCTTTCAGAAGAGTCTGGAAGTCATGCTTTGGGGGCAAGGGTGATAGTGTCTTGACTCCTGGCCCGGTGTTTGGTGATTCGGATTTGAGACCTTCTGGCATGCAAGCTGATACTTCGGAGTTGGAGATCATGGCGTGTTCTACTTCTCCACGGCCAGATTGATTTGGCAAGGCTGCAATTGTATCCTGTGGGGTTGTCGGTGGGAGTTCAGTGGCTTTCGTGGTAGTGCCGACGTCCGGATTCGACCACTTATCCTCCGGTTCGTGCGGCTCAACGTTTGTACTTAAGCGTGCTACCGTCGCTTTAAGCAGAGCCCGATCTACTTTACCATTAGAATTCAAAGGAATATCGCTGACACGAGTCCAGCGTTCCGGTACGGAGTAGTAGGGTAGATGAAGCCTCATAAAGCATTGAAGCGCTTGCTCGTCGATGGGTAAGAGAGAAGCGTAGAAGCCGTGAAGAACATCGTCGATGACCAACGAGGTAGCTCGCGTGATGTCAGGGAATATCTGTAAGTGTTAATGCGGTTCATCACATCGACGTACAGACTAATCGAGCTTACTTCGGTGATGGCAGTGACGCCTTCCAGCTCAATTCGGAAGCCCTGTGGGGGTTAGCACCTTTCGTGGATGGATCGCATAACGTCAAGCAACAAACTTTGATCTTGACTTGATCGTCCATCCTTCCAAACGAGATTAAACTTCCATCTGCTTCCCAGCAAACAACGTTGCCAAAGTTGAACATAGTGGCATTCCTAGTCAATCAGCATTGCTAGTGGTACGCAGTAGAATACTCACCCATCATCGACAAAGTTGTCGGGCCGAAACTTTTCAGCGGTCGTCAGCGGCAAATTGATGTAGCCCTTCGACACGCCGGCGCCGCCAACCCATAAGTTCCCCTTTTCCCCCACGGGTAGAGGCGCACCCGCATCGTCTAGAACGTAGCATCTCGTGTTCGGGAGTGGTCGCCCGATAGAAAGAGGCTTGCCTGGAATGTGCGCATGTGCCGAGACCAGGAAGACTTCTGTGGAGCCGAGGAAGTTGGAGAGTTGACGTCCTTGAGCCCAATCATCTGCAAGACTGTCGAAAAGTCAGTGTTGCGTAATACAGCTCGATGCCAAGTACTCACGTCTGTGGGCATGCCTCCCCTGCTACAGCGACGGTTTTGATGTTGGGGAACTCTTGTTGCGGGTACTTGGAGAGGATGGAAGGCGTGCAAATCAGTGTGTCAACCTAGCGCACATATTAGCTCGACTTTTCTGCTGACAAATTGATGGTGTGGACTTACCTGTACCAACGTTGCGTTCCAGTCTGATCCTCGAAGATAAAGAGTGGCGCCATTTACCAGAGACCCCAGCATTTCCCACGCGCCTATTCCGAGTAAGCGATTCGAGCTCAACATCGACATTGAGGACCATACCCATAGCAAAACTGATGCTCAGAACCTGCGCGACCTTCGAGCCCACGCCCATTCCCATCCGTCCTGGTTCCAATAGCAGTTTGCCAAGCATTGTTCTATGTGGAACGTCCACGCCCTTTGGCACCCCCGTGCTCCCTGCCCTAGTCAGCAATGTTTTCTTACTTGACCACCAAGGGATGCCTACCGGAGGTATACATAGCATATACTCCGTCGTCGGCCGAGACCTCAACTCCTGGTCTCCCTGCATCATAAAACGCCCCCGTCTCCATGCCCAGCTCCAGCACCACGCACTGCTTGTTCGCAAATTGTGTCACGCGGTCCCAAAATCGTGGCAGGCACAAGATGAACCGCGCCTCTGTGTCTTCGAGAATGTGCCGTAGTGCCTGGTCTGACACGACGCCTCCATCGATCGGGACATATTGGCATCCAGCTTTCAAGATCGCTAGCAGCCCAATGAGCATCTCCAGCGACCTCTGGACAACTAGACATACGCGTTGGCGGGGACGTAGTCCGGAACTGATGAGGTAATGTGAGAGGCGGTTGGCCGCGAGGTCGAGCTGGATGTATGTGAGTTGTTGGTCGGCGTATATAGCAGCGAGGGCCGTAGGGTGGGAATCGACCACGCTTTCGAAAGCCGAGTGGACAGTGGAGTGAGAGACTGAAGTCTTCGGGCCTTGGCTGAACTGGAAGAGAGTATCTTGAGCTGATGTCGAGAGGTTGGACATCATGCTGAAACGAGTTTGCAATGCCATTGTGCTAGCTGAGTTGTAGACAAGTTGAGAAGACTGATGGACTGGAACACTGTGAATGCAAAGCTGATGCAGGTATCCAAAGCGCCAAGATAGTGCTAGTGTTCAAGATGCCAGCGTTTGTCTAGCTTTTACTTGTGAAGAAGCGACCCTTGCTGCGCACGTGAAAAGATCACATCCCCAGTCTGTGCGCTCCGCGACGAACAGTCCGCTCACGGGAGGTGTCAAGTAAAGCAGACTATACCACTGACTATTTTCTGTAGGCAATGCCCTGCTTCCTAATGGGGCAGGACCGAGATCGCGAAACCCAATGAGATCGGGACCGGCTAATCGGGTCGACTGTGTCCACCATGCAGTCAGCAAGGCTGGGACAGGGCGTAGTACTAAATCAGGAAATGGTGCTTCATCTAATCGTTAGCTGTCTGATGACATATCCAGTAGAAGAATCTGCAGAGAATAGCAGAGCTCAGCCTCGCGAAAGCTGGCCTGACGTTTCGACAAATCTCAGATCCGTGACTTGCTCCAACTATACCATATTATGAGTCCCGTATGTAAGCCTACTTTCACGAGCAAACGTTCTGTAAACAAAGACTTCGAGGACGTGCACTTGCTTTCTTTCATATTGCCTGAGCTATAGCGCTATTCCATCGCGCTACACACCACGCAACATGTCCGCATGATACCAGCTAGGCCTTAAGTCTAGTCGCCGACCTGAGGATCGGACATTTCTTGGTGACGTGCGTAAATGGTTGATCGCCGAAGCAGTCGCCGAAGGATGGCCACACATGCAGGTTTGGATAAAGCGACGTAACATGGCTGGTCAAGTTCGTTGACGAGTCGGTTGATACTGTGCAATGACCGCTGGTTGCATGATGTTGGAGCTCTGGGGGCGATCACCATAGGCCCATTGAGCGCAGTAAATCGAGGCGCTATGTCCATGGAGTGCAACTACATGTGCCTGGACCAGATGTGCAAGGCGTTCGTCCTCGAAACCTGTCGCCTCAATGACCTCTACTTCGACAGGGTGGACATGTTCGCGTGGAGGATGCTGCATGTCTTCATAGCGGGGCTGTATCTTAACTGCTCGAGTCGGCGAGGTGCAAGGCTTCTGCTAGTGGTGAGTGGACGGGATAGGCGTTCACTTGTGAGCCGTGACTGTTCTACTCATGAGGCATCGTGACCGGGTTGTTTGAGAGCGCTTATGACTGTTGAACGCGCAAGGATGATGCGAAGGATTTGCGGATGTCGGCATTCCACACTGTTCTGCAGTCGAGTACAGCAAGCCACTCATAGCTAGCTACATGGCATATCAGTGCACGATTCTGGTATGTTCCAATAAGTGTCCACTTACATGTCACGACTTCCTTGGGAAGATCTTGTATGCAACGCACAGCCTTCATCGCCAGGCGTGTAGGCGTGCAGTGGGTGTTGTAAGACAGTGGGACGTTGGTAGTGTTGTGTCTCGGGAGAGGTGCGGCGCAGTGGTGCGGCGTAGACGGCGATCGTCATGCTTCAGCGAACACAAGCTCCAAGCTCCAAGCTCCACATGCACATGCACGACCTTCACCATGCACGCGCCTCGAGGACTACCCGTACGCCCATAGCCAGCCATGGCGCATAGACTGCTCGTAAACCATGGCAGAAGCAGCGCCCCAGTCGCAATCGACCACACGCCAGCCCCCGCAAGATGGCCCGTATATCCTCCGCAAGCTGGTCTCGGACCTGCCGCTGTCCGCTGATGGCGACGCGGCCGAAGTGCGCATAACCTGCGTCGAAGTGTGGAACGGCAACCTCTACGTGGGCACCTCGGCCGCTGAGATCCTCCACTTCGTCTTGCTGCCTCCAGAGCCCGGCGATGCCTCGGAAGAGCCCACCGCCATAATCGCATCGCGGCTCGAGCCACCACACAATGACCACAATGGGCCAGGCGTGCAGCAGATCCTGCTACTACCCAAGGTCAACAAGGCGTGCATCCTCTGCAACAACACCTTCTCCATATACTCGCTGCCCGAGCTGAGTCCCGAGTCGAGCTTCAAGCCAATACCTTGCCTCTGGGTTGGGGGTGTGGACCTGAATGAGCAGGACGAGGATGACACAGACGGCGTGGTGGTCGTCATTGGCCTGAAGAAGAGGCTGCGACTGGTGCAAATATCAGAACACTCACCGCCAAAAGCGATCAAGGCGATTGAATACGGAGGCTGCCTGGTGTCGGTCCGGCGATACAGATTTTCATGCGCTGCCGATGCACATTCGTACGCGCTTCTGGACGTGGCTCACCAGCAGAAGATTGGCTTGTTCCCAATCTCTTCGCTCGATCCTGACGCTGGCGATGTGGGAGGGGCTGCCGAGAGCCTCGCTACTGCGTCAAACGTGCCCTCGAGAAGCGTCTCCTCCGCAAGCCCACAGCCTCATGTTCAAGAAGAGCAGCGCGGTCATTCTCGTAGTACGAGCCTGAATGTCCTGGGGTTCGGCCGCCGACCGTCCCGGACGGAGAGTCCACGCGCACCAGCTCAGAGGTATGGCTTCGACGTACCTGAGTCCCTCTCGAGGAGCATCTCTCCGGCAAATGGACGCTCTCCAGCACGTGCACCACAGGCAGAGCCACCAGAAAGGACGTCCAGTCTTCCCAGGAGCGGTGCAGCTTCACCTGACAAGCCATTACCGCTACCTCCCCCAGAAGACGATGCGACTCATCTACAAGTTGAACAGCTACCAAGGCCACCACCCTTCGTCCCACTGAAACCACACATCTCGTCCCCGAATCCGAACGAATTTCTCCTCACCGTTGGCACCACATACTCTGAGCCTGGCGTTGGCATGTTCGTCAATCTGGAAGGAGACATGTGCAGAGGCAGTATTCAATTCAGCAGCTATCCCGACGCCGTTGTCGTGGATGGCTCAGGCATAGACATGGCTGCTTCTATGGGTCCTGATGCGGATGCTGAAGAAGGCTATATTCTTGCCGCGGTCCATCAAGAGGACGAAGACGAGACTACGTATGGCGTAGAGGTTCAGCGCTGGGACGTCGATCCCGGCGAGAGCGAAGCTGGTAAACAATGGCTGAATCTGAGCTCGTTAGGTGCCACCATCCATAGTGTGGGCAATTTCGTCTCGATACCAGTGGGTATGCGCACTGTCGTGCAGCCCTACGATATTGTTCTCTCCGAGATAGGAACGAAGCTCATGGTCAAGAGACTGCATCTAGGCTCAATTGACGACACCGACACACAGCAGCATGTAGCAACGACAGCAGATCGCGAATTCACTGAACGGTTGTCGAAACTGCAGGCACAGAACGTGCTTTGGGCTGGTGATCAAATCTGGTGGACAGTCAGAAATCCACTCGTGGTCCGTCTAGACGCCCGAATCGAAGCTGCACAATACACATCATCCGGTGACGGTACGCGCATCCAACCCAATCGACGTCAGCTAGAGCAGGTCCTAGGTGACATCCGCGGTCAGGATCCACGGAACGAGTCTGAGTACTTGAGTCTCATCTACATACGGCAAAAGGCGTCGCTCATGCTTTTTATGGACGTTATTCTTCGCACCAAGACGAACATCATCATCTTCGAGAATGAGAAGCGCATCACCGAGCAGGCGTTAATCGAAGGTGAGATGGACCCACGCGTAGTTCTGAGTCTCCTGCCTATCTTGAACAAAGAGGTGGCACAAGGACCAGACGGTATACAGATATCCGGTGGCATCACTTCGCTCGTCGAGCAGTTCCTGCACCAAAACGATCTGTCCACCATGTCTACTGATGTCAATGGTCCGTTTGGTGATAATCTACTTCACTTCGTAAAGAGATACTTGCAATTCTGGAAGAAGCAAAAAGGGATGGCTAGCGTTACAAATGACCCTTACGTCTTCCAAAGTGTCGATGCAGCTCTTCTTCATATCCTGCTGCTGCTGGACCAAGGGAGTCCGAAGGGCACCTCAAGCCCAGGCGTGCATCGGGCCGAGCTATACGAGTTGGTTGATAAGGAGGTCGAGTGCTTTAACCGCGCTGTAGAGCTGCTTGAGCAGTTCAAGCGACTCTATGTACTCAGTCGCCTATACCAGAGCAATTGCAAAGCATCGGTAAAGGCAGCCAAAGTGTTGGCAACATGGAGGCGCATCCTGGAGGGCGAGAAGGACAGTAGTGGAGAGGGCGTCGACGAAGCCACATTACGAACCTACCTCGCGCGCATACGAGACGAGTCGCTGGTCGAAGAATATGGCGCATGGCTCGCCAATCGCAACCCCAAGCTCGGTGTTCAAATCTTCGCCGACGACCAGAGTCGTGTCAAATTCGAGCCCACGCGAGCCGTCGCACTACTTCGCGAAAAGGCACCCGGTGCCGTCAAAGAGTATCTCGAATATCTCGTTTTCGGCAAAAAGCACACGCATTACGTCAACGAGCTCATCGCCTTCTACCTTGACACCGTCATCAACGAACTCGAAAGCAACTCGTCATCCCGCACCACACTCCTCCAAACCTACGAAACATACCGCATCCTCGTGCCCCCAAAACCCACATACCACAGCTTCATCACCGACAACGCTATCCCTGCCGAATGGTGGCAAGCGCGACTACGCTTACTCCAATTGCTGGGCTCAAACCAGCCCGCAACGAGCTCGTATAACGTTGCGGCTATACTAGCAAGGCTACAGCCCTACGAGCAAGAACTCGTCCCCGAAATGATTATCCTCAACGGCCGTCAGTCCCGCCACCAGGAAGCCCTCCGCCTCCTCGTGCACGGCCTCGGCGACTTCGACACCGCAATCAGCTACTGCCTCTACGGCTACTCCTCCATTTTCCGCACCCCAATACCCATCCCCGCAACCGACCTACCCTCGCGCGCCGAGCAATCCGTCCTATTCAACCACCTACTCCACAACTTCCTCCAACTAGACGATATCTCGCAGCGCGTGGAGCGCACGGGCGAACTGTTGGAGCGGTTCGCAGGCTGGTTTGATATTGGGGAGGTGCTGAGCGTGTTGCCGGATGAGTGGAGTGTAGATGTATTTAGGAAGTATATTGTTAATAGTCTGAGGATGATTGTTAGGGAGAGGGCGGAGAGTGGGGTTGTTAGGGCGCTATGTGATGCGCAGAATAGTCAGATGAGTTGCGAGTTGGTGGAGAAGAGGGAGGGGTTGGGGGTTGTGGTTGAGAGGGAGAGGGTGGAGTGATGTACATAGATCTAGATGGCGTTTATTGTGCTCTAGCATGATGTGGGATATGGGTAATTCAGTTCTGTTCAATTTCATGCACGTTTTTACAGAAATCCTGATATCAGTTGGAACTTGCAGTATTTTGTGCGAAGCCTTGGCACGTGGTCTATATTTTGAGTCGCTGCAGTTGACAAGCATCCACCACACCTCAACCCCACACTCATTCAATACTCGCAATCCCGTTCTCGGTCCTTGCCTAAACAAACAAACCCACCCATCCGGAATAATTCTTTGCACAGCGACATAATGCAGCGTCGCATGGTGAGTCGAATTGGAAGTTTTGTTTCGCGGTGGAAACGGCGCTAACGAAGCTGCAGCTCACCAAAGAGGAGGAGGCCACGGCGGGCGGCCAGGATATGGAAGTGCGTCGCGAGGACCAGGAGAAGATCAATCGCTTTAGTTCGCTGCATCAGAAAGAGACCGCTCTTGAGGAGGAGCTGAGGGCGAAGATTGTAGGCTTGCATGTACGGATTTGCTGGTGAGATGTTTCGACTAACGTCGCGCGCAGAAGGAGAAGGAAGACCTCGAGGAGATCTCCACCGAGCTGGAACTCGTCGATGAGGAAGACACAGTGCCGTAAGTGTCAGCAAACAATTGCGTTTGACGTGAATTCATGCTCATGAGTCGCTGCAGATACAAAGTCGGCGACTGCTTCGTGTCGTTACCACAGCCCCAGGTCCTCGAGTTGCTCGAAAGTTCTACGGAGTCTATTGACGGAGAGGTCGAGGAGCTCAAGTCGAAGCTGGAGACGATTCAGGAAGAGATGGGTGAGCTGAAGAAGGCGCTGTATGGGCGGTTTGGACGAAGCATCAATTTAGAGACATGAGTACGACGACATGATGGCATCGCATCGAGCAACAGACTGTTCTACGCGCAAGATCAAGACTTCAACGCGCATCTCTAAATCTATGCCGATCTTGGGATATGGAACATATTCTCGGAATACCATTCCGAGCTCCAGCACAGTGTACCAATTTCTTTTATCGCGCCCTACACAGCTTGGCCCGCCTTGCCAACCGATATCGTCATGCACTCGCGCCCGCTTAAAGCCCTTCAAAAACGCTAGACCTGCATGCCCATGAATAATTGTCGATTGATAACTGTTCTAGCAGCCTCAACCACCTCGGATAGACTAACCCACATCGCGGGGTTAAGCGCCACTCCTCTTCTATACTCCGACTTTCTCTCTCTTGCATCTCACCTTTCCTTTTCTTGCCATCACATTTCCAATTTTCTTTATCCTACTGCTGTTGTATTTTGCAATCCATCGGCAAAGACGAGGTGTCGTCATATACGCTAACATGGAATCCCGAATAGATCTCGAGAGGACTTATTCCCGGGAACAATCCCGGCTCGGCGACGAAGTTATAGCAACGCCTGTTGCGCTCGTCCGGAGCGTGACTTCGCGAAGTCAGAGGAGTAGAGGGAGCTCGAGGAGCCGTGGTATGAATTACACTTTCTTTGGAGTTGGATGCAATGTGTTCTTGCTAACGATCGGGTAACGATAGCCCGAGACGAAAGCTCGCGTGCGGCGTACTTGAATACTTTGGAGAAGGAGTCGGATCTGGAGAAAGAGAAAGAAGAGATTGTTGAAGTGGTGGATACGAGGTCGGCGGTGAGCTCGGGTACGCATTCGAGAACGGCGTCGAGAGCGAGTGGCGAGAGTGAGCGGAGTGGACGAGAGGATAGACAACGTGTCATTCGTTTCGAAGATGAGGATCCGGAGAATCCGAATAATTGTAAGCAGATGTGTTCGAAGCTGACCGTTGAATTTGGGCTAATGGGCATACAGGGTCACGGGTATGGCAGTAATCTGACGTACACTTAGGTACAACCGTCTATGTACCTGTGCTAATTTCGATCAGTACAAAAAAGTCTATGCACTCTTCACAGCTATTATGTGCGGTATGTATATACTCGCAACTCTGCGACAGCCACTACTAATGCCATTACAGTCATGAACAGCACCATGTCTTCCTCGTAAGCTTTCTCTCCCACTTCCCATTCACTCCCATCTAAATGCCCCCAGTCTCGCAGCCGGCGCAACACAGCCAATATCAGAACGTTTTGGCGTCACGTCAGAGTACCAGCTCATCCTACCGACCTCCATGTTCATAGTCGGCTACGTCGTCGGCCCAATGGCATGGGGACCGCTGTCCGAATCGTATGGTCGGAAAGGCGTCATGATGTACTCCTTCGCCCTGCTCACCGTCTTCTCGATCGCATCAGCCGTGGCGCCGAACTTTGCGGCCTTGGTGATATTCAGGCTGCTGGTCGGTATTGGGGGTAGTGCGGCGATATCTGTTGTTGGTGGTATCTGCGCGGACATATATCATGACCCGATTAGTCGGGGGAGAAGCATGGCGATATTCATGGTGAGTTGCGGCACTATCACGTGTGAAATAAATCGGACGACAGCTGATACGTATCCAGGCAGCGACAACTTTTGGACCCATTCTTGGACCGGTAGTCTCTGGCTTCGTCTCAGTCGTAAAATGGAACTGGCCATTCTGGATCGGCGCCATTCTCGCGGGCGCGACATGGCCGCTCGTCGTGTTCTTCCCCGAGACATACGGCCCCGAGATCCTAAAGAAGCGCGCGCAGCGACTACGCAAGGAGACAGGAGACGAAAGCATAGTAGCGCCACTGGAGCTCGAAAAGACAGACCTGAACCACATCGTGACAGTCGTGCTCTCGCGTCCCCTACGGATGATATGTTTCGAGCCAATCGTGCTCTTCACCTGCTTGTACTTAAGCTACGCTTGTAAGTCACCTTTACTCGTGTCCACCACAGCCAAACCCATTCCTAACAACGCGTCAAGACGCCATATTCTACATCTACCTGCAATCCTATCCCATCATCTTCACCGGCATCTACGCCTTCAACCGCGGCGAAACAGGCCTCGCGTTCCTGCCCATTGGTGTAGGCGCCTTCATCTCTGCGATAATGTACCTCACCTGGGACACTATCCTCGCGCGCGCGCAGCGGCAACAACGCCCCTGGGCGAAAGTTGAAGAAATGCGCCGCCTGCCCCTCGCGTGCATCGCGGGCCCGTTCTTCGTCGTCAGCGCGTTTTGGCTCGGCTGGAGCGCACGGGAAAGCGTGCATTGGATTGGTATGTGTATATGTACGACGTGCATGTGAGACATACACTGACTTTGTACATTCACCTCTAGTGCCTACGCTCGCGGGGATACTGTTTGGCATGGGATATTTGTGCCTGTTCATGGCGCTACTCAATTACCTCGTAGACGCATACGAAATTTTCGCGGCGAGCGCAATGGCGGCTGCGTCGCTGTCGCGTTCGACTTTCGGCGCTGTTTTGCCGTTTGCTGCGAAGCCCATGTATCGCGCTATGGGCGTCGCGTGGGCGACTAGTCTGCTGGGGTTTTTTAGTCTTGCGCTGTGTGTGGTGCCGTTTGTGTTTTTGAGGTTTGGGGGTAGGATGAGGGAGAGGAGTCCGTTTTGTCAGTATTTGAGGCAGAAGAAGGAGGAGGAGGCGGAGGGGAGGGAGAGGGAGAGGGTTGAGAAGACGGAGACTGAAGTGTAACTTTGTGAGTTGCGGGAGTCGGGTTGGAGCATAGAAATGTAATTACATGCATGCTAAGCATTACTCTCTCAAAAGTTCATGCCAAAAACTGCTCTGTTTGACTTAGCGCCGTTGCTGGAAGGAGTAGCACTGATAGAACTCGCAGAGCTGTTGTAAACAGTAGCGCTGACAGAACTCGCAGAGCCGATAGCAGTAGCCCCGACAGCACTCGCAGAACTGGTAACAGCTGAACCACTATTTGCCAATGCCTCGAAGACATTGAAAACCCCCATCCCGCCGCAGAATGTACTCTTATCCCCAGAGCAAGGCACATTACAATCATTCTGATTCTTCGCCCATTCCCCAGCCACGTTACTGCTGCACCAGCACTGATTGCCCTGCAGCACGCCCGCAAAAGTGTATGCCCTACGATAGCAGGTGGATTTGCATTTTGGAATAGTCAGAGAGTCATCGCCGTTGGGGCTCATGTTCTGCTCTAGTATAGAACGGGCTGGATCCTGGGCATAACATCCTATTGCATCCCAGACTGTTGGCGAAGGACCAAGAGATGACGCGGTGGTGGTGCTAGAAATGGCGGCGGAGGGCGTGGGTGTCGTTGATTTGATGCTGTCTAGTTTCTTTTGCGTGACGATGCAGTAGGATGTGAAATCCCACCATGGAGTGCAATCGAGACCTGTCAAGGGATTCCATTCGTGGAATTCCGCTGGTGAAACTGAATGCTTCAGTTGGGATTCGAGATCATCGCGTGTTTTGCTTACTGCCGTAGAGTTTGCGGACGTACTCGCAAGTCTCTCCCTCATCGGAAACGTTGTGCCATCCGGCACAGTCCTTGGTCGTATTAGGGTCGAATTGAAGGAGAGGTACTCCAGTGGATGCTACCAGATGGACGAGAGTCGCCGACGAAAAGACGGAAAAAGGCTTCATCTTGAGTAATTCCCAGTAGACAGAACGTGCAGCAAAGAAGATTGCAGAGATGTTTGCTGAGGGACTTAGTCAAGTACCGGAAAGAAGTGATGGCCACTAACCGCGTAAATCAGGAGTCTATGCTTTGTGTTTCTCTCGGATTTAGCTCGAAGGGCACATACGAGATGAGCAGGGCATGATTGCCCCGACTCTTCGGTCCTGAGCCTCACATGTTGGGCGAGTTCTAGACTATCGTACCGAATTGGGAGCTGTTCCGGTCCAGTAAGGTGCATCATGCAGGGGAGCGGCGCGGAACTCATCGCCAAGTCTGTCGACTTTACCTACACGGGTAATCAACATGAAAGGATTTCGAAAGTAATGGAAAATTCATAGCCGCGGTATCCCGCTACGTACTTGAGAGGCCGGACTTGGTTCATCAGGCTGGTGCTTGGAATGGAAGGATTGGTGACATTCCGTACGTTAGTTCCGCCCACTAGCGCGGTCCGCTACGCCTCACGATATATTACCACCTAGCCTGCCCTTTGACGGGCTTTACTTCCACCACTTTTCGCCGCCATTACCTTCAGATCGCTTTGCGCCGTTTATTCACGCGAACCGTAGACGACCTGGCAACTTGCACGCTAGATATCGTCGTCTGGTAATCCGGTGCGCTTTCACCTTCACCCTCTTCAAGCAAGGAGTCGACACTGACCACAACAGTCACCAAGAATAGCCGGATGCTCACTCGCCCCCTGGACGACATGTCCACTTTCCATCCGTTTCCTAGCTTGCCGTTGGAACTTCGCTTAGCCATATGGGAATTGACTGTGGAACCCCGCGAGGTCGAGATCCGCATCGTGCTGCCGATGATGCCTGAAGACCCCATCGAAGCCCGGTACTGGAATGATCCTGATAACTGGGGACGTGTCGACACAGCGAGATTTAACGAAGCCATGACCCATGCTCCCACCACAAAACGAGGATATCGAAGAGCGAAAACGAAACTAAAGCGGGAGTGGAAGCCTTACCGACCATATGTCCATATGGTTTCGTCGATGATTCCTGCGGCGCTGCATGCTTGCCGGGAAGCCCGGAGCCATCTGGTTCGAGCAGATTATGGACTATATCAGCCAGTCTCCTTGCACCCGGACGCTCAGCCCGCGGATCGCCGGTACGTCTGGCTGAACCTGGACATCGATGTGTTGGACATAGGAACGTCGTATCTGCTTCACTTTGATTCAATTGCTCCTGCAATAAAGCGCTTGAAGCTCAGTCGAAAGAACACATTAGACAATTTGTGGTACAATGTTGAGGGGCGAGAACTACTTCCTCTTTTCGTCAATGTCGAAAAGATGTTTGTAGTTTGCAGTGACAGCATCATTAACTGGTCTGAAGATGAGGTGTGGCATTACTGTTGGCCCTGTGCCAAGGAAAACTTGGTTTTCATCGACGAAATTTCACCTCTGGGGTATTTCGAAGCGGGGTGGCTCGAGTTGGACGGATACGTCGACAGATTGTATCAGTTCCCCAGAGATGTAACTATGTTAGACTAGTTCCCTGCTTAATGCATGTCCTCCTCAGAAAGGTTCCTACTTTTGAATACTCGAGCGTGTCAAGCAAGTTTTGTCCCGCCGGAGTCTGCCAGTATCAAGTCAAGACTGTATACTACAAGGAAATATTGAGTGTACACTCTCCTCATCAAGTTCTGCCGCAATTACTCGTTGTATCCTGCGCTAGTCGGTAGGAGTTGATGACTGCGAAATGGTTTCTGGTTGTGCTTTGTGAGTAAACCCCTCTCGCGGCGGTCTGGACTGTGCCTCTTGCATCTGATATGCCTCATTAATCTTCAATTTGTATGGTCGCAATCCAGTCTACTGTGTCCTATGATGATCCACCGGTCATCTGTGGACATATCAGCGTCAGTTAAACAGCGAGAAGTAATGTTTGGTCTTTGGACAGTTCGAGTCGTCATGCAGCATGAAGCCGAGCATCAAAGACAGCCTGAGCTTAAGTTGAGTGTGAAGGTCACCTGAGGTCCCTGCAAGATTGGAATAGCGCGCAAGTGGTGTGGGTGTGGTGTAGGTCAGGTGCAGATGATCGGCGTGTCGGCGTTTCGCGCATGTCCTCGCCGCAGCACTCCCGAGCATCAACATTGAAGTGTGCATACGTAATCTACAACAACCAATGCGGTTACACGAGTCTAAAAGGCCAGGAGTCCGGCGGGAGCATTTGACCATTTGATGCGCCACCTGAACAATCTTTTCCAATCACAATACTTGAAACATAGCACAAAAGATGGAAGGCGGAGTTGACGCGGAGGAGAGAAGCTCCGTGGATGCGGCGCAGGACGTGGCGCAACAAGATGCAGAGCTACACGATGATGCGGGAGAGGAAAATAAGTTCCAGAAGGCGATTGGAGCGTGGAGGAGTACGGCGCATCAAAGGAGAGAGTCAATCAGGCGCCGGCTGACAATGGGCTAGACATCGACCTCACCACGCTCATTCCCCAGCTAGACGACGTCGCGTCGGACATAGTCTCACACCAGAGAGACACTCTCACACAGAGAAAAGACCTTGCGCAGAAGACGAAGGACTTCAGGAAGCTCGACGATGCCAGCAAGCTGAGCGAGTTTAAGGCTCTCTTGAAGTGTACGTATACAAGTACAAATACGTATGTCACGATGCTAAGTCGTGCGTACAGCATACCAGAACTTCATCGACCTCATTTCGAACCAATCCAAAACCGTCCAGGCTGCCTTCTTCCAAGTCTACTCCCCGCTATCTGAAGCACCAGACCCGTACCCACTCCTCGAAGCCTCTGTCGATTCTATTGTCACAGCCGATGAGACCGTGCCCAAGATCACAGCCGAGAACGAGAGACTACAAAAGACTGTAGCTAGTCTTACAGCACAAGTGGACGATTCGGAGAAGAAGTTGGAGCAGGAGCGAACTGCGCGCAAAGCTCTCGAGGAGACCCGTGACAGCAAAATAAAGGAGGTCGAGCAGTCATGGACAGCAGTCTTGGGTGAAAAGCAGGATAATTGGGAGTCCAAGGAGAAGAATCTTGAGGAGAAGGTCGAGAGCCAGGACCGACTGCTGAAGGAGCTCAAGGCCAGCTACGAGGTGTCGCAGAGACTTGGCAAGGGAGAGGAGGCCGGAGAAGAGAGCAGATCCGGAGCCACAGCAGCTGAGCTCGAGATTGTCAGCTCAGAGCTGGAGAGAACGAGCCATCGCCTGGCCGAGATTGAAGCACGCAACGAACAACTGCGCTTGGAGCTCGCGCAAACAGCATCGGCACAGGCACAGCATGTCGCGGTGGAAGATGACCCAGTTTTCATGAGACTACAGTCAGAGAACTCATCACTGCTGCGAAAGCTTGAAAACGCGCGATTCGAGAAGGACTCCAATCGGACACGACTTGAAACGGAGACACGAAGCTTGGAGCGCGAGATCAAGTCGCTGAAGAACGAGAAGGAGGCGTTGCGAGACAAGGTCCAGAAATGGGGTGACTACGACAACGTGAAGCAAGAGCTCGAAGTCTTGAAGTCCATCGAATTCGCAACCGGCGACGACGACGATGAAGCCACCGAGCTTGCCCTCTCCCAAAACGGCACACCCGCCAAAGGCAAAGGCGAAACCCTAGAACAGCTCCTCCTCGCCCGCAACAAGAAGCTCAGCAACGAGCTCACCGTCCTGCGCGTCTCCCACCAAGACCTCCAAACCCGCCTCGAAGCCCTTCAAGACGAGCTCTCCAACACAAACATGTCTCTCGAAAAGTCCCGCGCCCTCAACGAGACCCTCGAGTCCGACCTCGAAAAAGTCCAGCAAGAAGCCTCCAACGCCTTCGACCCCAGCGGCATGTCCGTAGCAGGCACATACGTCTCGCGCTACCCACAATCTTCCGCCCGTCGCGGCCGCGCCTCCTCACCCACTTCATCCATCATCTCAGGCTTTGACAATGCCTCACAGAGCCCATTGGCATCGCTCCGGGCCGGCGAAGCCATGGGCGGCGGCTCCGGCATCCTCCCCATGGTAACCGCCCAACGCGACCGCTTCAAAAAGCGCAACTCGGAACTCGAATCCGAACTACAAAAATGCCACGCATCCATCTCCTCCCTGCGCTCTGAAATCGGCGCCTTACAGAAGGATAATCTCGACTTGTACGAAAAGACGCGCTATGTCAGCTCGTACAATCGCTCCACCGCCGTGGACCTCAATCCCAACCCATCGACCGTCAACATCGGAGCAAGCGACAAGTACAAGGCGTCTTACGAATCCAATCTGTCTCCCTTCGCCGCATTCCGGGGCCGCGAGTCTGCGCGCGCGATGAAGCGCATGCACCTCTTTGAACGCATGATACTACGCGTCACAAAATTCGTACTACAGACGCGCATAAGTCGGAATATGTTTGCGGGATACCTTATTGCGCTGCACTTTATGGTGTTTTATATGCTGTTTTCGGATGGAGGGGTTAGTGCTGCGGCAGCGAGTGCGGTTGCGGAGGCGAGTGGGCCTGGTGGGATGCCTGCTGGTATGGGTGTAGGAGATCCGGTGGTGGGGTCCAGGGATGGGGAATGAGATGAGCTGCTGGGTAGACGAGGGGGGATGTGTATGATTATGGTGTTGTTGGAATGACCTGGGATGCAAATGCTGAGATTGTCCTGTATTGCGATCTAGCGAGTTGGTTATGACTTTCACTTAGGGTAGACTTGAGCTGCGAAATGAGGCTTCAGGGATGAATCACAGTACCGTGCATATATCCCACAGAAAGACTTGACGACATGATAGCAATACCCAATCGTCTGAGATGTTCACGCAGGGAAATTGTTGCAATTATTGCACAGCAGAATGGAAGTAGTAAAAACAGTCTGCGAATTCGCCAAAGAGTTTCACCATTTATAAACACTCTCGAAAGCCAGGGCAAGAAGTCAAGGGCGACAACTATATTGTTTTGTTGAAAGCGCTATGCTTCGAGATCAAATCGAGGACGAAAGTGTCTACTGAGCGACTCAGTACGAGATGGAAGATGAGCATGCCAGGAAGCGCCCAGCATATCGAAGTCGAAATAGCCGGGCGGACAGAATGCGGGAGGTGCGAGATGCAACCAACCTTGCAACCGGTCGCTACCAATTTTTGTTTTCTGCCGTCGACATCTGTCTTCAATACCGTATAACCATGCAGCGGGTATCTAGCGAGCGCGCCGTACGCTGTACTCCTCCAGCCCGCACACTCAGCGATACCTTGACAGCCTGTCAGCTTCTCTTCGCACCACCAAGAAATCAAGTTTCGCCATTTCGACAGCAGCACACGTACGCTCCGCTCAATGGACGTCCTTTCAGCTTGGAAGGCAAGGCATTTCTCGAACGACATTGGCGATGAGAATCTTCTTGTAGTTCCGAACACCCACGCGCCATACCTTTTTCCGAGCACTCACAGCCAACGAAGTGGTTTTTGCCTCACATACCCTGTCGACCCGCACGCACAACCATGCACGACATCGACATCGTCCGACCCATTCAGGTTTGTTTTGGCTCGCCCAATAGCGAAAGCGCCTAAATCGTGCTTTGCGCCACTGTGCCTTGATCTGGTAGATTAACAGTCTTTTTCTTTCTCCGGGAGCTATATTAAGACGGATTAATTGGGATTGGGTGATTTTGCGGGTAACTGGCCTGCCGTCTTGGGTATGGCGGGGCTGGGGGAGAGAGACATAGGTTCCTTAGGTGGGCGGCTCTGCGGCGTGGCGGGGGAGGAGAGGTGGTCGTGTGGGCGGTTGGAGGGCTTGGAGGTGGCTGTAAGTTCGATTTGGATGGTCCGACGTGTTTCTTTTTGACATGTAAGTATGCTGGACACATTCGAAGGATGTTCTCTGCGCTGACAACAGATCGCAGTCAAGACTGTATCAGTGTATACGAATGTCTTTCTACTGACATGTTGCCACCTGCCACCCATCAACCCTCAACACTAGCCCCATAAACCCCCATAAACCCCATCTCCCATCAGCACCTAATCTCCCCTCAAAAACGCCCTAAAATAACCCCCCAAGCACGGATCTCGCTTCCCGCGCACTAACCTCGCTAGACCCTCCAACC
>Ga0265797_10004720_pt1 | contig 20543 bp, 13 predicted proteins | sample P2T30metagenome_FD_192433 | JGI IMG/M metagenome (GOLD analysis project Ga0265797, IMG submission 192433) | Plant litter microbial communities from East Loma Ridge, Irvine, California - P2 T30 | ecosystem: Environmental > Terrestrial > Plant litter > Unclassified | place: USA: California...
TGGCGGTTCCTACTCGACGGCGAATCCTGACGATCTCGACACGGGCAGCGGCGAGGAGGGATTACCCTGGGGGAGCATCTCGCTTCGACACATTGTCTCGACGGGCCGCTCGAAGGAAAAGGATTTGAGAGGGGATTCCACCCACACTACGGCGTCACGAGATAGGAGTAGTTTGAGGTGAAATCCTGCGAGCCGCTTCTGTGGCACTAGGCTTTTGCCGTTGCTCCGAAGAGGCAAGTGGTCCTGATAATGGTGTCAAACTTCGCGTTGCCCGTCTTTGTATGCATGCATGTATCGAACCCGAGTATTTGGACTCTGCAACGTGATGCGAACAGCAGTTGACGTGGTGAGAATTTCAAGGCAATATGAAGCGAGAATAGACAGCGATGCGGTTCATGACAGCCCAATTCACAATATACAATTGAGCTCTGACTCGAGTAGAAGTGCCTTTGAGACCTGGATCTGTGTGGTTTCGTACCTGTTCAACTGGAGCCTGTCGTTGACGTACACTTCTTCGTGGCTTCATTTCTGAAGAATATACCAAGCGTGGTTGATTAACGCTAGAATGTGATAAAAGCGGTATGCAAGCCACCGTCACGACGGCAAGTCGTTGTAATCGTTTCGCCGTTTACGCCGCATTCTTGCAGTCAACGACGGCTTTTGCCCGCGACTCTGCCTGACAGACACCAGACTGAAGTAAGTTGTCAGTGAGCCATTGCGTCAACTCTCAAGGAATTTGCCCTCACCTCTCGGCAGTCGGCAAGGATGGCGTGCGCCATGTAGGTTGCGGACTCTGTTCCTCTCCTTTGCGCAATGAATTAGCGTCATTGTTGGTGCTAATGAGTGTTGTTGGGGGGCCTGTCCTTGGCTTCGGCGCTAGCCAGGCCGCAAGGCACAGCCTTGAACGGCACCTCTATCGAGCGGACTTCACCTCTCCCACTCAACTTGCACTTGGCTTCGCACTGCTAGAAAGTGGCTCGTTGCCGCAAACCCAGTGCAGTGTCTTAGGCCTGTTGGTTTACTGAGAAGAATTAATGGCCTACCAATATGGCCGCGATCATCACTGAAACGATAGTCTCTCCAACTTGTACAAGCTTCTCTATGGAGACATGTTGGTCATATGCTGAGCTCTCCATCGAGACAGATCGCCAGATGAGCAAGCGATAGGACCTCGAACTCCGGGCTCTCCCTATGATGGTTGCCCACGTGACCAACATGCAATGCAGACACTTGCAGCGTGGCTGCAAAACGACGACACCCACTCCTGGACTGTGCAGCAACGTATGATGTGCCGTCGTTACATGCACCTCTGGCGACAAATTGGTAATCAATACGCACAAACCGTCGTACTGAGGCGTCTTGCTTGTCAACTTTCCACGAACCACATCCGCAGTTGTCAACAGAAAGACATGACTACAAGCTCTTGCTCAGACACTCTCTGAAGTGGCGTAGGCCTCTTGGTCGACCGCCTCCTACGCCGCCAGGGAAGGCGCCTTCCTTCGAGCAATGTGACAGGCCGTGCCGCCTGTCAGTTGCCGTCGCCGCAAGACATTGACGTCCTGTTGCCTTCGTCTACACACGCTTCGGGGAGTGGACCCGACTCTACCGGCCCGAGTAAGGTGCAAAAGTGACAGACTGATGTCTCATGTTCGATATAAGAGCGTCGAAACACCAGCTTTTTAATATCTGTCAAAACACACAGTTCTCACTTACAAGATTCCCATCCAGCGCTCACCACAAATGCCGGACAAAGGCAAGAAATCAACATCAGCACCTAGCTCCAAAGGTCGTATACCTAGCAGCAGCCACTCCGGCATCAGCAACAGCGGAAGGAGCATGCCTCCCACCACCCGTTCTATGCAAGGGCGCCTCTCGGGTACCTCTCAAGCATCTTCGCCGCAAGCGCACGCAGGTCCTTCTCGGGCTGTACAGCAGGGTACACCCCAACGCGCAATGACTGCCGCTGTCACTAGAGGCAGCCACGCCGAAAGCAGCGATGAAGATGAGGACGATGAAAGTGGCGACGACGACGACAACGACGACGACGATGATGATGATGATGATGAAGACGATGAAGACGATGATGGTGACAGTGATGATGATGGCGAGGACAGTGATGATGATGAGAACAACGTCACTACACATATTCTCAAGATCTTCGCCATGGTCGAACCAAATGGCTTGGTCAAGTCTGAGATTGTCGATGGTCAAGTCATTTCTCAGGATCAGGCTAACAACTCGTCGTAAGTTGCATTATTCACATCCTAGATGCTATCTGACACTTCTTAGATTATTCAACCGCAGGCTCTTGAATGTCATAGCAACGGAGGCCAATAAAAACCAGCCGTTCTACGACGCCATCAAAGCAGTGATGACAGTGCCGGGCGATCCATGGAGCTCACAAATGTATGAGCAACTGCGAACCCGATTGGAGATCACAATTGCCAGATTTGATCGGAGCTCAAGCAACACGACCAACCCCTTTGATGTCGTCAAAACGTCGAAGCGCTTGGAGGGTTTGATCAAGGCTTTGAAATCAATGACACAGCCTGCTCGTTGGAGAAAGATGAAGCCAATTACCAGGCTCAACTATTTTGGCCTTGTTCTGGACGTCTTACGCTATGTAGTAGCACGTGATAGGGACCACCGTATCAGGCCAGCATCAGGAGGATCTTCACCATACGTTGTGGACCCACCTATGAACCACAACCTCTATCAACGTATGGTCGGTACGGCACAGTGTGCTCATGCAATGAATTTGCTGAATCGATTGGTTGGGGAACAGCAAGCTCCTCTAGATTCGACGCAAGCAGACCAGATCAGAAATTTGTACAGCGCTGTCAAAGACAAAGATCGAGCAACTCATACAGATTACTCTGGAGACTTTGTTGGCCGCCTCCGCCAGCTTCGTGACGGTAAGTCGATAAACCATGTGCGCTAGTCATCCACACGAACTGACACCGCCCTGTTTAGCTGTCGTGGTGGCGATGCGTCCCTCCTAGAGCTGCTCATGACTGCTCGAATCACTGCTTTTAGACATCAGACCTCACGGCTCTCCCTATACTCGTCTACGTTGGGGGCTATCTTTCATTGGTAATTAATAGATTGGATAGTGGATTTCAAGGAAGTGGCTATTTACGCAATGTCGTACGTTTTTTTTATCACTCGTTCTCGTTGCATAGATACAGTTCTTGCAGATGGATATGCGTCCAGCTCGGCTTGCCGAATGGACACACTTCAGTCGCAAGTAATCTCATCTCTAAAGCTCGATCAACTGGTATTAGAATATTAGATACTGAAAATCCAGCCACCCTCCAGTAGCCATCTCAATCGTAGTCCTATCTGTATAAGAAACCACGGCTGTTGGTACCATCATAGTGTTCACGATGACTTTTTTGTTACCTCATGCGCTGCGACGGTATTGCAAGCATTTGGGTCTCCTATATTCAAATGTCGAAGATAATCTTGAAGGATAATAAAGAGCTCGCGGCGTCTCACAAATGTCGACAATACTGTAGTCACGTGAAGCACAAGCAAGTGTGAAGGTGTGGTGGCGCAGCCGGCTCTTCTCTCCCCGCAAGAGCAAACCATCAGCGTCACCAGGACGTCGCATATGCCAGTGCCTTCTACGCCTCATCACCAGGTCTTTGCTACCACGCGCCTTGACACTACATCACTGCACATATCCGCATAACTTACGCCAATATCATCAGCACGACTGTTTGGCTCCGGCATTATGGCGACCACCGCGAAATACCAGAACGTCCCACAGCGCGACAGCTTCGAGGAAGCAGGCTACAGCCAACCGCCTCCTTCATACCAGGCCGAACCTGTCCCCGGAGATGCCAGGTCTGAGGATGACAATGTGCCCGACGACTTCAAGGTATACATACAAGGCCTGTCTTCGCGTTCGCAACAACCAGCTAAAAACTCCTAGTTCGGCGGCTCCGTCGCAGAAGCAACCCTCCCTATTCGCATGCAATTCATCCGAAAGGTCTACGCGATCCTGACCCTGCAAATCCTCCTCACGACAGCCCTGAGCTCGATCAGCTTCTTCTCGGAACCGTACAAGAGATGGATCCAGACCAACACATGGATGATGTGGGTCAGCCTGTTCGGCGCAATTGGCTTCATGCTGCTCACTTACTGGAAGCGCAAGAGCTACGTGAGTATACATTCGAGGCTACTCTCTCGCTCGTCAGGAAACTAACAGTATACATAGCCCATGAACCTCGCCTTCCTTACCGCCTTCACCGCACTTGAGGCCTACAGCATATCGGTGATCACCAGCATGTACGAGTCGAGAATCGTTCTTCAGGCGCTCATCTTCACGTTCGGTATCTTTATTGCCTTGACTCTGTTTGCCTGTCAGACGAAGTACGACTTCACCAGCTGGATGCCGTACTTGTTCGGTGCGCTTTGGGTGCTTATCCTCTTCGGCTTCATGGCTGCTTTCTTCCCCAAGTCTAGCGGCGTGGAGCTCGGATACGGCATTGTTGCTGCTCTGATCTTCTCGGGATACATTCTCGTTGATACCCAGCTCGTGATCCGCCACTACCACGTCGAGGAAGAGATCGCCGCCGCCATTTCGCTCTACTTGGACATCCTGAACTTGTTCTTGGCTATTCTGAGGATCCTCAACAGCCAGAACAACAACTAAGTCTGGAAGCTTTTATCTTTTGTACACGCTTTGTAATGCTATTGGTGGTTTTTGGAAGTCGATGTTCCTCTTGGTATAGCTTGGGAGCACGTCAGTACTTGGAGTTTCGGCGTCAGTATCTCATACCAGAAGACAGTTGGAAATTGTAGCAAGAACTCAATCAAATGCACCTTCACACCACTCAGAATTACTTCATGAGAGCTTCTTGCCTCTATTATCTACCGGTGTATGTACAATGTGATTTAGCCACAGATCGCCGTAGTCTTACATATATGCCTTTATTCACACTCGCCCCTCAGCCACAGCTTTCACTCTGTTCTCGAAAGCCTCGATCATCTTCTCGGCAACCTTAGGCGCAGCCGCCGCACTGAGTGCGCCATACACTGGGTTCGCAAACTGGTACTCAATCACCAAATTGACATCCGTCGTCTCAATCCCAGGCCCATCCGTCTTTTGCCCAGCCGAAGGAGGCGGTGGCTTGTAAGGGAACGGCCTCAACGTCCACGTGGTCGACAAATGCGTCAGAACCGACTCGTTGCGCGTAGGATCTTGGTCCGCCGCCGGGCGCTCACTATGATGCGGGACTTGCTCAGCGCTGAGAGCGGTGTCCGTCCTGCCTGAAACGGCTTCAACCACGCGGCCAGGCTGGCAGTAGACTCTGCTCCAGAACTCCTCGCTAACGTCGCTGTTGAAGCCTATGCTGAGCTTGGCTTCTTCGGGGTAGGATTTGCCGTCTTCGGCGGGTTTGGAGGATTTGGTGACGATGGAGGACTGGCAGTATGGGATGAAGGCGCTGTAGGAGGAGACGTCCGAGATGGTGTCGTAGATTACTTTGGCGGGGTATTGGAGGGTGCGGGAGGCGGTTAGGGTCTGCTTTTCGCTGGCGAAGGGGTTGGGGAAGAATGATCGTTGTTGTTGTCGTCGAGCAAGAGAGGGTAGGGCGCGGTAGGCTGTGTGTTGTTGCGATCGGAGGAGAGTGTTTGCGAATGGTCGCATGGTTTTGGAAGCCATGATGGGCTGTGTATTGGCGTGCTCTGAGGGAGTTGTCGAGTCTGTGTTGAGGAAAAAATGGTCTTACTGCTTAGGATGCCTTAAGCAATTGAGCACAACAAAACCGAGGCTCTATCGCATGGGTCCAAATATCAACCAGACATGATGAAATCATCACTCCGCTGTCATCCAAGCTCCATCTCTCCGCCTACGCTCCGCAAATAAAGTCCGCAGATTGACTTTGCCATGTGGACGGGAGGCTCCGTGAAAGTGGATTTAGTTCAGACTACTGCGGGCCTGAAAGCTGGAGGCAAAGAAATTGTTCCTCGCTGTTTGACTCGATTCAACGGATCGAAAGAAAAATCAACATCACAAAAACCAACACACATCTTCCAAGAATGGCAGACGAAACCCAAAATGACACAACATTGCCGGTCAGGTCAAAAGCGCCTAAGAACCAATTGACCAAAGGCATGGAGCACATGCGAAAATACGTGGCGATCGACAGCCCTTTACCATCAACAGAATCGACACCATCTGCCACAGAGGAAGACGCCTACGGAGTCCCAGCAGCCATCGAACCAATCCGCAAACCCGCCACAGACTCTTCAAACAACCCCCAAAAACGCACCGACCCTTTCCAATTCGGTACTCGCTTCCTGGAGGAAGGCGATGATATCTTCGCGCACAATGCCTGGGACCATGTGGAAGTCGACCCGCAGTATACCGAGTTCATCGCCCAGCAAACCGTTTTCCAGCGTGAGAACCAGGTCTCTGACTTCGACAAGAAGCGCTTCAACGACAAGCCCGAGAAGTGGTGGGACAAGTTCTACTCGAACAACCAGGCCAATTTCTTCAAGGATCGCAAGTGGTTGGTGCAGGAATTCCCCGTGCTCGGCGAGGTGACCAAAGCCGAGTATGGTCCATGCACTGTGCTTGAGGTCGGCGCTGGCGCCGGCAACACGGCTTTCCCTGTGCTCGCGATGAACTCGAATCCCGGTTTGAAGCTACACGCTTGCGACTACAGTGCGAAAGCCATCGATGTTATCCGTTCGCAGGAAGCGTACACCTCACAGGCAGAACCCAGGACTCTGCAAGCTGACGTGTGGGATGCTGCGGGCGAGGTGCTGCCGCCTGGACTCGAGCCGGGTAGTGTGGACCTCATTGTCATGATCTTCATTTTCTCCGCGCTATCGCCAAACCAGTGGGCGCAAGCTGTGCGAAACGTTCACACCCTTCTCAAGCCCGGTGGTGAGCTGCTGTTCCGTGACTACGGCCGTGGCGATCTGGCACAGGTGCGCTTCAAGAAGGGAAGGTACCTTGACGAAAACTTCTATGTGCGCGGCGATGGCACGAGAGTGTACTTCTTCGAGGAGCCCGAGCTTCGCGAGATCTGGTCTGGTGACATTCCGGTTAGCAATAAAGAGGGTGAGGAAGCCGCTGGGCCGATCAAGGTCCCCGGTCTGGAGGTTCTGAACCTCGGAGTCGACAGGCGCATGTTGGTGAACCGCCAGCGGAAGATCAAGATGTACCGCTGTTGGATGCAGGGACGATTCCGGAAGGCAAAGGACGAGGCTGCAAAGGATGCGCCTGTAAATGACGAGCCTGCAAAGGAAGGGTCCGCCGAGATTTGAAGTAATGATATTGGCTGCGTATGCTAGACGATGTTACGATGCGACGATGTGGCTACGAGTCTTTCATTATCTCTCAAATGCGTTCTTCTTACATACGGTAGTGATTTCACCAAGGTTGTGGACATTAATGAGCGTGCCATCGAGTGGTCACGAGCATGAGACGTGTTGATCGTTTGTGCGGTGGTGCGGTGGTGCGGTGGTGCCAACGCGGGCAGGCATGGATGAAGCAAAAAGATACTTGCCATCGAGAGACACGATGCCGTAAATCTGCGTTCAATATTGATGGCCGATGGCCGATGTTAGATGTATGGAGATTTTTGACGGGTGAGGTCGAAAATCGCGGGTACAACCATTAGTGTCCGCAATCCCGCAGCAAATGCCAGACGTTTGTCGTTCTGTTGATGGTAGCAGCTTGGCCTTGGAATATCAAGCAGCATCTGAGGAAGGTGCGACTGTTTGTGTTGTTAACGCGGAAGGTGCGTTGCTGGGGAAGTGAAGTTCGGCCTCGGCTTCCGGGGACGGGAACGAGTCCGACGACACAGCTTACATGTACATAGGGTTCTCTTTTTAGGGTTCAGGGTAAAGGCAATGCTCGGACATCTCAATATAAATGGCATTTAGATCGACCAAAGTATTGTTTGAGATCTGTATCTATCGTTTGGAGTTGGAAATCCTATCTTCTTGTCTTGAAGCTAGTTCATGGCTGACCAGGAGCAAAGATGCTCGTGCACTGCAGATAGACATGGTGAAACGATAATCTAGACGATGAGAACACAACTACGGCACATCAATGACTCTTCCACAATCGCATACACGTACCCGTCTGACATCAACACACTGCACTATCTTGAATCGATAAGACAATGACTCCAACACATCCCTAGCCCTCCACACCCACATGCATCACCATCCCGAAATGCCCACAGCCACCTAACATCATTATCTAGCCTCCGCAGATCGCCCCCAAGCCGCCGTCGCAGACGTCGCAAAGCGAAGTTCGCTTACGCCGGCATCGCGTTGGAGACTCTCAGCTAAGGCAGATCGACCGCCAGGGTGCATGGCTATGCTACATATTGGGGAAGAGCGGAATTGGCAAGCAGATGGCGCAATCTATGGGAAACGCGATCGCGCTGCTCGCTGCTGCAGGAACAAGAACACAGACACCTAGGCACAGGCACAGGCACTTGAATACTAACAGTAGTGTACAGTAGTCGAGAGTAGCAGCAAGCCCTAGCCTAGCCCTCGGGCCTGAGTGCAGGAATTGGCAATTGCCAATTTGAGGCCCGCGTGGTTCGAGTTTGGCGGGGCAGGATCATTTGGCCTTGTGGGCTGATGATGATGTGTTGTGCTGATGCTGGTGCTGGCTGGGCGTTTGTGTTGGTTGGTGCTTGCTTGTTGGGCGGTTTCTATACGCGAGCAGGGTTGGGCCTGGATTGCCTGGAGAGCGTTTACGCAGAACTCCTATTGTGCTGGCTGTATTATTGCAGGTGTGATGGAGGCTGCGGACATGTCGCTCAGGCACGCTGCACGCATATATGAGATTATCGATACGCGAGAGAATGTCGGTCATTGGCCACACGCCAAGGCTCATCTTTCCCTCCAAGAGTCTAAGAGATGGCCTCGGATCCACGGATCTGCTCGTCTGCATTGGCGAGATGTGCGCCACTGCAAGTCCTAGCGAGGAGCGACATGAAGGACATGGTCGTGGGCATCAGAGATACGAATTACGACCGTAACGGCCCAGCTACCTAGCTAGCTGACAAAATTCTTCAAAGAGGGCTTGCAACTCTGCCCAAGCGAGCTTACACAGCGGCTTGCCACGCCGTTGGAAACAGGGGTTTGTATTAAAAGATTTGGTAAGAAAAGCAGGCTTTGGGGAGAGCATGGTTCTAGGTTTCCTGCTAAGCAAACGTGTAAACGACATTAGATAAGAAATCTTGACGATCAGTCTCTCTTTCACTCCCGGGGAAAGCCGTGTTGCTTCTTGCTTCTGCCTGTCAGGTGACGCATGGACGCACGCAGGAGTGGCGCATGTGACATGTGACGGAATGTCTGTGATGTATGCGAGTGGCAGTGCGTGCATCATTGATTGCATGAGAAGTGTGGTGGAGCACTTTTGGGAGTTAGTGCTTCGACGCACGTCCAGGAAATCTGAACTGGGGACTCGGCGCGACCTCCTGGCATTTTTCATTTGGGTGCCCTGTCGTAGGGACCACAAATTTTCTGGAGCCGATGGTTAGGCTTTCGGCGCATCATGATTAACCTTTGGACGTGACAGCTTGCAGGCGTCAGCGGCACAGGTTGGTGTGCTGCGACGTGCGGCTTGCGGGTTGTCTGCGTATTCACAATGCCGGCGAGAGCGTCTCAACACAGTGTACATCAAGTATACATGTATGCTACAGGCAAAAAGCAAAAGTATTGCTGCGTTCCCGCGAGGAAAGGAGATGATGGGTGGCCTGGTAGGCGTTTGCTAGTCCCGACGAATGGGAGAACTATCCGGGGACATGTCAAGGGTTGACAAGGTTGACCAAGAGCGGGTCTTGGTGTCATTGCAGGACTCGTGGGCTATCCGTCGTCGTCCATCGCTCGGGGAAAACAGCCTTGGGCGTTGGCAGAGCTCGGTGAGACGGCGGGACGGGCAGGCTATCTGTATGTAGGCGTACTGTATGTATGTAGTCGAGGAGAGGTGTCAGGCTCGCAGCTGAGGGCGCATGGGATGGCGAGACCGATGAACCTTGGTTGGAAGAAGTGACTTTTCATCACACATCACACATTTCCCAAGAGATGGGAACAACAAATGGTGCTTGACTGCTTGTACCACAAGCTGCAGGAGAACTGTTTAATTTGTGCGACGCTGCAGCGGGTTGGCTGTTGGCGGTGGTAGAATGGGAGACGAGCGACACGGCTTGCACTAGCGTCTGCTAGGTTAATAGTTGCTGTGCCTAACGCTGCGAGACCGTTCGATCTCTCCCAGGAACAGACAGGCGGCCTTGCTGTCTTGCTTGCCTGCTGTGTGCTGTGCTGTGCTGTGCTGTGCTCTCGCGGGTCGAGTGCTTGCCTTGCATTGCTTGCCTGCTGCGTGGTGTCTCGCCGTTGGCCGTGGCCTGACTGTTTGAGGTTTTACTACTACTCACCACTACTGTGCCACGCACTACCACCACTCCCATCTCGATATACCATACAACCTCCACGACAATCAACCTGTGACCGCTGCTCCTCGCTGCCCGGCCGCCACCACAGCGACCTGCCTAAGCGCCGGCGATCATACCGTTGCTGGCCTGTGGTGCCCTGGGTCAAGCGAAGCGCCTGAGCCTGGCCGCTCATTGGCGACGCCCGCCAGCGTCCGTCACCAGGATCTCAGCACGGTGCCTGCGCGCAAATGACTTCCAACGAGTCGTCGAGGCTGCTGGCGCACCATCGCGAAGCTGCCCGCGACCATCGTGCCCACACTGTCTCGCTGCCCGCTCGAGTGCCAACCAGTCCGCTTGCTCGCAACGAACCCGCCAACTTCAACCGCACCACGCCCGCCGTTCACACCTCTCGCCCGCAGCACAACCAGCAGCAACCTTCTTCTCCAAACGCCAATCGCAACGCTCAGGTCCACGGCGAGGCCATAATCGTGGAATCGACGCCCTACTTCCTAGACCGAGTGCGAGTGCCTGATCCTGCCAAGCGGGCATCGCCCGACCCTCGACTCGATGAGATCCGTGAAGCCGCTGCAGCAGATGCGCTGAAAGAGGAGATCGCTGAAAAAGGCGCCGCAGCTTCACAGGCACAGGCGCGTTCACGCCCTATCGCGAACCTCAGGACCGCAAGCGAGCCATTTCTGAGCGGCCTCTCATCGACAAGCTCTCCTCCATCCTCTCCCAATATGTCTACTTCGTCTAGACCTTCTCGGCAGGAGCCATCCGCGAACATGCCTCGGACGACCTCCATAGATTCTACAGTCTCCTCCATATCCAGTGCTTCGCAATCGCAGAGGACGCCCGGCGCATCTTCATATCGTATTTCAGAAAGCGCTGGCCCTCAGGACGTCGCCTCACTAATAGCCGCTGCTGGCTCACCCGAGGCGGCCATCCAAAAGCTCTTGAGCGACAAAGCCTCAGCAGCGTCACATAACGCTCAACTTTGGCGGCTCGTGGAGAAGCAAAGAGCTATGATATTGGGACTAAACAGAGATCTGGAAAAGTCTATGAAAGAGAAAGACCGTTACAGGAGGAAGCTGAAGGAAAGCCTGGTGCAATCCTCTTCTGCTCCCACCTTGACATCCTCGGGTCAATCGCTGGACGATATTGTGGCTCGGGATGACAGCCAGTCGCCTGCTCTCTCCGAGCAGAAACGATCTGCAATTTCACAGTCTGTACTACGTGACACAAGTCTGGACAGTCCCAAAGACAGTGAGCCCTCAGAAGCAACTCCCTCATATCTGAGCCGTTCGGATACACCTCTAGACGCACGTAAAATGCAATTTCCCACGACCCCATCAGCAGCTCGACCAGCGACCGGTGTAGATACGACCAATGGCAAGCTCGATCAAGCTGACAATGTCACGACATCCCGCCATCCGGTACCTGGAGTAAGCGAGGCGACTGCGCCACTGGCGCAAATTGTCGCAAATACTAGATCGCCTCCAGTCTCTCCCAGAACACCAGATCTATCACAAAGAGGACATCACCCATCATTATCAATCTCATCTGCAGCAAGCCCACCAGGTACTGGATCGTCCTTTTCCGGAGCATTTAAGGGAGCATCGAGGAAGGCGCCGCCTGCACCTTTGAACCTGTCGCCAAAACCCAAAGATGCAATGCCGACCAAATTCGCGGACGCCTCAGAGTCAGAGTATGAGGAGGAGCCTGAAAAAATACGCGCGGACCGCGTGATTCGCGGACGGCGCAAGACTCGCGAAGAGGACGACCGTGAACGAGAGACTTTGGCGAGGGAAGAAGAAGAGCATAGGAGCAAGTCAAAAAAGAGCAAACAGGGCAAGAGCAAGAGCAAAAGTCTGCCGCCCAAAGAGGCGCCTGCGATCGCTTCGGAGGAGGCACTTCCTCAGATGGCTCAGGGTCACGCAGCCACTGTGCCAGCTGGCGCGAGGGAACACGTCCCGACCTACCAGCCGTCTGGTGACCCAGCAGCAATTTTGAGTCAACGTGCAGTTGCGGATCAACCTGGAATTCTGCAGCGCAACGTGACAGCTCCCTTGCTCATGAGTCCAGGCCTACCGATGAGCCCGCGACCTGGAGATCGACCACCGAATTCTCCCATGCCCAGGGCACCCAACAAAGCAATCAACTCGATTCCATTATCGCCTCGGGTTGGTACTGCCGGCTTGCCACTATCGCCACGCCCACCAAAACAACCCATCCCCATGCCACCACAAACCCCGATGGCATTTGCTTCGCCACATCTGGCTCGTGCGGAAGCCTATCAAGCCTATAATCATGCCACACAAGCATCGCAAAGCTCCATCGGTAGCCAGCTGAACTCGACACCAGACCCTAGCCCTGAAAATGAGCGTCCTTCGTTGTCAAACGATCCAAGATTGCCAGGCGAGGTGTACAAGGGCTTGATCACAGAGCAGTACCCAGGACTGCTTCTACCACCCAATGCGCTTCCCTCGATTTTCGTAAAGACTGCGTCGTCGAGGATGAGGCCGTCTCGACAAAGTTTCATGGCCCCAAAGCACTTCGATGAGAATCCAGTCTTGACTTTAGCTGTCCACGCACGATCTGATGGCAAGCAGCTTTGGCGGGTGGAGAAAACTTTTGCAGCCATGGCAGCTCTCACCCAGCACATACGATTTGCCACAAATTTCGAGGAACGCCTACCCGATCGGTCATTGTTTGCCGGTCATGCTCCAGCCAAGATCGATGCGCGCAGACAAGCGCTTGATTCGTTCTTTGAGAGAATGATGGATGCCGTTCATGATGAGAAGGCTGCAGAAATCGTGTGTAAATTTTTGTCAGCGGATGCGTTTGAGTCTGAATCGAGCGAGTACTTCCCTGCGATCCATGAACGTAGACCCGACACACCAGTCGGGAAAGGCCGTGCACGTCGCGAAGGATATCTGACCAAGCGTGGCAAGAACTTTGGCGGGTGGAAGGCTCGGTATTTTGTTCTCGACGGACCTAATCTCAAATATTTTGAGGCGCCTGGTGGCGCACAGCTCGGGTCCATCAAGCTCCAGAATGCTCAGATCGGCAAGCAGTCACCCACAGCGAACAACAATTCGACCGAGGATGAAGAGAACCAGTTTAGGCACGCTTTCCTCATCTTGGAGCCGAAAAGGAAGGACTCGTCAAGCTTGGTCCGTCACGTCCTCTGCGCTGAGAGTGACGGCGAGCGTGATCAATGGGTCGACGCACTTCTTCAATACGTGGACTGGCGCGATGACGGAGAAGAGTTTGGCAGAGGTGTCCCTATCTCGAAGGCTGACATCAGTGCGCCTCGTAGTCCGAAGATGTCAAGATCTTTCAACGAGTTGCGCCCATCATCTCAAGGCCCAGATGCGTCGCGTCTGAAATACCTGGACCCTATGCGCAGCGTTGGCTACGAATCAACGATCGCCGGAGAAGCACCAGTCATGGGTCCGCCCAGCGCACGTATGTCTGATACACCGTCATCTCCCTACGACGCTGCGCAACATAGCGGAACTAGCAGTGGCGCAAGTGAGCAGTCTTTCCCGCAACATCCGATCATTTCTGGACCAAGCAACGCGCACATCATTCAGAACTCTAATCAATGGGGCATGAAACCACCGCCTACGCCCAGCTTCCAGAAGGACAAGAAGCGCGGTCTTTTCGGCTTCCGAGGAAGATCGTCCTCTGACCTTGGCCCCGAGAAGGCCACGCCACCTGGACCCGTGCTGGACAATGGCGTTCGAGCTGCCTTTGGCGTGCCTCTGGCGGAGTCTATCGAGGCTGCGCAAGCCGTTGGGGTCGACACTGAGTTGCCAGCCGTTATGTACCGATGCATTGAGTATCTCACGTTTAAGGATGCTATCGCGGAGGAGGGAATCTTCCGTTTGTCTGGTTCCAACACAGTCATCAAGGCTCTGCGCGATCGCTTCAACACCGAAGGCGACGTTGACCTCGTGGAAGACCAGAAGAACTATGACATCCACGCTGTTGCCAGTCTGCTCAAACTTTATCTCCGCGAGTTGCCAGCAAGCATTCTGACGAGGGAGCTGCACCTCGAGTTCCTGCAATGCCTGGAGCTCAACCCGAAGGACAAGATTATAAAGCTGAACGTGCTGGTAAACCGATTGCCGCGTCCGAACCGTGTGCTTCTTCAAGCGCTGTCGGAATTCTTGTTGAGTATTGTAAACAATGCTGATGTCAACAAGATGAATGTCCGCAATGGTAAACTTCTTCCAACAATTCCTGTTCTCTGCAATTGCTAATTTTTAACAGTCGGCATCGTCTTTGCACCTACTCTCAACGTTCCCGGTCCGCTGATCTCATCTTTCGTTGAAGATCAAGCCAGCATATTTGGAACACCCATGGACGAGTCTGAAATGTCCGAGAACCCTTACGAAAACGGAAACTCTGGACAGTCAGATGATCTCCGTTCTCCGCGCAAGATGATGTTCCAGAACTTGCCCACCCCAGGCTTCAATCAGCCTACATTCCAGTCCATCGGCTATCCCGCCAACTTCGACCCCAATGACACCGGCATGATCCCAATGCGCCCAGCTTACTCCGAGTACCAAATGGCCCCACAAGGCGAAGGCGGATTCGGTAGCTTGAACGATGCTCTGCGCAGCCCAGCCATGCCTCCTAGCCGCGATGCTAGATCCAAGAAGCGCGAGAGCAGCATGGCCAGCGCCATATCCATGATGGGTGGAGGCCAGCACGTACCGAAAAAGTCAAGCCTTTCCAGGATGCGAGAGGATACACATGACCAAAACAACCAGCAGTACGGCACGAGCTTCTGAAGTTCGCGTTGATATACCGAGAGCTGGTACTGAAACTGGAGAAGAAGATCGACCAGCCACGCAAGTGGTCACGACATACGCTGCTGGCAGTTCACACACATGAGAGAGAAACAACATGCACGACACCTAGAGGGAAGACTGTCGCCAGACGCCGGCAGCATATTTTCACGCACACGCGAGACACTTTTTAATCAAAACTTTCGGAATACGGATTACCCACAACAATGACAAATACCAGCGAAGAAGAAGAGACACATATGAGCATACACGGGAAACGTCCTTTATTTCACGCGCTTATAGCAAGCAGTACATTCGGCCGGGGCTCGTCGCTCTGTTCATATCAGTCAGCGAGCGACGATGGCAGAGAGAGAGAGCGCGAGGGAGACAGAGAGTCATTGTTTGCAAATGCCCCCTTTTCGGCATTCCATTTCTTATTTTTTTTGTTTCTTCCAACTGTCGGACAGAAAGCATGAGAATACCCCCCTTCCCTTCTAGCCCTCCTGGCATATTAGGGTGGTTCGAATTTTGTTATTACATCAGGTTTTATGTAGTCTTTAGTGTGGATACCCCCTCCCTTCTTCCTTCTTTTGCTTTTGCTTGATGAATATAGATTAATTTGAAACGAAACGGTTACAACTCTACTTGATTGTTTGGGTGTCTTGCTTGGTTGCTGTATCTCATCTATCGTTGTCAATTGTCATTGCTACGCGTGACTCCCTACGGTTTCACAAATGCAAGATGGGAGAAAACGTCAGCCCTCGTCAAGAAGACCACGATACTGGAGGTTACAGAACAAGAAAAAAAGAGAAGAAGAAAAGGACGATCTGGTGAATGTCTGATGCTGCCATCCATGCACAGAATTTGCTATACATCGATTCTCTCTCTTTCTCCTACGTACATGTATGTATATATTCCAAGTCAACATGTCCATCCTGGACCAGTCTTCCCAGCCTTCCCTTTCCCAAAGAATTAAATTAGTCCAAAACCGCTTTCATGCCATGCCGATGCACATGCCTATGCTGAAAAATTTCTTGATACGGATCGTTCTGATGATCCTGGCTCTGGGCCACTCATAGTCCCTTCTTCTTCTCAAAACATTTACAATCCAACAAGAAAACCAAAAAAGAACCCAACTCCCACCAATTCCATTTCATTGCCCAAGTCGGTCGAATCGAACTCTCTCAAACACCGCCAAAGTACCCTTTCCTTTGCTGCTGCTGCTCCCTCGGCGCCAGCCCGTCGGGACTCTGGCACACGAAAATCGGTACGTCGCCTAGATCGACGCCGAAGCTCTCGGCGAGACGCTGGCCTTTGCGACGCGTGCCGGTCTCGCCGTTCAGCCTGGTACCGGCCGAGCCGCCGAAACCGCTCTGGCGGTTCCACTCCCACGCCAGGCCGCCAGAGTAGCGGTCACCGAGGTTGCTGGAGTGGCTACTCACAGGGCGAGGGCGGCGGGGCTGTTGCTGTTGGTCAGAGGGGTGGTCTCTGTATTGGGTTGTTGGGTCGGGGAAGCGGTGGCGCTGGTGAGGGTTCTTTGGTTTGGCGCGGACGGTACCGCCGCAGGAGGAGATGGTGAGGGTGTCGGAGAAGATGGTCGAAAGACCGTCGGTGCTGCTGGCTGGGCTGAGAGTGTTCTTTTGTTCGGCAGAGTCGGTGTTTCCGCCAGGTTGGAGTTTGCCTAGACTTGCTGCGCGGGAGCGCTCGGCTTGCGAGGCGTGGGTTGTGGGCTCGTAGGCGTAGAATTTGCCCGAGGGGGTGCGAACGCGGCCTCCAGGGCTGCGCGTCCGGGGGAGAGCGCTATACTGTGTGCTGTAAACAGAAGAGGTCGTGGTGACACCAGAGACGTTGCGAGTCTGGGAGCGCATGCCAGGGCGAGAGACAAGTGCGGGCGGCAGATCCTGGTAGCTGGGGACTGAGACACCGGATGAAGCGCTGGAATATGCACTGTCTGATCGAGGGATGTCGAACCTGGGTGGACAAGCGTCGTCGTCGTCAAGCAGGCTGCGATAGGCATCTGCATGGCGGGCAGCCTCGCTCGTAGGGTCTTGGTACGCTTGGGCACGAACGGCGACTTCGTTGCCCAATGGCGTAATATAACGTGACACTACAATCTCTGGAGACATTACCCGAGATACGTCGGATGGGTTCAAGCTGTGCTCGCTTTGGTTTGGGGCACCCTTCGGCAGGTAAGTTCCCAGAGACTTGCTGCGCTTCCGGAAGAGAGCGGCTTGCTTGTCAAAGCCAGAGAACCCAGTCCGCGCCTGGCTGGAGACCGAAGATGCTGCTGTGCTCACCTCGGAAGCTTCTGCAGTAGTGGGCCGCGATTCGGGCTCGAGGATGCTGGACTGTTCCGAGCTACTTCCCTGCAGTTCGCGAACAGCGATGTTGATGTTCTCAGCAGTTGTGTTCCTTCGTACACCAGGGCGTAGACGATCAGTTTTGGAGTCACGGGCCAGTCTTTCCTCCAGCTGTCGTTCTTGCTCTTCACGAGCCTTGACGGCAGCCTTTACTTTGCCCATTTTCGGCGAGGAAGAAGCCGAGTTTAGGGCAGACGCATTTGTGCTTCCAATAGGAGACTCGACCGACTTGCGGAAAGCATCTTTCTTCTTTTTCTCCATGAGCTTGTTCGCCCTTGCTGCCTTGGCCACGACGTCGACGGGAAGATCAGGCATGGGCGGGATGCTGTCAGCATACATGCTGAAAGGTCTGCGTGTGTTATCCGGCTTTGGGGGCCCATTAGACTGCGGCGAGCTCTCCTTGCTATGCCAGCCAGGCACGAAATCTTCGACAGACCTGCCAGATTTCGGCGCACCAACGCTGGGGCTTCGATCGTGATCACGGCTGCGGTCGACTGAACGTTTCGGTGTGGCCATCCTTGGTCTGTCATGCGAGGGGGTTCGATCATGTCCAGCGACATCGCGACTCTTCGAGCGAGCCAGCTCCGATGCCATCTCTTCGGTCATTCCCATCGATTTTGACTTCTTCTTGATCGGAGGACCGGTGCGCCAAGACTCATTGCCTCTCTCAACACTAGCATCGCGAGCAAGCACAGGTCTAGGAGTCACGCTGCCAGAAGCGGTACCTGCTGGGCTGAAGTCTGTGCGTGTTGGAGTGTTGCAATCCGCAGAATCAATACTCGCACGGCGCCTCCTGCTACGGCTTCGGCTCAAGCTTCTGAGGAATGGGAATCGACCGGGCCTTCCGTCCTCTGCTGGGGATTCGGTCTCATCTTGCGTGCGGTTTTGGGCCTTTCGGCCACGGCTGACGCTTCGCTTTCGTGCGAACGGATTCCTGCGCGCGACCACGGCGCTTGGAACTGGGACATTCACCTCGGACTCGCGAGACCCATCATCCCACATGCTGCGTGCGTCTGAAGTTGTCGAAGCTCTGCGATTGGTGTCTAGGTCAGAAGGCGAAGCTTGGTGGTATCGCTGCTCTAGAGATTTGTTCATCTCTTCTGAAACAAGTGGGAATGTGTCAATTGAGAGTTCGCTAGCAGTAGGAACACGGATACTCTTCTCTCGTTTTAGTCGCTCGGGCAATGGCATCGGCTTCCGTAGCTTCTTCGTAACTTTGCCGGTTGTCGATGATTCAGAGCCCACTGATGTCGTCAGTGAGACCATAGACTCGTTAGAATTAATTCCGCCAGTCGGAAGGCTCATGCGCTTTGACGGCATCTTCTCCCGTAATCCTAGGAACCCTGGAAGATCCTTCTTTGGAGACTCTTTCTTCAGCTCAGACGCTGCAGGTGATATCGGTGGCGTTGATTCGTCATTTGAGGGACCCTTGAGGAACTCATTGAAGGTGTAAAGGCTGTCCGCGTCTGCATCTCGTCCGATTTGAGGAGGACGCTGAAGCTCCTCAGAAGGTTTGGGAGAGCGTACATATCGTTGAGAAGATGCATCTGAAGAGCCGTAACCGCTGTCGAGATGTGACATTGACGCTGGTCTTGGGCTCCTCAAAGGAGGCTTGACTGACTGCGTTGATTTTGGCTGCCGTGGGCCCAGAAGCCTCTTTTCACCTGTAAGCAATGCCAGGGCGTGGTTAGGCGTTCCTGGAGAATCATCATCCGAGTTATCTTCGCCGTACACAGTGCTCAATCGAGTTGCGAACTGCGCCATGGACGGTTTGACATCGCGAGGACTGGGGCTAGCGTCTTCGTAGTCGGGAGTGATATCTCGTGCGGTCAAAGGGCCGCCATAGCTCGGTACGGTACGTAGTCGAGGCGGGTGTCTGTGAACAATCGGAGGGGTCTCATTCGAGGAAGCAATGTTATCGTTGGTTTCTTGTGCAGGTTCAGGTACTTCGTTGTTGTCTTCTGTGGTATGATTAAACATAGGGGCTTGCATATCTGAACCACCAGAGCTTCGGCGTGAATCGGATGCTGGCGGGGGTGGAAGTGGTCGGCTAGTCGTTCTTTTCTCGCTGTGTAGTACTCGGTAGCCTCCCGGGAACGACTCCATTGACTCTTGCATTGGCCTTCGAGCGAAGAAATCAGGAGTATCGGGCGTTTCGCAGGCAGGACTCTCAGCAAGTGCTGGTCTGACCGGTGTATCAGCGTCGCTAGGCATGCTTAGTTGGAGCATGCGTCCTGGGTCAGGAGAAGCAGCGCCATTTGTGATCCGCAGAGTTCCGGATCTGTACGCTCCGGCTTGCGCATATTCAGGCTCTTCCGAACCTCCAGCAGCCTCAACAATGGCATCGTAAGAAGTGCGATTGTTGCGCGTGTGTCCACCTGATATTGATCGTTGCGTCGAGCTGAGACTTTCGTATGAATTTGCTTGTTGCACAGCGGTCCGAGGACGACGAACATCATCGCCCAATCTCCTGAGTAGATCGTCTCCAGGAGCTCCTCGTGTGTTCAGTCCAGGTGGGAGCTTTGATGTGCGCCGTGATGGGTGTTGGGGCGGAGTCTGGTTGTCCCGGGGCGGTGAGGGCTCAGCCACACTATCGATATCCTGCATGGGCAGGAGCGCCCTGTGCAATGCCACCAGCTCTTCCGGAGATGCTGTCTTTTTCAGTTCCTGTAACATGTGAATTGCAGATGCAATATCGATATTCGGCCCTTCATGGACGACCGAAAGTTGTCTCGCCAAAGGGCTGGGACTGGCCATCGACAAGGGCGATGCTTTGACGCCCGCATTGGGTCCGCCGACGTTGGCCGTCTGGATGGCAGGTGGGTAGCGGTCCTTGACACCCATTGCGTCTGTCGAATGTGTCGAATCGCTGGATGTGCGGCGGAAGGAGTCGAGGGACAGCTTCCTCTTGGTGTCGGGGAAGGACTGCTTCAACTGCTGCTTCAAGTTTCTTGGAGCATCGGGCC
>Ga0265797_10004721_pt1 | contig 20542 bp, 17 predicted proteins | sample P2T30metagenome_FD_192433 | JGI IMG/M metagenome (GOLD analysis project Ga0265797, IMG submission 192433) | Plant litter microbial communities from East Loma Ridge, Irvine, California - P2 T30 | ecosystem: Environmental > Terrestrial > Plant litter > Unclassified | place: USA: California...
AACGGCAATCGATCAATGGACTCTCAGAACCCGAGATAAGGGGTGCGCCTCTTTCTCATATCCTGGACAACACAGCAGCACCGTTGCATACGACATCGAGTCATTCGCCCGTCTATTCTCTTCCATCACAGCAGGATAGGCGTTCCGATGAGCTCAGAGATGCCGTCGAACCCAAACCGGATGCTGTACAGAGCAGCAGTCGTTCTTTCGTGTCGCTCTTCGTGCACAGTCTAGGCCTTGACGAGTACGCCCAGTCTTCGTTCGACTGCCTTGCTGATATTGATTATGCATTCGTGCAAGACAAGTTCGCTGCGTTTGAGCGCATGTCGGCTCGGTCCCCATTCGTCGAGCTACCAAGCACAGATCTCATCATGATGATCGCAAAAAGGCCTGTCACATCTCTTGCAATATGTACCGTCGCAACAGCTACCAATCCTGAGTTACGCCATCGTCTAGTGCGAACGTTCCGCCACACCATATCGACAAAGTGCATACTGGATGACGAAAGAAGCGTCGATATTATGAGTGGTCTTTTCATTCATACGATGTGGCATCATCGATTTATGCACAAACAACAAATTTATCAGTATCTGCATCTTCTTACCGGCATGGCATCTGAGCAAGGACTACATCGACACTTTGGCGTGGATACAATATCTTCACGGCAGTCGGATCGGGAGGTCCAGTTGCTGTTCCTAGGCTGTTATTATCTCTGCACGACTCTCTCAGGCTTGGCTTCTGACAGGCCTTCGCCGTTCCCATGGAGCGACCACCTGTCAAATGTTGCGCTACGGTTCTCATTCAGAGGTCCATTTCCAAGTAACAGCAATACCGTCAACCTCATCGAGCTCGGTCGGTATCTCGGTGATGCCGATACGACGATTCGCAGATCTAGCGAATCATCCGACACGTCCGCGCACAACCGCGCATGGTCTCTCTGGCACAACTCCGAAGCAGAGCTCCGTAGATTAAAAGGCCTGATCCACAAATTCACAAGCATCACTCCCCACCCAGACATGCAAGCGACCACAATCGCCGTCTCGTCTCTCGTCCTCCAAAACAGCAAACACGTCCAGACCAGGCTCCTCACCGACATGGCCATCGGCATCAAAGACTACTTCGAAACCATCCTCGCCGAGCCGCCCGCCTCGCTCTTCCACTTCTCCATCATAGACTGGACGCACCTTCTCTCCGTCATCGCCATCCTGATGCTCGTCCTGCACCCCCGCTTCGAAAAGTGGGAAGCCGTCCCCGGCGCGCTGCGGAATCTCCTCGAGCCCGAAGTCCTCCTCGACACAATCGTGGCGCGCATGAGCGCCGTGCCCGCACACGAGCGACACGACGATCTGTTGCACTGGTTCGCGGACCTGACAGCCAAGATCAAAATGAAATGGCAGCGGGACAAGCTGCCCCGTCCCCGGACGGGGTCTGGCGACGTGAGCGAGACAGAAGCGAGGTTCAGGCCGGTCAATCCGGGCATGTACTCTGGGGAAAGGTCCAGAGGCAGCGAGTCGCATGTGCCGATGGGAGGCCTTGGGGTTTGCGATATAGACATTGGGCGGGTTTGCAAGCTGGATTTGCTAGAGGATGGGTTTTGGGATCGACTGCTGCAGTCATAATACAAAAATGAGACATTTTCGACGTTCAAAAATCGTAAGCATATTCGATCAGTGTTCAGAACCTAAGTATGCTGTTCGTATCCGTGAAGTACCTATAGCAATGATCCGGGGTATCATACCATTTGCGCCAACCGTATGCATTTAAAAGAGTAAAGAGAAAGAAAAACGAACCGTGCGAAACATAGCTCGTGCCGCTAGCTCACATTCCCTCGCTCAACAGCACTGCGCTGATGAATTTCATCTCCCAGCCCACTTCCGCGACTTCACCATCCCGTCTTGAACGCAAGAAGTCCACGTTTAGGCCCAAGGGATCCAGCCAGTTTGCCGCTCTCGCAGTCTCTGCGTCTTGCTGATCCCGCACGGCGACACCATTCAGACGCACCGGCAGACCTGGTTCACGCAATACGGCGAGCTTGTTGTCAGTTGTGAGTGTAGTTTTCGGCGGAAGGGCGCGCATGCGAAGAAGCGTGGTGAGAAGACGAGCAAAGTGTGGACCTTGGGGCCAAAGAGCGGAGGGAGCTGGCACCGACGCTGGGTAGCCGGGTGGACGTGAATCGGCGGCGCCCGGCTGGGACGACAATCCTGTAGCAATATCATCCGCTGTATCTGGCGGATGTGATCGGTCCATGGAGTGGTAGAATGCTGTAATGCGCTCGATACAACTGAAGAGAACGACAGCTGAAATGAAAGTCGCGAATGCCGAGACTTGCTGGCGTTGAAGTAGGCGGCGCTCGAGCTCATTCATGACTGCTCTACTGAGTCGGTGACACGCGTTTTCTGTGGCTGCAAGGAGTTGGGAGCGAATCAGATCATAACTCAAGGAGTCCGGAGAGATCGGTCGACTCTTTTCATCGGAACCTTCTGACCAGTCTACGGTCTGTGGATCCTGACGTGGCGGCGTACTGTCATTGTGGCGGATCTGTAGGGTTCCTTGGTGGCTGTGGACTAGGATGTTGGTTTCCACCCAAAGCTCTAACACATTGCTGAGAAGCACACTGGGCGAGATATGATTCGTGCGAGATCCCGACTTGGCGTTCGAAGATTGCTCTTGCCTTCTCTCAGTGTGAAGTAGTGCTACTGCTTCTTGTAATGTGGCATTCAGAAATGGACTCTTCTCGTTGCCGATGCAATCCTGTAAAATCCTGTCATTCGTGCAAAAGTTTGACACTTTTTGCGATGCCAATGTATCATCAAGCACGATAAAATCTTTGCCTTTCGTCATATTTTCCGATCCGTTCGCTTGTGCATTGTCGTTGACATCCTGCGTGTTTTTGGGGGCGTGGTGGGTCTTTGCACTAAGCGAAACTACGAAAGAAGACTGCGGACCGAATTTGACTTGGATGCTGCCGGGTAAAGGCAGAAACGAGAGACCGTGCACGGTGCCTGATGTTTGTGCAACCATGCGCGAATGGAAGTACGAGGTTGAGTACAGCGTGAATTCATCCGCAAGCTTCGTCCTCAGGCAGGTGCCTTTCCATAGCCGTGCAGAGTCAATTTTCTTGCAAGTTCCGCATGGCGTTCCTTCTGAGCATGGCTTCTTCAACATACGACAACGCATACAGGCGCCTCGCTTGCGTACTTCTTGGACTTCTTTGCGGCGAGTATCTGTGAACCTCGCGCGCGCATTACTCTTGTCGGACTTGTGTGTCGTGCCAAATTCTGGGTTAGGCTCATTCGAAGGAGGCTCTTGCTGTGTGACAAACTCTTGCGGGGCTTCGGTCCACGCGATGAAATCGTCCTGAGGTTGTGGAATTGGTTCGTTGGCTTGATTCGGCAGTATTGGCTCATCATTGTTCATCGGTACATCTAATTGAGGATCGATCGATGCGTCGTCTGGTCCAAGATTGCTTTGATTCATGTGATGAGTGGCAGTTGTCGTCGTGTGAACAAGTGATGACTGGACTGTGTCGTTAGAGAAGGCAGGATGTTCAGCTCCCGCCTGCCCTTGAGCAATATAGGCTGGATATGAGGGCGTCGATATTGGCTCCATCGGTCTTGGGGCAATATTGCCGTATTTGTTATACCGTTGGAAAGCCTCCAAGAAATATCCTTGCATCAATCCTATTTGAGGGTTGGTCCGCCTTGTATCTATCATGTATTCGAGTAAGCTGTCAGAAGTGGAACTTTCCTGAGCATTCCTGGAGATTGAGGGGTCTCGGGCCTGCCTTGACGTTGTGGGATCTTCTAGGTCATCGGTGTAGCTTTGTGAATTCGTAGAGTAGTCCATATGTCTGCGAGACACTTCTGCAAGAGTATCCAACGCCGATTGCTGGCGTTGCATGAGCAGGTGAGGCGGTATGTTCGTTGGTTGTACTTCCTGGGAGGTCTGCTGCAACATCTGGGGCACCTGTTGTCTGTTCTCAATGACCGGATTGCTCGGCAATGTCTGCTGGCCCAACCCTTGGAGTGCAATGAGCGACGTCTGTGGTTGCACAAGCACTGCATCTTGTTGACCGGTCTGATTGCTCAAGGCCTGCTTCTTTGCTTTTGCAGGACCGTTGGACGTATGCTGCATGTGAAGAAAGGCGAGATTACGGTCTTCTTGGGTCATACTAGGACATCGTTTCAACAGATGATTCATCATGCTATCGATGCGGCCTTTCGCGAACTTGCAATCAAAGCATCAGCAAAGCCCTACCTCACAAATCACCTATACCTACATGTTGACCGCATTTCTTGCAAGTATGCTGATAACGATTACTGTTGTCGTCGAGCTTCTGGCCGCGATGGAAGAATTCTCCCACCACGGCATTTGGGCGACGACCCATAGCGCTGCTGTCTACTCTAATACAGGCGGATGTGTCTCAGTTGTAACGTAGGTGGAGCTTGTGGCGGCGTCTGTTTAGTGGTGTGGCTGATGTTGTGCCATTCTGCCGGCAGTATCTGAAGCGGTGTCGTCGCAGGAAGGCGGCAAGCTTGTGTACGGTGGGCGAGACAGCACGTTCTCGCACAACGTCATATCTCAGCGATAACACAACGGTGTCGGCCACTGGTCGTGGATAGTTCATCCACCACCATTCGCCGGTATTACACATCTCGCGAGCCTGAACACTGACAGGCAGACTCAAATCATGTCGTACTCCTCCACACCCGTATACTCCAGTTCTCCAGCGCTGCAGCCTGCTCCAACACATTACTCCTCTACTCCTCCCGTGCCCCCACCCAAACCGTCTGGGTCAAATACACCCACAAGAGGCCCGCCTCTACCTCCACCACCTGGACAGCACCAACACGAGGTCTCCGAGCTTGGTGGCAGCCCAAGCCAGTTTGCGCACGCTCAAGGACCTCCACAACCATCCATCCCGATCATCGAGAATAACTGGCTCCCCGAAATCTTGAAAGACAAGAGCACTTCCGACTTGCAGCAAATACTACAGGACAGAGATCTTCAGTCAGCTCTTCTTAATGATCCGAACAACACACATCCTGCCATTCCTGCCTCCCAGGCTCCTCTACAGCCTTTGATCGAATCCAACCTGGCGCTTGCGGACTCTCTCCTACAACTTGAGGCCCGCCTAAACCAACAGCGCGAACAGTCGCAATCACGCCTTCTCTCATTACGTGCGCTGGAACAACAACATCGCACAAAGCTTTCAGAGACAGAAGATGCACTACAGAGTTTCAGCCCAATGGCGCTGTACCAGCGACTGAGCGCGAGCGTACAAGAACAAGAGCAGCTTGTCCGAGGACTTGAGGAAAGCTGGCTGGATGAGGGCGGAATGGCATCAGATCGTGAGATTGGAGAGTTCGTGCGGCGCGTGAAAGAAAACAAGAAGACGGCATTCCTGAGAGCAGAGAGAAAGCGGAGATGGGATGAGGGACGGGTCGGAGGCTGGCGATGAACGAAGTGACAACGTTGTGTGCATAATCCAATTGCAAAGTCATAGGATACGACTTACTAAGTGGCCGTCCCGGGGCAATTGAAGTCGCATGGTCAAGTTTCCTGAAAGAATACGGAGCGACAACCCAAAACTTGGCAAGCCTTTGAGGACGAGGAAGTGGTCAACGTGGACTAGGCACTGGCCACACCTTAGATTTTTCACAAACGGGCAAAGACTCTGGCAGGTCACAGTATCGTGAAAATGCTGTCGTTGTCACGTCGTTATGGGATCAGGTGTCTGGTCAATTCATGAATACGGGCAGCCCTTATAATATATCGGATGCTGCTCGACCCTGGTGGGTATCTGTTCAGATATCTTACTGGGTTTCTAAAGTACGATGGGCTCAAACTTGTAAGCTGACCCAAATGCCGCATGTTAGCTAAATATGCGTGGCCGGGGAGGGCATCTCATGCTGCAATTGCACCTGTACAGAATTTCATACCATATTAGCAAGTTCGAATGCCCAGGCAATGATAGAATGCTCGACTGTGAGTATCTTGAATTTCTATGGGGTTCATTGGTCGTGACCGACATGTTTGGAGACTTGAAGGAGATCATAGTTAGCTGGCTAAAGTGTCATTGAGTTGATAGATTTATTTCAAGATTCCGAAAGGATGTTTTCACTTCATCAAGTTGAAATACGAGAGCACAATAGCCTTATGAAATGCCACGAAATTTTGGATCAAGATACATGGTTCCAAGGCCATATGAACGAAAGGAGCTGGAAAGTTGGTACATCATTGATACATTTCGTCTGATGGTGGTGGTGTGCAATGGATCTGGTAGAGAAAGTCTGTATCATGTACAGTCCCAACGTATAGCTTTGGATGAGTCCATTACCGCGCTGCGAATGCTTGGTTGAGGTGTGGTACTTCCATGCCACCCCAGGCTTGCTCTGCTGTCAAAATAAGAGCGTGCGCGGGAGGACCTGAAGCAGCCGTGGGAAGGTTGAGGTAAGAAAGGGTTCGCGGCGGCGGGCAGACCAATTCTGCCACCACCACTTTCCAACGCCCTCTGTCGAACGCGTGCCCGCGTCGCTCACGTGTGTTTGCCTCTGCCAATTAATTGCTTGCCACATCACCATCGCCATAATTCCATCACTGCTAATTACTCTCGTCCTGTGTTCAGTCTAACCCAATTGAGCTCGTGTCACGACCTGTCCGCCATCATGCCTCCCCGGAAGAGCACCGCTTCAAATCCCCCAGAGGATGGCGCAGAGCCTGGACCGGCGCCCATGAAGGCCAGCAAGGAGAAAGATGGCCTCGGTGTTGAGGTAAGAGCGCATAACTCTGCTGTGCTTAATGTTTTTTTATACTGACGATTTATCCAGGATCTCACATTACCAAAATCGATGATCGCCCGTCTCGCAAAAGGAGTACTCCCAGCAAACACACAAATACAAAAAGACGCACTACTGGCCATGCATAAGAGCGCGACAGTCTTCGTGAGCTACATCGCTTCAAAGTATGTGCACTCTTTCCCCATCTCGCTCCGTGTTTTGCCTACGTCCACGGATGCTGGCATGCAAACAAACTTCATCTTTCGATATTTGTACTAACATCATGCTTCAGCTCAAATGACCTCGCACGCATGAGCAACAAGAAGACAATATCGCCACAGGATGTCATGTCCGCCCTGAAAGACGCCGAGCTCGAAGGTTTCCTGCCTCGACTCGAGGCAGAGCTCAAGAGTAGGTTTTATTCCAGTCATCTTTTCGTCGCATGAAACAGGCCCACTAACATGATGCAGAGTACAACGACACCCAATGCGACAAGCGCAACTCATACCGCCATCGTGTGAAGGCAGAGAAGGCCGAGAAGACAGGCGCCGAGGGTTCGGGAGAAGGCGACGATGCTCCAGACGCCACCGACGCCTCATTACTGGCCGCACAACTCAACGGTGTTGCAAACGGACACGCCGAAGCAGGCGACGACGGCGAGCGCCCGGCCAAGAAGTTCAAGGGTACTGATGGGCATGTGGTGATCACGCCAGGCGAGCCCATTGACGAAGACGAGATCGAGGAGCTCGAGCCTGATGCTGATGACGGTGAGGATGAAGATGATGACGTGGAGGACGATGAGCCTGAAGATGACGATGGTAACGAGGGTGAGGAGGACGTAGACGAGACCATGGAGGGCATGGATGAGCCTGAGATGGACGGGAGAGGCGGCCTCAGAGACGAGGCGCTGGATGGGAATGAGAGTGATTAGCTTGCCTTAGGGCTTTAGTGTCGGTGTTTGCTTTTTGCATAGCGTGCGTATTCTTCATTGTTTAGGACTCGTTCAGAAGTGTGTCACTTTGTTGCTACTCGATTTATGCTAGACATGCTCTGGATGTTCACGATTTTTTACACTTCGCTCTAGCACTCTGTGGCTGAATCTCACGCTTTATATATTCAATTTGAGTGCTTTACATCATCCGACAGGTGGAAATCCCTGCTGGCGCAATGGGTAAGGCGTTTCCAATCAGTTCTACTCATCAACATGGTCTAACAACTTTACAGTAGCGCGCAAGACTTCTACTGTCCACAACAGTCGTCATCTTGAGGCTCTGGGTTCGAGTCCCAGGTGGGGAGGCATCAGGTTCAATTCCTGAATAGTTTCCATATTTTTTCTAGATTTTTTAGGGCACATATTGTTTTGAAGTGTGAAATGGTTGGATAAATAAAGAAAAGGAGTGAAGTCTGAATAACCCTGAACGTAAACTAACACTGTAAGCGATTTGGAAGTACATCTGAACAAGGCAGTCCAGCTTAAGACAATGGGGAACAAATTAGAATGGAGGTAAATAGACTTGAACAGTCTCAAACGGTTATACATAACCTCTATGTCAAAGTGAACAGCCTTGACAAGATAGGCAATTCCATCTCAACATACACTGGACGGCTACAAAGATAGCTCTTTCTTACTTACCAGCAGACGACCAAGTGCACATTGCCACAGATAGGGTTCACCATAGTATCTGTCTACGAACACCTTAAGCTGTAGAGAAACCTCGAATAAGGGACCAAAATACTGCCGGCTTGAATTCTGATACACAGGACGACTTCACCTCAGCTCACTCCTGTCCTCCGCCGCGCCTGAACCGCCTTCGATATCACCTTTCACGTCCACAGGCGCTTCCTCTGGTTCAGTAGACCCGCTGTACCCAAGCTCCGCGATCTCGGGGTGCTTCCTTGTCCACCACAAAAGGCCCAACAATGTCAGAACGGTTGCCGCAGACATGGCTGTCGCCATGGGAAAGCCGATAGGATATTGCGGCGCATCCGCTACACGCCATGCGCCTAGAGGAATAGTAGCATGCCCGACATATACAAGGGTGACGGTCATAGCAACAATGATTGATCTCGCTTCCGGCTCTTTGCGCAGCAGCTCAGCGAACCAAGCCATCAAGCTGGGGTTGCCGGCATTCGTGGCATAGGTCAAAAAGTAGAAGACAAGAATCGTCTTGTTACTTGACGGCCATGAGGCAAGCACGGCAAGCACGACTACTGACGCGAAAGAAGAGAAAACGCTGATCTGCCAGCGCCAGTGCTTCCAATCGCTGAGCCAGTTGAATGCAAGGCTAGTGGCGATTTGCAGAGCATAACCACCGAGGGGAAGTATGTTGACATCGTAAGTGCTGTACTTGCGATTTCCGGCTGCGTCCTTGATGGTCTCGAGATATACTGCGATTCACATTAGCAAATTTTCTCACACAACGTGCCCAGCTATATTTATCGCACTTACAGACAAAATACGCGTTCGCTCGATGCGACCAAGCTGTCAGGGCGAACGACACCATTACGAAGTAAGTCACCGGATGCACAACAAGCTGGCGCAGCTTGGTCTTCAGTACCGACACAGGCACCATGCGGGAAGTGGTGGCGCCAAATTCGTCCATGCGATCACGAGCAAGTTGTCGCTCGGCTTTGGTCAGCCAGATAGCCCTTGTGATAGCAGGAGAGTCCGGGATGGTGACGAAGGCCAGCAATCCCTGGCCAATCGTGATCGAACCGGCAATGATGAACAACCACATCCAACCAGATAGGCCATGGGCTCCATTCATGTTGCGGTACAGCGTTGCTTGTAGGGTACCAAGGAACATCGCTCCAGCGACATCACTGACGTTGAAGAAGGCGAGGCGGACAGCCAGTTCGGATGGTTTGTACCAGTTGAAGATCAAGGCAACGACACTCGGCCAGAAGCTGGCTGACAGCAAGCCAAGGAAGAAACGCAATGCGTAGACTGTATGCGCGTTGGGAGCCATATGCGTGCTGGAAATTAAGCTGTCAGCACTACCTTTGGAATTCGAAGACTAATTGTGAGACTTACAATAGCACCAACAATCCCCAAGTGATTTCGCAGCAAGGCAAAAACAGCGAAGGCCGGACCTTTGTCTGGATGATCTGTCCAGGAATCAATCCTATGGCATAACCAATTGAGAAGAACGTGTTGAAGTTGACGAGCTCATTGCCGTAAAGACTGAGGTCTTCACGCATACCCGAGACGTAAGCTTGAGTTGTTGCAGATTGGTCCAGTTCTTTGATCAACTGTGAAAGTGTCAGTATCTAGCTTGTATGATCAGCAGTTATGAACACTTACACCAGCGACAAACATCCAGAGAAGCAGCATAATATCGAGTTTGAACAACAAGACATTTCTCTTTTTCCGGAAGTAGGGTATGACTTTGGCGACTTGTCCGAACACACCATTGCCGTCATGTTGGTCGTTGACGGTGGAATCATGGTTGGCCTCCATGGCTCGTCGATTTTATGTCAATGCCGAGTTCGGTGTCTACACTGTCTGTGACAGATGATGTTAGCATACTTGTTTGTGTCCCAAGTACCGTGATAGATGCGTACAAATTCCAAAATACCACGATGGTCCAGCACTCTGCAGAAAATCGATTATCAACGCCTACAGAAACAAACACACATTCATATACAAGAACATCCTTACCTTTAAAAAATAATAACCATGTTTCGTTATCGTGGCTCCGTCTGCGGCTGCAGTTCGTAGATCCCTTGGCCTTCCTTAACGCAAAGTCGTGATAAGCACGCCATATACTAAGCCTCTTGTTACAAGCGGGACTGCCCATTGCAGCGTCTAGTGCTGCAGTTGAATGCTATGGTATGGGTCTGTGAAGTTGCATTTGGAGGAGAATCCTGGCTAAGTGTGTGCATAGGCGAAGGTCGGGTCCAGTTACGACTTTGTATTCTTGGATTGAAGCATACCGTAAGGCTCACATTGATCATCACATATCGCTGATTCAACCATATCGCAACAACTTCGGCATTGATGCTGCGCATTCGACAGTCGGTTCGTGACATCCTACAACGCAGATAGATTCCTTGCTTGCGTGTGCGCTGTTGAAGACCATGTCCTCGACCAAGCATATACTCGAGATGCCATCAAAGCAAGGAAACCGGAGCATGGATATCTGAGGTATGCACTGCCTAGCAGATGCAGTTTGTCAAGTCTACAAGCTGATGGGAACAAATACCTCTGGCATTTTTATTGTACCGGCTGTGCAGCTTTGCGAGCATGTCGGCTGTCAGTCTCAATTCGTAATAATTCATCCTACAGCCTCAGGCAGTGGGTGCACAGCAACAGTCATGAGTTCTGCCGTGGTATTTCCATAGTAGCAACCAAAATCGTGTAATACCACCGAGACACACCAGGGCCCGAACCAGCATCGCGGGCGTGCTTTCTTCTTCACCGAACGCCGCGGGAGACTCCCGAGAAGTCTTGGCGAGAATTTGCAAGCATAAAAGTTGCTTCTCCCTCACACTCCTCTTCTAAAAAGTATCAGTAGGTGACTAATAGTCATTTAATCAAGGCTTCGCTACGGCGACTTGCTGTGGGTTACGAGCGCGGTTTTCCGTAACATGAGTTTCCCACCGTTCCCGGCCTTGTTGAAGGAGGAATTCTTGCGTCCGACTTTCCTACCAAGTGCGTTCTTCTATAGTGGAACGGGTTTGTGGGTTGGCCGCTACATCTCTTCATCTGAAGAGTGCTTTGTACAGCATTTACCCGTCTCTGTGGGTGTCTAGCACTGTGGATGCATAGCAGTTTGTCAGTATCTGTGCTCTTCCGGCTTGATTTGCCCGGAGGCTACTGCTTCGTGCTCCCATGCAGACTGCTCTCGAGATTCTACGAATTGCGTGTCCAAGCAAATTATGTAAACTCAACATGCCCATCAGGACCATGCTACGTGTGCTCGGGTTCCAGATATATTGGACGCCTATCGCATGGGGCATACTAGCCAGCATAAAAGTCGGCGATGCATGTGATAACATGGTTCTGATAGACTTCGACCGGTTCTTGAAACAGATTATGAGTGCGCACTTCGCCGTTTTCGAGATGGTCGAACAGAGCGGACTTGTATTCCTCCGCGCAGTACACCTCACAGGACGGTGTACCCGTACTGCTTTGCTCATCACGGCATAGGTTTTGGCCGAGCCGCGAAGCATTATTTCAGCAAGCTTACAAAAATTTCCCATAAGGCTGAGCAGCTAATTTCTGCCATTGGCGTAGATGGCCCAAAAGAGACGGAAGCACAGACAATCTAACCCCTGTCGCGCATCCGGACACAGCATTGCTAGGCCGACCACCTTCATTATTTGTGAGGCTTTGATGGTGAGCAATGTGATATGTCTCCTGCATACCACTGCTGCTGTATCTCTGCGCTGCAGATCTATAAAGTCTCAGGAGCTGTCCATGCGAAGCTTCCGTGAAACCGAAAACTGATTACCTACTGACCATCTCCATTAATATTCGCCTCCTCTCATCATAAACTCCTGTCAGACTTCCTCCTCCAACGCTCTCGGCTCCCCAACGCGCGCTCATCGTCCATTAGCGCTTTTGTGCCATCTAGCAACGCTATATACAATAAACTCTACGCGCTCTCTCCTGAGCCAGCCGTGTCGGAGAATATATCACTGCATCCTTCCCGTCGCGTCCAAGAAATACGTACCGACTCTGATAACTGATCTCCGGAACCGGCACTTAAGCACATCAACGAAAGCTTCGCCATCATGTCCGAAACGCGTAACATTGTTGTCGTCGGCGCCAACTTCGCTGGATTGAGCGCCGCTCACTACATCGTCAAGCACACTTTGCCACAGCTCGCCAAGTCGGAAAATGCCAAATATGTCTTGCACATTATCAACGAGTCGACTCACTTCTGGTGGCACATTGGCGCACCCAGAGAACTTGTCTCTGTGAAGGACGCACCCCACGACAAGTACTTCAAGCCCATCATGGACGGTTTCAAACAGTACCCTCAGTTCAAGGACTCTATCATCTTCCATCAAGGCTCGGCTACTGGCATTGATGTCGAGTCTCGAAACATCACTTACACACCCTTCGGCAGCGAGACCCCCGAGGGACTTCCTTACTACGCCCTTGTTATTGCCACTGGTGTCCGCTCTCCCACGCCTTGCACTACCCTGCACGGTGACCACAACATCTCCATCAAGGCTCTCGAGGAAATGAACACACGCCTCGCTTCCGCAAGCGATATCATCATCGGTGGCGGCGGCCCCGTTGCAGTCGAAACCGCTGGCGAAATCGGCGCAAAGCTCGGTAGCAAGGCCCGCATCACACTCATCACAGCCGGCGACAAACTGCTCCCTAGACTCCGCAAGGCGCTCGCCGAAAAAGCCCAGAACCAGCTCGCCGCCGTGGGTGTCACAGTCCTCTACAACACCAAGATCAACGAACACACCCAGGGCCCCGACGGCAAGACCGAAGTGCACCTCAACACCGGCAAGACCCTGTCCGCCGACGTCTACATTCCCGCCATCGGCGTCACACCGAGCACCTCCTTCGTGCCCGAAGCTCTCAAGAAGTCCGACGGCTGGATTGACGCCAACCCCAGCACGCTGCGCGTCGACGCCGCGGGCCCTCGCGTATACGCCGTCGGTGACGTCGCCAAAGTCGATCAGGGCGGCGTGCTGAACCTTTACAACTCGATTCCCGTCTTTGGTGCTAACTTCGCTCACGACGTGCTCGGCGATGCTGGCGTCGCCTCCGTGCCCGCGGAGAGAGTCTACGCGCCCAAGGACAGCGAGACACAGTTGGTGCCGATTGGTCCCAAGGGCGGCGTGGGCGCTTTCAACGGGTGGTCGATGCCCGGCTTCGCGATCAAGATGATCAAGGGCAAGGACTACATGGTTGGTCAGATTCCGGCTATCTCTGAGGGTAAGAAGTTTGCGAAGGCATAGGGTGTATGATCGATGAGCTGTATATCACAGATTGAGGTTGGTAATGAGTGGGCTTGGCAGACTAATTGGTTAGGATGTTGGTAGCAACGGGGCAGTGGAGATGTTCGAACACGAGGAGGTTAGAATGTAATGGGCGGCGGCGGCTACTTCGATACCCAAGTACATGTATTTCTTTGAGATTGCATTGAGTGTTTCATCACATCTTGGCGATGTGCGTTGATTGTGTGGTGAATTTTCCCTGCCGTCTATCTACAGGTGGGCAAGGACTACATATGCCCAGAAGTCAATGCAATGCATGCTTGTGTACATTTGTCTATATGTACACATGCACGTACATGTAGGTACGCTTAAACAGTGTCTGCATGCGTGGAAGGCTGGAATGATGTTTTGTACGGGTTAGGGTTGGGGTGCATTGAAATATGCGATCCCGGGCAAAAGAGATGCGCATGCTTGTTTGAAGCGGTTCCCATGTAGTGTGAGGAATTCGTTGATCGAAACGTAATTCTTGCAGGGTATTTGATGATGTGGATGCGCATACCGCGCCTCTGGTGCTCTCTTTCGTTGTTGAATCCAAGTCAACTTCAAAGCCCCCAAGACGTTCAGCATCACATTACACACCTAGACCACAACTTGATCCAGCACACCAAAAAAAACACAAACCCACGGAACAAACCCCCGACCAAATCGCACATAAGTCCGGAGCACTGGGAAGCAGAGCAAGACAAGAAAAAACGGTCATCGCGCATTAGACCAACCACGAAAAAGACGAATCAAGCGCAGCATAAATCCTGCGGACTCGGCATCTTCCAACCGAATCTACATAAGACATGTAGACTATACGATGCCCCCCCCGCAGCAAGCGCCAGCCTCATAACTACCTAGTGTACTTAACCTAGCAGACGATGAGAAAACGCCACAATTACGCTTTCCAGCGACGACGACTCGCACGAGACGCGATTCCTGTCGGTACTTCTTGTGGGTTGACTACGAGGCAGCGATTGAGTTGGAAGCGTAAGCGTGGATCTCGCCACATTGGCGTTACGAAGCGAATGACGAACCGAGACACGCAACGAGACGGAGACGGAGACGAGACGAGTTCGAGCATGTCAGCACTTCGAGAAAAGGTCACAGGTCGTCGTGTGATCGCGAAGGAAACAGCATGTACCGCGCGTCCGGTACGGTCAAAGTGGCTTGGCGGTCTTCTTTTGATGCGCGTGGAGTTGAGCTCGATTCGCTAATGGCTTTCGAATGGGCCATGTCGGGCGAGGTGACCTGCAGGCTTCTTAGTTTCTGCCTGTTTGCCTGCCTGCCTCCCTGCCTGCTTGAACGCTACGGGCCGGACGAGCGAAGGAGGCGGTTTTGTGATAATGATTTGTAGATCTTGATGGTTTGTTGCGATCGACGGGTGGAACCCTGATGGTAGCCTGCTCTGGTTATCTTTATGCGATTGAGCAGGAATCTGCATACGACTCATCGTAGAGACATGAGTAATCAACATAGTCACGAGTACATATGTTACGCTTGGGATGTAGATGTGTGATGACCTCAGCATACCATCTGCCGAGATGTTCATATAGACTAGAGAATCTCAATGGTGATCATGATCGTATCGATATTGAAAGCCAGTCATGCCAGCTGGTCAGCGACCGAGATAGCCCACAGTCGATTGCGACATGATGTAGTACGCAAACTCATGCACGAGAACCATGGGAGATGTGGCGACGGGAGACAGGGCCCTCAGAAGCAGGTAGCCGCCAGGCAGGCAGACTGGGATCTTGGCCACGTGCCGATGATGCTGTGTCCGGTGCCCTTTTCTTCGCGAGATCCGGCATGCCGACCGAGAGCAGGTAATGCTGATCATCAGGGCAAAAGCCCTGATCGCTAGCGCAGGACGGGAGGAAGCAAGATATGTTTATCTGGCGGCCGTTTTGAGCGCTGAGCCTCGAGTTGAGCGCAAGGCGCGCTCTCAACGTCCACTCAAATCGTCGCAGCAAAGTCGATGACGAGCGCGCGACGGTCGACGACGCGAATGACTCGCCATAGCACGATGTAGCGTGCAGCGACGGCCTGCGTGACCTGCACGGCTCCGCGTGGGATCGGCCTGGTCGAGGGTAGCTGGACGAGAGCTTGTGAGCTCGACGACCGGCTACCTGCAGCGTGGCGGCCATGGCTGGTCCGTGGCGGACAAGGCATCACGACTGCTTTGGGCGATTAGCAAGCAGCGCCTCGCGTAGCCGGGCGGGCGCGATAGCGAGGCTGAACGAGCAGGAACGGGCAAGGTACTTTTCTCACAGGATCGTTATTGACCGCTCACTGCCGGGCGTCATTCGTTGGAGGATGAGCAGCAGGCGAAGGCAAGCAGGGCAAAGCAGGCCAACCGCAATAGTCTAGTGGAGATATGCAGGTCGATAACGCGAAACTGCGCCACCAGCTTGCGCCGAGAGAACAATGGGCGACGGAAGAATAGTGCTAGGTAGATCGTTGACGAGACCAAGGGAGCGATGCTTCGGGCTATGTCTGCGCGATGTCAAATACCCTAGGATTGCGAGGGAGAAAGCAGGCTTGGACAGCGGGAGAGCAAGGGTCCGAGGAGTGGTCGAAGGCATCAGCACATGCTCAGATGACTGGTATTCTCGGGGTCGGGGCATGCAAAATGGGCAAAGGCAGAGATGGGAAGCTTTGCGAGAGAGCAAGACGTCTACAAGTGTACGCGCCTAAGGGACGATCGTCGTGTCGTCCCCGGGCGATATAGCAAGCTTTTGTATATAGAGTGATGCATATGTGAGACATGCCTAAGGCGCAATATGCGTGCGGGTGCCTCCGTCTGAGTGGCCTGCGCAAGCTGCCTCTTGACGAACAGGGTCGAGTTGCAGGACGAGTTGCATCGGCTAATGCCAGATAGCCTCTTCGCTCGCCTCGATAGCCTGCGTCCGGTCGCGCGCGTATATAGGACGGGACGGGAGCTGTGTGTGATGGAGGATGATGTGTCTACCTAGTTAAGTGATGTCTGTCGTCTGAGAGTCTCGGAGTCTTGCTGCATGCCCACCACTCGCCGTCCACCCTTCAGAGCCCTCTGCGCCATCTCCATACCGGGAGCGGCTCGTCACACGGAGGGAGCCCAGTGTCTGTTGCCGCGAAACCGCAACAGGCAAATCGCTGCTGGCCCAGAGCTTACCTGATCCCGCCGGGCATTATCCTAATCCTAGTTTCGCACGCATTCGATCCCAGATACCGAGCACCCGTCACGCTGCCGCTGCTGCTCTGGGCTCGGAGATCAAAGGTCGACTGCGCCAGATCCTGCCGCCATCTGTCCTCCTTGCAGACGACGCAGCAGGCGCAACAAGACGACACCGCACGCTCGCACTCGCACGAAACGAATCGCAGCCCAGGCCGAGGTGGTCCCTTGCTGCTGAGGCCCTACGGTGGGAGAAACGGGGACAGGCTTGTGCTACTTGTGGTCTTAGTGACCTGTCGATCTGCGAGCACAAGCATTTCACCGCCCTCTGCCCGCCGCCGCTGCAAGAAGCAGCACTGCAGCAGTCGCGCGCCATCATTGCTGTATCTGGCCGGCCTGCCTTGCCTTGTCTTGCCTCGAAGGCTGCTAACAGAGACCGCGCGCGCAAGCCCACTGCGCGAAGGAGAAGGCTCCGAGGCAGACTCGTGGAGTGCTGGGATAACTTGCGCGTTGTGTGCAGGCGATCGAGCAGCAGAGAGTACAGCGTACAGCGGGGCTTGGGGCGCAAAGAGAGAGAGAGAGAGAGAGCCCTTGAGCGCCGCCTGCTGGCTTGCTTTCCACCACCGCTGCTGCTGCTGCTTCCGCTTCCAGCGCCGTCGTTCGTCATTCGTCTAGCTGCCCGAGCGCTTCAACCTCTCCATCCTCCATCACGCCTTGCGTCCAACGCGACTCACACACAACCTCGGCCGCATCCGCGCCTGCATCTACCACGCTGCTCCTCTGCACGATCGCAGCGACCGTTGCGCGCACTGCACTCTGCACCGCACTGCACCGCTCCGCCCTCCACGCCCTCGCCCCCGCCGTGCGCACGCCTCCAGCTGTCGTCCACGCGTGTGCGCCGCCGTCGCCAACAACGCGAGGCGCAAACCGTCTGCGTCTGTCCGCGCGCACCCTCCTACTTCACCCTCGCGGCCACTGCGCCGGGTCGAGTCCAGCGCCACTGGCGCGTGAATTAGCGACACAAGGGACTGCAGAAAACCGCTACCCGAAGGCGACTGTGCGACTTCAGCAACCCGGTAAAGGCGCGACGGGATGGGATGCTGGTAGCCTCGTCTGCAACAATCTACACGTGCAATGGATTCTGGTACAATCAACCCAGCAGCACTGAACGCTTCTGGTATGTCCTGCTGCCCGCCCACAGAATGCGACGCTTCCGCCAGCCTCGTGTCTTCGGTCGCGTCCTCATGTATTGCGACTCATGCTAATGCCCACTTCCAGCCTCAACCATCGCTCCAAACCTACTTTCACAGCCTAGTCCTCGTGGCACCAAAAGAACCAGGTCGCCAGACGAGTACGGCGGCGCAATAGCTCCAGAGGGACACGGTATGTACATCCCATCATGTCAATCTATGAACAAGCCCCTGCTTGCGCCTAAGCCGGCAACATCCAGCATCGATACTGACTTATATGTTGCAGACCGACTCAAGTCCAGCAAAAGAACAAAGTCCACCGGCCACGATACGTCCAGGAGCATGTCGCTCTCGCTGGCGCAACCGATGCAAACACCGCAGATCAAGTCGGAGCCGCTTCCTAAGTCGTCTCCAAGTCACACATCACCTCATCGATCGACTCCTGGCTCTGCGACGAAACCTCCGGTGGTCAAAGCACTACCAACTGTGCGCGACCACACCACAGACCAACTCGGCGCCGAAGGCGACGAATACATTCCCAGGGAGATCGACCAGGATGGCGAGACCAAAGTGTCAAAGGACGGTTATCCTCTTGAAGGTCGCAAATACCGATGCCGTACCTTCCAGGTGCCCAATCGTGGCGAAAAGCTTTTCATGTTGGCCACAGAATGCGCTCGCGTTCTAGGATATCGAGATTCGTACTTGTTATTCAACAAGAACAGATCACTGTTCAAGATCATTGCGAACCAACAGGAGAAAGACAATCTCATTCAGCAGGAGATCCTGCCTTACTCGTACAGATCGCGGCAGATTGCTATTGTCACGGCACGATCCATGTTCCGACAATTCGGAGCAAGGCTTATCGAGAATGGACGTCGCGTCAGGGACGACTACTGGGAGGCAAAAGCCCGCAAGCAAGGATTCACCGAAGAAGACGCTGCGGGTGAAAAGAGGCCTGGCGCAGCGAAGGCCAGGGAAGCCGCCGCTGCCGAAGCTAGCAGCAATGCTTTGACATCTTTGCCTCAGGGCGAGATCATTTACAACAGCAACGGTCTCGAAGGACATCCACCAGGTTTGCTCCCAGCAACACTTGCACCGTTGCCGATGATCCACTTGCCCAGCGAAGACCTTCGACCTGGCAGCTATGGTAACGTCATACGCCCAAGACAGGAGATTGCTGGCCCAGCCTACCAAGATCGAACACAAACAAGCAGTGCCACCGAGATCTTGGCCCAAGCCTCTCACGCAGCTGAGTACAACAAGCAGCTGGGCGCTACGCGGCAACATAGGTCGCAATACCTCGAAAATTACTGGAAGCGACCTCATGAACAGCCCGTGACTCAAGCAACGCAGCCTGAGAGCGATATGACCACAGTCGCGCCACAACACTTGCAGTCGCCCCAAGCAGTGGCAGGTAGTGGCCAGCCTCGCATCCCACAACAGGAATCTATGTCACACCCCAGCTCTCAGATGATGCCTCAGTCGTATTCCGGCTTCCCCAACCAGCAGAACCCGATGGCATCTCCGGTTTCAGCTATGCAGCGACCAATGCCTGCCGGTCCGATGCACCAAAGCTCACCGTCAATGAACATGGGCCCTGGCCAACAGCATCGTCAGACGCCGTCCTATGGTGGTTACCCTTCAAACCAGATGTGGCAACCTCCTTTGCCTCAGCCGTCGCCATTGTCGCAGTCGCATGCTATGTCACAGTACGGCCAGCAGCAACAAGCACAACAGCAACAAGCACAACAGCAACAAGCACAACAGCAACAGCAACAACAGCAGCAACAACAGCAACATCAGCAACAGCAGCCCAACCAGATGTTGCCACCTCAAATGTCCGGTCAAGGCAATATGGGATACGGTCAGATGAATGCTATGGCAAACCCGGCATATGGCAACATGAACCGCAGCATGTACCAGCCCAGTCCTTCGCCTCAGCAGTTTGGCATGCAATCCACTGCTGCCCAGCAATCTGGTATGCAAAGCTGGTCGCAAGCACCAGGCACCATGCCGCAATACGGTCAAGGCTTCCAGTAGTTCTGAGGCGAACCTGTTACGGATGGTCAAATGATCTTACTTATCTCTGAGATGTCGTCCAAAGCGGACACACATCTCGGTAGCTGGTATACTGATACCTGTTTACACCTGCGACCCGAAACAAACACAATCGCTGCTGCGATGCGCGCTATTCGAAGCGCATATGTAGATGCGCCTTCGACTATCGCCATCGCACGATTCGCAAACCTCATTCCGCCAGAGTGTCCAAGCTCATGAGCAGATGCAGTTCTCATAGACAACGTCTAGATCAAGCGTGTCCGACCTCTCCTCTCAGTCGCATTTTCAGCAACCTGTCGCGCAGACATCGAGAAAATTGAACGCTTTTGCTGCTTTACTCGGGAACCACAAACGATACCCTTCATCGGCGTCGGCGCTTTTCGTTTTTATTGTTCGTTCGCTGTTTTGCG
>Ga0265797_10004722_pt1 | contig 20541 bp, 15 predicted proteins | sample P2T30metagenome_FD_192433 | JGI IMG/M metagenome (GOLD analysis project Ga0265797, IMG submission 192433) | Plant litter microbial communities from East Loma Ridge, Irvine, California - P2 T30 | ecosystem: Environmental > Terrestrial > Plant litter > Unclassified | place: USA: California...
TCGTTGTCGGCATCGGTGAAGGCAGTTTGCGGCACCGTATAACTGAAGGCGCTGTTCTCCGTTGCCGTGCTGTCCTGCAGCGGGTCGGTCAGTACAGGCGCGCTGTTCCCCGGCAAGTTACCGCTGCTGAACACGAAGTTGCTGGCTTTCAACGTGCTGAGGTGGTTGCCCTGCAGCACCAGCTCGAAGCGGTTGCCGCTGGCATCGGCGTCGTTGCTCTTGAGGTAGGTACGGTCGTTGGTGCTGTTGTACTGCACCAGCAGGGTGCGGTTGTTGCCGTTCCCCAGGCCGGTAAAGCCCAGGCCGGCGAGGTCGAGGATGTCCACGCTCGCGTCGAAATCAGTGATGAGGTCGCTGTAGGCCGTGGTGGAGGTGCGGTAGCTGTCGGTCAGCGTGGTAAAGCGGAAGGTATCCGCGCCCGCGCCGCCGGCCAGGTTATCCGCGCCCGCGCCGCCCACCAGCAGGTCATTGCCGGCGCCGCCTTTGAGGGTATCGATCCCGGCCAGGCCGAACAGCTGGTCATTGCCGGCGGTGCCGGTGAGGGTGTCCTTGCCGGAGGTACCAGTGATCACACTGCCATTGCCCGCCGGCGTGTCCTTCACCGCGAGGGCAAAGGTATCGGTCACGCTGCCGGCCTTGCCGTCGTTGGCGGTCACGGTCACGTTGAAGGTGCCCGCGGCGTTCGAGTCCGGCGTGCCGCTGAAGGTGCGGGTGGCGGCATCGAACTTCAGCCAGGCCGGCAGCGCGCTGCCATCGGCCAGGGTGGCGGTGAAGGTCAGGGTGTCGTTGTCGGCGTCAGTAAAGGCACCGGCAGGGATCACGTAGCTGAACGGCGATGTTTCGGTGGCGTTCTGGTCCGCCAAGGGCACGGCCACGACCGGCGCCTGGTTCACTGGGGCGGGGGTGTCCTGTACCGCCAGCGCGAAGGTATCGCTCACGGTGCCGGCTTTGCCGTCGTTGACGGTGACGGTCACGTTGAGGTTACCCGCCGCGTTCAAATCCGGCGTGCCGCTGAAGGTGCGGGTGGCGGCATCGAACTTCAGCCAGGCGGGCAGGGCGCTGCCGTCGGCCAGGGTGGCGGTGAAGGTGAGGGCGTCGTTGTCAGCGTCGGTGAAGGCGCCGGCCGGGAGGGTGTAGCTGAAGGCAGCGGTCTCCTTGGCGGTCTGGTCCGCCAGGGGTGTGGCCAGTACCGGCGCGTGGTTCACCGAGGGGGTGCTGTTGAAAATGAAGTCGCTGGCCTTGAGGGTGTTGAGCAGGTTGCCGGTCACCCCCAGCTCCAGGCGCTTGCCACTGGCGTCGGGCTCGTAGTTTTTGATGTAGGTGGTGTTGGAGCTGGAGCTGTATTGCAGGAACAGCGTGCCGTTGTAGCCGTTGCCCAGCCCGGTGTAGCCCAGCCCGGAAAGGTCGATCTTGTCCACGCCCACCACAAAGTCGGTGATGGTGTCCGAATAGCTGGTGCTGGAAGTGCGGTAGCTGTCGGTCAGGGCGGTGAAGCGGAAGATGTCCGCGCCCGCGCCACCGGTGAGTTTGTCGATGCCGGCGCCGCCCACCAGGATGTCATTGCCACCGCCGCCGTTGAGCACGTCGGCGCCGCCGAGGCCGAGCAACTGCTCGTTGACCGCGGTGCCGGTGAGGGTGTCCTTGCCGGAGGTGCCGGTAAGGGTCTTGATGGGCGTGGTGTCCGGGGTGTCCTTTACAGCCAGGGCAAAGGTATCGGTCACGATCCCAGCCTTGCCGTCGTTGGCGGTGACGGTCACGTTGAAGCTGCCCGCCGCGTTCAAATCCGGCGTGCCGCTGAAGGTGCGGGTGGCGGCATCGAACTTCAGCCAGGCGGGCAGCGCGCTGCCATCGGCCAGGGTGGCGGTGAAGGTCAGGGTGTCGTTGTCGGCGTCCGTGAAGGCACCGGCGGGGATCACGTAGCTGAACGGCGATGTTTCGGTGGCGTTCTGGTCGGCCAAGGGCACGGCCACGACCGGAGCATGGTTGACCGGGGTTGAGCCGGCGAAGACGAAGTCCGTCGCTTTCAAGGTGTTGAGCAGGTTACCGGTGAGGGCCAGCTCGAACCGGTTGCCGCTGGCATCCACCTCCAGGGATTTGACGTAGGTTTTGTCCCCTGCGGCGTTGAGGCTGAGGTACACGGTGCCATTGCGGCCGTCACCCAGGCCGGTGATGCCCAGCGCGGAGAGGTCGATGCGGTCCTGTCCGGTTGCGAAATCGGTGATTGTATCCACCCGCGTGACGCCGCCGGTGTTGTAGTTACGGTAACTGTCCAGGCGGTTCGCTATCACGAAGGTATCCGCCCCGGCGCCGCCGGTAAGGGTGTCTACGCCAGCGCCGCCATCCAGGGTATCGTTGCCCGCGCCGCCACTGATGTTGTCGTTGCCCGCGAGGCCTTTGATCGTGTCATTGCCGGTGGTACCCACCAGGGTGTCATCGCCCGCAGTGCCCTGCGGCGTGGTTGTCGGCGGGGTGGTACCCACCACGGTGCCATCGCCATAGGTGAGCGTCGAACCCTTGGTGGTATGGCTGATGTCGTTGTCCAGGATGGTGTTACGGTCGGTGCCGTCTTCGTTGCGCTCGGCCACGCCATAGGTGGAATTGGCCCCGCCGGTGATGGTGTTGTCGCTCACCGTGTTGTCGCTGCCGGGGAAGAACTTGCCCGACACGCCTGCACGGTCGTCATAGCTCTGGATGACGACTTCCGGTACCGGCGCCTTCAGCCCATTGTTGGCCAGGGTATTGCCGGTGATGGTGACATCCGTGCTGCCGTAGATGCGCACGCCGGAGCCGCCGTTGTCGTGGATGTTTACACCGGTCACGGTGACGTCGCTGGAGAGTTTTACCAGCACGCCTTCAGCGCCGTTGCCGTACACGTTGCCGCCTTCGATGGTGACGTTGTACGGCGAGGGGATGTTCTCGCTGCCCCGTTGCACCACGATGCCATTGCCGCCGTTGCCGTAGGCCACGTTGCCGGTCATGGTGAAATCGTTGGTGCTGGTAACGATGTTGAACCCGTGGCGGTCGTTGTCGTACGCCACGTTGTTCACGTACTTGGTGTCGATCATGTAGTCCGCGACAAAGCCGTCCAGGCCGTTGCCGTGGGACACGCAATTCTCGATCAGCATGTTGATCGTTTGCTCATGGGGGTCGAAGCCGTACCCGGAGCAATCCTTGATCTCCACCCCGCTGAGGGTCACGTTGCTGTCGTGGCCGTCCTTGCCTGGGATGTAGCCGTTGAACCAGCCATCGATCTTGCCGGTGGTGTTGTCACGGTTGCCATCGATGGTCAGGTTGCTCAAGCCGAAGTCATGGGTTTCTTCGCCATAGGCCGAGCGGATCACGCCGGTGATCTTGGTATCGGAGCCATCGGCCACCTTCACGGTGGTTTTTCCGGCGCCTTCGCCCTCCATGTACACGTTGCTCTTGAGCATCAAGCAACCGTCCGAGGGTTCTTCCCCGGCCGAGACGATGTAGGTCCCGGTTGGCACGAATACCGTTCCGCCCCCAGCGGCGGCTGCTGCGTCGATACAGGCCTGCATGGCGGCTGTATCATCCGTGACACCGTCACCGACAGCGCCAAAGTCCTTTACATTGAAAATCATGAGGTTGCTCCGGTCCTGGGAAGGGGATTGGTATCGATGCCAATAAGTCAGCGCGAGGTACCGGATTTGTATGACACAGTTCTCAGAAATCAATTTGCCCTTCCATCGACTGCCGTCAAAGAAGAGGCTAAATATGTAAATAACGTCAGTTTCCTGCCGATTTGTTGACGACGGGTCCTCTGTAAGCAGCCCGTTACAGAGCGTTACGTCAAAAAATGATCATCCATCTGCATGTTTTCTGGCGGATTCAAAGTGCCATCAAGCGCAGCGTTTCTTTGGTTCGGAGGCGGTCAAGGGCAGGGGATGGGGCGGGAGGAGAGGTCGTCGCATGAGGCGATCAAAGGGGAGCCCGCGGCGGCCACTGTGGGCCACCGCTAAGGGTAGTCAGAATTTTGAAGGCAAGGGGGTCGGCGGGATTCTGTCAACACCCCCCTAATCATGCCGACAAAGTCCCGTCACTCTGCGGCGACGCCGGCGCGCCCGAGCAGCGCTTCGCATCGCTGAGACAGGTTGGTCAACTGCACGTCTCGCCCCAAGCCGCGGTACCGGGCCAGCAACGCTTCGAGCGCGGCGATGGCGGAATGGTCAGCCACTCGCAACCCGGCGCAATCGATCACTACGCGGGCTGGGTCCGCCGAAGGGGTGAACAGTGACTGGAACTGTGTGGTGGAGGCGAAGAACAGGGTGCCGTACAGGCGGTAATACCGCTCCTCGCCACCGTCGATATATTCCGCGCGAATCTCATTGGCGTGCTGCCAGGCAAAGCCCAGTGCGCTGATCACTACCCCGCAGAGCACGGCGGTCGCAAGGTCGGTGAACACCGTAATGATCGTCACGGCCACGACCACCACCGCATCCTGCCGGGGGATTTTCCCCAGCACCCGCAGCGAGCCCCAGGCGAAGGTTTGCTGGGCAACCACGAGCATCACCCCTACCAGTGCCGCCAGCGGGATCCGTTCGATCCAAGCGGAAAGGAAGAGGATGAACATCAGAATCATCACGCCGCTGACCACGCCTGACAGGCGCCCGCGCCCTCCCGAGGACAGGTTGATCATGGTTTGGCCGATCATCGCGCAGCCACCCATGCCGCCGAACAGGCCGGACGCCAGATTGGCCGCGCCCAACGCCACGCATTCCCGATCGGGTTGGCCGCGGGTCTCGGTGATTTCATCGGTAAGGTTGAGGGTGAGCAATGTTTCAAGCAGCCCCACCGCCGCCATCAGCACGGCGTAGGGCAATATGATGCGAAGGGTGTCCATCGTCAGTGGCACCTGCGGGAGATGCCACTGTGGCAGCCCAGCGGCGATGTGCGCCATGTCGCCCAGCGTGCGGGTTGGCAGGCCCAGGCCTACCGCCAGCAACCCCACGCCTACGATCGCCACCAGCGCGGGCGGTACGGCGCGGGTGAGGCGGGGCAACAGCCAGACGATTGCCATCGTCACGCCCACCAGTAGCAGCATCACCCACAAGGCAGTGCCTTGCAGCCAATGGTCGCCCTCCTTGAAATGCTCCAGCTGGGCGAGGGCGATCACGATCGCCAGGCCATTCACGAACCCCAGCATGACCGGGTGCGGCACCATGCGAATCAACTTGCCCAGGCGCAGCGCGCCGAACACCATCATCAGCGCGCCGCCGAGCACTACTGTTGCCAGCAGGTACTGGGCGCCGTGCTGCACCACCAGTGCCACGATCACCACGGCCATGGAACCCGCCGCGCCGGAGATCATGCCCGGCCGGCCGCCCAGTAGCGCGGTGAGGGTGCATATAAAGAACGCGCCGTAGAGGCCCATCAACGGATTAAGGTGCGCGACCAGGGCGAAGGCGATGCATTCGGGAACCAGTGCGAACGCCGTGGTGAGCCCGGCCAGGGCATCGCGGCGCAAGGAAGTGAAAGCCATAAAACCCCATCAAGCAGAAGGCACAAAGCCCCCGCGCGCCGCTGGCAAGGCCAAGGCGAAAGGAGGCTTTTGTTGGAATGCCCGCACTATAGGGAATGGAGCACGGCTTGAACAGCGGTTCAGCTTTCGAACGGGCCTGCCGCGACGAAGGCGCCACCCTGGTACACCCGCAGCGGGTCGTTTTCAGCGAGCGCTGGTTGCGCCTCGATAGCATCGCGCCAAGGCTCGGAGCTGTCCTTGGGGTGATAGGCCAGGTGCTCGGCGTAGCGGTTGTCCCACCACACATTCCGATTGGCCGAAGCGCCGTACACGATCGTGTGGCCAACGTTTTCAGCGTACAGGCCGCGTTCCACCAGGTGCACCAGGTCGTCGTAGCTCAGCCAGCTGTCCAGCATCCGGCGATTCTGTGGTTCGGGGAACGATGAGCCAATGCGGATGCTGACGGTCTCGATGCCATAGCGGTCGAAATAAAAGGTCGCCGTGTCTTCGCCATAAGCCTTGGACAGCCCGTAATAGCTGTCGGGGCGGCGCGGGCTGCAGGCATTGAGGCGCTCGCTTTGCTTGTAGAAACCGATCACGTGGTTGGAGCTGGCGAAAATCACCCGCTTCACGTTATGCCGGCGCGCGGCTTCGTACAGGTGAAACACGCCGCAGATGTTCGCGCCAAGAATGGTTTCGAAGGCGTGCTCGGTGGACACCCCGCCGAAGTGGAGGATGGCATCACAACCTTCAACCAATCGATCTACCGCGGCCTTGTCGGCCAGGTCGCACGTCATGACCTCTTCATGAGGGCCCGCCGGGGCGGCCATTTCCGAGATGTCAGACAGGCGCAGCACGCGCGTGAAAGGTTGTATCCGTTCCCGCAAAACCTTCCCTAGCCCACCGGCGGCGCCTGTCAAGAGGATGCGGTTGAAGGGTTGCCGCTCGGACATGCTGGATTCCGCCATGGGACGCGCTCTCGATTGTTGTTTTAAATATGCGGTAGGTTGTCGTACAACTTGCGCGGATTATCGATTTCACTTTGCCGCGTGTCAATCAGCGCGTGCCGTGGCTGCTCTTCGATATCGCTTTTACGGCATCACAGCCACGGATTCCCGCGAAGATGAAATCGTACAGGCGGTAGGGCGTAGGCGCGAAGATCCGTTTGACACCCCGACGGCTTGGCCCTATAAAATGCGCACAAGTACGACGACATATGTCGTTACGCTTTTCTCGACAAAAACAATACAAAGAGTGTCAGCCTATGAAAATCAAAGGCATCCGTTGGTGGATGGTCGGCCTGGTCACGGCCGGGCTTATCGTCAACTACCTCGCCCGCAACACGCTTTCGGTGGCCGCGCCCACCCTGATGAAAGAACTCACCATTACCACCGAGCAGTACGCCAACATCGTGGTGGCCTGGCAGCTATGCTATGCCTTCATGCAACCTGTGGCGGGTTACGTCATCGATGCCATTGGTACCAAGATGGGCTTCTTCACCTTCGCGCTGGCCTGGTCCGCTGCCTGCGCCGCGGCGGCCATGGCCACCGGCTGGCAGAGCATGGCGTTCCTTCGCGGGTTGCTGGGCCTCACCGAAGCCGCGGGCCTGCCGGCTGGCGTGAAAGCCACCACTGAATGGTTCCCGGCTAAAGAGCGTTCTGTCGCCATCGGCTGGTTCAACATCGGCTCTTCGGTAGGCGCCTTGCTTGCACCGCCGCTGGTGGTGTGGGCCATCCTGCAAAGCGGCTGGCAGCTGGCCTTCCTTATCGTCGGTGGGCTGGGCATTGTGTGGAGCTTTTTGTGGCTGGTGCTGTACAAGCACCCACGGGACCAGCGCCGGTTGGGCGAAGCCGAGCGTGAGTACATCCTTTCGGGCCAGGAGGCGCACTTCAAGGACGCCCCCACTCAGAAGGGCAGCTGGAAGAAAATCATCAGCAGCCGCAACTTCTACGCGATCGCTTCGGCGCGGATCCTCTCCGAGCCGGCCTGGCAGACCTTCAACGCCTGGATTCCGCTGTACCTGATGACCGAGCGCCATATGAACATCAAGGAAATCGCGATGTTCGCCTGGTTGCCGTTCCTGGCGGCGGACCTGGGCTGCGTGCTTGGCGGTTACTTGAGCCCGTTCTTCCACAAGCGTTGCAATGTGTCCCTGTTTACCTCCCGCAAGATGGTGCTGCTGTTCGGTGCTTCGTGCATGATCGGCCCGGCCTGCATCGGCCTGGTTGAAAGCCCTTACACGGCGATCCTGCTGCTGTGCATCGGCGGCTTCGCGCACCAGACCCTCTCCGGCGCGCTGTACTCGATCACCTCCGACTCGTTCGGCAAGAACGAAGTCGCCACTGCCACCGGGATGGGCGGCATGTTCGGCTACCTGGGCGCCGCGGCATTTACCATGGTGTTCGGTGTATTGGTTACCAAGATCGGTTACAGCCCGCTGTTCGTGGTGCTGGCCGTGTTCGACATCATTGCGGCGGTGATCGTATGGACCGTTGCCCGCGAACTGGTGCGCCCACCGGAGCCTACCGTTCACACCGATGTTGAAGGGCGGCCCGCTGTCGCCTGACTGTATGCCGGGTCAAGGCGCGTTCTGTGCCTTGACCCCGGCCAATCGCTGTGAACTAATTCCCCTCGCACAGGCTTCGGCCAACCAAAATCATCAGAATGCCACCCAGCGTCGGTCAGCCTGGCTATGTTCAGGCCGCCCCCGGCGCTTGGTGGCATTGATCCAGAGGTGGATATGTTCGAACACTTGCCCCTGTACGCTGGCGACCCGATATTGGGGCTGATGGGGGAGTTTGCCGAAGACCCGCGCCCCAACAAGGTCAACCTGGGTGTCGGCATCTATTACGACGAGCTGGGCCGTGTGCCGCTGTTGCCTTCGGTGCAGCGTGCCGAGGAACTGCTGGTTGCCGAACACCAGCCCCGTAGCTACTTGCCCATGGAAGGTGGCCCTGCCTATCGCCGTGTGGTGGAGCAGCTGCTGTTCGCAGGCAGCGTGGATGCCACTCGCCACAGCGTCGCGATCATCCAGACCGTTGGCGGCTCCGGCGCGCTGAAGGTGGGCGCCGATTTCCTCAAAACCGCCTGGCCAGAGTCGCAGGTATGGGTATCGGACCCTACCTGGGATAACCACTTGGGTATTTTCCAGGGTGCCGGGTTCAAGGTGAACCGCTACCCGTACTTCGAACCCAATCGTAAGGTTTTCGATTTCGAGGGCGCGCTCGAAGCGCTGGACAAGGTTCCGGCCAAGGCCATCGTGCTGCTGCACCCCTGCTGCCACAACCCCACCGGCATTCAGCCTGAACGCGAGCATTGGGTCAAAATCCTCGACGTGCTGCAGGCGCGTGACGCCATCCCGTTCCTGGATATCGCGTACCAAGGGTTCGGTAAAGGGTTGGACGACGATGCCTGGCTGATCCGCGAGTGCGCGCGCCGCGGTATGGAGTTCCTGGTGTCCAGCTCGTTCTCCAAGACATTCTCGCTGTACGGGGAGCGTGTCGGTGCGTTGAGCGTCCATACCGAGCGCGACAGCCATGCGCAGGTGTTCGGCCAACTTAAGCTACATGTGCGCCGCAACTATTCCAGCCCGCCAATGTTCGGGGCCAGCATCGTGGCCCGGGTGTTGGGGGACGAAACCCTCAACCAGCAATGGCAAGGCGAGCTTGCACAGATGCGTGAGCGGATCACCGCCATGCGTGCCGCCTTGGTGGAAGGCTTGAGCAAGCGCCTGCCGGAGCGTGATTTCGGCTTCCTCGCCCAGCAGGAAGGTATGTTCGCCTATACCGGGCTTACCGCCGACCAAGTGCGTAAGCTCAAGGCCGAACACGGCGTGTATGCCGTGGAAACCGGGCGTATCTGCATTGCCGGGCTTAGCCCCAGCAACCTCGACCATGTAATCGAGGCGTTCGCCGCGGTGATGTAAGCCGCACCCACAAAAAAAGGCGCCCTCGGGCGCCTTTTTTCGTATCGGGCCGAAATCAGTCGACCTTCACGATCCAGCCTTGCGGGCCTTCGATTTCGCCGGTCTGGATGCCGGTCAGCTCCTTGTACAGGCGCTGGGTAACCGGGCCAACTTCGGTTTCGCTGTGGAACACATGCAGCTTGCCTTTGTACTCGATGCCACCGATAGGCGTAATCACCGCCGCGGTGCCGCAGGCGCCAGCTTCGGCGAAGCGGTCCAGTTGGTCGATGTGCACATCGCCTTCTACCACTTCCAGGCCCAGGCGGCTGGCTGCCAGTTCCAGCAGAGACAGGCGGGTGATACCCGGCAATACCGAGCTGGACTTCGGCGTAACAAACTGCTTGCCGTCCTTGGTAATGCCAAAGAAGTTCGCCGAGCCCACTTCCTCGATCTTGCTGTGGGTTTGCGGGTCAAGGTAAATGCAGTCGGCGAAGTTGTGCTTCTTGGCTTCGGCGCCTGGCATCAGGCTGGCCGCGTAGTTACCACCGACCTTGGCGGCGCCGGTGCCGTTGGGCGCGGCGCGGTCATAGCCGGAGATCACGAAGTTATGCGGCTTCATGCCACCTTTGAAGTAAGGGCCGACAGGAACGGCAAATACCGCGAAGATGAATTCGGGCGCGGTGCGCACGCCGATGTTGTCACCCACGCCGATCACGAAGGGGCGCAGGTAGAGGGCGCCACCTGTGCCATACGGCGGGATGAAGCGTTCGTTGGCCTTGACCACTTGCTGGCACGCGTCGATGAAGTGCTCGATCGACACTTCAGGCATCAGCAGGCGTTGGCAGCTGCGCTGCATGCGCAGGGCGTTCTGGTCGGGGCGGAACAGGTTGATCGACCCGTCCTTGGCGCGGTAAGCCTTCAAGCCTTCGAAGCACTGCTGGCCGTAGTGCAGCGCGGTGGAGCCTTCGCTGATGTGCAGCACATTGTCTTCGGTGAGCTCGCCGGGCTGCCAGGCGCCGTCGCGCCAGTAGGCGAGGTAACGCAGATCAGTCTTGATGTATTCGAAACCCAGCTTGTCCCAGTTGATGCTCTCGTTGCCCATGACACCCTCGATCGACTTTTTCGGCCCGCTCACCACCGGCCGTTCTTCACCTTGGGATAATAATGATTTCTACGGATTTGTCCGAGGCTTTCGCGCGCCAATCTCACGATTGGCGCGGCTATCGAACCGAACGTGGGTCATTCGCGTGCTGTCGTGCGTAAAGCAAGGCGGCGCCGGCAGCGGTTCGCGTGCCGGCCCGATAAGCCTCAGGCGTTATATAACCGCGCCGCCGGCATCCAGTCTTCGAATGCGCCGCCTTCGACCCATGCCCGGGCGCAGGCGATGTCGGGGGCGAAGTAGCGGTCTTCGTGGTAGTGATCGACCTTCGAGCGGATCAATTCCATCACGGCCGTCAGGTGTGGCGAAGTCTTCAAAGGGGTCAGCAGGTCGATACCCTGGGCGGCCCCGAGCAGCTCGATCGCCACCACCGCGCTGCTGTTGCCGGCCATGTCCTGCAGCCGGCGCGCAGCAAAGGTAGCCATGGACACGTGGTCTTCCTGGTTAGCCGAGGTCGGCAGGCTGTCCACCGACGCCGGGTGGGCCAGGGTTTTGTTCTCGGAGGCCAGCGCCGCGGCGGTCACTTGGGCGATCATGAAGCCGGAGTTCAGCCCGCCTTCTTTTACCAGAAAGGCTGGCAAGCCGGACAATGCGGGGTCTACCAGTTGCGCGGTACGGCGCTCCGACAGCGCGCCGATCTCCGAGATCGCCAAGGCCAGCACGTCCGACGCCATGGCCACCGGCTCGGCGTGGAAGTTACCGCCCGAGAGCACATCGCCGTCCGCGCTGAACACCAAGGGGTTATCGGACACGGCGTTCGCTTCGCGCAGGAATACTCCGGCGGCGAAGCGTAGATGATCCAGGCAAGCGCCCATTACCTGGGGCTGGCAGCGAAGGGAATAGGGGTCTTGTACCCGCGGGCAATCGCGGTGGGATTCGCGGATTTCGCTGCTGGCCAGCAATTCCCGGTAGAACGCAGCCACATCGATCTGCCCTGGTTGGCCGCGCACGGCCTGGATGCGCGGGTCGAAAGGTACATCCGAGCCTTTCAGCGCTTCCACGGTAAGGCTACCGGCAACCACCGCGGCGCTGAACAGGCGCTCGGCCGCGAACAGGCCGCGCAGGGCCAAAGCGGTGGAGACCTGGGTGCCGTTGATCAGGGCCAGGCCTTCCTTCGGCCCCAGCTCCAGGGGTTGCAGGCCGGCGATGGCCAGGCCCTCGGTGGCTTCCATTTCCCGGCCCTGATGGCGCACCCGGCCTACGCCGATCAGCACCGCCGACAAATGAGCCAGCGGCGCGAGGTCCCCCGAGGCGCCGACCGAGCCCTGCGACGGCACACACGGGTAAACGCCAGCGTTATAAAGCGCGCTTAACCCTCCGATCACCTGCCAGCGCACACCCGAAAACCCGCGGGCCAGCGAGGCCACTTTCAGCGCCAGTATCAGCCCAACGGTGGCGTCATCCAGCAGCGGCCCCGTGCCCGTGCAGTGGCTGAGCAGCAGGTTGCGCTGCAATTTGGTGAGGGATTCTTCCGGGATTGAGGTACGCGCCAGCAGCCCGAACCCGGTGTTGATGCCGTACACCGTGCGCTTGCTGGCAATGATGCGGGTTACCGTGGCCGCCGCTTCGTCTACCGTGGCCCGCGCCTCGGGCGCCAGCTGGAAAGGTACCTGGGAATGGTAGATGGCGCGCAGTTGAGCGAGGTCGAACGAGCCGGGCTGAATGGTCAGAGGCGCTGGCATGGAAGGGTGTCCTGGTACGTGGTCAATGCCTCTTATCTAAACCTGTATATACAGGTATGGCAAGGGGCATTTTCCCATTGGTTACCGAGGCTCGTAGGAAGCGGGGGGCCTGCCTTCCTACGATTTACAACGGGCTACAGAATCCGCCGTGTCAGTGCAGCTTGAGCCGTGGCTCGGTGCCGCGCCCCAGGCGGCTGCCCAACATGGACATGGCGGTACGGAACGGCCCATACAGCGCCATTTGGTGCATGCGGTACAGCGACACGTAGAACATCCGCGCCAGCCAGCCTTCCAGCATCACGCTGCCGGTGAGGTTGCCCATCAAGTTGCCCACCGCCGAGAAGCGGGACAGCGAGATCAGCGAGCCGTAGTCCGTGTAGCGGTATTCGGGCAGCGTGCCGCCTTCGAGCCGAGCCTTGAGGGATTTTACCAGCAGCGACGCCTGTTGATGCGCGGCCTGAGCCCGTGGCGGCACGTTGCGGTCGCTGTCCGGCTGCGGGCACGCGGCGCAATCACCGAAGGCGAAGATGTTGTCGTCCAGGGTAGTTTGCAGGGTAGGGCGTACCTGCAGTTGGTTGATACGGTTGGTTTCCAGCCCGCCCAGGTTTTCGAGGAACGCCGGGGCACGAATGCCCGCCGCCCATACCTTGAGCCGCGCCGGGATAACCTTGCCGTCCGCGGTCACCAGATTGTCGGCGGTCACTTCGCTTACCGCCGCGCCGGTCAGCACGGTCACGCCAAGTTTTTCCAAGGTGCGGTGCACGGGCGTGCTGATTCGCTCCGGCAAGGCGGGCAGTACCCGAGGGCCTGCCTCGATCACCGTGATACGCATGTTCTCCGGGCGAATACGGCCCAAGCCATAGGCGGCCAGCTCGTGGGCGGCGTGGTGCAGTTCCGCGGCCAGCTCCACTCCGGTCGCGCCCGCGCCAACGATGGCCACGGTGATTTCTTCCTGGTGCGACTCTTCCTGCGCGTGGGCGCGAAGGTAGGCGTTCAGCAACTGCTGGTGGAAGCGTTCGGCCTGCTTGCGGGTGTCCAGGAACAGGCAATGCTCCGCCGCGCCCTTGGTCCCGAAATCATTGGTGGTGCTGCCCACCGCGATCACCAGGGTGTCGTAGGCCAGCTCCCGCTCGGGCACCAGCTCGGCGCCGCTGTCGTCCAGGGTAGCGGCCAAGGTAATGCGTTGGTTGGCGCGGTCCAGCCCGCTCATGCGCCCCAGCTGGAACTCGAAGTGATTCCATTTGGCCTGGGCGAGGTAGTTGAGCTCATCGCCGGATGAGTTCAGCGAGCCTGCGGCCACTTCGTGCAGCAGGGGTTTCCAGATATGGGTGAGGTTGGCGTCCACCAGGGTTACGCAGGCCTTGCCGCGCTTGCCCAGTGTTTTACCCAGGCGGGTCGCCAGTTCCAGGCCGCCGGCGCCGCCGCCAACGATCACGATGCGATGTTTCATGGAGGTATCTCGTAAGGTTGAAAAATCCGAAGCGATCCCTGGCCGCGATCGGCGGCAAGGGCAGTTGGACGGGGCGAGCGCAAGGCGGCTTCAAGCGCCCATCCAGGCTGAGGCAATATTCAGGTTGCGCGAATAGACCGCGGCGGCGAGCAAAATGTTGCACGCGGCGAGCTAATGACGTTCCAGGTCTGGAAGACAGGGGCAGCGGGGCGGTCAGAAAAGGGGCGGGCATTGGATTGGCCGGCAGATATGCGCAATGCGCTAGTTTTAACATTGTCCCGGGCGCGGCGCCATGGGCAGGCTGCTCAGAGGATGATCCCCACGTCGAACAGAATGCTGCGCCCCAGGTTGGCCCGCAGAAAATCCGGCGCATCGGGATGGGCGAACAGCACCCGCGCGAAGTTGGGGCCAACCAGCGACAGCGACCGCCAGCCCTGGCGCAGGTATTCCGTGGGCGGTGGGAAGTGGCTGTTCAAGTTGAGCACGTCACGTTTGAGGCTGGCGAAAGCGATCATGTCCAGCTCGCCGAGGTCCAGGCCGCGCTCAAGGTAGTTATGGGCTTTCTTGCGCAAGGTAGGGCCCAGCCGCGTCAGCAGTTCGGGCGCGCGTATGCGTTTGGGGCGGGCTTCGCGGCGCACCAGCTGGCTCAGGGAAAAAGCGCTGCGGCGGCGTTGCAGCTCTTCGCGCCATTCATCGTTTAGCCGGCGGCCTTCGTCCAGCACGAAAAACACTTCGAAGTTGGCATCGCGGAACAGCACATCCGGCGGCTCCTGGCCCACGGGCAGGAATTCTTCGGTGCTGTAGGCGATGTTCAAGCCTTGCAACAGCCGCTGACACACCCAGCGCTCGCGTTCCCACTTGCGCGCGTTGGAGAGCAGCGCGTTCGCTTCTTCGGCCTGGGTGGTCAACAGGCGCAGGTAGTCGGAATCGTCCATGGCCTTGCCTCGTGTGCGGCTTGGGCTATTCGTAACAGCCATGGCGAAGGACGACAAGCCCTGAACGACAGGGTCAGTGATGGCTGGGCGGCAAATCGCCGGAAAACAGCTCATCCTCGGATTCTTCGCGGCCGGCAATCTTGTGCTCTTCGGACGCCCAGGCGCCCAGGTCGATCAGCTTGCAGCGGTCCGAACAGAAGGGCCGGTTGGGGGAGGCACTGCTCCATTCCACAGGGGCCCCGCAGGTGGGGCATTTGACGAGGGTGGGTTGGGTCATGAATGCATTCCAGCTAAAGACAAGTAAACAAGGTGCAGGCGGTCTACCTCCGCCTGGAGGGATTGGAGGGTATTGTCGTTGAGGATCACGTCATCGGCCAAGGCCCGGCGATCTTCGCGGGTAGCCTGGGCGGCCAGGATCGCTTCGATCTGGGCCAGGCTGCTGCCGTCCCGGCGTAACGTCCGTTCCAACTGAAGCTCCCGTGGGGCGTCGATCACCAGCAGGCGGTCGGCCAGGCGGTATTGGCCCGATTCAATCATCAACGGTGAAACGAACACAGCGTACGGGGATTTCGCCGCTTGCAGGCGCTGGGCGATTTCCGTGGCAATCAACGGGTGCAGCAGCTTTTCTACCCACAGGCGCTCATCACTGTTTTCGAAGATGCGCTTGCGCAGTTCGGCGCGGTGCAAGGTACCGTCGGGATTCAGGATGCCACTGCCGAAGTGCTCAGCCAGCGCCGCCAGCGCCGGGCGGCCGGGCTCCACGACCCAGCGCGAAGCCTGGTCGGCATCCACCACTTCAAGCCCCAAGTGGGCGAAGCGTTCCGCCGCGGCGCTTTTGCCGCTGCCAATTCCACCGGTCAGGCCCAGCACCCAGGGATGCGATTGTGCATCGGTCATTGGCCAAACCCCGCGAATTGAAGATAGGACGTGGTTATTTCATCACCCCAGATCAAGGCAATCCAGCCGGCAACGGCCAGGTAAGGGCCGAACGGGATGGGCGTGGCCTGGCTGGCGCCACGGGCGCGCAGCATCAACGTGCCAAGCACGGCGCCCACCGCGCTGGAGAGCAGTATGGTCAAAGGCAACACCTGCCAGCCACCCCAGGCGCCGATCAATGAAAGCAGCTTGAAGTCCCCGTAGCCCATGCCTTCCTTGCCCGTAACCAGGCGAAACACCCAGAACACCAGCCACAGGCTGAGGTAGCCGGCCACCGCGCCCCAAAGTGCGTCAGCCAAGAGCACGAACAGGCCCAGCCCGTTCACAATCAGCCCCAGCCACAACAGCGGCAGCACCAGGCTGTCCGGTAGCAGCTGATGATCCACATCGATCATGCTCATTGCCAACAGGCCCCAGGTCAGCAGCAGCATGGCCCCAGCCTGCCAGGTAGCCCCGAAATGCCAGGCAATGAATGCCGACAGCAGCCCGCTCGCCAACTCCACCAGCGGATAGCGCCGGGGGATGCGCGCCTGGCAGCCGGCGCAGCGGCCACGCAGGCAGAGGTAACTCACTACCGGGATGTTTTCCAACGCGCTGATGCGATGGCCACATTGCGGGCAAGCCGAGCGCGGCACCATGAGGTTATACACAGGCCCCGGCGCTTCCTCGGGGAGCTTGAGGTATTCCCGGGCTTGCTTGCGCCAGTCCGCATTCATCATCACGGGCAGGCGGTGGATCACTACATTGAGGAAGCTGCCCACCAGCAGGCCAAACAACAGCGCGCAGAGGGAGGTGGCCAGCGGCGAGCTGGCCAGAAGGTCGAAAGCAGGCATTTAAACGACAGAACCGAGCTGGAAGATGGGAAGGTACATGGCGATCACCAGCCCGCCGACGAGTACGCCGAGCACAGCCATGATCATGGGTTCCATGAGGGTGGTGAGGCTGGAAACGGCGTTATCCACTTCCTCTTCGTAATAGTTGGCCACCTTGCCGAGCATCTCGTCGAGGGCACCGGATTCTTCGCCGATGGCGGTCATCTGGATCGCCATGCTGGGGAAAGTACCGGTGGAGCGCATCGAGGTATTGAGCTGCATCCCCGTGGAAACGTCCTGGCGCACCTGGTGCACGGCCGTGCGGAACACCACGTTGCCGGTGGCGCCGGCTACCGAGTCCAGCGCTTCCACCAAGGGCACGCCGGCGGCGAACGTAGTGGATAACGTACGCGCATAGCGGGCGACCGAACTCTTGTAGAGAATCTGGCCAACGATCGGCATCTTCAGCAGGGCGCGGTCGATGGTATCGCGAAACTTCACGTTCTTTTTGTAGGCGTTACGGAATACCAGGCCTACCGCGAACAGCGCTGGCAATATGATGTACCACCAGTTCTGTAGCAGCTCCGAGAGGTTGATCACCATCTGGGTGAAAGCCGGAAGCTCAGCGCCAAAGCCTGCGAATACCGATTGGAACTGTGGCACCACCTTGATCAGCAAAATCCCGGACACGATACAGGCCACCACCAATACCGCGATGGGGTAGGTCATTGCCTTCTTGATCTTGGCTTTCAGCGCCTCGGTCTTCTCCTTGTAGGTGGCTACACGGTCCAGCAGTGTTTCCAGCGCGCCGGCCTGCTCGCCAGCGTTTACCAAGTTGCAATACAGGTCGTCGAAATATTCCGGCTTGCGTCGCAAGGCACTGGCGAAACTGTTACCCGCGGCAACTTCCTGCTTAAGGTCGTTTACCAGGTCCCGCATGCTTTGTTTATCCACACCCTCGGCAATGATGTCGAAGGACTGAAGCAGCGGCACACCAGCGCGCATCATGGTCGCCATTTGCCGGGTGAAGAATGCGATGTCCAGCGGCTTGATCTTCTTGCCTCTGCTGAAGATCGAGTTGGACTTCTTCTTGATTTTCCCGGGTACTACGCCTTGCCGGCGCAACTGAGCTTTTACCAAGGCTGGATTGAGGCTGGTCAGTTCGCCCTTGATCCGGTTGCCCTTTCGGTCCACGCCTTCCCAGATAAATACGCTGGGCTGCGCTACCTTCGCCGCTTTTACCGCCATGGTTTAATCCTTGGTCACCCGGTTGACTTCTTCGAGGCTGGTTACGCCTTGCATCACCTTTGCCAAACCGGACTGGCGCAAGTCGCTGAAACCTTCAGCACGCATTTGCGCGGCGATGTCGATGGAGTTGGCCGCTTCCATGATCAGCCGCTGTAGCGCCGGGGTGTTTTTTACCACCTCGTAGATGCCTTGGCGGCCCCTGTAGCCGTTATTGCATTGGTCACAGCCCTTGGGCTCGTACACCTTGAAGGTGCCAATGCTTTCGGGCGGGAAGCCTTCCTCGATCAGCGCGTCGCGGGGGATGTCCGCCTCTTTTTTGCAGTGCGGGCACAACTTGCGCGCCAGGCGCTGGGCAATGATCAGGTTCACGGAGGTGGCGATGTTGAAACCCGCCACACCCATGTTTTGCAAGCGGGTGAGCGTTTCCGCCGCGCTGTTGGTGTGCAAGGTCGAGAGCACAAGGTGGCCGGTTTGCGCGGCCTTGATGGCGATCTCGGCGGTTTCCAGGTCGCGGATTTCCCCCACCATGATCACGTCCGGGTCTTGCCGGAGGAAAGAGCGCAGCGCGGAGGCGAAATCCATCCCCTGCCGTGGGTTCACGTTCACCTGGTTGATGCCTTCCATGTTGATCTCAACAGGGTCCTCGGCGGTGGAGATGTTGATATCAACCGTATTAAGGATGTTAAGGCCGGTGTACAGCGACACGGTTTTACCCGAACCGGTGGGCCCGGTTACCAGAATCATCCCCTGGGGCTGGCTGAGCGCGTCCAGGTACAGCTGCTTCTGGTTTTCCTCATACCCCAGCGCGTCGATACCCAACTGCGCGCTGGTCGGGTCGAGAATACGCATCACGATCTTCTCACCCCACAGGGTGGGCAAAGTGTTGACCCGGAAGTCGATGGCTTTGCTCTTGGAAATACGCATCTTGATGCGCCCGTCCTGGGGCTTGCGGCGCTCGGAAATGTCCAGGCTGGCCATCACCTTCAAGCGCGCGGCAATCCGCCCGGCGAGGCTGATAGGGGGGCGGGCAATCTCACGCAGCATGCCATCGGTACGGAAGCGCACCCGATAGGCGCGTTCGTAGGGCTCGAAGTGAAGGTCTGAAGAGCCGCTGCGGATCGCGTCCAGCAGCATCTTGTTCACGAAGCGCACCACCGGCGCGTCATCGGCATCGCTGCCCGGCGTATCGTCGCGCTTGTCGTCCGTGGATTCGATATCCAGGCCGTCGAGGTCCACATCAGCGAGGTCCTCAAGCCCCGTATTGCTTTCGAAGAAGCGGTCGATGGCGTCGCTGAGCTTGTCGTCCTCCACCAGGATGGCTTCGGCATTCAACCCGGTATTGAACTGAATGTCGGTGATGGCCTGCTGATTGGTCGGGTCCGACAGGGCAATGAACAGCTTGTTGCCCCGGCGCCACAACGGCAGGGCGCGATGCTGACGCACCAGCCGCTCGTTGACCACGCCCTGGGGGAAGGCTTCTTTGTCGATCGCGGAGATATCCAGCACCGCCATGCCGAACTGATCCGCCGCCAGCTCCGCGATGTCCCGCCCCCGCACCAGCTTCGTCTGCACGAGGTAATGCACCAGCGGGATCTTGTTGCGTTGGGCTTGCTGGAACGCCTGCTGGGCGTTTTTCTCGTTCAACAGTTCTGCAACGACCAACTGCTTGGCCAGGCCGGTCAGGGCGATGTCATTCATGGGTAGCCAGACTCCTTCGGTCGCTCGTTTATAGCCTAGTCGACCTGTGGGTGCCAAATGATTGGGACAAAGTGACAAAAAACGTCAGTTAGCGACGAAGGCGGGGTATGGGCGAAATGATGGCCACTGAAGCGATTACACCGGAAACATTGCCCTCTGCGCATCTGGCATGGCGGTTGCTCCATGGGCTTCAGGGTCACGAGGCCTTCTCGCATTAGGAGAACGAGTATGAATAACCAGAAGGGTTTTACCCTTATTGAATTGATGATCGTGGTTGCGATCATCGGTATTTTGGCGGCGATTGCGATTCCGCAGTACAGCCGGTATCAGGCGAAGGCGAAGGTTACTGCGGCGATCGCTGAAGTTTCGGCATTGAAAACGGGCGTGGAAGACAACCTCAACTCTGGCACCGTGCCAACACTGGCACTAGTTGGCGGTATTTCACCTACCCAAAACTGCTCCACTTTGGTTGTGAACGGTAGCTTGACAGCAGCAAATACCATTGTTTGTACAATCACCAACGCACCAAGCCAAGTTCAGGGGTCTACGGTCACCTACACCCGTGATACCGCTGGTGCTTGGACCTGCGCTGCCTCGGCTACTGATAGAGGTCTTGTGCCAAAAACTTGCGGTGGGACCTAATAGCTGACGCTGTGCATACGTTTGGAGTATCAGGTATGGCCAGACGGAGCGCAGGCTTCGCGCTAGTAGAGCTGATGATCGCTATTGCGATCATCAGCATTCTGGTTTCTATCGCTATCCCGTCGTACGTTGGCTATCTGGCCAAGGCAAAAACAACAGGAGGGAAATCCGAGCTTGGTGCTCTGCGTATCAATTATGAGAATCAGCTGAATGACGGCGATGGCTCTCCTTCGCTTGAGGGCATCGGCGCTAGCACCCTGAGCTCCGCTCACTGCACTTTCGCTCTCACGAACAATCAGGATGGCAGCACAATACTTGAGTGCACGCTACTCAATCCACCGTCTCCTGTATCGGGAGGCGTAGTCAGTTTTCTGCGTAGCAGCACCGGCGCCTGGACCTGCCAGGTCAACGCCGCCATCGGCACCACCTACGCCCCAAACGGCTGTACCGTAGGCGGTTGATTCTCAACCGGTATCAACGGTTGCCTGTCTCCGCGCGCGGTGGTAAGTTCTGCACCCGAAACACGCCGGTGTAGCTCAGTCGGTAGAGCAGCGCACTCGTAACGCGAAGGTCGCAGGTTCGATTCCTGTCTCCGG
>Ga0265797_10004723_pt1 | contig 20537 bp, 18 predicted proteins | sample P2T30metagenome_FD_192433 | JGI IMG/M metagenome (GOLD analysis project Ga0265797, IMG submission 192433) | Plant litter microbial communities from East Loma Ridge, Irvine, California - P2 T30 | ecosystem: Environmental > Terrestrial > Plant litter > Unclassified | place: USA: California...
ACGGCCCGACGCCCGCCGCCGCACCCGCGGCCTCGGCACCCCGCCGCGATCGGCCACCGCCTCGCTGCCCCGGCCGCCCCGTCGCCCCTGACCTGCCCCGCCGCCCCGCCCCGTGCCTCCTCGGGGCACATGCCGACCAACCGGCCCTCGGGGCCACTCTGGTACCCGGATTCCTCCGCATTGCGGCGTGACTGGTCGGCATTTGCGACAGAGAAGCGGCGGCAAGCGCGCAGCGCCCCGTCCCCGCGACGCGCCAGCTCACACCGGCGCCCGCACCCCGGCGCCCGCACCCCCGGCGCCCGCACCCCCGGCAAACGCACCCCGGCGCCCGCACCCCGGCCGCACCCGCGCGTCAGCCCGCGTACGCCCCGACCAGCCGCACCGCGCCGCCGTCGACGCCCTTGGCGCCCTGCTCGAACCCGCTGAGGTCGCGGGTCGAGGTGGCGACGGTGCCGACCTGCCACGTCTCGATGCCGTCCGCGACGAGTGCGGCCGAGACGGCGGCCGCACGGTCGGCCGCGACGACGGCGATCATGCCGATGCCGAGGTTCCACGTCCCCTCGCTCGACTCGAGCGTCGAGTCGGCCAGGTCGCTCAGCACGCGGAAGACGGGAGCGGGCGACCAGGTGCCGCGGTCGACCTCGGTCCACGAGCCGACGGGCAGCACGCGGGCGAGGTTCGCCGCGATGCCGCCGCCGGTGACGTGGCTGAGCGAGTGCACGGCCCCGGCGAGCGCGGGGTCGTCGAGCACGCGCAGCAGGGGCCCGGTGTAGAGGCGGGTGGGCTCGAGGAGCGCCTCGCCGAGGGTGCCCGAGAGCTCGGGCAGGCTGTCGGTGTAGCCGAGGTCGCGCGAGGCGAGGATGTGGCGCACGAGCGAGAAGCCGTTGGAGTGCAGCCCCGACGAGGCCAGCGCGAGCACGACGTCGCCGTCGGCCACGAGGTGGGCGCCCAGCTGGGCACCGGCCTCGACGACGCCGACCGCGGCGCCGGCGACGTCGTAGTCGTCGGGGCCGAGGAGGCCCGGGTGCTCGGCGGTCTCGCCGCCGACGAGGGCGGTGCCGGTGGCCGAGCAGGCGAGGGCGATGCCCTCGACGATGGAGGCGATGCGGGCGGGCACGACCCGGCCGCAGGCGATGTAGTCGGTCATGACGAGGGGCCGGGCGCCGACCACGACGATGTCGTCGACGACCATGCCGACGAGGTCCTGGCCGATGGTGTCGTGCTTGTCGAGCGCCTGGGCGATGGCGACCTTCGTGCCGACGCCGTCGGTCGAGGTCGCGAGCAGCGGCCGGTCGTAGTCCTTCAGGAACGACACGTCGAACATCCCGGCGAACCCGCCCACGCCGCCGACGACGCCGGGGCCGTGGGTGGCGCCGACCGCCGCCTTCATGAGCTCGACGGCCCGGTCGCCCGCGGCGGTGTCGACCCCCGCCGCCGCGTAGGAGGCGCTGCTCGAGGGGGCAGGAGAGGTCACCATTCGTTCATCCGTTCGGTGTCGTGGCAGACTGACGCAGTAACCCCAACTCTACGGTCTGGAGCCAGATCCGCATGTGCGGCATCGTCGGTCTCGTCGCGCACGAGCCAGCTAATCAACTCGTCTACGACTCCCTCCTCCTGCTGCAGCACCGCGGCCAGGACTCGACGGGCATCGCGACCGCCGAACGCGGCATCTTCCACGTGCACAAGACCAAGGGGCAGGTGCGCGAGGGCTTCCGCACGCGCGACATGCGCGGCCTCCTCGGCACGATGGGCCTCGGCCACGTCCGGTACGCCACCAAGGGCGCCGCGACGAACGAGCAGGAGGCCCAGCCGTTCTACGTGAACGCGCCCTACGGCATCGTGCTCGTGCACAACGGCAACCTCACGAACACGCGTGAGCTGACGAGCGAGCTCTTCCACGTCGACCGCCGCCACCTCAACACCAACAGCGACACCGAGCTGCTGGTGAACGTGCTCGCGCACGAGCTGCAGGAGCAGGTCAACGGCACCGACCTCGACCCCGAGCAGATCTTCGCCGCCGTCACGCGCGTGCACGACCGGGTGCAGGGCTCGTACGCCGCGATCGCGATGATCGCCGGCCACGGCCTCCTCGCCTTCCGCGACCCGTTCGGCATCCGCCCGCTGGTGCTCGGCCGCCGCAAGGCCGCCGACGGGCAGCGCGACGAGTGGATCGTCGCGAGCGAGTCGCTCGTGCTCGAGTCGGGCGGCTACGAGATCGTCCGCGACGTCGCCCCCGGCGAGGCCGTGTTCGTCAGCCTCGACGGCGAGATGGTGTCGAAGCAGTGCCACGCGGCGCCGCGCCTCGTGCCCTGCTCGTTCGAGTACGTCTACCTGGCCCGCCCCGACTCGGTGATGAACGGCATCTCGGTCTACGACGCGCGCCTCCGCCTCGGCGACCGCCTGGCCGACACGATCGCGACGTACGCGCCCACGGGCGACATCGACGTCGTCATGCCGATCCCCGACTCCTCGCGCCCCGCGGCGATGCAGGTGGCCCGCAAGCTCGGCATCGAGTACCGCGAGGGCTTCTACAAGAACCGCTACGTCGGGCGCACCTTCATCATGCCGGGGCAGGCGGAGCGCAAGCGCTCGGTGCGCCAGAAGCTCAACGCGATGTCGAGCGAGTTCAAGGGCAAGAACATCCTGATCGTCGACGACTCGATCGTGCGCGGCACCACCTCGCGCGAGATCGTCGAGATGGCCCGCGCCGCCGGGGCCAACGAGGTCACGTTCACCTCCGCCGCGCCTCCCGTGCGCTACCCGCACGTGTACGGCATCAACATGCCGACCCGGCAGGAGCTCATCGCGCACGACCGCAAGATCCCCGAGATCGCGCGCGAGCTCGGGGCCGACCACCTCATCTACCAGGAGGTGGAGGACATGCGCAGCGCCATCACCGAGGGCAGCGACGTCGTCGACCTCGAGATGAGCTGCTTCACGGGCGACTACGTCACCGGCACGGTCACCCCGGAGTACCTGGCCTGGGTCGAGGCCAACCAGCTCAGCTGACCCCGAGGAGTCGCGGCGTCGGCGGGTGCACCGCCGACGGCCCGCGCCCCCTCGGCGGTCGCCCCGGGGCGGGCGTCGTTCACCCGCGCGACGGTGGCCGACCCGAGGTCTCGTCAATAAGCTCGAGGGCATGACCGACGACGGCCGCCCCGAGCCCCCCAGCCCGACCGGAGCCCCCGCCTCCGCCGCAGTCCCCGCACCCGGGCCCGTGCCCGCCGGCACCTCCTCCGCCGCCCCGGCCCTCCGCGTCGAGGGCCTCCGCAAGGCCTTCGGCCAGAAGGTCGCGGTCGACGGCCTCGACCTCGTCGTCCCGACCGGGTCGTTCTACGGCCTCGTCGGCCCGAACGGCGCCGGCAAGACGACGACGCTGTCGATGGCGACCGGCCTCCTCCGCCCCGACGCCGGCACGATCGAGGTGCTCGGCGCCGACGTCTGGCGCGACCCGGTGCGGGCGAAGTCGCTCGTCGGCGTGCTGAGCGACGGCGTCGCCCTCTTCGACCGGCTGACCGGCGAGCAGCTCGTGACGTACCACGGGCTCCTCAACGGCATGGACCGCGCCACCACCGCCGAGCGCGTCGCCGACCTGCTCGAGCTGCTCGACCTCCGCGACGCGGGCGGCACGCTCGTCGTCGACTACTCCGCGGGCATGACCAAGAAGGTGGCGCTCGCCTGCGCGCTCGTCCACGCCCCGCGCCTCCTCGTGCTCGACGAGCCGTTCGAGTCGGTCGACCCGATCTCGGCGGCGAACATCCGCGACATCCTGCACGGCTACGTCGACGGCGGGGGCACGGTGATCGTGTCGAGCCACTCCATGGACCTCGTGCAGCGCATGTGCGACCACGTCGCCGTCGTGGCGTCGGGGCGCGTGCTCGCGGCCGGCACCACCGACGAGGTGCGCGCGGGCTCGAGCCTGGAGGACCGCTTCGTCGAGCTCGTCGGCGGACGCCAGCACAACCAGGGGCCCTCGTGGTTGCGCACCTCCTGAGCCTCCGCTGGCGGGTGATGCTGAACGGGTTCCGTCGCAGCACCTGGCAGATCGTCGCCGCCTGCCTCGGCGCGCTCTACGGCCTCGGCGTGCTCGTGCTGCTCGTCGGGGGCCTCTTCGCCCTGTCGTTCGCCCCCGAGCGCTGGGCCTGGACCGTCGCCGTCCTCGGCGGCACCGTCGCGGTGGTCGGCTGGGTGGTCGTGCCCCTGCTGCTGAGCGGCGTCGACCAGACGCTCTCGATCGCGAAGCTGCGCGCGTTCCCGATCCCGGCCGACCGCCTCCTCGTGGCCCTGCTGGTCTGCGGGGTCCTGGGCGTGCCGGGGGTGGTGACCCTCGTGGCCGGTGTCGCGGCGGGCCTCAGCTGGTGGCAGCACCCGCTCTCGCTGCTCGCCGCCGTGGCCTTCGGCGTCGTCGGCGTGCTCACCTGCGTCGCCGGCTCCCGCGCGCTCGAGTCGCTGACGAGCTCGCTCGGGGCCCACCGCCGCTACCGGGAGGTGATGGGCGTGCTCGTGTTCATCCCGCTCATCCTCGCCGGGCCGCTGATCATCGTCGCGAGCACCGGCCTGTCGTCGCTCGGCGACGACCTGCCCGAGATCGCCCGCGTGCTCTCGTTCACGCCCGTCGGCGCCGCCTGGTCGGTGCCGGGGGACCTCGCCCTCGGACGCCCCGGGGAGGCGCTGGCCAAGGCCGCGATCGCCCTCGCCACCCTGGCCCTGCTCGTGCTGCTCTGGCGGGTCGGGCTCCGCCGGGCGCTCGTCGCCTCGCCCGGCGCGGCGGCGACCGGCAGCGCGAAGGGCCTGGGGCCGTTCCGCTGGTTCCCCGCCACCCCGACCGGCGCGGTGGCGGCCCGCACGGCCGTCTACTGGCTGCGCGACCCGCGCTACGGCGGCTCGCTCGTGATCGTGCCCCTGCTGCCGGTGCTGGCGGTGTTCCTCGCGGCGACGACCGACAGCGACTGGCTGCTCTACGCCCTCGGCCCCGCGATCGCGGCCCTGCTCGCCGTCACGCTGTGCGCCGACGTGTCGTACGACGGCACGGCCTTCGCGGCGCACCTCTCGACCGGGGTGTCCGGCCGGGCCGACCGGGCCGGACGGGTGATCACGCTCTCGCTGTTCGCGGTGCCGATCGTCGTGCTGGCGACGGTGGTGCCGCTCGCCGTCCTGGGCGAGCTGGAGCTCGCGCCCGCCCTGCTCGGCGCCGGGCTGGGCGTCATGCTCACGGGGTTCGGGGTGTCGAGCGTCGCGTCCACGCGGTTCCTGATGCCCGTGCCGGCCGCCGGGGAGAGCCCGTTCAAGTCGCCGCAGGGCGCGAGCCTCACCTCGATGCTCGGCATGTACGCCGCGTGGGCGCTCTCGTTCGCGTTCGCGCTGCCCGAGCTCGTGCTCGCCGGGGTCGCCCTGGCCCAGGGCAGCCTGGCCCTCGGCGTCGCGGCGCTGGTCGTCGGCGTCGTGCTCGGCAGCGTGCTGCTCGTGGTCGGGGTGGTGCGCGGCGGGGCGTCGCTCGACGCCCGGGCGCCGGAGCTGCTGGCCCGGCTGCGCCGCGCGAAGGGCGCCTAGCCCGGCGGCCGGCGGCGCGGCGGCCCCGCGGCCCGGCGGCTCTACTCCAGCTCGCCCTCGACGGGCGGCTCGTCGGGCGCGTCGACGCGCTCGCGCTCGGCCCGCACGCGCCGGGCGCGGCGGATCGAGGTGCGGTCGGCCACGATGGCGACGACCGCGCCGATCGCCCCGCCGAAGGTGAGCCCCCACAGGGCGAAGTAGCCGTAGGTCGAGGCGATGCCCTCGCCGTCGTCGAACGGGAAGAGCGACGTGACGACGAGCGAGACCACGACGCCGACCATGGCGCCGACGATGAGGAAGACCGAGAACTTCGGCGCCCGGCGCACCGTCACCTCGTCGGGCGACAGGTCGTCGTCGTCGTCGGACGGCTGCTGGGGGGCATCGGGCGCGGTGGTCACGGGCTCCATCCTCCCAGAGGTCGTGCCGGGAGGCCGCCCGGTAGCTCGGCTCCGAGCAGATCTCAGGAGGCCGGCCCGCGCCTCCCTCAGGAGCCGGGGAGGCGCACCGGCACGTACCCGGTCAGGTCGGCCCGGCTGCCCGACGCCGACACGAGCGCCTGGGCGACCGCGTCGGGCCAGCTGAGGTCGCCGGTGGCGAGGCGCACGAAGGTGGCGGGGTCGGTCTCGACGACGTTCGGCGGGGTGCCGCGGGTGTGGCTGAGCCCCTCGCGGAACTGCACGGCCCCGAACGGCGGCACCCGCACCTCCACCGTGGCGCCGGGCTCGCCGTCGGCGAGCACCTGCAACAGCCAGCGGACGGCCATGGCGACCACGGGGCGCGGGGCCGCGGAGCCGGCCGCGATCGCGGTGCGCGCCTCGCGCACCGCCGCGGCGCCCTCGTCGTCGTCGATCCTCGCCCTGGCCATGCCGTCACGCTACTCGCGACGGCAGGGCGACCGCCGCCTCCCCCGGCCGACCCCGATCTCCCGGGCTCCGCACGGCGTTCCCCCAGCCCGCGGCCCGCGAGCGCCGCACCGGCACTCGGTAGGATCGGCGCGTGCGAATCCTCGTCCTCGGCTCCGGTGCTCGCGAGCACGCCATCATCACCGCCCTCCTGCGCGAAGACGCCGGCCACGAGATCGTCGTGGCCCCCGGCAACGCGGGCATCGCCGAGCAGGTCGAGGTGGTGCACCTCGACCCGTCGAACGGCGCGGTCGTCACCGAGTACGCGATCGAGAACGACGTCGAGCTCGTCGTCGTCGGCCCCGAGGCGCCCCTCGTCGCCGGCGTGGCCGACCCGCTGCGCTCGCGCGGCATCCCCGTCTTCGGCCCGGGCAAGAAGGCCGCCGCCCTCGAGGGCAGCAAGACCTTCGCCAAGCGCATCATGGACGCCGCGGGCGTCCCCACGGGCCGGGCCACCCGCGTCGGCACCCTCGACGAGGCCGTCGCGGCGCTCGACGAGCTCGGCGCCCCCTACGTCGTCAAGGCCGACGGCCTCGCGGCCGGCAAGGGCGTCATCGTGACGAGCGACCGCGACGCCGCCGTCGAGCACAGCACCTACTGGCTGCAGCACGGCTCGGTGCTCGTCGAGGAGTTCCTCGACGGGCAGGAGGTCTCGCTGTTCTTCCTCAGCGACGGCCACACCGTCGTGCCGCTCAGCCCGGCCCAGGACTCGAAGCGCCTGCTCGACGGCGACGAGGGCCCCAACACCGGCGGCATGGGCGCCTACTCGCCGCTCCCCTGGCTCGCCGACCGCTTCGGCAGCGAGAAGGACTTCGTCGACGAGGTGCTCGACACCGTCGCGACGCCCACCGTGCGGCAGCTCGAGCAGGAGGGCACGCCCTTCATCGGCCTGCTCTACGCCGGGCTCGTGCTCACCGAGCAGGGCGTCCGCGTCATCGAGTTCAACGCCCGGTTCGGCGACCCCGAGACCCAGGTCGTGCTGCCCCGGCTCGTCACGCCGCTGAGCGGCCTGCTGCTCGCGGCGGCCACGGGCTCGCTCGGCAACCACGAGGCGCCGCGGTTCGTCCCGACGCCGGCCGTCACGGTCGTGGTCGCGAGCGAGGGCTACCCCGAGGCGGTCGTCAGCGGCCGTCCGATCACCGGCCTCGACGAGGCCCTCGCCGTCCCCGGCGTGCACGTCACGCACGCCGCCACGGCCCGGCTCGACGACCAGCTCATCGCGACGGGCGGGCGCGTGCTCAGCGTCGTCGCCGAGGGCCAGGACTTCGCGGAGGCGCGGGGCCGGGTCTACGAGGCCCTCTCGCGCATCCGGCTCGAGGGCTCGCAGCACCGCACCGACATCGCCGCCCGCGTCGCCGGCGCGGAGGAGGCGCGATGACGGCCGCCGCCCCCGCCCTGGCGGGCTGGACCCCGGCCTACTCGGGCAAGGTCCGCGACCTCTACGTGCCCGCGCCGGTCGCCGGCTCGGTGGGCGACGCCGCGACCCTCGACGACACGGAGCACCTGCTCGTCGTCGCCTCCGACCGCGTCAGCGCCTACGACCACGTGCTCGAGCCGGGCATCCCCGGCAAGGGCGCCCTGCTGACGCAGCTCAGCCTCTGGTGGTTCGCGCAGCTCGAGGGCGTGCCGAACCACCTCGTCGACCCGACCACCGCCTCCGTCTCGCTGCCCGAGCGCGTGCGCGACCGGGCGATGCTCGTCGCCCCGCTCGACATGTACCCGGTCGAGTGCGTGGTGCGCGGCTACCTCGTCGGCAGCGGCTGGGCGGAGTACCGCGAGCACGGCACCGTCTGCGGCATCCCGCTGCCCGCCGGGCTCGAGAGCGGCGACCGCCTGCCGGAGCCGATCTACACGCCGGCCTACAAGGCCCCGCTCGGCGAGCACGACGAGAACATCTCGTTCGAGCGCACCGTCGAGCTCGTCGGCGCCGATGTCGCCGCGGCGCTGCGCGAGACGTCGCTCGAGATCTACCGCCGCGCGTCGGCCGTCGCGGAGGCGCGGGGCGTCATCCTGGCCGACACCAAGTTCGAGTTCGGGGCCGACCGCTCGACCGGTGCGCTGACCCTCGGCGACGAGGTGCTGACGAGCGACAGCAGCCGCTACTGGGACGCCGAGACCTACGCCTCGGGCGACCGCACGGCGAGCTTCGACAAGCAGATCGTGCGCGACTGGCTGTCGGCGAACTGGGACGGCCAGGGCACGCCTCCCGAGCTGCCCGCCGAGATCGTCGAGCGCACCGCGGCGCGCTACCGGGAGCTGATCGAGCGCCTGACCGCGCACTGACGCGCGAGGCTGCTGGCGCCGCGAGCGCCCCCAGCGCCGCGAGCTCCGGGAACACGGAGGCGTGTCCCCCGGTTGCAGATCGGTGACGCGTCATCGACCTGGCGCGGCCCCGAGACCGAGAGCGACGCCATGACCGACGAGACCCCCACGCCCGAGCCGACCCGCGCCTCCTCGGCTCCCTCCGCGGCGACGTCGCTCGACCTGCTCGCCCCCGCGACCGCGATGGGCGCGGTCACCCTGCGCGTCGCCGACCTCGACGGCACGACCGCCTTCTACCGCGACGCCGTGACGCTCGCGGTGCTCTCGCACGACGCGGCTGCCGGGCGGACCGTCCTCGGCCGCGGCTCGACGCCGATCGTCGTGCTCGAGCACGCCCCCGAGCTGCGGCACGCCGGGCCGCGCGAGGCGGGGCTCTTCCACACCGCGATCCTCTTCGAGACCGAGGCCGACCTCGCGTCGGCGGTCTACGGCGTCGCGAGCCGCCACCCGGGCAGCTTCACCGGCAGCGCCGACCACCTGGTCAGCAAGGCGTTCTACTTCACCGACCCCGAGGGCAACGGCGTCGAGCTCTACTGGGACCGCGACCGCACCGCCTGGTCGTGGACCCACGGCCAGGTCGACATGGCCACGCTGGCGCTCGACCCGAACGCGTTCCTGCGGGAGAACGTCCGCGAGGAGGCGCTGGCCGTCGCCCCCACCCGCCCCGCCTCCGTCGGGCACGTGCACCTGAGCGTGGGCGACGTGGCGTCCGCCCACCGGTTCTACGTCGAGCAGCTCGGCTTCGAGACCACGACCCGCTTCGGAGCGCAGGCGCTCTTCGTGAGCGCCGGCGGCTACCACCACCACATGGCGATGAACACGTGGAGCAGCGCCGGCGCCGGCCGCCGTCAGCTCGCGCTGGGCCTCGGCCTGGTGCGGATCGAGGTGCCCTCCGACGACGACCTCGGCGCCCTCGGCGAGCGCCTCGGCCACCACGGGGTCGCGACGCGCGACGACGGCCGGGTGCTGGGGTTCGACGATCCCTGGTCGAACCAGATCGAAGTGACCGTCCGCCAGTAGCCGAGCGGCCCCTCGGGCGTAGCGTCGACCGCATGCCGGATCAGCCCGTCGACCCCGTCGACGCCCCCGAACCCACCTACCGCCCCGTCTTCGAGACCGTCGCGGAGGGCGACCTGGCCCTCGACGACCACGAGGCGATCGCCTCGATGCTCGCCCTGGCGTTCCCCGACTACGACCACTGGTACGCGGGGGCGCGCAGCTGGGCGGGCATGCAGCCCGAGCTCCGGGTGCTCGCACGCGTCGGCGACGTGGTCGTCGCGCACGCCGGGCTGCGCCGGCAGTTCGTGACCGTGGGCGACGCCGACCTGCTCGTCACCGCGGTCGGCATGGTCGCCGTCAGCCCGATCCTCCAGGGCACGGGCCAGGGCGGCGCCCTGCTGCGGCACGTCGACGAGGGGCTCGCCCGGCTGGGCAGCCGCTTCGGCCTGCTCGAGACCGGGGAGGCGGTGCAGGGCTTCTACCAGCGGGCCGGCTGGCGGCCCCTGCACGACGTCACCGGGCACTACACGGCGTTCAGCGCCGACGGCGCCGGGGTGCTGGTCAGCCAGGACGAGGGCTGGCTGGTCCGCGAGGCCGGCGGCACCCTCGCCGAGTGGCCCGCCGGCGACCTCCGCTGGAACGGCCAGATGGTCTGACCACCCCCTCCGCGCCTCCGGCAGGGCCCCCGCCGCCGAGGCACGCCACGGCCCCGGACGCACCGGAGGCGCGGTGCCCGTCGACCGGGCACCGCGCCTCCTGCAAGAGGGATCCTCCGACTACGCGGGCACGCCCACCGTCGCCGGGTCCTCGTTCGAGCCGGGCGCCTCGGGCGAGACGCCGGCACGCACGCGGGCGCCGAGGATGGGGTCGACGGAGTTCCAGTACTGGAACACGCGCTCGAGCAGGTCGGGGCGCGTCACCTTCGAGACGTGGCCGACGATGTTGGCGACCAGGCGGTCGCGCTGCTCGTCGTCCATGACGTCGCGGACGAGCGAGCCGGCCTGGCCGAAGTCGTCGTCCTCGGCGTGCAGGGTCGCGGCGGAGCGCACGAGCTCGCCGTCGCTCTCCCAGCCGCCGGTGTCGCCGGCCGCCTGCGGGTCGGCCGCGGGGCCGCCCACCGAGTTGGGCGCGTAGACCGGCGCCGTCGCCTCGCTGAAGTGGTAGCGCGCCGCGCCGTCCTTCGAGTACGAGTGCACCTCGGTCTTCGGGGCGTTCACCGGCAGCTGCTGGTGGTTGACGCCCACGCGGTAGCGGTGCGCGTCGGCGTAGCTGAAGATGCGCGCGAGCAGCATCTTGTCGGGGCTCGTCGCGATGCCGGGCACGAAGTTCGAGGGGGCGAAGGCGGCCTGCTCGATCTGCGCGAAGTAGTTCTCCGGGTTGCGGTCGAGGGTCATGGTGCCGACCTCGATCAGCGGGTAGTCGCTGTGCGGCCACACCTTCGTGAGGTCGAACGGGTTGAAGCGGTAGCCGGCGGCCTCGGCGTAGGGCATGACCTGCACCGACAGGGTCCAGGTCGGGAACTCGCCCCGCTCGATCGCGGCCGAGAGGTCGCGGATGTGGAAGTCGGCGTCCTCGCCCGCGATGCGGTCGGCGTCGTCCTGCGTGAGGATCGCGTTGCCCTGGTCGGACTTGAAGTGGTACTTGACCCAGAAGCGCTCGCCCTCGGCGTTGATCCACTGGTAGGTGTGCGAGCCGAAGCCGTCCATCTTGCGCCACGAGGCGGGAAGGCCGCGGTCGCCCATCAGCCAGGTGACCTGGTGGGCCGACTCGGGCGACAGGGTCCAGAAGTCCCACTGCATGTCGTGGTCGCGCAGGTGGCTGCCGGGGAGGCGCTTCTGCGAGTGGATGAAGTCGGGGAACTTCATGCCGTCGCGGATGAAGAAGACGGGGGTGTTGTTGCCGACGAGGTCGTAGTTGCCCTCGCTCGTGTAGAACTTCAGCGCGAAGCCGCGGGGGTCGCGCCACGTGTCGGGGCTGCCCTGCTCGCCGGCGACGGTCGAGAAGCGGGCGAGCATCTCGGTCTCGACGCCGGGCTGGAAGAGCGCGGCACGGGTGTACTGCGAGACGTCGCCGGTGGTGACGAAGCGGCCGAAGGCGCCGCCGCCCTTGGCGTGGACGATGCGCTCCGGCACCTTCTCGCGGTTGAAGTTGGCGAGCTTCTCGACCAGGCGGTGGTCGTGCAGGACGATGGGGCCGTCGGCTCCGACGGTCTGCGAGTGGGCGTCGCTGGCGGCGGGCGCTCCGTTGTCGGTCGTGGTCACGGGGGTGGCGTCGGTCATGACTCCTCGTTTCGTTCGGTGTTCAGTCGCGGGTCGTTCAGGCACCCGGCTCGGGGCCGGGGAGTTCGTGGGGCAGGGGCGGACGCCGGCACCTAGGAGGCGCGGGTCAGCTCCCCGGCGCCGGCCGCGTCGGCCGCGCTGGTCGCCTCCGCGTCGAGCGGAGCGTCGTCGTCGGCGTCGCGACAACTCGCACACAGCCCCCAGAAGGTCACCTCGGCCGTCTGCACGGTGAAGCCGGCGTCGTTCGACGGCGTGAGGCAGGGGGCGTGGCCGACGACGCAGTCGACGTCGGCGACGTCGCCGCACACGGTGCAGACGACGTGGTGGTGGTTGTCGCCGGTGCGCAGCTCGTACAGGGCGGCCGAGCCCGCAGGCTCGATGCGCCGCACGAGGCCCGCGCCGGCGAGCGCCGCGAGGACGCCGTAGACGGCCTGCAGCGACGTGGCCGGCAGCGCCAGGGCCACCTTCGCGAACACGACGTCGGCCGAGGCGTGCGGCATCCCGTCGAGGGCCTCCAGCACGGCGACGCGGGGCGCCGTGACCCGCAGCCCGGCGCTGCGGAGCCGCTCGCCGGGGGTCGTGGTCTCCGTGTGCATGGGCTCCATTCAACCACTTCTCTTGAACTATTCAAGACAGCGCGGCCGATCCCCAGGCGTCTCATGGGCTCGACGGGGGCGGGCACCCGACGCCGCCGCGCCTCCCGGACATCGCGTCGCACCGCGGACGGCCTCCGCAGCCCAGTAGTGGGGGATGCCGACGGAGCCTGCGGTCCGTACCGTGGACGGCGGGACGGCACCCGCAGCGCAACCGAGGAGCACCACGTGACCAGGACGGTCGACACCACCAGCACCACCCCGCAGTCGTACGAGCGGCTTCGCCCTGCGATGCGCCTCTGGTACCTCTGGTGGCTGTCGCGCTCCCGCCGCGTGCTCTCCCCCCGCGACGAGCCCACGTCGCGCTCGTCGGCGCCCGACGCCGACACCGTGCTGCTCGTCGGCAACGGCCCGGCGCACGGCTGGGGCGTGGGCACCCACGACCAGGCCCTGACCGGCCAGCTCTCCCGCGCCTCCTCGGCCGCCACCGGGCGCCCCTGCTCGGTCGACTTCGTCGGCGACGAGATGATGAGCATCGAGTCGACCCGCGCCTGGATCCGCGACGTCGACCTCGGCCTCTACGACACGTTCGTCGTGCTGGTCGGCCTGAACGACGCCGTCCGCCTGACCCCGCTGGCGACCTGGGAGACCGAGATGCGCCAGCTCGTCGCGACGCTCCTGCGCCGCGCGCACCCGACGGCGCGCGTCGTGCTCGTGGGCGTGCCCCCGGTGCGCTCGGTGAAGCCGTTCGAGTCGCTGCTCGGCGCGGTCGCCGAGGTGCACGCCGAGCGCATGAACGCGATCACCGAGCAGGTCGCCGCCGACTCGGGGCTGTCGTACTTCCGGCTGCCGGCGGGCCTGCGCCGGCCCGACTCGCCGCACGGCTGCCCCGAGGGCTACCGCCAGTGGGCCCAGACCATCGCGCACCGCATCGCGCCCACGCTCGACAGCGTGCGGCACGTCGACCTCGAGGAGCGCCTGCCCCGCAGCCTGCCCGAGCGGAGCTTCGGCTGGAGCGGCGGCGAGACCCTCGTCGACAACGCCTCACGGGGCGGCTCCGACGTGCTGAAGCAGCTGGCGAAGGAGGCGGAGGCCGAGTTCGGCGTCGACGTCGCGGTCGTCAGCATGCTCGACGGCTCGAAGCTCTGGTACGCCAACAACACCGAGCTGCTGCCGGTGTCGATCCCCCGCGAGCTCACCTTCTGCGACGTCACCGTCGCGACCGACGACCTCGTCGTCGTCGAGGACGCCCGCAAGGACGAGCGCTTCGCCGACAACCCGTACCTCGACCTCAACCACGGCTACTTCTACGCGGGCCACCCGATCCACTCGTCGACCGGCGAGACCATCGGCACGTTCTGCCTGCACGACATCCGGCCGCGCAAGGCGTCGTCGGTGTCGCCCGAGAAGCTGCGGGCCTTCGCCCTGCGCGCCGAGGCCGAACTTCAGAGCTACGAGGCCGCCGGCGCCCCGGGGGCCGCTGCCGGGGGCCGCGCTGCCGAGCCCGTCGCGGTCGGGGCCGGAGCCGTCGGCTCCGGAGCAGTCGCGGCCGGAGCGGTCGGGGCCGGCACGGTCGCTGTCGGCGCGGTCGCCGGCGGGCAGCCGGCCACCCGCCGCGAGCGCCGCGAGGCCGAGGCGCGGGCGGCGTCGCAGGCCTAGCGGCGACCGACCCCGCCCCTCGCGGTCAGCGCCGGTCGCGCGGCACCTGCACCAGGGCTCCGGCCGCGTCGTTGGCCGCAGCCGCCGCCTCCCCCAGCGAGGCCCCGCGGGCGAGCTCGGCCGCGAGCACCCCGGCGAACTCGTCGCCCGCCCCGGTCGTGTCGACCGCGACGACGCGCGCGCCGCCCTCGACGTGCTGCACGCCCTGCTCGTCGGCCACGAACGCTCCGGAGCCGCCCGCGGTGACCACGGCGGACGGGCTCACCTCGAGCAGGCGGCGGGCCACGTCGGCGGGCCGCCACGCGCCTCCCTCGCGCACGGCCGACCGGCCGCCGGGCTCGCCCGCCGGACGCGACGCCTCGGCCGCCCGCAGCAGGGCGAGCCCCTCGGCGGCGTTGACGACGACGGGGTCGCACGCGGAGAGCACCTCCGGCGCGACGGTGCGCACGGGGCTCGCGTTGAAGACGAACCGCACGCCGTGCGCGCGGCACCACGCCACGGAGGCGCGCAGCGCGACCTCGGGGATCTCGTGCTGGGCGAGCACGACGCCCGGCTGCACCCGGTCGAGCTCCTGCTCGACGAAGGCCGCCGTGAGCTCGCTGCCCGCGAGGGGCGCCACGACGATGACGTTCTCGCCGTCGGGCTCGACCGTGATCAACGCTCGGCCGGTCAGGCCGGAGGCGCGGTGGACGCCCTCGACGTCGAGCCCGCGGCCGGCCGCGTACGCGACGACGCGGTCGCCCACGGGGTCGTCGCCGACCGAGGCGACGAGGGCCGTGGCGACGCGGCGCGCGGCCCCGAGCGCCTGGTTGAGCCCCTTGCCGCCGGGGGCCTCCTCGTAGTCCGACCCCAGCACGGTCTCGCCGGCGCGGGGGAACTCCCTCACGCGGGCGACCAGGTCGAGGTTGACGGATCCGACGACGGCGACAGCGGGTGCGGGAGTGCTCATGCGCCCATCCTGGACCGTCCCGCCGACGCTCGACCCGCTCCTCCCCCGGTCCGCCCCCGGGATGACTTCCGTCGCCGATCTGGGGAGGGACCCCCGCCGGGGCAGACCGGTCGCTACGGTTCGACCATGACCACATCGCTCGGCACGACGCCCCCGCCCGCGCGGCCGTCCGCACCCGACCTCTCCGGCCGCGACCTCGTCGTCGACCTGGCGCGGGTCGTCTGCGTGCTGCTCGTCGTGGTCATCCACGTCCTGATGGTCGGCGTGGGCGTCGCCGACGACGGCGCCGTCACGGCGACGCAGCCCCTCACCGAGCAGCCGTGGTTCGCCGTCTCGACCTGGGCCGGCCAGGTCATGCCCCTGTTCTTCGTGCTGGGCGGCTTCGCGAGCGCGACCGCGTGGGCGAGCGCACGGAGGCGCGGGGTCGACGCGCGGGGCTACGTCGCCGGGCGGCTGCTGCGGCTGGTCCGCCCGGCCGTCCCGGTCTTCGCCGTGCTGGCCCTCGGCCTCCTCGTCGCGACGCTCGTCGGCGTCGACCCGGCGCTCCTCGACGTGGTCGCCACCGGCATCGGCTCGCCGCTGTGGTTCCTCGCGGCGTACGGCATCACGCAGGCGGCGGTGCCGACCATGGCGCGGCTGCACGAGACGCGGCCCGCCGCGACGTTCGTCGTGCTGGCCGTCGCCGCCGTGCTCGTCGACGCCGTGCGCTACTCCACGCTCGTCACCGACGTGGGCCTCCTCAACATGCTCTTCGTCTGGCTGTTCGTGCAGCAGCTGGGGTTCGCGGTCGCGGGCGGCTGGTTCCGCCGGGCCCCGCGCCTCCTGCTGGTCGCCGTCGCGGCCGCCTGCTACCTGTCGCTGCCGGTGCTCACGACGGTCGGGCCGTGGTCCGACGACATGCTGACGAACCTCAACCCGCCGACGGTGCCCCTGATGGTGCTCGGCGTCGCGCAGATCTGCGTCCTCACGCTGCTCCGACCGCTGCTGGAGCGCCTCATGGAGACGACGCCGGCCCGGGCCGTCGTCTTCGCCGTCGGCAGCCGCGGCATGACGATCTACCTGTGGCACCTGCCGCTCCTGATCGCGGTGCTCGGGGCCTGCCTCGCGCTCGGCGGCCCCCTGCCCGACCCGGCCTCGGCCGCGTGGTGGTGGAGCCGCCTCCCGGTCGCGCTGCTGGTCGTCGGGCTGGCCTGCGCGGTCTCGGTGCCCACCGCCTCCCTGGAGGGGCCGCCGCGGGTGCGTGGGGGCGGGCCGGCCCACCCGTCGACGCGCGTCGTCGCCGTGGCGGCCGTGCTCGCGATCGCGCCGCCGTTCGCGGTCATGCTCCTCGGGCTCGACCTGCGCCTGGCGATCGTCGGCGCCGTGGCGCTGCCCACCGCGGTCTGGCTGCTCGGCCGTCCGACCCCGGTCGACGTCGTCGGCTCGGAGCCGCGCGCCACGCTCGCCCGCTGAGGCGGAGGGGGTGACGCCCGGCCGGCGGGGGGTCCGGCCGGGCGTCCTACGGCGTCGGGCGGATCAGGAACCCTCGACCGGATGTCGGCAGGAGGCCCGATCACGAGGCCTGCTCCCTGCCGCTGAGACCATGCTGCGACGCTTCCCGATGACGGGGCTGTGAGGAGCATCGGGATCAGCCGACAGCCGCCGGTCCCTCCCCAGCCCGACGCGCCTCCCCCGGGCCCCTCCGGCACGGCCCCGCGCCGCCGGGGGTCCGCCCCCGCTGCCCTAGACTCGTGGCGTCCATCCGCTACCGCTTCTGCAGGAGTTGATCGTGCCCACCATCGTCGTCGAGGTCATGCCCAAGGCTGAACTGCTCGACCCCCAGGGCAAGGCCGTCGCCGGCGCCCTGGCCCGTCTCGGACTCTCCACGCCCGACAAGACCGGGGCCGCGTTCACCGACGTGCGCATCGGCAAGCGCTTCGAGGTCACCGTCGAGGGCGAGGTGACCGACGCCGTCCTGGCCGAGGTGCGCCGCCTCGCCGACGACGTCTTCTCGAACTCCGTCATCGAGGACGTCGTGAGCATCACGGTGCTCGACGCGGTCGCCGCAGCCTGATGCGCGTCGGCGTCGTCACCTTCCCCGGCTCCCTCGACGACCGCGACGCGCAGCGCGCGGTCCGCCTCGCGGGCGGCGAGCCCGTCGCCCTCTGGCACGGCCAGCACGACCTGCAGGGCGTCGAGGCGATCATCCTCCCCGGCGGCTTCAGCTACGGCGACTACCTCCGGGCCGGCGCGATCGCCTCCCTCTCCCCGATCATGACCGAGGTCGTCGACGCCGCGAAGGCCGGCATGCCCGTGCTGGGCATCTGCAACGGCTTCCAGATGCTGGCGGAGGCGCGGCTCATCCCCGGCGCCCACACCCGCAACGCGCACCAGCAGTTCATCCGGCGCGACCAGGTGCTGCGGGTCGAGAACGCCTCCACCGACTGGACCAGCGGCTTCGCCGAGGGCCAGGAGATCACCATCCCCCTGAAGAACGCCGACGGCCGGTTCATCGCCGACGCCGAGACCATCGCCCGCATCGAGGGCGAGGGCCAGGTCGCGTTCCGCTACGTCGGCGTCAACCCGAACGGGTCGATGGACGACATCGCCGGCGTCACCAACGAGCGCGGCAACGTGGTCGGCCTCATGCCGCACCCCGAGCACGCGACCGAGCCCGGCTTCGGCCCCGACATGCCCGACGCCATGTCGAGCGGCGTCGACGGCCTCACCTTCTTCACGTCCGTCATCGAGAGGGCCCTGTCCAAGTGAGCATCAACGACGACCACGCCGAGCTGATCGACGTCCGTCCCGAGGGCCCGAAGCCCGACACGGTGTCCGACGCGGCGGCGACGCCCGACAAGCACCAGCCCTACGAGGCGCTCGGCCTCAAGGCCGACGAGTACGCGAAGATCCGCGAGATCCTCGGGCGCCGCCCCACGAGCGGCGAGCTGGCGATGTACTCGGTGATGTGGAGCGAGCACTGCTCCTACAAGTCGAGCAAGATCTACCTCCGCCAGTTCGGCCAGAAGGTCTCCCCCGCCATGAAGAAGGACCTCATGGTCGGCATGGGCGAGAACGCCGGCGTGGTCGACGTCGGAGGCGGCTGGGCCGTGACCTTCAAGGTCGAGTCCCACAACCACCCCAGCTACATCGAGCCCTTCCAGGGCGCGGCCACCGGCGTCGGCGGCATCGTCCGCGACATCATCTCGATGGGCGCCCGCCCGGTCGCCGTGATGGACCAGCTCCGCTTCGGCGACATCGACGCCCCCGACACGGCGCGCGTCGTCGACGGCGTCGTGGGCGGCATCAGCTTCTACGCGAACTGCCTGGGCCTGCCCAACATCGGCGGCGAGACCTACTTCGACGCCGTCTACCAGGGCAACCCCCTGGTCAACGCGCTCGCGGTCGGCGTGCTCCGCCACGAAGACCTGCACCTCGCGAACGCCAAGGGCGTCGGCAACAAGGTCGTGCTCTTCGGGGCCCGCACCGGCGGCGACGGCATCGGCGGCGCCTCCATCCTCGCCTCCGACACGTTCTCGGCCGGCGGCCCCACGAAGCGCCCCTCCGTGCAGGTCGGCGACCCGTTCGCCGAGAAGGTGCTCATCGAGTGCTGCCTCGAGCTGTTCCGCGACGAGCTCGTCGAGGGCATCCAGGACCTGGGGGCGGCCGGCATCAGCTGCGCCACCTCCGAGCTCGCGTCGAACGGCGACGGCGGCATGTTCATCGAGCTCGACAACGTGCTGCTGCGCGATCCCTCGCTCACCGCGGAGGAGATCCTGATGAGCGAGAGCCAGGAGCGCATGATGGCCGTCGTGCGTCCGGAGAAGCTCGAGGAGTTCCTCGCCGTGACGGCGAAGTGGGACGTCGAGACCAGCGTGCTCGGCGAGGTCACCGACACCGGCCGGCTCGTCATCGACTGGCACGGCGAGGAGATCGTGAACGTCGAGCCCCGCACGGTCGCCGTCGACGGCCCCGTGTACGAGCGGCCCGTCGCGTACCCGACCTGGATCGACGCCCTGCAGGCCGACAGCGCCTCGACGCTCGCGCGCCCGACCGGCAACGCGGTGCTGCGCGAGCAGTTCCTGCAGCTGCTCGGCTCGCCGAACCTGGCCGACAAGAGCTGGGTCACCAACCAGTACGACACGTACGTGCTGGGCAACACCGCGCTGAGCTTCCCGGACGACGGAGGCATGGTGCGCGTCGACGAGGAGACGGGGCTCGGCTTCGCGATCGCGACCGACGCCAACGGCCGCTACTGCCAGCTCGACCCGAAGCAGGGCGCCCGCCTGGCCCTCGCCGAGGCCTACCGCAACGTCGCCGTCACCGGTGCCGTGCCCGCCGCCGTCACGGACTGCCTCAACTTCGGCAGCCCGGAGGACCCTGAGGTCATGTGGCAGTTCTCGCAGGCCGTGGAGGGGCTGGCCGACGGGTGCCTCGAGCTCGAGATCCCGGTGACCGGCGGCAACGTGTCGTTCTACAACCAGACCGGCACCGCTCCGATCCACCCGACGCCCGTCGTCGGCGTGCTGGGCGTCATCCAGGACGTCGCCAAGCGCGTGCCGTCGGGTTGGCAGGACGAGGGCGACAACATCTACCTGCTGGGCACCACGTCGCTCGAGCTCGACGGCTCGGCGTGGGCCGGCGTCGTGCACGACCACCTCGGCGGGCGTCCGCCGGCGGTCGACCTCGACGCCGAGAAGCAGCTCGCGGGCCTTCTGGCGGCCGGTGCCGACCAGTCGCTGCTCGCCGCCGCCCACGACCTCAGCGACGGCGGCCTGGGCCAGGCCCTGGCCGAGGCCGTGATGCGCTTCGGCGTGGGTGCTCGCGTCTGGCTCGACGAGGTCATGGAGCGGGACGGCGTCGACGTCGCCACGGCGCTCTTCAGCGAGTCGACGGGTCGTGTGGTCGTGTCGGTGCCTCGTGAGGACGACGTGCGGTTCCGGGGCCTCTGCGAGGGCCGCGGCTACCCCGTGGCGCGCATCGGCGTGACGGACGGCGAGTCGCAGTCGCTGGAGATCCAGGACCGCTTCACGGTGACGATCGAGGAGCTCCGTCGCACGCACCGCGGCACCCTGCCCGCGCGCTTCGGAGCCACCATCCCCGCCTGACCCGCACCACCCCGCACCACCCCGAGGGCCCCTGCACCGCAGGGGCCCTCTCCCGTCCCCGCGCACCCCGGCAGGACGGCGAAGCCCGTCCCCCCAGGCAGCACAACGCTCCCCCGGGCAGGACGGCGAAGCCCGTCCCCAGGCAGCGCCACGCTCCCCCCGGGCAGGACGGCGAAGCCCGTCCCCCATGCAGCGCC
>Ga0265797_10004724_pt1 | contig 20536 bp, 19 predicted proteins | sample P2T30metagenome_FD_192433 | JGI IMG/M metagenome (GOLD analysis project Ga0265797, IMG submission 192433) | Plant litter microbial communities from East Loma Ridge, Irvine, California - P2 T30 | ecosystem: Environmental > Terrestrial > Plant litter > Unclassified | place: USA: California...
GTCTTCGATCGCTTACTGGAAGCCGGAAGAAGATAAAAGGCTCTTGGAGATATACGAACAGGCTGTCAACGATCGACCCAATTGGGCTGTTTTTGCTGCGAGTAAGCTGTGCGGTCGCACCGTTAATGCTGTACAGTCGAGGATCAGGATACTTCGACATGGAACGCCTGCCTACAAATCTGGACGTAGACCAGCCTGGACCCCTTGGTCAAAATCCGAGGACTCAATTCTACGAGAGAGATTGCAGCAAGGTCTCGCTACCGTCAAAATCGTGAAATATCTTCCAGGCCGCAGCCTCTATGCCATCGATTATCGATCTCAAGAACTGTCCATTCGCGCCAACATCACCCAGACCAATCGCACCGGAGTAAAAGATTTTACCGACGATGATGTTCAGCGTGTGATCCATCTGAGATTCAAAGAACGCAAGACTCTATCAGAAATCGCTACTGAGTTCCGCTGTTCTCTCTCGACGGCCATTTACTTGTGGCATAGACGTTGTATTCCTTTGCTATCAGAGGATGCTCTTCGCTTAACTCGACGTGGTATTAGCTGGAGCCATGAAGAGTCATTACATTTGAGAGAGTTATACACTCAGACGGAGTTGTGCATGAGCGACATAGCCTTGCATTTTCCAAGCCGGAACAAAGATGCGGTTCGGATCAAGGCCTCCAGGTTACAGCTACCATTTGAAAAGAGGCAAAGACAGGCAGCGCTGGAGAATAAGGCCTCCGGTGTCACGCCAGTCGCCACGCCAGTCGCCACGCCAGTCAACCGCCGGAGGCCTAGACAGACACTGGAAGGTGTTGGGCAACGTCGGATGTTTTCCTCATCCACCCCCACCAGCCGTAGAACATTATGGACGCCCGAAGAAGACCAGAAGCTTCTGGAGCTCTCGCAGCAAGGAGCGACGGAAGCAGAGATTTCCAAAGCGCTTGGATGTCGTAGTATAAACTCGGTGTCAAATCGAGCCATTGTCCTCAAGGTCGGATTATGTGTCCCGGGACGATCAAGGTGGACTGCAGAAGAAGATGCGACAATCCTGGACAAACGGCGACAGGGTCTGACCTTCGTAGAAGTGGCTAAGAGCCTCCCAGGACGGAATTATGAGGCAGTCAGAGCGAGAATGCACAGACTACGCTCTACTGGAGGGAAGGAACTGCAGCGTCGAAAGCGAACCTCTCTCAACAGCTCTGATATTCAGCGTATCATTGAAATGAGGCTGCACGAGAACATGAGCTTCGTTGAGGTTGCTACACAACTTGGCCATCCTTACGATTACATTCGCAACACATGGACAAAACGTTGTGTTCCGCTTCTGTCCAAAGAGGCGCTCCGCTCGGTCCACGCAGCGTCTCGGAACTCGTGGTCAAATTCCGAATTGCAACATCTTGTCGACTTGTGCAACCAACATCAGGGGAAGCTGGATCTAGAGAAGTTGGCGCTACAATTCCCAAGCAGGACTACAACGGCTGTTCGAAAGAAAAGAGGCAAAATTCTCCATCTATTGGACATGGAAAAGAAGCCGCCCAAGACGAGCGAACACAAACACGCAAACTCGAGCCAATCCCGGGAGTCGTCTTCGCCGCGTGGACTCCAGCCCACGAGGCCGAATCTCAGTATTCCGAATGACGTTGAAGGTATCTCACGCCGAGCCTTTTCGTCGTCCAGTCGCGCTTCTTTGAGAACAAAACACTATGACTGGACAGATGATCAAGACCAGAAAGTGCTCGAGCTTGAGCGACAAGGCTTGTCGGTCTCGCGCATTGCAGACCTTGTGGGTGGGTTCGTCACACGGGCCCAAGTGTCCCGACGAGTACACGTGCTCAAGGCACCGAGGCCATCTAAGCGGCAGAAATGGTCTGCAGAAGAGGATGCGATATTGATCCAGAGGAGGCAAGAGGGCCTCCGGATTGAAGACATAGTAGCACAACTTCCCGGACGTTCTCTCCAGGCAGTGCACAGCCGATGGTATGACCAACTGTTGCAAATAGCTCGAGACCAGCATGAACCATGGCAGTCGAAGGGACCCCGAAGGTGGACTGACGCAGAACTCCAACGTATGATCAAGATGAGAGTGAACGAGCGTAAATCATTCGCAGACATCGCCACAGAATTGGGCCGTTCGCACAAGTCTGTTCGGTCGGCATGGTTTGCACGGTGCGCTCCCCAACTGCCCGAGGAGGCACTGCGCCAGGTTTGGAATGTCAGACGTTGGTCTGTGGAAGAGGAGGAACGTTTCATTCAGTTGCGTAACCAAGGGCTCCCCATCAAAGACATCGCATTGCAATTTCCCAGCAGAAGCGGGTACAGGTACGAGACCGAAGGATGCGACCCAATATGATGTCTGAGACACTTTGCTGACTTGAACCCTTCGCTCTGTAGTATAGTCACGAAGTTGGATCAACTGCGGCCTCGATTCGCCGTATCCAGGAGGAAATGGTCGGAAGTGCTTACTAAATTTGACTGGATTGCTTTGAAAACAGCTCTGGAACCGTATCTCGACCAGAAAAGGACAAATTGGACACGCATGAACATGGCATTTCCTCAATTCTCGAGGGAGCAGATCATAAGAACGATTCACAGCATGAGACAGAAACGTAAAACGGAGGCTGAGACCGTGCAGTCCGACAACGAGGGTGTGGGAGTCAAGGATGAATGAAAAGAAGAACTGGAGCCGTACAACATGATCAACTCCGGATCTGGCGTCGCAGGTGGAAGTATGTACTTTCATGATGATAGGGTGCGTATCCGTGGGAATGGAAGTACAAATCCACAAAGCGTGCGTTCACATCGGAGGCTTTCTCTGTGGTGGGATGGGCCGTTCCTTTACGTCGTGTTTCCACAATTAGCATAGAATTGGTGTATAGTATGCGAGAGGCCCGCTCGCTTACAATGGCAGATGTATTTGCTTCATCAGAGCCGGCAGACGCGCAAAGACACTGCACAACGTACGAAAGACCTGAATGCTCTCGATGGAATCCAGTCCACTCGGACTTACCGGAAATTCGACATCATCACAACGATTGCAGGTATCGTGCGAGTGATCTTCCCAAGTTCAATAGTACATGCAGATATTTAATGCCACTTCATCGTGCTTGGCAGTGTCATCATTTAGACTGTAGGGATATTTGGTAGAAACGTGGTCAGAACATCACTGCCATCATCGTGATCGTTTCATGTTACGTGGCTACTTCACTTGAACGTGACAGGCTTCTTGGTCAAATCACGCACGATCTGATCCAGCTCGTCTCTTTTCCGCTTCTTCTCCACGGCATCAGCTCCTGTTCCCTGCGTAGCTTCCGTTTCTTCCTGCTCAACCAGCTCGTCCTCCCACGTTCTCGGACGCCAGCACCGGATTGAGCCATCCGAATGAGCAGAGTAAAACTCAACATTGTGGGCGCGCCAAGCCAAAGAGGTAGTGTGATTTTTGAGATTGCGCATGCTGGGCGCAGGTCCAGTCGGTGCCGCCCGGCCTACGACACGAAGACGGCGTTGCAGTGTGCCAGCGTGTAGATCAAAACTCAAGATTTCCTGCGGGTTGGGAAAATATATGGTTTCTGACCCGACGGGAGTGAGAGTGCTTGGGGCAAGCAAGGGTTGCAGAGCAGTGTTTTGAGCATTCCTGATGGTTGGACCAAAATTGGCCAACGTGTTGGCGCCTGTCGCCATGTCCCAGACGCGCATACGTTCATCTGTCCCTGACGAGACAAGGTACTTCCCATCGTCCGTCCAGGTGATGCCGTTGACCGCACCCACATGAGCCCGGCCACGCTCCCGTCGTCTGGCGCCTGTGCCTTTACCATCATAGCCTGCTATACCGATACTGTCATCCATGTCAAGCACGCCGAGACTGCTTGCACTGCGACGTATATCCCAAAGTCGCACGGAGCCATCGGTGGCGCCGCTTGCAAGAATGTTTTCATTTTTGGGGTGCCATTCGACAGTCAAGACAGATCCTGAATGTCCAGCCAGGGAGTGTGCACTAGCGCCCGATTGCAGGTCCACGAGACGTACGGCGGGATGCTGAGAGCCGCAAGCCACGAGTAAATGTGATGCTACATTTGAAGTTGCATGTTTGTAGATAGTTGACCCAAGGTCAAATTTTCCAGACGCTTGCAGCGTTTCCGATGAAAAGATCTTGAGGTGATGGTCGTAGCCACTCGTGAGAAATGCCAGAGAATCGAAGGGAAAGTATGACACGTGATTGATTCCTAAGCTCGCAGTCGTAGAAGTTCTGGCCGTGTGACTCAACGGCAGGTGCGCTATAGGCTCACCTGGCGCAGTTCCGGCGGCTTCGAGGTCCCATATCGCCACTGATGAGTCCGCGCCTCCAGATAGTAGGTAGCGGCCTTCGAAACGGTCTATAGCGATACTGCTGACGCCGGCACCATGAGCAACGCCAGCCAACTGTTCGAGTCGCACTCGGGCTGTACTGTCAGCTCCGTTGCCCTCTCTTGCAACATGCTTTAGCGAGAAGGTCACGTCGGGTGCCGCCTGTAGTGACCGAAGCAGACGTTCATTTTGGGCCTTGATGAAGGCCTGCTCGCTGACAGAGCCCAGCTGCAGGCTGAGCAGAAACGAGTTCATCCATGCAAAAGACTCATAGCGGTACTGGTGAAGATACACTATGGCTCATCGATATAGGAGGTGAAGAAGGTCGAGGCAGTGCACGAGTGAGTGGTGTCCTCATGCGGAATGGCCCGAGCTCTGATGACCGCATTAACGTCCTCGAACCCTTGACCCCACGCATGTGTGCTTCAACTTTCTTCCCTCCAGTTTGTCTTCGAGAGATCGCTCGCACAACCATTGTGGCCAGGTAATTGCGCGGTCGAACATTTAGTGCTCCAGGACTTCCCTGTATTTCTCTGGAGGACCTTCAGCTGTGCATTCACCCAGGAACTCTTCATATTTCACGACATCTACAACCAATATGTCAGCCGCTCAGGAACCGGCTCAAGGAGCGCAAGATTCAGGAAACGCGAGCAGAAGAGGAGGAGGCAGGGGCAAGGGACGAGGCGGAAGCTCTCGTGGAGGTGCAGCCATGGGCTCCGGGGACAGCGCAGCTACTGCGCAAGACGGCGGAGAGGGAGGAGGTGGTCGAGGCCGGGGACGAGGCCGGAGTCGTGGTGGAGGTGGTAGAGGGCGCGGAGGAAGAGACAGAGCTCAGTCAAAAGGTCAAGGGTCAGCAAACGCCCAACCGACACCACAACCCGGTGGTACTGGCGTCCTTGGTGGTCGCTTGACCAAGGACGCCCAGAACACTCAAGGCGATGAGGACGACGACTCGGACGTGTGCTTTATCTGTGCGTCGCCTGTCGACCACCACAGTGTAGCACCTTGCAACCACCGAACATGCCATGTTTGCGCTTTGCGCTTGCGAGCGCTCTACAAGACGAAAGCTTGCGCCCATTGCCGTACCGAAGCTGCTACTGTTATTTTCACGGACGACCCCGAGAAGCGCTTCGAGGATTACAAGGTTGACGAATTCTTCCGGAAAGATGAGAACATGGGCATCAGCTATGAGAAGCAAGAGATCTTTGAGGACACCGTTGTGCTTTTGCGATACAACTGCCCTGATCCGAGCTGCGATGCTGCTTGCTTAGGGTGGCCAGATCTTCATCGCCATGTGCGCACAGTGCATCAGAAGGTCATGTGCGATCTGTGCACGAGGAACAAGAAGGTCTTCACACATGAACATCAGCTGTTCACAGCACAGGAGCTACGGAAGCACGAGAGGACTGGTGACGACACACCTGGCTCTTCCGAACAGACTGGCTTCGAGGGTCACCCAGAGTGCGGCTTCTGCAGGCAGAGATTCTACGGCCGCGATGAGCTCTACACCCATTGTCGCGATAGACATGAGCGTTGCCATTTGTGTGATAGAGTCACCGATGCCAACAACCCACGCTACTTCCTCAACTATAATGCTCTCGAGGCCCATTTCAACAACGACCATTATCCCTGCACAGATGCGGAGTGTATGGAGAAAAAGTTCGTGGTCTTCGATTCTGCTATGGACCTCAAGGCGCATCAAGTGGAGCAGCACCCTAATGGGCTGACCAAGGATGCCAGAAGGGTTGACCTCTCAGGATTCAACTACCGCCAGGAATACCAGCAGGATCGCCCTCAACGTGGCGGTCGTAGGGAGAACAGAGGAGGCCGTGGTCGCGACCCTAACGCTGAGGGTCCTCCACCGGTCACATCTGCGCACATGAGCAGAGCTGAAATTGCGCATCAGCGTGCTCGCGAGATTCAAAGTGCGCAGTCAATCTCCAGCCGTACCTTTGGTGGACAGCTTTCAGCGCCGCCGCCCTCACAGGTCATCCCTCGACCAAGCCAAGAAGCCAGAGCTGCACCGCCTCCGGCGATCGGTCCTATCGAACCTGCAGCAATGGCAAGTGAACAACTCACACCCCAGGAGCAGGCTCGCCGTCTTCGACATGCGGCAGTGACTGAACGTGCTTCCAATTTGCTGGGCAACGATCAGACAAAGCTTGCAGATTTCCGTCAAAGAATCTCAGCATTCCGCAACGGAACAATCACTGCGTCCAGCTTGATCGATACTTTCTTTGCTCTGTTTGACACAACATCGAACGAGCTTGGCAAATTGATCAAGGAGATTGCCGAGATTTTCGAAATCCCAGGCAAACGCGATGCTCTCCTCAAAGCATGGTCAGACTGGAAGGCAATCAATGAAGACTACCCATCTCTACCTGGGCCTTCGGGAGCCGGTCCGTCAACCTCGGCAGGCATTCTTGGTGCAGGCATAGGTTCTTCTAGAGTTCTGAAGCTCAAGAGTTCGACCGCGCAGAGTTCTAAGGGAGCTGTGGGCCGTCAAGCTACATGGGCAGCGAACAAGAGACCAGCTACTTCGACCGTTCCTGGAAGCGCTCCATTATTCCCAGCTCTTCCGACCAGGAACAAGGCCCCGGCGGCTCCAGCGCCTACTCCAAGCTGGCTCGCAGCGCCAAAATCAAAGCCCACGAGCTCCGCAAGCAGCTCGGCACGTCCTAGCCCGACTCCAAGTCGCACACAGTCCTCGCAGAACTTAGCGGGAGGCGCGAGCGCATTCCCCGCCTTGCCTGCTGCGAGGAAACCCACAAGTACAGTCTTCTCCCCCGGTTACTCCGGCGCTGGTGTTATTAGGCAGAGCAACAGTAGCACGCCAGTAAACGCATGGAGTGGAAGCGGAAGTACAGGACCTGCGACGCCCACAGAGGAGGCACCAGCAAGGCAGGTAAAGGGAAGAAAAGGAAAGCAAGTCATGTACCAGTGGGGTTGAGCGAGGTAAAAGTGATGTCTTTTCACGTTAAGCGAGGCGTTGTACGGTGTAGCTGCTGGTATGGCGCGAGGTGTAGCAATATGTATAGAACAAACATGCTCCATGTCTGCTATAGGAAATGCGTTTGAGCGTCCAACTCCATTCTCTGCAATAGGCCTTGCCCGGCATTTGCAAAAATCTTGAGCATCCGAGAAAAAAAAATCGTGATGTGCGTGCCTTCTGGTGCACACAGCATTACCGTGAACGCACAACAAATTGCCACCACTGCGTCAAACTGCCTCTTCTGATCTTTGATATCATCAAGGCAAGCTTCCCAAAACTGCACTTTTGCCCGTTTCCTTTCTCAAAAACTTCAAACGCTTCAAACCATGTGACTAGGCAGCAAAAAGTTCGCAATGCCCTCCTTGACCGCGTACTCGTGCTCGCAGCTGCCACACACCAACTTGCCACTCTGCACGCTCGTCTCCATCAAAAGTGTGTGCAAGTCCTTGAGAGTCTGCGTCGGCTCGTTGTCCTCCGTGATCAGAACCTCGGGTTCGGGCGCCTGCTCTGGTAGATTGGGCAGACCGAGCTGTTTGTTAATTCGAGTCAGCGATCTGTTGTGTAGAAGAGAAGTTTTTGAAGTTAAGAGGATATTCACGAACCTCTTGTGAAATCGTCCTGAGCGCTTCCCAGTTGATTCTCGGCAGCATGTTCTGAATGAGCAAAGGGTTGATTTCGGCTTCGACTTGTTCGAGTTCGGCGTCTTTGGGGTGCAGAGGGAAGGCTGCTGGGTTGGTTTTGCAGGTCTTGCGGGCGCAGCAGAGGAAGTTGAGGGTGAGAAGCTTCATTTTCGAGTGTTTTGTTTTAATTCTTTCCTGGGAAGTGCTTTTGATTCGAGACTTGTATCGTTGCGTTTAGTGGCGGCGTTGACTGTTGACTTATTTTTGCGATGCGATGGTTCACTTCTTTCTGCCAGAAACTTTGCGAGCGAATCAGAAGCGTCGGATTTGCCCTAACCCTAATGATCTATACCAGTTTTAGCTGTACATGCACGCGTGAATGTACAGTACGTGTACGTACACATGCAACATGCGCGCACAATGTGACCAAAGCTACAACGATCTCAGCGATCTTATTAGCTAGTGTTCTTAATGGTAACTACTCACCTTAATTTTTGCGTGGCGGATTCCAAGACTTGGAGTTTTCGTATGGGCAAGCATGCCGGATCATCACCTATAGTCAACATTGCCACCGAGATACTGCTCACATGACCAAGCACAATAAGTGTACGTGCGGCGATCAATGAGCTGCTCCTTGTAACTCATTCCCACAGAATTAATACTAGTGCTATGTACAAAACTATCGTCATTACAAAAATATTAACAATGCTAAGACGCTAATCAGGAGAAAGGTACTGGGGTATCACGAATACGAAAATGTTCAAACTTCTCCCCTCATTTCAGGGGTCTGATTCCCTGATCCTCCTATTTCGTCGTCTTCAAGGATCCACACAGGATCAAGAGGCGCCACCAAGCTCGGGTTGACGAACCTCATGCTGCTCTCGCTGCCTGAGTCCTTAGATCGGCCGCGTCGATCGGGTTCCCGAGACCACCTGATACGAGCGCTATCAGCGTCTGCCCAAGGGTTGCGGTCGGGGCTGTGATACTCAGATGAAACTGGGTTGTCCGGCTCGTCCTCATACACAGTCTGCTCGTGTCTTCGCACACTGCGCAAAGCGATGAAACGAAGCAGCGGTTTGTATGTGTTGCTGTACGCGATGGACATCCAGATGGTGCCGATGATCAGCGGCACAAGGATCAGACTGCGTGGAATGGCACCTCTGAGGATCAACTGGCCAGCAGTGGTGACTTGGAAGAACACCAGGCCGACGAAGATGCGGTCACAGATCATGCCCCAGCCACGGCCAGTAGAGTGTTGTTGGTGGTCCATTGCGTACAGGAGCTGGTACTTGTACACGAAGTGGCCGATGGAGAAGTAGAATGTTCCAGCAAGCAAGATTCGCCATGATGAATGCAAGACGCTGTACACCATGCAGATGATGTATACAAGAAGTGATGTCGGCAAGTAGAACCCATAGCTGAATGTTGGTGGCTGTACAAGCTCTGCGTAATCGCGTGGCGTCTTTGCTCCCATGAGGTAGAAAGGATAGAGGAACACGGTTCCAAACTCCAGCAATCTGAAAGGCAGCAGTCCAAAGGCCTGGAGAATGATGAAATTGACGTAAAAGCCAAGCAGCTTTTGCAGTGACACAGCCAGAGTTATCGCCACGCGACGGAAGTCTCGCAGTGCATCGCCGAACCTCTCGAAGAATTGGTAGAATTGGGAGAACGTACCCAATGCTGTGAATACCACGAAGAAGTTGATGAAGACGAAGAGGAAGTTTTTCGAAATGGCAGACAGCTCCATGTCACCTACAGAGATCCAACCTTGGTAGTACGACAGCCAGTAGTACATATAAGGCACAAGGATCATGAGCAAGGAAGTGACAATAGTAGGCAATTGAGCAGCCACAAGGGATTTGATGTTCTTGTGGGCATCAAGGAACTCGGCGAGTTGTGGGAACACTTTGCCAATAGTGTCCGTGTTGAGCAGACCTGCTACTGGTACCAGAATGATGGACCAGAAGACAGAGAGTAGTAGGATACCAAGGGTGACCGACCAAGACCGGAGCATGCGACTTCTGCGCGGAAGGTAAGTGTTCTGCCACATCACCTCCGATGGTGCAGGACTGGGGTTTGCAATGAGTTGCAGGGGCGAAGGATCCAGTACCGCTTGAATCGCCATCTGACAGGCCGCAACAGAGTCCATGGTAACGAAGGCAATCGGCGTGGCGGCATAGTCTTTCTCCCGAAGTCGCTTGATCTCTTTGTCGGCTTCTCGCAATTGCTCCTGATAGTAATCGATCGCATCCACTTGCTTGCTTTTCAAACCGAAACGACCATATCGTATCCTTGTCTTGGGGCGCACTTTGGCGTATGGTCGGACGTGCGGTTGTCCCTCAATCATGACCAATCTGTCGTGCTCGTCTGCATCTTCCGCTTCCGCTGGCTGCTCTCCGTCGACCGTGGGCACAGGAGGCGGTGGTTGTGCGATCGGCAGAGATTCCAGATTCCTTTCAACAGTTCGGAAGCCCATATGGACGGCGTATGCCTCCTCGAGCCGCCTCATTGTGTTTGTGCGCTTAACCATAGCAACGTCCAGCTCTTTCCAGTTCCGGCATATTGTCACACTGTCCACCTTGCCAATGTCAAGACTCTCGATGAACTCCTTGATCCTCTCTTCATCCTGCAGGTGCGCCGGAATGCCAGAAAGTCGAATTGTCCTGTCCGTGACGGTAGTTTGGGAGCCGAGGTACTCTTGTCGAACTTCGATGATCTTGCGCGTGTACGCAAATATCATGTAGACTGCAATGCCGGTGAACAGGTACGCGAAGACAACGTACATCCAGAGGTAGTCTTTCTCAAAATCCTCAGGGAAGCCTGGTAGTGTGTAGTTCTGCGAATGCAAGTTCGACAGATCGATGGAGCGTCGCATGTCCTGGTGGTGATGCTTCTTCGTGTGGTTGTGCTTGTGTGTGTGGTTGTGGCTGTCGGTGTCGTTCCCTGGCAAGTTATCGTCATCCTCGTAGGCATCGTGCACAGGCTTGATCACGATGAGCGAGAAGATCAAAGTGACGAAGCAGAACTTCATGGCCATTTTGAAGAAAGCGAGGAATGCGTATGCGTCCAGACCTGCGGACGCGAGAACCTGCTGATCTGTAATTCTCCATAGAGGTGCTATCCATCCAAACATTGTATCCGGAAGCTCTGGAAGCTCGCCTCTGTCTACATGCTTTTTCCGCGCCGCGTATAGACCTGGCCATCTCGTTCGGAGTATACAGAAGCCGAGGAAGGCGCTGATGCCCAGTATGAGCGAGAAGAGGATTTGAATTGAAGTTTCGCGTGTCGAGGAGGCGCCGAGAAGGTCTCTGTACCCTGGGGCACGATCGTCCATCGCGTGGAGATCCATAGTTGGGTTTGGAGGTGTCGGCTGATCGCAGTGTTGCGGTGGCGGTAAGGATTCGACCGCAGTGCGGAGTATCCCTAATCACTATAGGGAGGCTTCCATCAGTGGATGCGATAGTGTCTGGCTTGGTGAGATGTCCCGGTCCTGGGTCGCAAATCTGTAGGTTTCAAGGACCAGAGAAACAATCCGTGCATGCAAGTTTCCCAGGACTGTGGGAGGCCTGGACTTCATACATGCGCAGTGACGTTTTGGTGGCGCGTCCACAGCTATGGTCTGCCATAGAGTACTTGCTTTGTTTTGACGCCTATGCGTAACCAGGATGCACGATTGTAGGAGGTACCTCGCATAAATGTGGCTACTCACAAATATTCAATCTCTTGCCGTGCCATTCTGTTCGACATATCAGGACAACTGTCGCTGGAACCTTCATTCGCCTTGGAGGCAAACATGCGGTTGAGCCGGGCATCGCGACTCGATATACACTGCAGCTATTGCTCTTACACGCCGACAATCTACTCAACGGGCCGCGGCAAGGTCAAGGGCACGGAGTATGGATATCGTGCCGTTGGCTAGTAGTGCGACACCCACGATCTGAACGCTGTTCTCTTTGCGTGCATAGCACACGAGGGTGCTGGACCACCCCAAAAGTATAGGTAGGTTGACAGTGCACACCGCCTACAGTGTATGCGCATTGTGTGACTCGCTAGAAAGAAGTTTTAGTACCCGCCATAGAGTGCGGTGGTCGTTCAAATAAGCATACTTCTAGCTTCTCTACTTGAGGAAGGCGCGATGCCGTCCATGACTTCACCTTTACCAGCTGGACCTACATCGTCAACCACGCCCACCACCACTGTCGCATTCAGCTTCGCCTGACACTAGAAGCTCAGTACTCTCCGCGAAGATGGATGCTCCAGTGTTGCTTACACCAACTCTTCACGTTGAGGTCCAGCTCTCAAGGTCGCCAGCTAGGACCACAGAAGCTCACGTGGCTACGCGTAAGTCTGTCGCAGAGTGGCTGCAGAACAACTATGCCTCTGTTCACGTAGGCAAGCTCGACGGGTTTCACGACATTGAGCACCCGGAAAGCATTCTGTCAGTTCATATTGCCGACTACACAGGGCCACACGAGGCGACTGGCTACTACTCGCTGGCAGACACCAAGCTTGACGTTCAGACCTACGTCCTTCGCTCCGAGCAAGACACTGGTGAGCGCAGAAACATCAAGCGAGACGGCGACGGAGAAGCCTCACAAGCTCGTATCCTCGCATTGCCTAATGTCGTGTTGAACGAAGACTGGGACTCGCTCGTCTTTGATGATGGCTTGCCGTCGCGCCTTTTGCGGTACCTTGTTCGTATGACTGCGATGATGGGCAAGCCTGGTCTCAATCTTGCCACGTTCAACTGGAACAAGATATGCCTGTTGCATGGACCACCTGGCAGTGGCAAGAGCACATTGTGTCGTGCACTTGCGCAGAAGGCAAGCAATCGATATAACCATGTATTTGGGTGAGAGTGACTGACTTGATTGAAGCTCAGCATTCGTCTTGGAGACATGTTTCCTAAAGCGACGCTCGTGGAAGTGAACGCGAACGCGATGCTCAGCAAGTACTTTGGCGAAAGTGGAAAGCTCATCGAGAGCACGTTCGATCAAGTCGAGGCCATGGCCAAAGACCGCTCCAAGCTCGTGGTGGTGGTAATTGATGAGGTCGAGACGATCGCTTCATCTCGCCAGCGGGTCTCAAGCAGCAGCGAATGCAGCGACGGTTTGAGGGTTAGTTGACTCGGTGCCTACAATGCCACCAAACATTATCGAACACTGCTGACCGCTCAACGTAGGCTACTAATCAACTCCTTACTGCGCTCGACCGAATCCGAAGCTTGACCAATATCCTCGTTTGCTGCACGAGCAATCTCATCGAAGCTATCGTGAGTGACAGCTGTGCTCTGCTTTGCTCTTCATGCAAGCCCAATTTTCTAACTGGAGATTCTGCGCCAGGACCCTGCCTTCCTTGACCGTGTTGACATAAAACAATACGTGCCTTCGCCTTCCTCGGCAGCGGTCTACAACATCTTTCGCAGTTGCCTGAACGAGCTTGCCCGGACCAAGCTGCTTGCAACCATAGTTCTTGACAAGGATGACGATACCATCGTGTTTCCGAGTCCATCGGCACAGCTACTCCAACAGCAGACAGTTCCAAAATCCCCGCCTGCTCGCAAGAGACGCCGCGCAGCCAGACAGCTTTCACCGCCGCCGACCAAGAAATCCGAGGCATACATGGACATACCGATCACTTCTTCCCCATTGAAGGAACCAACCAACGATGAAGTATCTGACATCCCCACGTTGGCTGCTACGCTCATGTCTCAATGCCAGGACGCATCCAGCCCGGGTCAGCGCATCTGGCTGCTTGCTCAGAAGTGTCAGGAACTTCATCTCAGTGGGCGTACGCTACGTCGCCTCCCTGTGTTAGGACTGGCAATGTACACGTGGGGAGGTGAGATTCGTCTCGAGGAGGCGGTCGGGGCGCTGGAGAGAGCCGTGGAGGAGGAGGTTGCCGCCTCGAAGGTCGAGGCTTAGAACGCGTTGATGACCGTAAAATATCACAGCATGACAGGAGGAGCAAGACTAGCTCTTAGGTGATGATGTACTCGATGCGGCGTTCTGCTCAGATTCTTTCGCTGCACCGATAGTGTTTTGCTAATGTCTTCGTGCATGAGGGAGGGCTTCGCACCCACAATGAAGATGCAGGATGCGGTCACTGTTCATTGATTTACTTTCCCAGCATCGTAGAAACACTCACCACAGACCACAGCTTTCCGACAATACTCATCACCAGCTCTTACAAGCTGGTGCCAGCTCATGGTGGCTGTGGCTGCATGTTACCTGGTAGACGAGCACCGCCTCCATGCAGCATGGCGGGGTCAACCTCAGCCTCGTCCAACATCCAGTAGTATTTAACCTTACGTTCAACTCCACCAGCTCATAAGCCTGCAGCCTGACAGATGCCAGACAGTTGACATGGAAGCCTTCGCCGCCGTCGCCAGCGGCGCGGGCCTCGTGTCACTCGCGATACAACTACTCGAGAGCAGCCAAAAATTGAAAGGCTTGTACAACACGAGTCGAAATGCTCCAAACCTGATTGAAGACCTGTGCTTTGAACTGGAAACTCTATCATTACAGCTGCGCGACCTTGAGCGTCACCGACACTTGGATCGTTTCGTCACCACCGAAGTCCTTAACCGTTGTATAGCCATTTGCCAACAACGAGTTGTGAGAGTGCGAGATGTTGTGGATGCCATGGCGCGGTACATGCGACGAAGTTCGACCTTCGGCGGAGTGTACACAGCGTTCAAAGAGCCGGAGATGAGGAAGTTGATGGTCGAATTGGAGCAAGCCAAAAGCTCCTTGTCTTTGGCGTACATCAGCTATTGCCGGTGAGCTTTTCTCTCTGTCCAGCAAGATCTCGCCCGCTGACAACGACCTGCAGATCATGGAACATGCGGGACTCAGCAAACCAACTGCTAGCTTTGCAACAGCATTGTGACTTGCTTGCTCTGCAACAAATGCAACTCGACGGCATACAGCAGAAGGTGGTGAAGGGAAACCTCCTCCTCACATCCCGACTCACAGATGTCTCTCCAATCACCGATGATACACGTCGTGCGCAGACACACACGAAACACCACGCTAAGCAACGGTTTATGCGTCTGCGATTTCCGCACTTTATAAGAGATCGAACCTGGACACTCGCTGCTTATCACTCCCAAGGCTCTTGGACGGTGGAGATACATCCTGAAAATTTGAGGTCGTTCGACACTCCCACCTTGGACTTCATACGAATTGGGGACCTCGCTAAGGTTAAGGAAGCATTACATACAGGGCAATTGTCGTTGTGGGATTCGACCTTTCATCCATGGAACACAACGTTTCCTTTGACTTTGTTGGGGGCAAGTACATCCTCTTTGCTATTAGTCGATAGGCGGACGTAGTACTGATACTCTCGTAGCTTGCAGTCTACCATGGCCACAAGGCCCTGTGCGAATATTTGTTGGACACCGCGGAGCATTTCAGGAGAGATGACCAACTACATCAAGCACTGGTGTTCGGTTCGAATGCAACAAAATTACAAGCAGAGATTCTGGAGTTGTTTGCTGGTAAATACGGCATGGACGTTTACATCCTCGGACCAAGTGTCAACAGCTCTTGCACACTGAAAAGGATGTTTTATGATCTCAGCAAGGTCATCATGTCAAATCAACCATTAGATCTGGAGAAAGTGTCCCTTGATGACCGATTTAACATCGCAATGAAGCTTCGAGGGAGGTCTCCAGCAGACTTCCTTGCTACTGTCGGGCTGGAGACAACCAATCAATTGCTCTCTATGACAGACGAGAAGGGTTCCACTCCTCTCCATTGGGCGGCGATGCAGTGGTCTTTATGTCATCGAAGACAATGGCCCTTATCTCGACTCGTATCATATGGAGACTTAGTTGTCACTCTGATCAAGATGGGATCGTCTGTCTCAGCCATCGGCGGACGCGGCCACAGTCCCCTCATGTACCTGATAGGTTTCGATTATCCATCGGACAACTGGAGTTATGGGACCTACGAAATACCCGAACAGATCCATCCGTCGCAGATTGTTATGTCCTGGCTTACGCTGCTCAGTCAAGCAGGCGTGCCGCTGTCCGAATATGTTCAAAGAGAAAATCTTCTCTTGTCGTGCTTGAAAACTGAGCATCCCGTCGAGTTTGTCTGGCGAGAAAGGACGTTGGAATTGAAAGGCATTGCTCTCGGCGGCCAAACGATATTTACCATGGAAGTCAATACAACTCAGAACCTTACAATTTGGGAGCGCCAGTCGATACCTGGTTCATTCATGGATGCAACGCTGGGCCGGTGCAGATTGCCATGGTATCCCTTATCCAGAGATGACTCCCAAATCTTTTGGCAGTGCATCGACATGAAACTTCTGAGATCTACCAAGCCATTCTGTTTATCTCCTGACAGCATCGATGATATCGAATTTGACTTGGGTCGCGTCTTGTTTGGAGGCATACAGGACACTCACATGAGTCTGGCAGCTGTCTATTGGCGGGAACAACAGCGTATTGATCGTGTACGGAACGGGATATGCAACAAAAAGCGTTCATCTTCGACTCCGCCTGCAACGAAGATATTTTACAAAAGCCGGACGAAAATTCCAGGCTCTCATTCGCCCAAGGACTACGCATGGTGCGTCCACAAGTGTCCACTGGACTTCCGTTGGGGTTTCTGCACGAATGAATTTGGAGAAGGACATCACTTGAGAGCGTCATGCATGGCAGGTTGCAGTGAGAGGCCTGACCACGGTTCTCACGTTGCGACTGCCTTACTGCCTCCAGAAAAACCACTGGTCACTCCCAGGGAGAGGTGGCTGGTCGAGAATTTTCCTTGGAAATACGGGAAGGAGGCCAGCTTCGGGCTTGAGTCGGATACGTGATAGTCAGGCATTCATGTAAATCCAACCTCCTTCAACGGCACAATATCTTGACGTCTCCGTAACTATCGTACCACATGTGAACTCCTATGCCACAACATCTCTTTGCTCAATATGGTGTTTCCCGATTATTCATTACATCATTGGCAGGGCGCAAATAAACCCTTATATGCAGTAAAATCAACCTTGTGTCTTCTTCCAAACTCAAGCCAAATCTCGGACGCTCTCAAGTCTGCTATCCACGTTCGCGCTCCGGAAGCTGCCCCTGAGACCTCAAGCGATCGTAGACAAGAATCCGTCGGCATGTATTTCTGACGACATGCCTTCTTTGACCATCAGGTTTCGAGTCCTTAGTCTCAGACTCCACGTCTCCCAAATCCCGCGGATGCGCACCGGCATGCTGCGGTTGTAACGGTAGGTCGTGAATGCATCGCGCATTTCTTCTTTCGCACGGTCCAGCTCATCAAGAAGCTGTTTCAGCTCACTGCTCATGAACACCGTGTATAGCCTGCCGATAGGTGGGGCTCGTTGTATGCATCTTTCCATCCGATCGATCAAGTCTCGTACCCTGATTGCTCTGTTCGCACAATTCGATATATTGAGAGCGAGAAGCCGAGCATCGCCGTTGTTATGCTTCGCGTGAGGCACGAGCTGATTGAGGTGGATTGAGAGTCTCGTAAGATCACCGCGGGCGTCTTCGATGGCTTGTCGCACGTCTTGCGCGTCTTTGCACAGTTGGCCGAGCAGGTTCAGGGTCGTCACGAGTTGGACGACGGTGGCTACGGTACCGATGACCTCCGCCATTTGCGTTGTGCACTGAGTGCGAGAGAGCGAGTGTGATCTGAATGAATGTAGATGTAGGATGATACCAGCAACGGTGAGTCTTGCATGCGACGAAGACACTTTCGCAGCGCAAGGCTGAGGATGCAACGCTCACGCAAGGCATACATGCGCTTGTACTTTCCCATCCGGTACACATGCTGACGCAGCACAGTCACTCGACTGCCACATCTTTATTGGCAAACACGTAGGAAACCAACAAACGATAGCAGAGATTATGCGTACCAGGTTCGTCGCCGCCCAAGAGGTACCGTGACCGTTAGCTTGGTCTGTGATATCGTGCATCGTAGATAGATATACAATTATTCTCGCTAATTATTCAAAAAGACGTTTCGGCTTAAACCACCATGACCTCTTTATTTGCCCTTCTCATTGCCGACCTGAGCCTTGAAGAATTGGGCCTCGGTTTTGGTAGGGTAGCCAACCTTCTGGTCGGCCTGCGTGTCTTCGAAAGTACCAGTTCCAAGGCCCTTGGCGTGCGCCTGGTTGGAGACAGTGTTTTCGGAGTTGCCTGTGGTACATGTGTCAATCCTGTACTATCCAAATGGACGATTATCGAACAGGGAGAATGGAAGCATACCTCTGGGGGTGGCGACGGCCGGCAGATGTGTGTTGGAGCCTCCCTGTGCAGCGTATCGGTCGCCGACATTCTTTACACCTTGTGTTTCGAATATGTTCCTACATCTAGGGTTAGATGCGCCGACTCATTGATCAAGACCTGAGCAGCTTACTCCATGGGGGCGACCTTTTTGGTCGATCTGGGGAACAGGAATGCAACGGCACCAACGGCGCCTGCACCAATGGCGATGTTGCGAGGAGTAAGGGCAGGCATGTTCAAGTTGGTTGTGGTCGGGGATGTAGGTGTGTGATGTCTAGATAGATGGTATTGATCAACAAAGGCGGATGATGTTGGTTTGGACGAGCAGGTGGTAATGTGTAGGGAAGAACCAAGGGATCAAGCAGAGAATGTAGAGAACGGATGGTCAAAGTCATTCGAGACTTGAGCATTGGCAATCACGCCTCGCATCATTCCATCATCCGAGCATCCCTCTGACAGCCTTTCTTACACGCCGTTCGCAATGGTGAACGTCATTGATCGACCCTGTGTCGCATTGTTGACACTAGATCGGGGCTAGATCGAGGTACCCTTACCTCACTTGCGCCGGCTCCGCAAACGCAACGGTCCGTAAGTGAGCTTGTCAAACGCTAAATTCGAATCTCCAAACTTTGCGTCACAAACCCCTCCAAAAATGTGAGTCGCGATACCGGAGAGGTAGGTGCTTGTGACACTCGAGTTGTGTACCTCGTTACTACCCACACGCCATCCTCAAGCCATGTCTTCACCCGCCAAAGTCAGTGTCCTTATCTCGGGCTCTGGTAGCAACCTCCAAGCCCTCATCAATGCCAGCACAAGCACCCCGCCAACCCTTCCAAATGTCACCTTCACACGAGTGATCTCAGACCGTGCGTCCGCCTATGGACTGCAAAGAGCCACTGCTGCTGGCATTCCTACTTCGACACTAGGCATCCTCTCATACAAGAAGCGCTTCCCCGACCCTAGTGGAACTCCCGCCTTCCAAACCGCACGCGAAGCATATGATGCCGATCTCGCAGCTCTGGTTCTGCAGGACAAGCCAGACTTGGTGGTATGCGCGGGTTTCATGCGTATCTTGACCAATGCCTTCCTTGTACCTCTAGAGCAAGCTGGTGTGAAAATCATCAACCTTCACCCTGCGCTCCACGGTGATCTTGTCGGAGCTGGATGTATCGACCGCGCGTGGAAGGAGTTTGAGGAAGGCAAGAGGACGAAGACAGGCGTCATGGTGCACTATGTCATTGCTGCTGTGGACGAGGGAGAGCCAATTCGCCAGAAAGAGGTGGACATGGCGGGCTGCCAATCGCTAGCGGAGCTTGAAGAGAGGATTCACAAGGTCGAGCATGGCTTGATTGTCGAAGGAGCGAGGCAAGTCGCCGAAGGCGTCGCGAAGAAGTCAGACTAGAGCACGGCACTTCTGTGCCCTCTTCGCGAGAAAAAAAAGACGCACATAGCTTCGCACTTTTCTTGAAGAGGAGCTGGAGCTCTTGTGCGGCAGATTGATGATGCGCCGATATCGCCGCTTCCGAAAACACTGAATATCCTTGTCGGTTCTGCACTCCCAGCTGCCTTACCCACATGTATTCGACACGGCTCTCAAGAGCCCGCACCGTCGGCTCGCTGGCGGCAAACTTGATCGAAGTCGCTTCTCTCCCGTGGCTGTCGAGATCGCCATGCAAAATACACAACGATGCGCAAATATACTGCACAGATACACATGACGAAAAGTAAACACCACATCACACATATGGCGTTCAAATCTACTCCCACTATCTTCCTGTGATATGCCGTGCCTCTGCGCCCAGCCAGAATTTCAAGTACTTGGATCAGCCTGTTCTCATCACAGAACTCCCAACTTCTGAGGTAAAGGCAGCTTGGATGTGTTACACCTCTTGGGTGGCTATTGAGCCGTCCCAGCGAATGTGTGTGTCCACGTGTCCAGCGCTCAAGCTAATTGTACACAGGATGTGCGCCGCTCGTGCATGATCCCCACGCATCACAGCATATGTAAGCATCGAATTTAAATGGATGGGCACAGATATTCTGACCATCGGAGCCAACGGTATCACGCGATGATCCATTTTTACTTCTTCAGCGGTCGCATGGAAAAATTTCTGCCTAGTCCTCGAGCAAATCCAACATAAATGTGAGGCAACAAGCATCATCGCAACTTTCACACTTCGCTCCCTACACTTTCCACCCAACCACGATCCGAGTCGACAAAATGCATCTCCTTTCCAAGCTTGTTGGGATCTTTCTCTTTGTCCTTGCTCTCGCTACTCTCGGACAGGGCGCCCCTAAAGGCAAAGACACCTCGAAGTCAAAGGA
>Ga0265797_10004725_pt1 | contig 20531 bp, 19 predicted proteins | sample P2T30metagenome_FD_192433 | JGI IMG/M metagenome (GOLD analysis project Ga0265797, IMG submission 192433) | Plant litter microbial communities from East Loma Ridge, Irvine, California - P2 T30 | ecosystem: Environmental > Terrestrial > Plant litter > Unclassified | place: USA: California...
CGGCGGCGCTGGGCGCGAAGAAGCCCTTGATCCGCTGCATCAGCGAGGGCTTGGGTTGAATGTCGGCTTGGAGGGCGTTGTTGTGGGACTCGCGGGGGACTTCGCTGGAGGGCGAGTGGGTTTTCTTGTAGTAGGTGTCCTCGCTGTCGCGCATGGGGGCAGGTGTTGCTTTCTCCGCGTCTGAGGGTCCGTCGGCGTAGTGGTGGCCGTTGGAGTTGCTGTTGGCTGGGAGGCTGGTGCTGCTGTCGTTGCCGATGTATTCTTCCTCCATCTTGTGGATCTTTCGCATCAGCCAGATTTGCCAGAGGATGGTCGCGACTAGGAAGACGACCATGAGGACCAGCGGTCCGATCGACATCGTCGTGTTTCCGATGCCGATACCAAAGAGTCCGATGAGGCACAGCTCGGAGATGTAGATGCCTGTTGTGAGCTGAAGGAGAGCACGTGTGTACGAAGCACCTTGGGTGGAGACATCAGTTCCCAACGTGAAGAGAGCGTTGTAACGGAATGCGAGGTAGAGGAGAAGGAAGCCGACGGTGGCGAATCCGAGGACCAACGGAGAAATCGATGAGTAAGCGAGAGCTGAGGAAGTTAGTAAGATCTTCTTAACACGACGGTAGGTGACGGGGCTTGGACTAACCGATCACGCCCAAATTGGTGAACTTGGGGTAGAGAGATCCCCATCCAAGGCCAGAGAGGCTGACGTAACGGTTGTACATCTTGCGAGGAGTTGAGTCGAGGATCTTGCCAAGGATGAGGAAGAAAAGAAGCGGGGCGATATTGAGCAGCTGCATGGCAGCTGTGATGAGGCCAAAGAGGATGAAGTAGGAAATGTAGAAGTTCGATGCCTTGGGCAGGTTCTCGGCAAGGAGTGACACTGCCGATGTGGGATCTTCCACGATCTGGCCGGCCACACTTGAAGCTCCGGAAGCGAAAGTGGTGATGAGGAAGACTTGGATGACTTGGAAGGGGAAGTACCTGAGGCTTGGTCAGTGTGATCCTCACAACCTATCCGACGAGAGAGTACTTACCAGCCCTGCACCTTCATCTGGACTAGACTCTCGGTTGGTTCAAATTGCCTGGCGAGGATGTTGCAAACGATCGGGACGAGCATCATCAGGACCGAGAGAAGCCTATGTGGATTTTTTGTTAGGAGGGTCGTCGAGAATTCGTCTGCAGATTGTGTAGGACTTACAGAACAGGCAGAAGACCAGTCACAATACCCATGAGTTGATCAGGAAGTCCATTGAGGAAGCTGAGGAAAGGCACCGTATCAATGAGGAGCTGGAGTTGAGGTTAGCAAAGTACGCATTTTCTTTTGCAATAGAACGATTCTGCATACGTTTATGTTACTAATTGCACCAATCACGGCGACAGGAATGGACCAGAAGATGCATAGGAACCATACGAATGCAGTGCTGACGATACTAAGTGCCTTGGTGGTGCCGAGGGACTTGACGGTGTTTTTCCAGATCTGGATTTGGCCATGTCAGCTTTCGTGTTCGCACCCCACCAAGAGCGCGATAATAACTTACAACATTGTCAGGGTGTGGTCCGAGTTCAGCAGGTGTCATCTTGACCTTGCTCTTCTTGCCAGACTTCCTAAAGACTGCTCGCGCGGCGTCGACGGACTCGAATTCGATGAAGCATGCTCCTTGGACGTTGGACCTGTCGTTGCGAGCATCACGCTGCCCACGCTCCACTTCCGGAATGAGACGTTGAAGCTCGTTGCGCGACCAATCGATCGATAGAACCTTCTTACCAAAAGGCAGGAACTTCAAGACAGGCAGGCGGTGTGACGGGATGTCTTTCTTGTGGACGTCGATTTGGTTGCGTTCTCCATCACGGACGGGTGTGGCGGCTTCTTCGACATCTCCCTTCTTCTTCGCCTTCTTCTCCTGCTTCATCTGTCTCTTCACATAGTTCTTGAGCAGCTTGACCTCGCTGTTCTCGAGCTTGGTAGCCGCCTTGTCCCGGTCGTCGACCTTTTCGTCAAGCTCTTTGGGAACACTGACGAGCCAGACAGCCCGCACACCAGCGTATTCCTTCCTCAGGCGCTCTTCATTGCGAAGCTCTTCAGGGACGTTGACGAACAACACAGTGCGTGTCGAGATACGGCTCGATTCGAATGGCGAGGTGAGGTACTGTTGGCGGAGCTTCGTGGCGTAGATCAACTCCCTGGTGATCATGAACATGACCCAAGACAAGAATGCCCAAGCCACAAAGGTCTGGGCATAGTATCGTGGTCCCGGGGTAACATTACTGAAGCTCAGAATGTCGAGACCCTGCTGACCCCCGCCTCCGGTAGCGTTGACTGGGAATAGAACTGGCCAGGTTATCAAGCAACCGACAAAGGTCATCAAAGCTAGGATCTTGAAGAGTCGGAGCCAGAGGTAGTTGTCGATAGACGCGTGGGCAAGGACGAAATCATCGTCCATGCCCGAGTATTCTTTGAGCCATCCGAAAATGCCTTTGGATTGCTTTGGCGATAGCTGCCGGCGTCGCAGCGATGCCAGGTACGTTCGAGGCTGGTAGACGCGGAATAGACGACGTGAGAGTACCAAAAAGACCAAAAATATGGCCACGGAGATGAGGAATGTGGGCGCCAATGTCGAGATCAGTTGGCTGACCGAAGTGTTCTTCTGGCCGTCGCGGTTGCTCCCTGTCTGTGATGTTGTCAGTTGAGTGAGTCTTCTACGTATACGTAAAGACCATAGAATGCTTACCTGCTGAGCCTGTCGAGGTATGAGCAGCCGCGGCGAGGCGGTCCATTCGTGGGAGGCCATATTGCGCATCAAACGTGTGAGATAGAGTTGGGCAAGCAGGGAGGGAGAAACGCGCGGGTCGAAGGCATTGGTGAAGTACATAGTAGTACCTCTGGCGAAATGACATAACACGGCAGCGTTTCGCGTACCGGTTTCCTGGAGTGACCTCGAGAAGCTTATTGTTCTTGCTGATCCGAGTTCCACAACGTCCGTGGCTGCAAGCCGTCAAACAAGTCTGTGAGTGGTGCATCACATGTGTGATCTAATCTCCCCCACCGTTCCCCAGGTTGCCAGGTCGAACCTACGCACACAAGTTGGCAGTGACGCGGGTGGTTGGAATGTTAGACTTTAGTGTTTCAGTTTGCCTTTTGTAGCTTGGCCGATCTGTCGTGATGGATGCGATTTGGGGAATGTCTCAGACTCTACTTCGATCGAAGGGAGGAACACATACAGTCTCCTCGTGGCATTGAGTACAAGCTTGTGGTGACAGAACCAAACGGGGGAAAGCCTACTGAGTTGGATGCGAGTTTGTCGTTGGAAGCCAATGACCTTGAGTCGCGCCCAAGTGATTATCTCCTGAAAACATCACCTAGCGATCTAGAAGCGCCGAGCAATGACAAGCTGGATTCACAATCATTGAAGCTACAAGTGCCCAGCCATGCATGATTGGCGGTTGAGACGAAGCTTGAAGCCCCCTCTTTGCCAACGTGCACTGTAGAGAGATGGTGGCACGTGTGTACTGTAACTTCTCAAGTCCCGTCTCACAACATGTAGGCAATTGATCCTGAAAACGACCTACCCATGCTGTCGATTGGAATCCTTCGAATCCAGAGGCAACCTGATGAATCTGACTAAGTACCTTACCAGATTTGAGACGCTGTCACCACTTTCGTTATTCGGCAACCTGTGACATCTGGCTCGACGGTTCTCCAGTTGAACTTCGCCGGGCGCACAAGCAGCAAAACCAGCCCAGGGGTTGTGCAATCGGGTAGTTCTCGTACAACATCCCGGAGGGGACGGGGCAGAGATGTCCTATGAAGATACGCATGCTGTATCTGACATGGCAGGATGGCCTTTTTGATGGTAGGTACTGTAACCAGAACAACGTGTCTGGATCCAACCATCAGATGCCAGCACACAGCAGCCTCGTCAGACAAAACGGCTCGTCATAAAGCCACATTGTATAGCGCGCCGCGCCGTCGCGCCACTGGCGTAACACCTGCAAAAGATCAACAGCCTCGACCCCTCTGTCCGTCAAGTAGTAGAATGTAGCAGGTACTATACTATATAGGAGAAAACACCAAGTGCGAAAGATTGATCTTTAATACCGTCGCAGGAACGAAAAGTCCCTCAAAACCATGTCACGAAAATCGTCACCCAGCCCTTCTCTCGGCCAGTCGGTGGAAATGCCCGTCGCCGGCCAGCGTTTCAATCATCGATCCGCGCACCATCGCCCGATGAGGCCCGACACGCTCGCTTTTCTATCGGCGATACAGACAATTGACTTCCGCAATACTGGCCAGGGTGTATGGCGATGCCGGCCGGCTTCTTTTAGATCCGCCAGAATCGTTCGGTTCGCGTCTCTTTCTTCTCCTCTCTCTATCCGAACGAACGAACGAACTAAGTAAGGGTTCCCGTCCACCGTTGAAACATCGAGCCAAGACTGGAAACACGAGCTGCCAATTTCGAATAACATCGCAACATTTTTTGAGAAGAACGAACGACAACGAATATCTACAACAATGGCCGACGCAAGCAGCAGCAGCAGCAGTAGCAGCTCGCGAAGCAGTTCTGCGTCTTCGACCTCTTCTTCTTCCGCGTCTTCAAATTCGTCGTCCCACAACAGCTCATCAAGCTTGACTCGAACACCACTTGGCAGGATGGACAGCTCTACGCATGTGTTTCCCGCAAAGCCCTGGACGACGACGACAAGTCGTACTAAATTGGACGTTGAATCTAACAAGCAATCTACATGTGACGGCACCCGAGGTTTCCCTGCGACTCGTTGCACAAAGACGAATCAGCTCTTCAACGGACTTGACTGGGTGCTGGAAGCTATCGAGCCCAAGTCCAAGTAAGCGTCTGGGCTGCGACTTTGGACTTGCTTTGACAGAGGAGTAGATGTTCCCCTCATGGCGGTGCCCTCCGGTTAACCTTGGGCAGACTTGAGTGACGACGGAGCAGCCTATCTCAATTGATTTGTCTCCTGAAAGACGTGGTCCTAGACGCCGTGGACCCACGCTTTTCCGTCGTGCATCGAAACCCGTTCAACGATACTTTCGGTCAGAACAGCGTGTCCAATCTACGGGCTATCCGAATCGAACAACCCTATCAGGTCGACCTTCCAACCTCACGACGAAACGAGAACAGGACTCTCGGGACACATCTGCGGAACGATGCCCGTCAGAGTCGACTTCCTAGGCTGCAGAATCACACCAACAATCCATTCCCTACCGCGCTTAGCCTTCTTCGCAGCTATCCGCCGAAAGTCCTGGTTATACAGCGCCACAGCAAGAGGCGCCGCTTCGTCCGGATAGATCTGCAGGCCGCAGTGCTCGAAGACTTTGCGGCTCGCAGCTCTCAACGCGTCGTCGTTGACCTCGAAGACGCCGGAGAGATCGCTGGACGATGTGAAGACGGACCACGGAACGGCGCCCATGGGGATCTCGACGTCTTTCCAGTATTGCGACCCCGGCGTTTCGGCCATCTTGACGTCTGAGTACTGCCGTCCTGCAGCGTGCAGCCAGAATGTCGCGGGTGCTGCGCCGAACACCTGGGTGCATTTGCCCGAGAATGCCATTGAGATGCCGCTCAGCGTGCACCCGTTGCCAATGTCACTGATGACGGCGCCGAACTCGGGCACGTCGCGCCACAGAGAAGCGGAATTCGTCAGCTCTGCCACCACCATCTCCTGCTCGAGCTGCAGTGCCACGCTCCCTTGGCCGTGGATGACATCGAGATGATGGTGCAGCGGAAACCACACGGGCTCCTGCTGCGCGACGGGTTCGAGCGCGGGTATCTGCTGGCCGTCGATGTTCATCTCCTCGACGGCCAGGATCACCTTGCTCAGCCGCACGCCTGCCTGCTGATCCGCTTCGGACTGTTTGAAGTCCCTGACATAAGCCGGTATGTCGTAGGCGCTCGCCGCAATGGCCATGTCCTCCAAGTGGGGGCCTATGTTCGCTGTTAGCAACTAGAACAATCAGCAAGGGTTCAACGGCCGCGTCGTACTATTCTCCTGCCCGACTACGCCACACTGCCGCAACTTCGCGATGCCCTCGGAATCGATTAGGCGTTCCAAGGCATTGATCGCCCCGCGGAGATAAGGCTGCTCTTCGGACCTGACGAACAGGCGCACACCGGGAAGTCCGACCTCTTCGCCGCTCATCTGGAAGACTCTGCTGCCGGTGCATGGTCCTGGGAGGACATTCAGATCAGATAGCAACCGTGACCTCGGGCTCACCAGCGCCGGATCAGAAGCTGCATGCTCGTGGTCGACACCCTCGGGGAATCTCCTTGGGTAGTGTTTGACTCTCTCGTGGGCTTTCCGGGTACTCGCGCTCATGGCGTTGAGAGGGAGACTTGCGTGAGAAATCGGTAGGTATGCACAGTGGTGGTGTTAATGGTCCTTCAGTCGTCGCCGGTTGTGCCCGCGCTCATGATGCTACGGACTCAGAAGGAAGTCTCTTTTCTTAACGGCGTTTGCCTCTGTGGAACATGCACCCGTTGCTTCGCCCTCACGTTGACCGACAAGATCTGGCCAGGAGAATTTTTTGGCGCAAGGCGGTGCCTCCCCAGTCGGAGTCGGACAAACGGGGCGTTCTTGGCGCTGGTGTGTGTGGCGGCTAGGTGGGTCGGGGTAAGGACCGATGGATTTTATTATAGGTCAAGAACGGTGGCGTTCTAGGCCACTCCGTTGTTGCTATAACGATTTTTGAAACAATTGTATTGTTCTAGCGAGTTTTGCGGTTTTGTAGATACATGTAGCGAGCGGGAGCTTGGAAACTACTATAGAACGATACCCACCTAAAACCGATGTTCTCGTCTCGAATAGGACTTTGCAATCGCGATCGGCAGGCTCGCTTGCCTGGTTGTATGTATTCTAGCTACTCTATAGTCATGAATGTATAATCTCTATATAAATGCCTATACAAATTTCGTAGATACAGAAACATCGTGACCTTAGTTGCTTCGAGCCTAAAAGGTAAAGCATGTTTCACAAACTCGTCTTCCAATAATACAAACAACAACAATGCACCGGAACAACAGCCCGACTCCGACCGAATCGACCTAAGTTCGGAACTCGGCTTGACCGCCAGGGCGACTCGGAATCTAGACCCAAGGACTACCTTAATCGCATCGCCTGCAACGAACCACTATCGGCAAATGCATCCACACACAGAACCATCTAGGCCCATGAGTCCTGCGGTTACAGCTTCGTTGGCCATTATACGTTGGAGGAATAGTAATGGGTAGATTATTCCTCGAGATTTTCCAGAGTGTCTCAATGGTGCTAGCATGATTTCATTGTGCTAGAGCTGATGGTATCACCACATCGCGAGCCCTACCACAGTAAGAGATCCCTTGTATTGTCCTATAGTCTTGACGTTACCTCACTGGCATTGCTTTTGTTCCAATTTACCAAAGTAGCTGATATTACCACTACACGTGAAGATCTGGTTCAATGGGAGAGTTCGCGGCGGAGATCGTCCCTAGAGGCGGTATAGAATTGGATTCGAGTCGGGGAAGTTATCTGGCCCATTACCTATGTACCTACCATGAACCATTTTCAACGAGGCATTCAGGAAAGACATAGCCGTTGACAAGGGATCCCGCCCTCGACGAAAACACTATCAAATTTTCAAATACAAGAATGAAGAGTTTACAGTATATACTAGCACCTATCGGCAGCTCTTTTGATTCATCCAGTACATACATGTAGTATAACCAAGCAAACCCGATAGAAAAAGAATGGAAAAAACCAAAAAAGCCTTGTACACAGGTAAGGTATGTACAACATCGTACGCCATAACGTTCGTCTGCTTTGTATTTGTTTGTTCTTTTCTGCCTGCCTGCCCAGTTCGATGCGAGTCTTTCTCCATTTACCCCCCAAAAATACACAAAAAATGACCTTGCCGTTGTCTATTGGCGCTTTCATGACCCTGCCTACTCCGTGCTCCGTGGAAGATGCGGGGAAAAAAAAAGAGTAAATGCAGGAAAAAGAGAAAAAGAAAAAAAAAATAGAAATAGGAAAGTCCTACTCCTTCTCCTCCTTCGGCTTCACAGTCAACAACTTCTTCAACTCGGCAAACTTGACCGGCTTGGGCAAAAAGACATCGATCCCGCTCGCCTCGGCCTCCTGCTGCGCCTGCGCGCTAGCCAGCCCCGTCAGAGCGATGACGTTGGACCTCTTGAGGCCGTTCTCCTTTTCAAACTCGCGGATGCAGCGCGTGGACTCCATGCCGTCCATGATCGGCATGCTGATGTCCATGAGGACGACGTCGAAGCGGCGGCTGGGGGCGTTGGAGCACGGGCCGGGGAGGCAGGAGGCTTTGTAGGCGTCGAGGGCTTCTTGGCCGTCTTCGGCTTCGACGTAGGTGTAGCGGTGTTTTTTCATGAACATGACGAGGAGTTGGCGGTTGATCTTGTTGTCGTCTACTAGGAGGGCGTGGAGGGTGTCGGTTGGTGTTGGTGTTGGTGTTGTTGATGTTGTTGGTTGGGAGGTTGGTTGGGAGGTGGGAGCTACGAGGGGCTGGAGGGATGGTGTTGAGGGGTCATAGGGGGGAGGTGATGGGTAGGATATTGCGGCGCTCATGCTCTTGACGAGATCGTCTGCTTCGGCCGAGGTCGGCTCGAGGGGATTCGAAGTTGTTGATTCGGGCGGCGTAAGCGGTACTGGCGCTTCGAGTGGTGTTGTCATTTTCGAGTCGGTTGCCCCGTTCTCAATGGCTCGAACATCGCTGTTCCTGGCTTCTTCTTCGGCTCTTTTCAGGCAAATGTTTAGTATCTTCGCTAATTTGCGAGGTCCACATCTGTGGAAAAGTTAGCTGGTGTTCATTGCGCCAATTGTTACCGGCCGATGCTGCATTGGTAAACTCACGGCTGGGGTATCACTTCGACAATTGTCCCAAGCTCGCTCAATATATGCTGTTGGTCCTTGGACTTCGATATGGCGTCTTCGGCAGACATGTATACAACGATCACAGGTTTCCTCCTTCTTGGCTTGCCGTCGGTCGGAGTGCGGCGGTGGCGTTTGACCAGTTCTTCAATCGCAGGAGGTTCGCTGTAGAGGTATATGTCTGCATCCTCTCGGTCCAGATGGCTCGATCTTGACGTTCTCATGCCGAACCATGTTCTGCATGTCTCTCTGATAGTCTCCTCCAGCCTCGCGATATGATGGGTCATGACCCTCGGAGGCTCCGGTTCGAGGAAAACCAAGTGCTTGCCAAGAGTCTTCCTGCCCAGAGCAAAGACCTCGTCTTCTGGAGCGTTTGTGGCGTGATCAGCTGCTTGTGGCAAGCAAAGGTGTACGTCAATCTCCGTGCCAATGCCTTCTTCAGATTTGACATCGATGCTTCCGCCCAAGGAGTCGACAATCGATTTCACAATGCTCAGTCCTAGTCCTGTGCCTGGCTGAAACGGGTCCTCTTGGCTGAAGGGAACGAACATCCGATCATGCTGGAACTGATCGGACATGCCCTTGCCAGAGTCGACGATACGTATGACACAGCTGATTTTGTCGCTGTCTGTGGTTTCTTGGGCCCGTAGTGACACTGCAACGAAGCCACTCGTCGTGTACTTGAGCGAGTTTCCTAGAATGTTCATAACAATGCGTCTGAGCGCACCAGGTTGGGTTCTTACCCGCCAGCTTTGTCTCGGAGATACATCGAGCAAGATGGAGACACCGGCATCGCCATGTGGGTGTCCTTTGTCTTCGGACAGATCAGACTTGGTTGTCACTGCTCCGTTGAGAGGGAGCTTCTTGAATGCGTGGCCTGCAGACACGGCTTCTGCAACCTCTTCTATAAGAACACCAAGATCGAATTCTCCAGTCATGCTGAGACTTTCCAGAGAGCTATCCGATAGGGTGATCAGCTTGTTCTGCTTAGCGTGGCGTCTCATCTGTGCCCGGCCAAGCTTGTTGATCTTGGAGTAATCGAGTACGTGGTTGAGGGTATCCAGGAGGGTCCGTCCGCATGTAACGATGGATGTGACTAGTCCAGACTGATAGGCGTCCGAGGTAACTTCTGCGAGGAATTCGGCGGCTCCAAGAATGCCATGGAGTGGTGAGCCTGCTCAGTGGTTAGCGATGCGAATGATAAAGTGAGTGTCTCTAATTGGACTTACGCAGTTCATGGCTCATCGACGCAATGAAAGTTGTCTTTGCCGCTTCGTTCTTTTGCATATTGATGCGCACAACTTCTGAGATGATGCAGTTGCCGAAAGCCCGTAGATACGAGAGGTCTGCATCGAGACTCATCATTCTTCCTGTAACGGAAGTCCACAAGAAGCAGCCCGCCATTAGCCTTTCCTCGGAGTGATCGTAGAGAGGGATAAACACCACAGTTTTGGCGCCTGGGATTTTCTTCAAAAGCTCCTTGTGGTCCATTCTCCGTTTGCGAACACGACCTCGCGCAGTGTCATGCGGTTGATCCCCGTCTGTGGAAGTCGTGACATGGTTGTGAGTTTCACGGTCGCTCGCGCCGCTGTCTTCCTCGGACGAGAATCCACTGCCTTGGTCGGTAAACGAGAACGTCTTTCCTTTGGGAAAGAGTTGGAAGTAGCGCTCCAGAGTCCCCAGAGTCAATGCGGAACCACTCTCAACATCTGCGCGGGCTTGATCGTCGGCAATCGAGAAGGCAAGTATCTTACAGGCTCTTGCGGTGGGTGTATTGTCCGAATCCGATGTGTTGGTCTCCCAGCGTTCTGATTCTGAACTGTTCGCTGTGTCCGTGGCAGATTCAGTTGTACGCGCGGATGACGAACCGCCTACTGCTTGCGAAGGATCCGTGGGAAAAGCCGAATTTTGACGTCCTGATGTTGCTGTGGCGCCGAAAATTGCAGCTCCATCGGCCAATGTTGACTGACGCAGTATTTCGGCCGCTCTTTGGAAGAGCCTACTCATACTGTCCCCCTTTGGAGTTGCGGAGCCCGAATGAGCCCTCTCCTTTGCGTTGAAGGCAGTAGAATGATGTACCAGAGGGCGAAGGCCAGATTTCCTAGTCACCAAGGGTGGTCGTTGAGATTGCGAACGTGGTCCGGCAGGTCGAATGGGTACACCGGGAGTTTTGCCAACACCGACCTCGTTCCCACTGGTCTCGTCGCGTATGGAAGTGCAACCCTCGATGAACGACGCCATGCCTCTGACAATGCGCTCGCCTTTGAAGCGGTCAACTCTATCTCGTGCCCCTGAGAATGGAAGTCAGTATGGGGGCTCGGGTCATCGGATGAGACACATTGCAATTGAAAGATGGAAGGAAAAAGGCTCCCACCCTGGGCTACCGCGAGACTAAGCATGCCGACAGCAGCATCTGCGGCATACCCAGAGCTCTTGACACTGCGAAGAAGTGACTTACATTCCAGATGTTCTATGACCGATTGTGCCGTTTCCTGCATGAGCTTCAACTCCTCGATTTTCAACGTAGCTCTTGGGTGTTCGTCCGAGACTGCGCAAGCCCCAATCATGTATCCGTTGCGAGAGTATATCGGCACGCCAGCGTAGAATCGGACACCAGGTTCGGACACCACATATGGACGGTCTTTGAAGCGGTCGTCCAAGCGACAGTCGGGAACGATGAGACCTCTTGCGGTAAGGGTCGCGCCGCTGTCATCCACAGCAGTGCATGAGTTAAACAAGCAGTGTTCGCATACGGCATCCGTGCGAGAGAGGACGGCGCTGCCCAGCCATAGTTCATCGTCCTCGGCGGTGCGGCTGCTGGCGATCGAAACGGTGCGAGTGGCCTCGGCGAGGATGTACTGGTTCGAGGTGTCGATCAGAGAGATCATGCATCGGCGCACGTCGAGGCGGAGGGCGACAAGCTGGGCGAAAGCAGTGAGTGCCTTGTCGCGGGAGCTCCTCGCCTGATAGCCTTGTTCTTCGAGATCGTCCAAGGCCAGGCTTTCAATGTGGTTGGCGACGTTCAAGGACGAGCCGTGGGCGGAGAGCCATGGCTGATAGATGCGGTGGACCTCACGCTCCTCCAGAGAAACACGGGCATGCGGCGCTGCGCTGGGAGCCATGGTAGGCGTCTCGCGTGCTGCAGTGAGAGGATCCGGGGCGCATAGAGAGAAAGTTCGACGGCGTAGCTGTCAAAGTCGAGAGGGCGGCAGACAGTACATGGCACATGGCGAAAAGGCCACAACAACAACGCCACTACGGCGGCAGCGGATGCGGCATCTGGACCGAAAGGGCACGCAGGGGTATTGGCAAGCCATGCCGGCCTACCGGTTCAGCCATCAATATTCGTGAAAACGCTGTTTTCTTAGCTCGTTCGCTTCAGGATCGCGATCCCGGCCAGCATCACTTGATTGTTGAAGAGGGATGGAAGGTTTCACCGGCCGTGCACCACGTGTGCCAGTCGGCTTGGTGCGAAAAAGGAACGTTTTTGACATGCAGAACTGTAGGGATTGAATTCCGATTGGGTAAAGGGGGTATGAGCAACTCCACAGGGGTTACAGTAGTCTTCGTTGGTGCGTTAGCCTTACAGCGGCTTCTTCCTGTAGTCGCGGGGGAATACGGCATTCGAGTCATCCAGGTAAAGAAACGTTTGAAGAGGATCTATCTGGCGTGTATACTCTCCGTTCAGGATGGAGGGAGCACTCTGTTAGCAGTAGAAACACCGACGCGTTGATATCGATGGTTTGTGGACGAGGCGGGTTGGGGCAGAAGCGATCAACATCTTTTCACTCGAACAACGCGACAGCGATGCCCTGCTTCGAAACTTCACCGGTTTGACAGCTCAAGCAACGCAAATGCCAAACCATACCTGGCAGCCAAATCTCTACAGTCGACACGGATCCTACGTTGGCTTCCCCTGGTCGAAAGCCCAGACGGGGATTCGGTAGTTGGAAGAGATCACGGTCGTGCCATCGAAGCGAACGCACTTGGATCACGGCTAACATGGAGTACTGTATAGAGACGGTCCAGCTTACGTCTACTTTCCACCAGCCTCAAACCTTGGAATGGCCATTTTGTAAGACTCTTTATACATCGTACGTTATTGTGATAGATCAGCAATTTTACCAGGATGCTACAACAACATCACAACACGGATAAGCAACAACAACTGCCATGGGCTGCGCTTGCCGAATTTGGTGTAGCCCGCGGAGTGAATTTACCGGCACCCTCCACAGTTCCTGCGCCCTACGCCGTCGCTGACTCCGAAATCACCCTTTCGATCTTTAACCTTTTCTTTTGAAGATCGGACTCGCCGGACCCTCATGAACAACACTCCGAGAACACATCATTGTGATGGAGCCTGCTGATGCTAGCAGTCCGGGCTCACAACAGCAGAAGAAAGCGGCTTGCAATCCATGCCGAAAGTCAAAGGTCGCGTGCGGGCACGAACAGCCGGTATGCCATCGTTGTATTCAGCGAGGCCAGAGTGTCGCATGTGTGTACAGAGATGCACCTTTCAAGAAGAGGAAGATCCACGATCTGTCTCAAGATGATGAGAATCGACTCGAAGATCGGCGCGCGTAAGTCATTTGGAAGATGGAGACGAAGCAAAGGACGCGATGACGGTTCATTACGCTGGTTTGCACAAGGATTTGGATGATTCGCGTCCTCAAGTACGGGCGCTCGCAATTTTAATTTTTTTCGTTCGCTAACAGACTGCGACAGCGCGTCGAGTCCAGCCGACCCCGGCCATGGAGACGTGATCCCACATCACAGATATCCTAATCCAGGGTTCATCGGGTCATCCAGCGGGTTTGCCATACTCAATGAAGTCCAGTCCATGAGCGAGACGCCGGTGGAAGCTGAGTTGCAATCTCCTTACGATCAAAGTGATGCCCAAGAAGACACATTTGAGGAGCACAGCGTCTTGCCACGAGCGCAACATATCTTACAAAGACTTGGCAATGTCGAAGAGCTCTCCAAACTCATTCTGGCCTGGCTTGACACTGGCGCCAACCTGGCTCTGGCCGAACCATTTGTTCTCGGATGCGTTCATGCCATGCTGGCTTATCCGTGGAAGCGCGCTTCAACATACCTAGAACCAGGGTCGAGTGAACAGACAAGACAGCATTCACAACAAGCCAGGCTCCTATCCAGGAACACACGCAAAGTGATCACATTGACTGCCAATGAGACTTTCGACTCGTACATCAGTCAAATGTCTGGCCTCAACATCCGATGGGAAACGCTGGGGCTGTTCTTTGTTGCAAGTGCTAAAGCTACCATGGAAATTGAACTATTTCCAACACTCTACACATCGGATGACCAGAGAAAACAACTGGCAAGGAGCCTGACGTACATCGGTGATTGTTGTCTTGAGATTTGTCTCTCAATCGATTGCCTGAACGATCTGCAGATCATACTGCAATACGAGCAATTCCACACGCATAGCAGCATCTACGGCGAGACTTCATTCCGGACGGCCAGAGTAATGGGCGACTTGGCCACGTCTCTCATCGCACTTGGGTACCACGAGAAACTCGATCAGCAGGATTCCAACGTCCCGCATTTCATTCTGGAGCTAAGAAAGTCAATCTTTGCACGCATTTACTGGGCTGACAAGACACTCTCCGTATTCATGGGACGCCCGCCTCGCATTTCACTGGCTTTTTGCAATTTCCAAGTACCAAACTTCCGTTTGGAAGAAAGGCCACCTCACCTCGAAGTCATCGACTTCGTCGCAGACACCAGATGCAGTGCCAGATTCGCCGTTCTCAAAGAACAAAGCCTGGAGATTTTCCGCATGCGCGATCCCAATGAGCAGGTGGTCAGAGCCGACATGATTAGATTTGACCTCGAAACGCTATGGACTGGACTACCTGCACATTTCCGCCTGACCACCAGCCTCGCGGCGTGCAAGGAAAACCCTTTTGTCAAAGACTTCCTCGCGAACCAGCGGCTCGAATATCTGCACACACACTTCCTGCTAGGGTTGACGCAGTTGCAAAAACATCCCGAGCCTAGTGAGAGACTCCTCGAAGTCTCTGGCGAGATGCTCAGTCTAGTGGTTGAGATTATGTTGCTTCGGAATAAGCTAGTCAATTCCAGCACCAACTGGCTTTGGAAGGTAAGCCAGCCTTCATTTTGAACCCGACTCACAACCTTCCCTCAACTAATCAATCACACCTAGGTCGCCCACTTCGGCCTCCCAGCAGCGGGTGTGATCTCGCTCGCCCTCCTACGACGCAGCGGCACTAGCACCCCCACCATCGTCCGGTCCAGGCTCATCCAAACGCTCTGCGTGCTAGTCGCCGAGTTACGATCGGGCGCCATCATCTCCCCGGGAGACCCCAGTTTCGAGCTATTCACCAAAGCCACGCGCACCATCTCGTCGATCCTGGATTCCTCCTTGACTCTGGCGCCCCCTCTCAGAGCCACGGTCGCTGATCTGCAAGGCAGCGCGACGTCTTTCGATATCAACACTAACTGGAATCCGGATATGAGCTTCGAGCCTTGGGACTTTGAGAATATGGATTTGTGGAACAACCTTGCTACGCATCCGACTATTGCTGGCATGGATGGGAGGGCTTGAAATCGCGGTGTTGGTCCTATATGTATCTACTCCCCTCGGCAACCTTTTGCGTGTGACACGTCAGAGGCAGTCTGCGGCCCGACTCACAGCCTCGGCCTTGATACCCGCACGAGAGCTCTCCTTCGACGAAAGGATTTCGTTGGAGCGAGTCAGCGTAGCATCGCAAAACTATCGTCCTTCGTGGAGCTTCGCGGGTGGCGGATTGCCAGCGCCTCTATCAAAATCGACCATGCGTCAATCTCCAGGGCGGATCCTTGCAACAAGGAGGCACAACGAGGAACATCGAGCATGTGAAGGTCACAGGCGGCAGGGCTTGCGACCTCCCGGCAAGATTATGCTCCGCATGTGCTGACGCAGGCAAGAGCCACTGACTCCAACCCGATCGTGTTTTGCAGCCGAATGGCCTTACCAGACTCGGACGATGTGCAACCTGAAGATGATCTTGCACTGCCTGCAGATTCCAAGTTGATGACCTGGCTGGGCTATGATTGCCTGTCCAAACTTCACGGGAGCAGGATCTCTACAAATGGAGACATAAAGACCGCATCGTAGAGTGGATCGTGCAGAAGTGGATGACCACCAGTTCACGGTCTTGGAGGTTGGGGTTCCGAGCCGCGTTCGAGGGTTGTCGTTCTGCCGCCACGCCGCATCAACAATTTGCCGATAACTCGTTACCTTGCCATCGCGGTTTAGAGACTACATTCATCCGTATAGCATGTCAGGCCGACCATCAATCAATTCTTCATGGGCAATACCATGACATTGATGTTCGCGATGATCGACCAATGCGAAACATCTGACCTGGAAGTTGTTGTGTATTGACATCGTTCGGGACCATCGGAGTTAAGTCCGAAACCATCCCGATCGAGCCGCAGAGGACTAATTCATAGATCTTGCGACTAGAGCTCAAGATGCCCCAATCAGAACGCAAAGTCTTGAGATCTAGGAAGATTGCAAAGGTCCCCGAGAGATAGCGTCGATGTGTGAAGCATGTGCGGCTCACGGCAGTGGTAGCCGACGGGCTGTTTACTCGAACGTTCTGGTGGCGATGTTCACGTTTGCATCGACATAAACCCAAGGCACTAGGCTCGCTAAACCAGATCATTCGATATAAAACGCCTTACAACAACGATTTTCGCGGATAAATCATACCGATTTTCCCGGTCTCTCGAGGAACACTACGAAGGTTTCCTCACCAACTCGGCAACATTTCGTAGCACGGGCTGTTCACTCAACTTTGAAATGGTGAGCTCGTAGACTGGGCAACTGCATGTTCCTTGTCGTCTCGCTTTTTTACCTTTGTGTCCAGTGGCTGCTTCACAACCCAGACATACTCGATTGAGACAACACAGCACCAGGAAGAGATACTGCTGCGCTGTTCTAAACCATCGGACGAGGAGGTGGCTGTTATCAACTGTGACCATGGATTGACTCTGGTCATCAGTACAAAGTGCATGGCTTATCTCTGGAGTCTGACCTCCAATCAAGGCACGACGGCGTTGTGTTGCTATGTCTGCTCTACAATCAGCCAAAGAGAACCCATACGGCTACCACGGGCGCCCTTCAGCTCCCACGTTGCTGCCAACCCGTGCGGTACCTGATATGAGAGGGATCCACCGCTTCCTGCGCTAGTAACGAAGACTAACAGCCGACTATAAGAGCCTCAAACCGGGGAGAGCGGCAGGAACTACTCCGCAGGAACTCAGAAATCATTGGGGACCTAAGCTTTGTGGGTACCTGCCATATATGTCCCTGCAACTGTGAAGTTATCGATCACGTAACGACTTCCTACAATCCAGGCGGGGCTGCACCTACTGAGATCGTTTGAACTGCTTGCTTGACTATCGAACAAGTTCTCCAGAGCACCCACATGATCAAGAAATCTACAACAGGTTCATGCGAACCGTCGACAACCGATCAAAGACTCTCATCGGATCTCTCGAAAGTCACAATGCCTCCCGTGCGAGCCGCTTCAGCAACAAAGTCTTCCAAATGCGACCGGAGTCGTCTGGAGAATCAAGAGAGGTCGGTCACAACACACATCACACGCCAGCCACGTATTCCACTGACCCAAAATCCAGAGCCTACATCGCCGCATCCCGCCGCACCGATCGAGGTCTCAACGCACGCATGCAGTCCGCTCGCCGCGCATCGGAAATCCATCAAAAGCGTACCGGCAAGGCTCTTCGCGTGACAGAAGCATTAGTCCTGAACGAAGCCTTGTATGAGGAGATCACCGATATTTCCACCCAGCGCCGTCGCTGGAGAGCACATCTGCAAACTCAAAGCGAAGACTTTGATCGATCACTTCTTGCTTACATGACGGGTCGGATTGCCACGCACGATGCGTTGAGTCAAGCTGTGGCTGAGACTTGGTTAGAGGAGCAGCGCGATGCTGCGGCTGGCTTCGTGAGCCCTGCTGCTGCTTTGCACGACGTTTATCAGCCTCATCAGGCGATGGTCGATCGGCCTACTAACACTCCACAGCATACGCCGCATGTACTCGGATATTGGGACCCCCAGCAGGGAGATTATACACATCAGGTCCCACTGCCTGCGCCGAAAGAGATCACCACAAACCAACAATCAATGAGTCCGCCTAACCTGGCATGGCTAGCTGTATCGAGACGTACGTCTTTACCTACCAACTTCGCTCCGCAGACACTCCATCAACAATCCCCAAGTTGGACACCAACCCCTTTCAGCGACCGTTATCCTCCAACAAGTCCAATCCAGCGTGTTGACTCGACAGTCGACCACACCCGCACACCTATAACCAAACAAAACCCTCCACAAACTGCACCACACCACCAGTCTCCAAAGCCTACTACAATAAACAACAACAACAACAACAACAACAACAACAACACCACCAACAACACCCCCCCTTCATCACTCCACCCACTCGCCCAACCACCAGGCCACCACCACCACCAACCCCCCCGCTACACCTACAACCCAAACGGCAAGCCCAAGCCCAGCCCAAACCCCTCGATCTCGATCCAATCGCCCAACGCCCATCTCCATCCTCCCCATACGCCACGCAGTTCCGTGAGCTTTCCAGGTATCTACACCCCAGCATCCTCCGTCGACGGTTCTTTTGGTTCTTCATAACAGGTTCACGATTCGATTCGAGCAATAGTACGGAACTTTCCAACGCGTTCTTTTTGATTGGAATGTGAGGATGTAAATATACGGCACGGCGGTGGTTGAAAAGGCTATACGGATTTTTGGTGTATTTTTATGAAGATGGTGAGCTAGGGAGGTAGACGTATATATACCCGGACGTAAGCTTGTCGGAAGTGTTTATTGAGGGATTTTGTACCATTTGTTTGAGGGGAGAGGGCGTAATGGATCAATGTCTTCGGTATGATCTGGCCGCACTCGGCCTCCACCGCGGCTTTGCAATGTTGTTCGTAATCTGTAGCAATCGGAGCATCGGGTTCTTGTCAGTTCGAGATTCGTCCAAAATGTCGCACCGCGGGCTACCGCCCTAGATACTTCCAATCGTACGAAGGAAGGCATATTTTTTTGGCTTCATTGGCCTGTACTGCTTGCGTCATCAGCGCGTGAGCACCGCAGCGGCACAGTCGATGCTCCAGGTCTCTAGAAGACCTACTAGAGAAATCTCATTCTCATCTTTCACCGCATCAACGGAACTTTGGTGTTTGATGCAATTCGATCCTCGTGGTCATAGAGCATGATGTCTAAAGGCCAAGGCGCTCCGATAGGCGTGCTCGGGCACTGTATGGGCGGGTTGTTGTGGTGCCATTATGCTCAGAGCCAGTTGGAGCAATAACGATATCGAGTGAGGTTGTCGGACAACAACAAGCCTCGGCGAAGCTCTGAAGGATTGCGGCGATTAGGACAAGTGTGAAGTCTGTAGAGACTAAAGGACGGATGGAAGCTCGCCGCACTGCCGCCTTCTCCTTCAGGCCAAGGGGCTATGTTTTGCTTCCCTACTGAACGCCTTGTGACCAGGTCATCAGCTGCAGATCTATCCATTACTACTTATTAGTAGCCAGCGACTCCAAGAGACTTTTCATGTCCAAGATGGACATCGTCGAACGTTACATACGGTTTTTGCTCCGGCATCAAGGTATTTCTATGGCTCGAATCTCATCCAAACAAATAACTGAACTTTGGATCCATCCTTAGTAATGGTTCGACCTGTGTGCATCGCACTCCTAGGCACAGGCGGTTACTTGTTATTGTAAGTCCGAGACTCCGACTGTCCAAGTACGCACGCATGGTTGACAGAGCATGCATACCTACAGCCCACTAAATCTCTCCATATTCACCATCTCGGTCGCGTTGTTTGCTCTTAGAAAATGGCGCCTGACCGAAGCTGCCGCCCTGGCTTCCTACCTCACTTTATTCGCCAACATTGTGCTGCGTATCATCCGCAGCTGGCCCAATCTGAACCATAAACATTACGACCTCATCCCCGTCGTTCTCGGTACTTTGCCGCTGGTACTTGGGATCCACGGTCTCGAACTCCTGGGGTGGCAACGACAGGCCCAAGCAGCGTGACATGAGAGTATCACCTTGTTATTCCGTTTCACTGTCTTGTCAGGTGTCGTTCGTTGTCTGCATTTACTCGAATGCAGGAATTTGGAGCGCTCAGAAGCCGCGCTGCACCGCAGAATACGGGATGAGGTTTGCGTGTTTTATGAACATTCCTCGAAGAAGCGGCCTCACTTCTTGCTCTGTCACATGGTCAAACAAGTCTTGGGATCGAACAAAAGTGACATTTGCAAACATGTGATTGATTGCCAGCCGTTAGTAGGCGTTCAGATGCAGGTTTGATCGAGTGTACGTTCTCACCTAAGGAAGACACATACGTACACTCTTTCATCCACGACCATCAAAAAGGCCAACTTCACTTCCATTGTTGACCGCCCTCGCATCAACAGCAAACATCAACTTCGGCAAGCAATCCGCACAAAGACAACTACGCTCTACTAGTAGCAGTCCGCGCCTGCCCAACATCACCATGCCACATCAAACCAAGCCTCCCAAAATGTCGCCGTCCGACTGGCGTCTCTGGTGCTGC
>Ga0265797_10004726_pt1 | contig 20526 bp, 19 predicted proteins | sample P2T30metagenome_FD_192433 | JGI IMG/M metagenome (GOLD analysis project Ga0265797, IMG submission 192433) | Plant litter microbial communities from East Loma Ridge, Irvine, California - P2 T30 | ecosystem: Environmental > Terrestrial > Plant litter > Unclassified | place: USA: California...
GCTGACCGGATGCTGGATATGGGCTTCCTGAGCGATATCCTGAAAATCATGAGCTTTCTTCCGGCCAAAAGACAGACGCTGATGTTCTCCGCAACGATGCCGTCGAAGATTGGTGAGCTTGCCAAGCGTATTCTTCATGAACCGGAGGAAGTAAGATTGGCTGTTTCAAGACCTGCTGAAAGGATTGACCAGCAATTTTATCTTGCAAAAGATGAGCAAAAGCTGCCATTGCTAACACATCTTTTAAGTGACGTTCAGAATATCAGCATGGTGTTGTTTACTTCACGTAAATCAACTGTGGAGCCGATTGTCCGGGCACTTCGGAAACTGGGTCTTGGTGCAAACGGGATATCTTCGGATTCGGAGCAGGCTGACCGGGAAATTGTTCTGCGTGATTTTAAAAACAGAAAATTTCCGATCCTTGTCGCAACCGACGTATTATCCCGAGGGATAGATATTGATAATTTAAGTCACGTTGTCAATTACGATGTTCCCCGCGATCCGGAAGACTATGTTCACAGGATTGGCCGTACGGCACGTGCGGAATCAAAAGGAATTGCTATTACATTTATTAATGAGCAGGATCAGAAGTATGTACTGAAAATTGAGCGTTTGTTTGAAAAAGATGTTGAGAAGCGCTCGGTAACAGCAGAACTTGGATTGGGAGAAGCTCCTTTGTTTGAACCCCGGAAATTCAGGCCTTCCAACGGGCCTAAGAGAAATGGTGGCCAGAAGCCTGGCGGAAAACCAGGTGAGGGCGGGCCTTCCAAAAAAAGACGTAAACCTAAGAATGACCAGAAAAGCCCCGTTAAGGCCTGAGGTCCCTTTGCAGTAGTTTGTCAGTTGCTTTAACACAGGAACTGGAAAAAAGTATAACGAAAGCTATGTTTATTTTAAAGATAAGCGGGAAACAATCGTTGTATGCCATTTTTCCATTTCATTTGCCTGATGGTTTATTGCGTGCTGAAAAATTTCAACTGATGTTTATAGATCGAATAATAGATTGGATTAAGAATCATAAATTTACGGTGTCAAACCCTCCGATTATTTCCATGGAGGGTTTGTTTTCACTTCTGCTGCTTGTCCTGCTTAGCTTTGTGGCAGTACTTTTTCATCTGATCCGTATTTTCTTTAATGCGCCGGTTGATTTTTCCATGGACTGGAATTTGTTTTTAAGCTGGATCCCGCTTATTACAGCGTTTTTGGCAAATAACCTGACAAAGAGATACGGACAGATTCCCTTCATACTCATTATACTGAGTTTGATCTGGCTGGCGTTTTTTCCAAATGCGCCTTATATGGTTACGGACCTCGCTCATTTGACTGTTAATTATGAGAGAGATCTTACCTGGCATGATACCATCATGCTCTTTTTCTATGCAGAAGTAAGTCTGTTTAACGGGCTTGTTTCCCTTTACTGGATACATCAGGCCTGGAGGCATGTCTTTTCAAGAAGCGTGAGTACCTATCTTTTTCTGGCAAGCCTGCCGCTGGCAGGTTTTGGTGTTTATTTAGGGAGAGTGAAAAGAATGAACAGCTGGGATGTTATCAATGCACCCGGACAGATACCGGAACAGCTCTGGCAAAGTGTTACCGATCGTACTGCGCTGGTGTTCAGTCTGGAAATCGGAATACTTTTAGGGATACTTTACCTGGTGTTGTGGGCGATTATCCGTTTCCGGATCCGTTATACCAAAAGCAGTTTGAAATAGACGGAAACAATTGATTACTTTGTTAAAATAAACCGTTCTTTCCTGAATCTCTATGCAGATTTCTGAAAATATTAAAAAATCTTATTCTGGTCAGTATAATACTGAATCGGTAGCATGGCGGAATACAGGCGCCAGGTACAAAGCGGAAAATATTGTAAATCTGGCCAGAGACATTACATTCAGAAATGTACTGGAAGTAGGCGCAGGTGAGGGGAGTATATTAAACTGGCTTTCCCAGTGGAATTTTAGCGACGATCTCAATTGTGTGGAAATATCCGAAAGTGGCATTGCCCAGATCAAAGCAAAAAATATTGCAAACCTGAAAGAAGTTTTGCTTTTTGACGGATACAAAATCCCCTATGCCGACAATCATTTTGATCTGGTATACTGTTCACATGTTTTAGAACACGTCGAACATGAGCGGATCCTGCTCAGGGAAATCAAACGGGTTTCAAAATACCAGATCTTTGAAGTGCCGATCGACTTTTCTTTCTATGTAGATAAAAAGCTGAAACATTTTCTCAATTACGGACATATCAATATTTATACGCCATCGCTTTTTCGCTTTCTGTTGAAATCAGAGAATTTTGAGGTTAAAAGAGATTTATGCTTTTTGTATCCTGATGATGCGCTATTACCTACATTCAAAAACAATAAAACCGGGTTTTATCTTATTAAAATCAAGCAATTCATCCTTCGGATGTTTCCCTACTTGTTGGGAATAAAACCCAATTCCTATGCAGTTCTGACAACCAAGAATAGTCAGGAAATATCTATTTTTTAATTTGTCTGATATCGATATACAACACTTGGAAATCCTTTATCAGGATTCAGGACTGGTGGCAATAAATAAGCCGCACGGATTGCTGGTACACAAATCGGCCATTGCTGCAGATACCAGCCTGTTTGCCGTACAGTTGCTTCGTGACCAGCTTGGCATGAAAGTCTACCCTGTGCATCGCCTTGACCGGAAAACTTCCGGCGTGCTGTTGTTTTCATTGAATGAAAATCTGAATACTCTCATGCAGCAGCAGTTTATGAATGGCGTTGTCGGCAAGCGTTACCATGCCATTGTGAGAGGTTTTTCTCCTGATGAAATGGATATTGATTATCCCCTGAAAAGAGATGACGGTGTTATGCAGGATGCTTTTACTTCTTTCAAAACTGTGCAGAAAACAGAAATGCCCTTTGCTACCGGCAAACATGAAACCTCCCGTTATTCTTTTGTAGAGCTCATACCGACAACCGGAAGAATGCACCAGCTGAGAAAACATATGGCGCACGTTTTTCATCCCATCATAGGCGACCGGCCTCATGGCTGTAACAAGCAGAATAAATTTTTTAAAGAAAACCTGAATATGAACACGATGCTGCTGCATGCAACAGAACTGAGTTTTCTTCATCCGCTTTCAAATACCCCGGTAGTGATAAAGGCAGATTTTCAGCCTGAATTCAAAAGAATGATCAGTACTTTGGGTTTCCAATTTATTTCCTGCTGATTTATGTCAGTTCCTGGTAAATTTCTCAACCTGATGCGTTATTGGTTTTAGGGACTGCAGATAGGCAAATATCGCTTTCAGGTCATTTTCCTGCATACCAGCATACATGGTCCATGGCATGGGCGTGTTCATATCCGCCGGACCAACCTTGTGTGGTATATATGAAGAGTCTGCATACATTTTAAAACGTTTTACGAAATCTGCTTCCGACCAGTTACCAATTCCTGTCGCCTTGTCGGGTGTTATATTAGCAGAACGCACAATTCCGCCTGGTAGCCCGAATTCCATTCCGCCGCCAAATTCTGTTCCCGGTACCTTTGCACCTTTATCCATTTTACTGTGGCACTCTACACATGCAGCTGCGGTAACCAGATATTTGCCGCTGGAAACTAAGTCTTCTTCGGAAGGACGGATAGAAAGTGCTGCATTTGCAGGCATTGTATTGATAATCAGGTTAACAGGAAAGTCAGCTTCTGATTCCGGAACATCGTTTTTTACCGAAGGCAGAGATCTTAAATAAGCGATGATACTGTAAAGATCTTCCTGATCGAGTTTGCCATAGGCGTGGTAGGGCATAACAGGAAATAAGGCATGACCGTCCTTGCTGACGCCGGTCGTAATGGCCCTGAATATTTCACCATCTGTCCAGCTTCTTAAATTATAAGGTGTAATATTTCTTGAATAAAAATTACCGGGAAATCCCATGTCTTTATTAAATGCTTCGCCACCTCCACCAAAATTTCCTGCCAGCAACGGTCCGGAAAAAAGGTCTTTTGATCTTGAACTATGGCAATCCATACAAACAGCAACGTGGTTGGCCAGATACTTTCCTCTCTGAATCCTTTTATCTGATTTGTCGAGACTGAATTTTGGGGCAGGGCCAACATCCGGAAGCATGGTCTTAACATAAATGCCAGCAAAAATGGCCAGTGTGAGTAGTACGAGCACAAGAGCTCCCATGATTTTGAAGAATACTTTCATAAGGGTTGAGGTTGAAAAATTAAACACTAGATATATGCACTTACCAATGCAAGCGCATGTACTGAACACGATCAAATATTTGTAAAAATAGTTATGTCAAAAAAATAATTTAATTCTACAACCATATTGGTTTAAGATGTGTCTGACTATAAAACCCTTTGCTATGAGACAGATCCTATACATTTTCATTTCCGCTGTTGTGATATCTTCCTGTATCTCTTCCGACAGTGAGCCATTCAACGAGAGAAATTTTGACGGAACCGCATACCGGCCGATCTATGTCACAGAAAGTGAACTGAATAATATTCGTATTTCCCCGCCGTCTGAACTGAAAGATCCCGGCAAGATTTATATTTCGGATCCCTACCTGTTCATCAATGATCGTGGCACCGGTGTTCACATTATTGACAATACAGATCCTAAAAATCCGGTCAAACTTTCTTTTGTTTCAATTATATCAAATTACGATATAGCCGCCAAAGGGAATTGGCTATATGCGGATAATGCTACCGATATGCTGGTGTTTGATATATCCGATCCTAAAATGCCAAAACTAGCCAAACGTATTGTCAATGCCATTCCGGTTAATAACTTTCCGCCGTTTCAGAGTGTTTTTTTTGAATGTGTTGATGAGAAAAAAGGAACAGTGATCAACTGGGAAAAGGTGGTCGTGGATAAAAAACCTAAATGTTTTCGGTAGCTGTCAGGCAAAACCATTGTACTATGAAAAAGCTTATACCTATTTTCTTTATTTGTCTGGCCATTGCAGGTATGGTCATACTGATTTCCAGCTGTGATAAAAATTCGTCAGAATCTGCCGTCAGCCCGCAGTCGGGACAGGGCGGTTCAATGGCGCGTTTTGCCATTACCGGCAACACCCTTTACATTGTTTCCAAAAAAAGTCTGGAAGTATATAACATTACTGATGGTGCCGATCCGGTTAAGACGACCAGTAAAAATATGGATATCGGGATTGAGACGATCTTTCCATATCAGAATTATCTGTTTATCGGGGCTAATGACGGCATGTATATCTACAATAACAATTCACCCCAAAATCCGGCGTTAATCAGTAAATATACACATATTCAATCCTGCGATCCTGTGGTAGTCCAGGGAAATTACGCTTATGTAACCTTACGCTCGTCGACTTTTTGCCGTGGTAATGCTACCCCGAGTTCACTGGATGTTGTAGATATCAGTAACCCCTCTCAACCGTCCTTAGTCCACACGCAGAGCATGGAATCGCCATATGGACTTGGTGTACAGAACAACAGACTATTTATCTGTGAGGGAGATAAAGGTTTAAAGATCATGGATATTACTAACCCCAAATTGCCTGTCGAAAAACAATTGCTTCATGATATCCCTTCTTATGATGTAATTGTCAGAAATAACAGACTGATTGTTACAGGTTCAAAGGGCTTGTTCCAGTACCAGTTCGATGAACAGAATAAAATGGAATTGCTTAGTAAAATACCTGTCCTATGAAAATATTTTATTGGTTTTTACCGGGCATTTTGTGGCTTTCCGGTACCGTGTATGCTCAGGAGAGGCAATCAGCAATCAGAAAGAATGTTATCATTAAATTTGCTCCGCTGGCTTTGTTTGATACGGACAATACATTTCAGGCCGGAATTGAAATACCTGTCAGAAATACAAAGTTCAGTATTCAGCAGGATTTTGGATACGGGCATGCCAGTTTCAATATCTGGTATAAAGATCGTGACGTGCGCCCCGAAAAAACGATTTTGAAATCACGGACACAGCTACGCTACTATTTTTATCAGAAGCCGGCTTTGCAGATGTATGTCGCGGGAGAGTATTTGTACAAGCGTGTAATTCAATTTGACAATCAGTGGGTGGGGATGGAATGCGGATCAGGCGGATGTAACTTTTTTGAGAATAAGGATGTAAAACTGGGACGTCTGGTCAATGCCATACATGCAAAGCTCGGGTGGCAGTTCTATTTTACCAATCGTACGACGATCGATCTGTTTACCGGTTTCGGTATTCGCAGCAGAAACCTCAGGATTTTAACGCCGGATGTGGATCAGGCCCGTTTTAAAGATGATTTTTCATTTTTTACCGACAACACACCGAATTCTACGTTGATCCTGCCCAGTGTTGCCGTAGGATTTCATATCGGAATTATTCTTGGAAAACTTAAAATGCCTGAAAGACAAGAGTAGGATTGTATACAAAAAAAATCCTGCCGGACTTAAAAGTCATCCGGCAGGATTTTATCGTATTGAATAAACGGATTCCGTTTAACTTCCTGTGTTCGTTTTTTTCTTGGAATTATATTTTTTCTCAGCGGTTTTTGCTTTTTCAAAATCAAGAACCACACCGTTGATACAGTAGCGTAAACCCGTTGGTGGCGGGCCGTCATCAAAAACGTGACCAAGATGTGATTTGCAGCGGCCGCACATCACTTCAATGCGGGTCATCCCCAGGCTATTGTCTTTTGCCTCTACAATTGATTTTTTGCTGATCGGTTCAAAGAAGCTCGGCCAGCCACATCCGCTTTCATATTTGGCATCACTCTTAAAAAGCGGATTCCCACAAACAGCACAATAGAAAGTTCCAATCTCTTTGGAATGCTCAAATTCGCTGGTAAATGGTCTTTCAGTTCCTTTTAAACGGGCTACATTATACACTTCGGGAGAAAGAATTTTTTGCCAATCCTTATTGGAAACATTTACTTTCGATGTATCCGTACGTGAGTAAGCCTCACTTTTTTTGGTATTTTCTGTTTTAGTCGAAGATTGCCCGTAACAGTTCAGCAGTAATACGGCTGAGAGTATGCAGGACAAAAATGTTATTTTCTGTTTCATATTGTTTGTTGTTTTCCTGTTATGCTGATATACGACAAACCGGTGCAGATAGTTGAAAATTCCGGCTTTTTCTTTTAAACAATAAAACAGTTGAAAAACGCTAAATGAATGCAGAAATATCCCAGACACCCAGTTTTCGGTATGAAGTAAAACCTTCTCCATACTGCACACCGATAGCATGTCCCATTTCCTGTGCCCTCGCAATTATAAAATTCAGGAATTCCGGCGATGAAATATAACTCTGCGGTTCGCCCGAAGAAGCATTATAGTCCGGATCAAAAAACTGGCTTTTAAATGCCCGGATCGCCTGAATTTTCTGATCATGGAAATCCGTAATATCCACAATAAAGTCTGGCTGAACGTAACGATCCTGTATGGAGTGAAATACATTTTTCGGACGCCATGCCTGTTGTGCATTTCCATCCTGATCAAAAGTTTCTATCATTCTCAGTCCGGAATAAAAACAGCTGTCAGCCACAAGCTGGGCACCACGGGCATGGTCCGGATGTCTGTCATGTATGGCATTGGTCAGGACGATATCGGGTTGGTATTTTCTGATGAAAGGTATAATTCGCTTCTGATGTTCTTCATCATTTTTAAAAAATCCATCGGCAATCCCAACATTTTCGCGCACATCGATATTAAGAATACCGGCGGCATTCAGGGCTTCCTGTATCCTGCCTTCAGGTGTACCTCTTGTTCCCAGTTCCCCGCGGGTCAGATCAACAATACCTACTTTTTTACCCAGGGCCATTTGGGCTAAGAGCGTACCGGCGCAGCATAGCTCTACGTCGTCGGGATGAGCTGTAATGGCAAGGATATCTAATTTCATTTTTATTTTATTTAATGCGGAGTTTTTGTCCCAGCCTTAATGTAGATCTGGTTGAAATGCGGTTTTTCCTGGCAATTGCATTAATGGAAACGCCATACTTGCTTGCAATGGATGAAAGTGTATCGCCGGATCTTACTTTGTGAAGAAGCGAACGGGACTGCGCAACCGGAACTGCGTCGCCCGCCTCAAATTCGCTTTTGTTGGATTTGCCCCGAAGGTGGCTCCATACGGCGCTGGTTAGCAGAAAGTGGTCGGAACGTATTTGTTTGCCATCCCAGTCAAATATATTTCGGGAGTCGAAAGGATTGCCTTCATAACGGTTTTCATAATGAAGGTGAGAGCCTGTGCTTCTTCCCGTATTACCACCCAGGCCGAGAACATCGCCTGCTTTAACAAGTTGACCGGATTCTACCAGTTGTTTAGACATGTGTGCATAAAGCGTTTCAAGACCATTGTAGTGCCGTACTAATACGAACTTGCCAAATCCGCTGCCGTCATAGGCTACTATGCGTACCATGCCGTCATAAGTTGATTTGACACTGTCTCCGGTTTCCAGGTCGAGGTCCGTTCCATTATGCCAGCGTCCCCATCTGTATGCAAAGTTTGAAGTGGTCCGGACCATATCCAAAGGATTACTCCACATTCTGTTTGCAGCCGGATCGTATAATTTCAGGTCAATAGGTTCATCAAATTCTGCCGGACTCAGGCCGTATGGGTTGATCGCCCGCGCATCCCAGATCACATAGTACTCCGCGGCTTTAACCCATTCATCGGCAACTTCCAGCGAATCGACAACCTGCACGACTTCGGTTTCACCTTCATCCAGGGTAGTAGTGTCTTCACTGACCACAGGATTCAGTGGCTTTACAGGTTCAAACTGGTTTTGAAATTTCAATCCGGAAGTTTCAACCTGGTACTCATCTTCCACCGGAGGTGCTCCTGGTTTTGCAGGGCCTTCGTTGTTTTTGGACTGGTTGATTTTTGGATTTCTTTTAAACTTTCCTCGCTCTTGTGCTTGCGTGTTCCAGGAGATCAAACACACCATCATTAGCAAACTTACAATAAGCTTTCCTTTCATAGATACAATAACTATATCAGGCTACCGCTGCATGCACAGGGTAGCCTGATTTGAATTTAATGGGCTATTTATTTAAAGTCTTTAATTTATGCGGCAGACTCTTCCATGATCACTTCCACTTCATGTTCCATCAGGAAGCGTTCGGCATCCAGAGCAGCCATACAACCTGTACCGGCAGCAGTAATAGCCTGGCGATATACGTTGTCCTGTGCATCACCACAGGCAAACACTCCTTTGATATTCGTACAGGCACTTCCTTTAACGGTTTGTATATAACCGGTTTCATCCATATGCAGATAACCTTTAAAAATATCTGTATTTGGTTTATGGCCGATTGCCACAAAAAAACCTGTTGCATCCAGTGTCGTTTCTTCTCCTGTTTTATTGTTTTTTATTACAACACTTTCCAAACCTTCTTCTCCGTTCAGCTGTACCGTTTCCGTATTCCAGAGAATCTCAATATTTGGCAGCATTTCCAACCGTTTCTGCATAATTTTGGATGCACGCATTTCATCACGACGCACCAAAAGATAAACCTTGCGGCACAGCTTGGCCAGATAACTTGCTTCCTCGGCAGCCGTGTCACCAGCACCTACAACAACCACATCCTGACCGCGAAAGAAAAAGCCGTCACAAACCGCACAGGCAGAAACACCGCGACCGTTTAAACGTTCTTCTCCTTCAATACCCAGCCATTTGGCAGATGCTCCTGTTGAAACAATCACTGAATCTGCGATTATTTCCTTTTTACCATCAATAATAACCTTATGCGGATACCCGGTAAAATCCACTTCTGTTGCCAGCCCGTAACGGATATCCGTACCAAAGCGCTTGGCTTGTTTTTCAAAATTGACCATCATTTCAGGACCTGTAATCCCATCAGGATAACCCGGATAATTGTCAACTTCTGTGGTAATGGTTAACTGCCCTCCTGGCTGTGCACCCTGATAAAGAACAGGATTCAAACCAGCTCTGGAAGCATATATAGCGGCTGTATAACCGGCTGGGCCGGAGCCTATGATAAGGCAGGATACTTTTTCTGATGTCATGTTTTGATGCCGGAATTGGATCCGGGAATAATGTTATCAAATGTTTTTGCAAATAGCCTCCGGTTGTTGGCCGCAGACCTTTGCACTCGTTTAATAGAACAGAGACGAGATAACAAAAGTGCAAAAAAACGCCTCGTTATGCAAATTTGCTCATTCTATCTTCCATTCAATGCGCCGGTTTTTCTGGCGCCCGGATTCTGAGTCGTTAGCAGCCACCGGTTTTGTCTCACCAAATCCCGTAGATTTAAGGCGCTGCGGTGAGATTGCGTTTTTCTGAATATATTCCTGTACAGACTGTGCTCTTTTTTTAGACAGCTCCATATTTTCCTTATCCGAACCTACATCGTCGGTATGTCCGGATATTTCTATGGTAATATTTCTATTCTTATTTAAGAAATCAACCATTTTATCCAGCTCCACTTTTGATTTCTCATCCAGGGTATATTCGCCGGTTTTAAAAAAGATGTTGTTTAATACTTCAGCCTTATTTTTTTCAATGGGTTCCAGTGGGATCTGAAGATCGACCGATGAAACGGAATCCGAAACAGAGAAAGACAGACTCTTAAAAAGATAGCCTTCTTTCGAAACGTAAAAGGCATATTCACTTCCCTTGTTTAAAACGGCAAGAAAATTTCCTGTTGTTCTGTCGGAAGTAAACGCACCAACTTTTTGCTGGGTTTTAAGATCGTACAGATCAATATCGGAGGAAAGGGGACTGCCGGTTTTTTTATCCGTAATTTTTCCTTTTGCATAACGCGTCGGGATGATGGCTTTTTTTATTTCTTCGGGCAGTTCAAAACTATACAGCAACGAGCGGCTGCGGCCCGAGTCGGATTGATCATCAGAGTAATAGGCAACCTTTCCGTCGGAAGCTATGAAAAGACCAACCTGTTCTGAAACCGTATTGATCGGATAACCCAGGTTTTTAGGCTCAGACCAGAGTGTATCCATACGTTGGGACATAAACAGATCCAGGCCACCCATGCCCGGTAATCCGTTGGATGCATAAAAAAGTGTTCGCCCGTTGGCATGGATAAATGGTGCGTTCTCATCGTCGATGGTATTGATCGCCGGGCCTAAATTCTTCGGATCTGTCCAGGTACCTTTTATGTTTAACTCAGAAACCCAGATATCACGCTTTCCCAGGCCCCCGCGGCGATCCGAAGAAAAATATAATGTATGTCCGTCCGCCGAAAGCGATGGCTGCGAATCCCAGTTGCGGCTGTTGATCACGTCACCCATGTTCACCGGCGCACTCCAGTCTTTCCCATCTTTCTTTGTGATGTAAAGATCACAGCTTCCATAGCCATCCTGCCGGTTACAGGCCGTAAACACCAGTGTCCTGCCGTCCGCAGAAACACTGCAGGTGCCTTCATTGTTGGTTGTATTGATCGCAGCTGAAATTTCTTCCGGCACATCCCAGCCTTTATCCTGCCGGTGGGTAATGTAAATGTTCTCCTCCCGGTTTTCGGTAAGTCCGGTAAAGATCAGCGTTTCGCCGTCTGCGGTAAGGACCGGAAAATATTGGGCATTCAGGAAATTGACCGTATCACCAAGTGAGCGTTTGCTTATTCTTAGCGGGCTTTTAACCGCTTCCCGTGCGAACTTTGTGGTGATGACAGACTTTTCTGCCAGCTTTGAAAGATTTGATTTAGCAGGAAACAGCTCCATTGCCTTCTGATAATAGACCAGGGCGGAGTCATATTTTTCAGACTGGAAGTAGGATTTTCCCAGCCATTGGTAAGCACTCGCAGACTGCGGAGCCTGTGGCTGAATCGCCACCAGGTTCAGATAATGATGTTTGCTTAAAGCATTATTTCTCAGCAGGTCATAGATCTGCGCAAGACGAAGATGACTCTCCGCATTTTTGGGTTCTGTCTGAAGAACTTTTTCAAACAGGAGTGCTGCCTCATTGAGCTGCCGGTCCTGAAATGCTTTCTGTGCTTTATCGAATTGTTCCCGCGCTTTTTTTTGCATCGGCACATTCTGCCCGTAAATTTCCGATGTCATTAAAAAAATCCAGACCAGACATGTCAGCAAACAATAGCGCATCAGGGAATATTCATGTATTTGTGTGTTTGTAACGACATTTTCCATTTAGGATTGTCTTTGATATAATCAATAATCAAAGGCAGCATTTGTTCATGTTTACTCCATTCCGGTTGGAGCAGCAACGTACAGTTGTCGTTGACCAGCGCAGCATGCTGTTCTGCAAATTCGAAGTCACTTTTATTGTAAATAATGGATTTCAGCTCATTGGCATTTTGATAGATATCCGGATGTGGTATTTTAAATTTTTTGGGAGAAAAACAAACCCAATCCCAATACCCTGTGAATGGATATACACCCGAGGTTTCGATGTTGGTATGAAATCCTGCCTGCTGCAAACGGGTTGTCAATTCATCCAGGTTATACATCAAAGGTTCTCCGCCGGTAATAACCGCCAGCCGGCCGGGAAATTGCAGTGCGCCATTTACAATATTTTCAATAGAAGTTTTCGGATGAATGTCGGCATCCCATGATTCTTTCACATCGCACCAGTGACAGCCTACTTCACAACCGCCTAAACGAATAAAATATGCTGCTTTTCCGCTGTGCTGGCCTTCTCCCTGCAGGGTATAAAAGGCTTCCATGAGCGAAAGTTGATTGGTGATGATAGGCAATGTTTCGGTAAGCAAAATTTAAAAAGATAGATGTTAAAAAGAATGTAACAACCGGCAGGCCGGAAAAATCCCCAAAGATACGAAAAGCTATCGATGAATTTCTGGTTAGAGAATCGCATCTTTGCAGTATGAATCTGTCTCAAATACATCAGCAGGAAGTAATCTGCGCATTGGCTACGCCATCGGGAGTAGGTGCTATCGCAGTAATCCGGGTTTCAGGACTTGGTTGTATCACTTTGGTAAATAAATTTTTTAAGGGTAAAAATATCGAGAATGCCGATTCTCATACCGTGCATTTCGGACTCATACAGTCGGGAGATGTGCTGATAGACGAGGTACTGGTAACCGTATTTAAATCGCCCAGATCGTTCACTAAAGAGGATTCTGTTGAAATATCCTGTCATGGTTCCGATTATATCATTCGTCAGATATTAAAGCTTTTAATAACCAATGGTGCAAGAATCGCCAGGCCGGGGGAGTTTACCCAACGCGCTTTTCTGAACGGGCAGTTTGACCTGGTGCAGGCAGAAGCGGTGGCCGATCTGATTGCAGCGGATTCGGAAGCAAGCCATAAAACGGCACTCAATCAGCTCAGAGGTGGGTTTTCTAAAAAACTTGCTTCTTTACGAACCGAACTGATTCATTTTGCTTCATTGATTGAGCTGGAACTTGATTTCGGCGAAGAGGATGTAGAATTTGCAGAACGGGACGATCTGAGAAAACTGATTACAAATCTCCGGCAAACCATCGCTCCGCTGATAGAATCCTTTGATTTTGGAAATGCACTCAAGGACGGCGTTCCCGTGGCGATCATCGGTTCCCCGAATGTTGGGAAATCGACGCTACTGAATGCACTTTTGAATGAAGAAAAGGCGATTGTAACCAGCATAGCAGGTACGACCCGTGATGTGATCGAAGATACAATTGTGCTGGAAGGACTTAAATTCCGGTTTATTGATACGGCAGGAATCAGGGAAACTACTGACCTGGTTGAGTCCATAGGGATCGAGCGGTCCAGAAGTGCGATGGACAAGGCCGATATGGTCATTTTTCTGTTTGACAGCGAACAGACCTTTTTAGAAAACAAACAGCTGGCAACAGAGATCGCCGCTGATAAAAACATCCTCTGGGTTTTCAATAAAATTGATATTGAACCTCAAATTTTCAATAAGTTGAAATCAGAAAATCCTGAAATGATCGGGATATCTGCCCAAACCCAGGAAGGTTTGCAGGCGCTGACCAGCGTTCTGGTAAGCCGCGTCTACGGACAATCCGCAACCGACACCGTAGTAACGAACCTCCGCCATTACGAACATCTGCTCAAAACCCAGAACGCACTAAATGAAGTAATCAACGGCCTCGACAGCGGCATCACCGGCGATTTCCTTGCCCAGGATATCCGGTTATCCTTGTATCATTTAGGCGAAATTACCGGGACGATTGTGACGGATGATTTGCTGGAAAATATTTTTTCGAAGTTTTGTATCGGCAAGTAAGTAAGTAAAACAATATTCTTAAAGTGACAGCCTGTCACTTTAAGAATAGATCTTATGTCGTCCGTTGATTAGATTCTCATTCGATAATCAAACTCTCCAATCAATGCGAATCCCTCAGAAATTTCCTTACTTGCCATTACATAAATTTATACCGAAGTACGTAACCCAAACGAATGAAGAATTTTAAAGAGACTGCAAATTTTATCTGGTCCATAGCGGATTTACTGAGAGGCGATTACAAACAAAGTGACTATGGAAAAGTGGTATTACCCCTGACCGTACTGCGCCGTTTGGACTGTGTGCTTGAAAAATCCAAGGAAGAAGTTTTGACAAAATACGAGCAGGTCAAAACGATGAATGTGCAAAATGTTGATCCGTTGCTGAATAAAGTATCGGGTTATAAATTCCATAACAGAAGTCCCTACACATTTGATAAACTGATTGCCGATCCTGAAAACATCGCGGCCAATCTCCGGAATTATATCAACGGTTTTTCGGAAGATGCACGTGAAATTATCGAGCAGTTTGAATTTGATAACCAGATTACCAAAATGGACGACAATAACCTGTTGTTCATGATCGTGAAACGTTTCCAGGAAGTGGACCTGCACCCCGACAAGGTGAGCAGCATGGAAATGGGTTATCTTTTTGAAGAACTGATCCGGAAATTTGCCGAGATCAGTAATGAAACCGCCGGGGAACATTTTACACCGCGTGAAGTAATCCGGTTGATGATTGACCTGCTTTTCCTGAACGACCGGGAAATCCTGACTAAAAAAGGAATTGTAAAAACGATCTACGATTGCTGCGCGGGGACGGGCGGTATGCTGAGCGTGGCCGAAGAATATCTGAATGAGCTGAATCCGGATGCGCGGCTGGAAGTATTTGGACAGGAACTGAACCCGGAATCTTATGCGATCTGTAAATCGGATATGATCATAAAGGGACAAAGTGCTGCCAATATTAAAAAAGGAAATAGCATTTCGGAAGACAAGCTGCCCGGTGAGCATTTTGATTACCTGATCACCAATCCGCCATTTGGGGTGAAATGGCAGAAGATCGAAAAATCAGTAAAAGCGGAACATGAAAGCAAAGGCCACGGCGGACGTTTTGGTGCTGGCTTACCTTCTGTTTCTGACGGATCGTTTTTGTTCTTAATGCATTTGATGTCCAAAATGAAGCCGGTTAATGAGGGCGGTTCCCGTCTGGCAATTGTGTTTAATGGTTCCCCGCTTTTTTCCGGCAGCCCGAGCACAACCAAAAATGAAAGCAGTATCCGCCAGTGGATTATTGAAAACGATATGCTTGAAGCCGTAGTAGCTTTGCCCAACCAGCTTTTTTACAACACGGGTATCAGCACCTACATCTGGATCATTTCCAACCACAAACCCGATTACAGAAAGGGAAAAGTGCAGTTGATTAATGCTGTTGATTTTTCCAAAAAAATGAGCAAATCCCTGGGCGACAAACGAAATGAATTATCTCCCTACCATATCAAAGAGATCACCAAACTGTACGGAGAATTTATAGCCAGCGATTATTGCAAGATCTTTGACAATACCGATTTTGGTTATGCCAAAGTAACCGTGGAAAGACCGGAACGTGATAAAAACGGTAAACCCAAACTGGATAAAAACGGCAAACCAAAAGCTGACAGCAGTTTGCGTGATACTGAAAATATCCCATTGAAAGTAGACATCCAGACCTACATGGAACGAGAAGTTTTGCCGCACGTACCGGATGCCTACGTAGACGAAACCAAAACCAGAGTGGGTTACGAAATTAACTTCACCAAATATTTTTACCAATACAAACCCCTCCGTTCCCTGGCTGATATCCGCGCCGATATTTTCGCGCTTGAAACTGAAACAATGGGGTTGATTAAAGAGGTAATTGAATAGTTATGGAGAGGTACGAAAAATATAAGGATTCGGGGGTTGAATGGATTGGTAAAGTTCCTGAAAATTGGGAGGCATGGAAGCTGAGTCATGCATTTAATAAAATCAGTAGTGGAACTACCCCAGAGGCGGGAGCTGATCGGTATTATGAAAATGGAACGATATATTGGTTGAATACAGGTGATTTGAACGACGGTGTATTAAATGAATGTAATAAGAGGGTTACTTCTGATGCTTTAAAAGATTATTCGGCTCTTAAATTATTTCCCAAGGTTCACTTGCAATTGCCATGTATGGAGCAACTATTGGTAAAACGAGCTATCTTGAATTTGAGACTACCACAAATCAGGCATGTTGCGTTTTTTGTGAAGGTGACATCATTGATAACAAATTTCTTCAATTCTGGTTTAAAGCGAATCAAGAGCAAATAATAACTCTTGCAATTGGGGGAGGTCAACCAAATATTAGCCAAAGTATTATAAAACACATTAGACTTTTTTGTCCGTCCCTTGATGAACAAAAGTTAATTGTTAAAAATCTCGACAAAAAAACATCCGAACTCGACACCCTAATCACCAAAAAAGAAAAGCTGATAGAGTTGCTCAAAGAAGAACGCACCGCCATCATTAATCAGGCCGTTACCAAAGGACTTGATCCGGATGTGGAGATGAAGGATAGTGGAGTGGACGGGGGCGACCATCGCTGGTTGGGGGAGATTCCGGCGCATTGGAAAAGAATGAAGCTAAGATATGTAGCCGATAAAATTACCGATGGGGAGCATATTTCTCCTACATTTTTAGATGAGGGAGTACCTTTTTTATCTGCCAAAGACGTCAGAGACAGGTCCATTAACTATGATGTAGACAAATTTGTTAGTTTCGAAGATGCGGAAAAGTTTAGGCGCAGATGTGACCCAGAACGAAACGATGTATTAATTGTTAGTCGTGGAGCAACTATTGGTAGGGTTGGTCTAGTTGAAGATGATAAAGTGTTTTGTTTATTAGGAAGTGTAATTCTTATAAAGGTTAAAAGTAATATTCATTCTTTGTATTTGTATTATCTTTTAAGTTCAACCAAAATCCAGGAACAGCTTAATTTAGCTTCACAATCAAGTGCGCAGCAGGCAATTTATTTAGTTAGTGTCTCGGAATTGAATATACCTGTTCCCACAATACGAGAACAGATTTTGATTGAGAAATATTTAAAGCAGTTTGATGAAAAATACTTTTTGGCGTTAGAAGCGATTAACCAAGAAATCACCCTATTAAAAGAATACAAAACAGCCCTAATCAGCGAAGTGGTTACCGGTAAGGTAAAGGTTATTTAAAACAAAAAGATCAAAGAAGGGCACGGTTATATGTCGTGCCCTTATTCGTGCCTTAACCTTATGAGAACAGGTCGCGGACGATTTCAATTTTAGTACCAGCCAGCCTTACTTCATAACACAGATACCAATTATTCTCCCCGCTGCTAATGGCAGAGACATCCCAGCCACGTTTGATGATCTCCTGTTTTATCGCCCACAAATAAGCGGCGCGGGCACTGGTCCAGCCTTTACATCTGGCTTCGCTGTTTAGTTCTGCAATCACCTCATGATCAGAAGCACTTTGAAATTTTTCCAGGAACTGGCGTTGTAATGGATTAAGCGTTGACATACAAATTCGGTTTAATGGTTTGAATATTAAATGATTTGTATTCCGTAGCGGGCAGGCGATATTGATACGTTTTTGTTGGCTGTGCGCCCGTATTATTTGACCACCGTGGTGTCTGCACCCGGTTGGTATCGTGCGTAACGATTCGAAATACTGCTGCAAAAGTAAGGTAAAATCGTGAATGTTCAAACAAGATAATATTACACAGACTAAGTTTAGGAGATAATTAGGTATATTTGAATTGAAAAAATCAACAGAATATGGAAAGGAAAATGGCAATGGTTCGAAATCAAAATGATCTTAAATCAAGTAACCAGGCTGGTGAAGATTTTGACTACTGGATGAATAAAACTGCCATTGAACGCTTGTCTGCGGTTACCTATCTGGTAAATCAAAACCTGAAACCTTTACAACGAATGGACAAGAGTTTGGTTTTTAAGAAAACAATGAGACAATGACGCTTGAACCTGACTTTGAAGATTTCATTTCCCTTCTCAACAAATATCACGTAGAATACCTGATTGTAGGAGGTTACGCTATGGCTTTTCATGGAAGGCCCCGGTACACAGGTGACCTTGATATATGGATAAATATTTCAGAATCAAATGCTGAAAAAATGTTAACGGTTTTGGCTGAGTTTGGTTTTTCTTCACTCCTGTTTATCCGGGAAGATTTTTTAAAGGAAAATATAATTAACCAGATTGGTTATCCTCCGTTAAGAATTGATATACTAACCTCCATTGACGGAGTTACTTTCAATGAAGCTTTTTCGCAAAAAAAAATGATTCAAATTGATGAGCTCGAAGTAGCCTTCATTGGTCTGAGTCAATTGATTGAAAATAAAAAAGCGAGTAACCGAGCTCAGGATATAGCTGACATTGAGTCTTTAAAAAAGGAAAAATAGTAAAGGGCTATATAATCAGGTTAGTGTCTATGTAACTAAATTTTGATTAAATAATATTAATTCAGTTATTTGGCACAACAGTGCCTGCTTTGCATACCGTAAGATCGGCTGACGGGTCATTCTTTATTAAAAGCTTTTGGGAAATTAAGAGAATAAAAAAGCCCGTAAGTGCACTAAGAGGGATACCCCTCAGCGGCTTGGAGCCGACCTTCATGCATAACAGGCTGATACAAGGTGTAAACAGATGTTGACATTGGCAAAGTTTACCAGACATTTGTTTAGAAAAAACAATATAAGCTAAATTACGGGTAACATCCTCCCTTAACTAAACTCATGCCCATACATACTGAACGTACCTTTGAAGCCGCCATTGAGGAAGAATTGCTGCAAAACGGAGGTTATATTAAAGGACATTCTACTGATTTTAATACGGAACAGGGTTTGTTTCCGGCTCATGTTTTTGCTTTTCTGCAAGAATCCCAGCCCAAAGAATGGGAGAAAATCAGCAACATTCATAAAGCAGATGTAGCGCTGAAAGTCTTAAACCGTTTGCTTAAAGAACTGGATTTGCGGGGAACGCTGGATGTGGTACGAAATGGATTTACAGATTATGGCGTAAAATTCAAAATGGCGTATTTCAAACCGGAAAGTACGCTTAATGTCCAGTCGCAGGAATTATATAAAATCAAACAGCTTTCTGTAACGCGCCAGTTATTCTACGAACGGCAGGGGAGGAATTCACTGGATATGGTTTTGTCGCTGAACGGACTTCCCATTGCTACAATCGAATTAAAAAACCAGTTTACCGGTCAAAATATTGCGGATGCGCAGAAGCAGTATGTATATGACCGGGAGCCAACAGAACCTATTTTTTTATTTAAAAAAAGAAGCCTGGTTCATTTCGCCGTGGATGCTGATGAATGTCAAATGACCACGAAGCTGGCGGGAAAAGATACACGTTATCTTCCCTTTAACATTGGGCACAACAACGGTGCAGGAAATCCGCTTAACCCGGATGGTTATCGGACTTCTTACTTGTGGGAAAAAGTCTGGGTGAAAGATAGTTTCATGGATATCATCGGAAAATTCATGCACATCAGCTCGGAAGAATTTGAATTAAATGGCATCTGTAAAATAAAAGAAACGATCATTTTCCCACGCTTCCATCAGATGGAAGTGGTACGTAAACTGACAGCCGATGTCCGCGAATTCGGCGCCGGGAAAAACTATCTGATCCAGCACTCTGCAGGTTCAGGAAAATCCAATTCTATTGCCTGGTTGTCGTATCGGTTATCCAGTCTGCACAATAGCAGCAATGAGCGCATTTTTGATTCCGTCATCGTCATCACGGATCGGAAAGTACTGGACAGCCAGCTGCAAAATACCATTTACCAGTTTGACCATAAAGAAGGTGTTGTTCAGAAAATCGATAAGGATTCGCAGCAGCTGGCGAACGCGATCACTTCCGGCTCGCATATTATCATCACTACTTTACAGAAATTTCCATTTATCCTTGGAAAGGTAGGAGAATTGCCCAACAGAAAATATGCCCTGATCATTGATGAAGCGCATTCATCTCAGGGTGGCGAAGCAACCAAAAAAATGAAAGAAGTTCTGTCGGGCCAAACGCTGGAACAAGCTGCTGAGGAAGAACGTGATTTAGGCCTGGATGAAGATGCTGAGGACGAAGTACGTAAATCGATGCAGGCTCGTGGCAAGCAGCCAAATCTGAGCTTTTTCGGTTTTACCGCGACGCCAAAACCGAAAACAATTGAAGTTTTTGGTACGCCGTCAGCGGATGGCAAACCGCGTCCATTCCATGTATATTCCATGAAACAGGCGATTGAGGAAGGTTTCATTCTGGATGTCTTAAAAAACTACACGACTTACAAAACATACTTCAAGCTATCCAAGCAAATAGAAGA
>Ga0265797_10004728_pt1 | contig 20513 bp, 11 predicted proteins | sample P2T30metagenome_FD_192433 | JGI IMG/M metagenome (GOLD analysis project Ga0265797, IMG submission 192433) | Plant litter microbial communities from East Loma Ridge, Irvine, California - P2 T30 | ecosystem: Environmental > Terrestrial > Plant litter > Unclassified | place: USA: California...
CCAAACATACACGCTATCAATATTTACAGTATCAAACAGATATATAAGAAAAGAGAAGAAAGAAAGTCGCCAAGGGCAGTCAGACGAGCAGCATCACTCTACTCCTCATCCTCATCATCCCCGCCCTTAGCCTGCGCCCTCTCAACCCACTCCTTCGCAATGCCCTGCACGCGCTCAACGTCCTTCTTCTCCCCCTCCTTCTCCTCAAATTCCATCCAGCGCTTGAAGACGAACTTCGCGCGCCTCTTCTTCATCTTCTGCTTGCACATGCGGTCGAACAGGTTGCGGGTCTTGTCGACGGCCTCGCTCTTGGCCTCCGCGGTCTCTGCGGTCGCGATCTGCGCGCGCTCGAGGTCCGCCCACATGTCCCAGCCCTGGGTCCACTTGGGCCACTCGCCGACGATGGTCTCGAAGATAGTGCGGCCGCGCTCGGCGTCGCCGCCTGAAGAACGGAATTCGAGACCGGCGAATTTGGCGGTGAGGAGGCGGTGTTCGCTCTTGGGAACACTCTTCAGCGACCTGGCCAGAAGGGCTCTGGCGCGGTCGGGTTCTTGCTTAGAGGTCATGAGGAAAGTGGCGTAGTTGAGCCAGACGTCGGGGGAAGCGCGGAAGGTCTTGTTGCCGACGATGCGCTCGAAGACGGCGTCGGCCTTGTCGTGTTTGCCGGAGTCGATGTAGATGGAAGCGAGCTTCTCGTGCATGCCCAGAGGCTCCTGCACTTGGCAAGCGCGCTTGAAGACTTCCTCGACACGCTCCTCCTCGCCGTACTCGACTTCGAGGTTGATCCATGCGATCCACACATTGGCCTTTTCGTCGAGCTCGCGGATGTGGATGGTACGGAGAGCACGCTCAGCAACATCGCGAGCCTTCTGCACTTCACCGAGCTGAAGTTGGAAAGCCATGTACTGGATCCAAAGACCAGAGTCGTTGGGCTGTCCGAGCAGGAGACGCTCGAAGTCGGATGTGTTGCGGGGACCGTCCTTGTCAAGGTCGGCAGTCATGTCAACCTTGATCTCCTTCTTGCTACGCTTGCGCTTCTTGCTAGAAGTCTCGCCTTCAGAGTCGGAGGCGATGTCCTTTGCGTTGGTGTTAAGAGAGTTTCCTGTCCAGTCGAAGCCAGTGGTGGCGAGTCCGGTAGAGGGCTTAGCAACTTCATCATCAGAATCGTCGCTGCTGTCAGCCTGCTCGATGCGAACACCCTCGTCCTCGCTGTCCATATCCTCGACATCATCAAGGTTGATATCGTCTTCCATCTCGACATCCTCATCATCGAGGTCCACACCGCCAGACTCGGCATCCGAAACCTCCTCATCCTCATCGTCTTCCATGTCAACATCCTCGTTGTCCTTGAAGTAGCTAGCCTTGAGACCCAAGCTAATCTTCTTCTCCTCTGCGTTGACCTTCAAGACGATGGCCTTGACGTTGTCACCAGACTCGTAAATCTTGCGAACGTCCGCTACCCGCTTATCAGCGATCTCACTTCTATGGCAGAGACCGCTAAGTCTGGGAACAGTGTTGTCGATATCAATAAACGCGCCGAAATCCTCAACCTTGCGAACCTTGCCAGTAACGATCATGCCAGTCTTTATGTCGTCCATCTTGAGGGGGGCGGTGAAGTTGGGGTCGGCGTGAGATGCCTTGAGAGACAGCTGGATGTGCTTGGCGGCAGCATCGACGGCCATGATGCGACCACGAACGAGCTGGTCGATTTGGAGCAGTGACTTCCAGTCCTTGATGTACTGGTCGCTGAGGTCGGCGATACGTACGAACGCATCGACGGTGCCACTGAGTGATACGATGACACCCTTGTCGCTGACGTGCTTGACGAATCCGCGCACGAGGTCGCCAGACTTGAGGCTGGCCAAGTTCGGGATTTGAGCGTCCTTGACGGGCAAGCTAGAGCTGAGGACCTTAGAGGGGCGGAGGGAGAGGGAAATCTTCTTGTTGGGGATGTCGACGTCCAGCACGCAAACGCGGACAATGTCGTTCTTGTTGTATTGTGTTGGGTCGGCCTGATCGAAGTCGTCGCTGAGCTCGGGCAATGAAACGGGGGCAGCGAGGCTGTCCGAGAGCTGAACTGTGACGAAGCGCTCGGTGGTCTTGGTAACTCTGCCAGCAATGACGCTACCAGGTGTGATGTTCTCCAGGGTGACCTGACCGGCGGCCTCGCCAACCTTTGCGCTCAGATCGAGACGGTTGGAAAGGGGCATAACGTTCTTGACCTTGACCTTGAGAGCAGATCCAATGGGGAAGTTCTTCACGACATCGCCGAGCAAGCCAGCATCGTCGGACAAGTCCATAAGAGCAACACGGCCTCTGACACTGGGCGACAGGTTGACCCAAACGCAGTCGTCACCGTGGTTGTTGACGAAAGCAATGTATTCTCCGCCAGTAGTGACGCCCTCGAGACCGCCCAGAAGAGCCTGGTTGTCACCTTCAACTCTGCTCTTCTTGGCGGAGAGCTCGAAGACGGGGTTCTTGGTGTGGCGGTGGCTGATAGGAAGGAAGCGATGGTTTCTGGAATCATGGATACCAAGGATCTTCACATCAAGCAGATCGTTCTGCTTGAACTGCTGAAGAGGAGCCTTCTTGTTCTTGAACTCGTCCCAGGAGTCGTAGGCTTCGCTGGCGTCGATGCGTCCGTGAGTGTTGTCGGCGAGACGGACGTTGATCTGTGTACCCTTGATGCTTGCAATGCGGGCCTTGACCACACGGTTGAGGGTCAGGTCTGCGCTTGTCGAGATTGATGGGTCAACAGGGTTAACAAGCTCTTGTGCGGGTACCTCAGTCTTCTTCTCAGCGGTCGATTGAGTGTCCTTAGCCTCTCTCATGGTAAGCAAGAAGCGCTCCCTGTCTGCATCAACGTTCAGAACAGTGGGAGCAATGCTCTGGTCCTTTCTCAAGCCAAAGGCAGCCTGAGTGAGCATCTCGGGTGAAAGCTGAGACTTGAGTGCCAGACCGACAACGCCGTTGGCGAACTCGATGTAGACGCCCTCGGGGGTGACGTTGCGCACGAAACCATTGACCTTGGCACCCTTGCTCACGTCCGCGAAGGACTTGATAAGCTTGCCGCTCTTTGCAGCCTCAACAAGACCAGGCTTGTTAGTCAAAAGTACCTGCCTAGTACGTGGGAGCTTGTCCAGGATGAGGAGGTCAGTGAGCTTGCCGCCAACTCTGATGCGCTTCAAGGCGTTCTCAGCCTTTGCAGCGGATGCGTCGACCAAGTGTGCAACGCGGATCACACCCTTCAGTCCATTCTCCAAGTCAACCGAAACGCTGTCAGCAGTCTTCTCGGTCACAGTGGCGGTCACAATCTCGCCGCCCTGGACCTTGTTCCAGACGTCGACCTGGTCCTCATCCATAGGCTCGCCGCTCTTGCAGCTGACCTTCATTTCCTGTGCGCTTGCGTCCAAAGAAAGAATGCGCGTGGTGATCGTTTGGCCAATTCGGAAGTGCCTATCGGGCTGCTGGACGTATCCTTCGCTCATCTCTGCCACAGGCAACCAAGCACGCACACTGCCAAAGTATTGGACGACGGCACCGTTGGGCTTAAGGTTGACGACGGTACCCTTTGACTCCATATCGGGCTCCAATTTGCTGTAATCCGACCAGATGGGGAGTGCTTTGTCGCTCAACAAGCTCTTCTTGAGTGTCAAACGAACGTGCCTCTTCTCGAAATCAACGGAAAGAACACGAACAGTGATAGGGAAACCTTCACGGTACTTGCGCTCCGGGTGCTGAAGCTGAACATCGGACATGTGCATCTCAGGGACCAGACCGGAAATGCTGTCGCTAAGCTTGACCAGAATGCCAGTGACACCCTTGGAACCTCCCAGAATCAGGCGCTCGACGGTGCCCTGTACGATATCACCAAGTACCAGATCCTCTAGCCTCAAGAATGTCTGGTCCAAAACGCTCTGCTTCAAGCTGACGTAGTACACGTTATCGACTGGGTTGTAACCAAGAATGCGGACTTTGTGTGTGGAGTCGACCTTGTATGCACCAGTAGATGATGAGATAGAGTCAATGCGAGCATCTGAAACTTGTGAAATGTGGGCGAATGCGAGAGACTTGACGCCGGTAGTGGATGGCAGCGTCAGGTAGATACCGCGGTCGGCAAGTACGTGGGAGACAGTTGCCTCCTCAATTATGCTCGAATTGGGTAGAGCTTGAGCCATAGAGAGAGAGAGCGCCTTCAACTTAGCACTGGTGGCCTCTGCAAGCTTGTCTGCTGCCGGAGGCAAGGTGAGCACGGAGTCCAGAAGAGAGATACCGACCTTACGACCCTCCTCATCTCCAGGCAACGCCCAAATGATGCGAGCCTTGGTCTTGGTGTTGACCTTGTACTTTTCGGTTGGATCAACACCCAAAGAGGCACCGGAGTGAGCAAAGTCGGCTGTCGCGTTAAGCATGCCAATGATTTTGCCAGCAACACCTCCAGTGGTTGTTTCCGTGATCAGCACATCGACTGCGGTACCTGGAAGGAAGGCATCCACGACAGGCGCGGTTGCAACGATCGGGTTCTTCTGGCCAGGAACCAGGACAGAGAATTTTGCGGCGTCTGGAGAAAGCTTGAGAACCTTGCCGTTGCTGCCCTTTCCAGTAATCAAGCAAAGCATGACTTGTCCTTCTTGGACATCTTCAAGTTTGTACGCAGCTCCAAGCTCTTTCTTGCTGACGAAGCCCTTGACATCGGCTTCGGCCAAACCGAGATCCATAATAATACCATGGTCTTCCACACTCCTTACGCTGGCCTGAATGGTGCTGTTGACGACGACGTTCTCGGACTCGAGTCCACCGTTGGTGTGTGCAGGGTCGACTGAAAGTTCGATGTGGCGTTTGGCCTTCTTGTCGGCTGATTCGGATCCAGTACCAGTGACAGTAGCACGAATCCATTGGCCCTGGTAGAATAGCTTCTTGAGGTCGATATCCTCGTCGTTTTCTTCATCGTCCTCCTTCTTGTTGTCCTCTTCGCGGAGGACCTTCTCAATGCGGTCGTTCAGGCGTGCAGAGACTGCAGTAATGGGAACGTATCCAGTGAGGTTGTTAGGCAGAGCGACTGCAACATCTTTTCCTGTGATCGCCGTCACTCGTCCGAGAACTGTGCTACCGACGACCAGGTTCTTGTAGCTCAAGCTTTGGATCTTAATGCCGGAGCCTGCAATCTTCAGGCCTGAGCCCTTCTTGCCCTTCTTGTTCTTGCTTGCCTTGGGTGCGGCAGCCTCTTCCTCCTCGCTGAAAAAGTCGTCGTCGCCTTCACGGCGCGCCGGCTTCTGGCCAGTCTGTTGCTCGAATAGCACATCACGCTCGGCGCGAGCTTCGATCTGCTTCTGTTCGATTGGCGTCAAAACGCTTGCACCGCCACGAGGGAAGCTGCGCTCCTCTTGCGACAGCACGGTTTTGGCGACAGGCTTGCGCTCGCCGGCTGTGTCTTCTTGCGCCTTTCCGGGCTTGCCTGCTTTGGCGAGGCCCTTTGCGATGAGCTTCTTCTCATCCTCCACCTTGCCCGACCTGGCCTTCTTGAGCGGTCGCTCGTCGGCGCCGGCTTTTCTTTTGATTGCGGGAGCCATGCTTGCTGTGTAAAAAGAAGCCGCCTCTGCTAGAAACCAAAACCCGAACTAGACGACTATGAACTTTTTGCACCGAATAGAGTTTGACTAATGGCGGTTCGTTCCGCGAGAGCCGAGGGAAGTGAGGGTCTCAAGCTGGCAGGCGCGATGAGAAAATCGTAAGCGGCGGAGACCCACTTTTCGCTAAAGAGCTATTGCACTCGCGTCACGGGGAACGCGACTTGGACGCGAGAAATCAATCTAACGCCACGCTGCTCTCCCAAGCAACCACCCAACCTTTCAACCAAGAATACCACCACCACTCTACAACGCCTCCTCCTCCTCCTCCTCCTCCTCCCCGCATGTCGTCGTCTGATTAACACACCTACTCGAGTCCATCATTCCCACCATGGCTGAGCTACCTTTCCCCTCCTCTCAGGAAAGCCAGTCGGAATGCCTCTCAACCATCCTCGTCGACCATGACATCCTACCTTCATCGCCATTAAAGTCTCGGAGTGATGCGGCATCCTCTTTACGCTCCAGCACACTCAAACCAAAGAAGCCTCCGACTGTCACGCCAAAACGATTCACCAAATTCTTCACACCTCGCAGTAGCTCATTGTCTAGCCAAGGTGGTCGACAGAGCAAGGCAGGACGGCAGCTCAGAGACATCACACAGGATGGAAATAACCGGAGGAGAGGCTCACGATTGAGTCTCGGGCTGGGCGAAGATGGTGGTGACTTGTTCTCATCAAGGCCATTGAAGAGGCGGAAACATTCCTTCAACATGCCCAGCTCGCCTCCACAATCATCGCCTTTGCGCAAGGTGGAGCCAGTGAACGACCGAATCGATGTTGCCGAAGACGATGCCGTCTCTGTGGACTATGACGACCTACCGGATCTCATCGAGTGCTTGGAACCCTTTCCCAAACCCATACAACGCCTTCGTCACACCGGCCGGACCCATCGCCTCATGCAACGCAGCTTCGGTGGATACGAAAGTACATCTCGTGGCTTCCGCGGCCCGGAACATTGTGTCGACTGGCGATCAGATACTGCCGACTTCGCCACACTTCCCAAAGATCGTTACTCATTCAGAGGTACTGCACTACCTTTCTGCACCGCCAGCTGCAACACCAACCCTCTCGTTGCCTTTGCAGACGAAGAGGGCGGCATTCGTGTGATTGATAGTTCTGCCGACGCCAAATTCAGCGAATCCTACATCGAGTTCAAGGTTCACCGAAATGCCATCATGGACATTGCTTTCAGCTCGGACGACTACATGCTAGCCACTGCTTCGGGCGATCAAACGGCATGCATCGTGGACATGCAGACTCAGAAGAAGATGTACACTTTGAGTGGCCACCAGGGTAGCTTGAAGCAAATTCGCTTCCATCCTGATGACGACAAAATGCTCACGACTAGTTCTCGAGATGGCAGCGTGCAGATTTGGGATCTTCGATGCTCGACAAAGACCGCATCTCAGATCTTGTATCCTGCTCATGGAAGCAAGCCTCACACGCAAACGCTCTACTCGAAAGTCAGTATGGACATCGGTCGGGCTCACCGTGTTAACCAGAGCAAGGCGTACGCTCCTGGAGACCTCGCCGGTACCTCGATCACAGCATTTCAGCATCTTGCAAACGACAGGAGCCATCTACTTGCAACCGCGAGTGAAGCCAACTCAAGCATCAAACTGTGGGATCTGCGAAACGCAGGACGACGTGGGCTAGCCATTCCTGTCTCGAGCACTCCAGTGCCAGAACACCACAACCGCAACTTCGCAATCAGTGCCCTCGCTCTTTCTGGCGACGGCTCCCGACTGTACTCTGTTTGCCGCGACTCTGTCGTCTACGCTTACTCATCGAACCATCTCGCACTTGGCTGCGCACCCGAGATGGCGCCATCATACCCTGGCCGCCGCGCGGCGAAAGAAGGACGCATGGGCATCGGTCCTCTTTACGGTTTCAAACACCCTTCAATGCGCGCTGGCAGCTTCTACGTTCGTGCTGCAATCCGCAAAGCAAAGGACGACAAGTCTGAAATGCTCGCCATTGGAAGCACTGACAACTCTCCTGTACTCATCCCGACAGACGAACGCCACCTTCCCTTCCGGAACAATCGTCCTCTGCCTGAGCGTTCTGAGGCACACAATGACTCCGACGACGATGATGACAACGAACTTCCATCATTCTCCCGTCCACAAAGCCGCAGCGCATCAATGGCTCCTCCGCCCGAAAAGCGTGGCCCGCCAATTTACGACTCCTTCGGCACTGCTCTCGTGCGCGGTCACACCAAAGAAGTCACATCCCTCTCTTTCACATCGGAAGGCAACCTTGTCACAATCGGCGATGACTTCACTGGCCGCTGCTGGCGCGAAGACCGCGAAAACGCAAAGCACCTACGCAGTGTTGGTGAAGGAGGCGGCAAGCGCTGGCACTGTGGCTGGGCCGATTTGCCTGCAAGCTGGGACGAGAGCGACGATGAAGAATAATTAATATTGGTGTTCCTGGATTTTCGGCTGTCTACGAAAATGGATTTGGGTAATGAGCGATGACAACGCGTTGTCTTCGTGGCATTTATAGGATTACGATTCAAGCTGGATAGAGCGGAGGACTTTACACACCTTTTAGACGCTTCACAGCATTACGAGCGACTCCTTTTTTTTTTCTTCTAGCACTAGATAGCATGCATCAATGATACCCCTTCCTTTTGAGCAGAACTTCGATCGTTCTCTTCTTACCACGGTGGAAGCTGATTCCTGGACAATTCCTTCTGCTTCTGCGGTGTTTCCGCTCACAGCCGCAGCTGCCGCCAGTTCAATTGACGGATGTATCGCTGTGGTGGTCGCACTGACAATTGTTGGCGACGATCGTTTACATTTATCTTGGTCCCGCGAAGAAAGGACTGAGACAGTGGTCAAAGCACTTCCCTCGAGCCCTCGGCCAGCCAAGGCTCCATCAATGCACTCCCGTCCAGACGACTAGGAACACACAACGTACTGAAAGGTACGCCGGAGTTACCTTCAATTCATGTTCCCATGTTCCGAGGAAGAACAGACTACGCTATGCCTGACCCTTCGATATCAGATTCGCGTACGTACCGTTGGAGCTTCGATTCTGTTTGCGGTTCCTGCGAGATGAACTGTCAGCGGTCGATACCCGACTATCCGACATCCGAGATCACGTATGACCTCCATCGAATAGTGGTGTAGGAATGGTATGCTATTGCGGCTCTTTATGCTATTGCGGCTCTTGAACGATCAGCGTTTGCAGGTTTCCGAGCTCTTGGGCGGTCGGACTGTTTAGTCATCGACCCTAGATGGATCCGTGTTCCTGGGTCCTGGAGGCCTGTTCCCGACCTTTTGGTTGCTTTTTCCGGGGTTGTGTTGCTGGTATGAAGAAGACCATCACATCGGCCAGATGATGCTAACAATCTAACGCCGTGGAGATGCTTTGATGGCTGGGTAACTTACTGTCCTCCTGTGAGAGAAACACAACATGTTGGGCAGACGTACGAACTGCGTCTCTACTACAGCGCCAGTGCTGGGAGGCCTGAAGCGCCACTGACCATATTACAAGCCCGTCGAACTGTCATCAAGTTGAGCTAGCAGAGGATATGTTCAACTCTACCCTGCGCTTGAACGACTGTGAGGCTCAACTACTGTTCCACAACTAGAGCTTCGCATACATCTTGATGTTTCATGTCCCCACGGTCCCGCTGTCCTGGCGGGGTGCAGGTACCACAGCCTTGGTAAAGCACTTGTGATCGTCGCGGTCGCATGCAAGCTACCAGCAGATGAAGTACCAACACGTACGGGTAATTGCAATTGCGTCCGCCAATCCTTTTTAAGGGTCACGCCATGGCATAATGCAGACTGCCTAACCATGTCCGTGGTGCTCTTTACCCGACCGTTGTGAAGAAAGGTTGGGTATTTCCGAGATATCGTCCACGTCTTCTGGCTTTTTGTAACGACATGAAGATGTACGCTATCACAGGCAAACAAGCACACGAGCGATTGTCATCGTCATCGCCATCTAGATCTGTTGGTTCCTCAGCAGCAGTACCAAACACTTCGAGCTCATCGAATCCATGGTCGCGGATCAATGAGACATACAGTCATACCAACTACGACCATGGCACAGCATCACTGTCTTACGACAACACAATACGCAACACGCTCTTCAATTGTCTCACAATCTGAAGAGATACAGCTGCACGCTTTGTCTATAAAGGAAAGCCACTTCGCCTTGAATCGAACATCATCATCCAACACAACAACACTCCTCTTCCACAATCAAGTTGCTGGCAACTTCACTTTCGACACACTACTACTCACTACTACTATCTTCGCCAACATGAAGTATGCTCTCGTCACCCTCGCCCTCACAGCCTCCATTCTCGCCCTGCCCACCAAGAACCAGGCGAACCCCACTGCCGACCTGCTCAAGCTAGACAGCGAAGCCACCAAACTCGCTGATGGCCTCGAGAACCATATCGAAAGCCTCATTGCCGGCGTCACCAAGCGTGAGGAGGCTTCCAGCGCCGATCTCAAGAACATTGCCTCTGAGACTGTAGGCCCGATGCTCCACGAGGTCGAGTCTCTGCTCAGCAGCCTCACTGGCGGCATTGCCAAGCGAGAGGCATCCTCTGACGACCTTCTCGACGTCAACTCTATGCTTGGTGAGGTCAAGACTCTACTTGGCGGTCTCACTGGCGGTATCCTCAAGCGCGAGGCGGATTCTGGTGGCCTTCTCAGCATCAAGTCTATGCTTGGTGAGGTGAAGTCTATGCTCGGTAGTCTCACCGGGGGTATCGTTAAACGTCAGGCATCATCTAGCGATGTTGCTGCAGTCTATTTCATGCTTCATGGGGTCGAGTCACTCCTTAGCAGTCTTACCGGTGGCATCACCAAACGTCAAGCGTCCGACGATATCACAAAGGACACTGAGCTTGCAGCCTCCATGCTCGCCGAAGTCAAGAATCTCATCAGCTCTTTCACCCATGGCATCGCCAAGCGTCAAGCAACCACCACGAGTGATGCTCTCGACAATTCCCCGGCAGAGATTGACGCTCTGATCGACAGCCTGCGCAAGTCCCTGAGCACCCTGAAGGGTGGCGTTGCTAAGCGACAGGACACTGATATCACCGCCGTGGTCGAGCGCCTCGAAGCACTCCTGGAACCCCTCAAGGTCGCCGCCAGGACTCTCTAGATTTGAAGATTCGTCAACACTCCTCTGTCTCAAGCAGATGCGACCACCACAAAATCACTTTCGTGGATGCTGGACATTCATGAGATACACCAACAGGCAAATCCAGAGATGCTGGACATCCCGAGAGCGCTCATCAGGTCCACACCAACATTTTCCCAATTATTTCCTTTTCTTGCGGATGCTGGACGTCACAAGGCACTCTTACCAACACTTTCACGGATACTTGGACATTCCCAGCATCACCCATAAGACCCACACCCAAACTCCTACGATCATTTTTTTCACTTCTTTCTCGGATGCTGGCCCATCCTCAATATCCTCTAGCGGGTCTTACTCGCAGATGCTGGACATCCCCGACATCGTCACCCATCAAATCCACATCGATATTCTTGCCGATCGTTGACTTCCCCTTTTTCTTCTTCTTCTTCTTCTTCTTCTTCTTCTTCTTCTTCTTCTTCTCACTTCCACGACTTTAAGTTTTATGTTTTCAATGTTGCACGATCAACGTACACGACCGTCATTGCGCCGAGCGAATTGCAATTTTTTGGTTTTTGCTTTGGCGTTTACTTTTGTAGTTCTACACAGATAGCCTTGTACCCTTTTTTTAACAAAAGAAAAAAAAAAAAAAAAGAAACCACCGCGTTTCCAAACACAAATCTCAAGTCAATATTCCAATACTCTCCACTTTTCTCCCGAGGAGCTCACCCCATCGCTACGCTCATGATCATTTGCAGGTTCCTTCCCGCAAGTGCCAGCCACTGGATTTGAAAATGGGCTGTGATCTGAGAAAGTTAGGAGGGGGAAAGGGAGAGGAGAGGAGCCTGTTTCCAATAAGTCTATCGCCAAAAGGGTATGGGAGGAAGAAAGAAACGTGCCCATTCGCTTGTACTGCATCCGTAAAGCTCACTCGCTCCTTTACCATAGACGTGATGTTAATCTATGCAAACCGAACGACTTCTTCGTCGTCGAATGGGCGTCAGCAACGAGGGAAAAAGGCAATGGGACAAGGCAAACAGGGATAAGACATGTTCTGTTCAAGTGATTTCTGTGGTATCATGCTCGCGCGCGCAGAGGGTAGTAGTAGTAATCAGAATCAATAACAAGAAAATCATACTAGGACTCAAACTCCAAGACCAAAACCCAACAGTCGCAGCATCTAAGAGGTGTGTGTGTGTGACCTCTGCCTTCCCAAGAAAACGCCTAGTCCTTCCTATCCGTACTCCCTCCGATCCATTCATTCGTGCATTCATCCATCCGTGAGTCCGTTCGCCGTCATTCCCAAAAACTCCCTGAACTGTAGCTGGCATTGAGTCTGCTGGTCTCAAGCAAGGCGGGTGGCAGTGCATGCCAATCCTTCCAACGCCGGGAACATCCTGTGATGCTGCCTTATCACACAAGGTGAACATCGCACTCCTGGGTCTCATCCAGGCCTTTGCGGGTCTTCTTCGTGCCGTCCCCGGACTTGCAGGTCGCCTTTGTGACCACTTTGCAATTCTTACGGTCCCGGTCGGAGTCACAATATGTTGTCGTGGCGTATGTGCGGACGATCCAATCGCCATGCTTCTTGCCCTTGCACTGTGGCCTGGCCGCCAACAGAGGAGAACTTTTGTCAACTGCAGCAACATCTCGCTTGCAGACTCTGTCGCGAGCGGCCTCACTGCCAAAGTACTTGGCTCGAATTCTACCCGCGCGGTCGTGGGCCACGGCGAGCGGCTCCATCACGGAGCGCTTAACTCTTCCTGCAACATCGGCGACGAAGTCATCGACCTGGGTTTCTGCACGTGCAAAGCTCTCTTGTACAGCCATGATGTCCTTGCGCATGGCAGCTGCAGTAGCGTCACCTGCTGAGTACAGCTTGCCAGCCAGCGAAGCGGTGTTGTTAGCGAGGATCTGAGCCTCATGTCCAACTTGCTGGACCAGTTGTGTGCTCACGTTATGAGTAGCACCCCAGAAGGCAGTGAAGCAGTCGGTGATACCACGAGCACCAGCACGAGCGACAGCGATGTCCTTAGTGACGGTGTTGCTCAGCTCGGTGCGAGCCTTCTCGAAGGTCGGGAGTTGGAGGTATCGGCGGCCGAAGTTGTGGGAGACGGTGATGTTCAGTTCGGGCTTCTTGCAGGGCATCGCGACAGTGACGATGCCATATGCTTCATGGGGGTCGAGGGTGATGGCGTAGACGCCATCGATAAGCTTGGTCTGGTTGAAAGCAATGGACTTGTCCCCTCTGTGGACGGCAGTGGAGGAGACTTTAGGGCTATTACCGTTCTCTCTGGGCAGCGAGACGATGATGTAATTTGGCTGGGCGCCTTGGAAGTGAACTTCAGACGTTCCTGCCATGAGCCGACCGAATATGTCGTGAGAAGGCAGGGTTGTGGGGGCAGGTAGCAGGTGCTCGATGTTGAAGCTCTTGGTAGCGTTGGTGGAATTTGTGAGCTGGCCAAGTGCACCGGATAAAGCATCGCGACGAGCGTGAAGTTGGACGGAACTCTCATGGGCAATTGCAAAGGTGAGAATGCCGATGCTGAGCACGATCGCAGACAGACCAAAGAGAGCGAGCTTGCCTGAGCTGATGATTTGCTGATCGACGTACTTGGCAAAGCGAAGAACAAAATCCAAGGTAGATTCAACAGGGACAGTCTGCGGGCTTGACAGGGAGGCCTTGTCGGCTGTAGCCGCTGGAGATGACTTTGTGTTGAGAGCGCTGGTCGACGATGACGGGTTGAATGCGTTCATGGTAGACTGGCGGGGTGTCTCCAGATCCTCTGAAAGGAAGCTGTTCATCTGTCTCTCCTTCTCGCTCTCTTGCTCTTTCTCCATAGCCAGCCTGCGCTCACGGGCTTGACGAAGCTGTTGCCGCTGCTGGATGTCCAGCATGGCGAGCTGCTGTTGGAGCGGGCCGGCAGATGGACCGGCAGCGGAGGGGTGGTTGCTGGCGTAGAGTGCCTGATCATCGTCATCTTCGTCTTCGTCGTAGTCAGGAGTCATGAGCTCGTCGTCGGAAGTCAGGTTGTCTGAGGCAATGCTGACGGTTTCGTTGGTGTCGGAGGCATCGCTCATCATGTCATACTCGCCGTCGTTCAAGTCGGTGACCCCGTCGGGGCTGCTGTCTGCGGCCATCTTGAGACCGAGAGAGCTCAGAGCTGCTGGTGGGGTACGCTGGCCGGGTGGCGGATGGGTCTCGATGAGGTCGGACACGGAGCCGTCGTTGTTCAGGGTAGGGAAGTCGAAGTTGGCGGAATGGTGGGTGGAGGAGTCAGTGGGTGACGGCGGGGTGGCAGTCTTTCCGCCTTTGGTCAGCGTAGGAGTTTGGATATTGCCACGAGCCATGTTGGAGGTGTGGAGTGGAGTGCAAGAAAGAACGCAGTGAGTGTGCGGTAGGTGAGGTGGTCGGCCAGTCCCAGTCAGTGCGTGCTGATCTGGGGAGCCGAGCGGAGTGGTGGTGTGAGAGCGAAGGGGTAGATGGAATAAAAGAAGTGGTGGTGGTGGTGGTGGTGGTATATGGTGGCGGTGGAGAGTTAGGTTGAAGTTATGTGGTAGCGCGGAAGAGGAGGAGAGGCGATGAGCAAGAGGCAAGGCCAGCGACGAAGCTTTGTTGCCTGAAAGGTGAAGGAGTGCGCAGTTTGATGGTGCGAGGCAAGGCGACTGAAGGTGGGGTCGAAGGGGTCGACTTGGGTTGCAACAATGTGTGCGAGTGCTTTTCTTGCTTGCTTACCTTTCAACCACACAGCAGCAGAGGTCGAGCGAGGACGTCAGCGAGAAAGTGAAGGCGAAGAGTGGGAGATGACTACAGTGAAAGATGTTGTTGGTGTATGAGAGAGATAGATACAGATAGGTGCAGTAGCTTATGTGGATAACAGTAGCGCGCTATCAAGGTCACGAGAGCTGGGCCCTGCAAGCTCTCATATCACGCCTCCATCACAAGTCCCCCGCGCAAGGCTGCCTTATCGCCCGTTTCGGGTTGGACCGTGTGACAGCGTTCACTACTCGCCCTCATTTGGCGTAATGTGCCGGCCGTTGAGAGAGTTGTCATGGCCGTCAGGAAATACTATAGGCCATCAAGGTGCTCAGTACTAACTTATCACTATATACAGGTAGCTTTCAATCTTGAGATATAGAGCCATCGGAATAAGGGACAACCCAAGTGGATCTCTCCCTTCCTTCCTTCCCCGGATGAGCTCGAGCCTCCTCAATGCGCTAATCCGAATCGGTAACGATGCTGCCTTAACGACGTGACCTCACCTGTGCTATACTGATCGGAGGTTCTCACTCAAGAGCATCCTATTAATTACTGCAGGCTATCAGGCATACTCGTCGCGGCATCAAAGAGACACTCACTTGATACTGCGAGTGCGAGTGCCCTATCACTGCTGGTAAAACATCTACCCGTGAATGGCCGACCGGCGGGGAGCGCTATTCCCGCTGCTCATCTTGACCTGGATTATACTCTCACCCACGCCACAGCCTGTCAACCACGACCTTGGTAACCGGGTTACACTGAAAGATGTCATCGCCACGGAGAAAAACTCCCTGGGGGTTCTCAACAACTCCTCCTACATAGACACGCGTTTCGATGGCCCTACCACCTACGCCGACCTCAATATCACAGGGTTCGAACCAGAGAGGGGCTATGCGTGGAGCTCGTGGCCACATCTGAAGAAGCGCGTGACTGAACACTCGGAATGGACCCAGAGTGCCTTGCGTGGCGAGATCAAGGACGCAAGACCGTATCCACTGTACAATAATGTTACAGGATATGTTCACGGGCGATGGGCTCGGTCCGATCTGGAGAAGACAGTTGAGCCGCCACATCTCAACCTCACTGAGTATGCTAGGGACGATCCATTCGGCGGTCCGAGGAGAGAACGGCACTTTGGACGGAACTTCACTGGCACCGAAGGTGATGTCAGGATTGAGTTCAGTCAGAAGGCACATCCAAGTGAGACCCTCAATCTCCATGGAGTGGCGAATGTGACCGAGATGAACATTGAGCTGAAGCTCGGTGACGATCTCACCGATAATGAGCACGAAATGCTGCTACGAGGAATCTACTTCCAGGATGTCGGCCACGCTGTCTTGACAACAACCAGCGCCAAGTTCGCCGGTATCTTTGCTCTTCCTCACTTTACTCCGACTGACTATACCTTCAACCTATCGCGAACGATACTGAATGAGTCGATATCAAGGACCATCAAGCGCCAGGAGGATCGCGACACTATCTCACATAACCCTTGGTCCACCCACCTTGAGGGTGTACCTGACGACTCCATGGGCTCTCCGCAGTGTGAGCTTATCGTATGGTTGCAGCAACTGCCACCGTTGTCGTCAGGCATACCCTACACTTCTGGCTTCCTGGCATTCCTCGAGCGTGAACTGCGATTCCCTACCGGCGCTTTCGTCCCTCCAGTACCCGAGATGCGCTTCGAGATGACTGTCTTCTCACCCGATTGCGGCTACATACTCACTTCACAAGGCCCGCCCGGCTTCTCTCCTAAGATTGCCAATCATCTCTCAGGCCCCAAGTCTCAAGTACTTACTGGACAAGGCCGTCACCATCTCTTAATTTTCATGGTAGCTCTCGGGTTGCAATTGGCATTGATCAAGAAGCAGATGGGCGAATCAAGCACACCATCGACACGGAGCCGCATCAGCTTCAACACAATCCTCGGCATGGCCATGGGCGATGGCTTTGCTACTCTGGCATGCGCTACGCTTGGAGCTGTCACTGATGGCCTTGCCATGGATTTGATGGCTGTTGCATTCATGGGCTTCACTCTAATGCTTTTCTTCGGTATGCAATTCCTCTTGCAGATCTGGAATGTCCAGGCACCAGAACTGAGGCAGAGGGAACGTGTTGAAGTAGAGGAGCAGCTCAGACGTCGAGAGACGGTGCTTGCAGAAATTAGAGAAGCAAGAGAGAGACGGCAAGCTGCCGCTGCAGCGGCCGCGGTCGCAACAGCAACAAATGCTGCTGCGAATGTTACCTCTGACGCTGATACTGGAAGGACTGCTGGTACAGATGTTTCGGTGCCCGCTCAGCCGGAGACCCCATCAGTGCCCCAAGCAGTTCAGCAGCCCACAAGTCAGGATGGATTGTTACCCCTTCCTGCAACGGCACCAAGACCTGTCGCCGAACCTGTCTTCTACATGCCATCCGACCAAGCCGGCCTCCAAACTGTACAGCCACTTCAACCATTGACTCAAGAGCAACACGATGCTCTCGTCGAGGCCATTACCAACTCGCGTGTGCCCACCTTTGGATATCACTACGCTCGATTCTTCCTCATGCTCTTTGGCGTGGTCTTCATCTCAATCAATGCCACCAGCTGGCCCTCGATACTTCAGCGCGGCTTTTTCACACTCATTGCATTCATCTACTTGTCATTTTGGATACCACAAATTACTCGCAATGTTCAGCGGAACTGTCGACGCGCTCTTGAATGGGACTTTGTTCTTGGTCAGTCAGCTTTGCGTCTGTTGCCGTTCGCATACTTCTACGCTTATCCTCATAATATTTTGTTTGCCACCGTGGACTACTACAGTCTCGCTGTCCTTGTACTATGGCAGTGGCTGCAGGTTGTTGCTCTTGGCTCGCAAGATCTCCTTGGCCCGCGTTGGTTTGTCCGCGATACTTGGGTCCCACCCGCCTACGACTACCATCCTATCCTGCGCTACGACGAAGAGGGCGCGACTTTGCCTCTTGGCGCCACCAACACTGCATCCTCACCGCCCACTTCTCGTCGTGCATCAGTCTCTGGTACTGAAACTACCGCTCGTCGTAACTCCCTCCAGCACAAGGAGTCCAAAGACAAGGGCAAAGGCAAGCGCACGTTCGACTGTGCCATCTGCATGCAAGACCTGGAAGTTCCAGTCGTTGAGGCGGGCGATAACAGCGATGTCGCTAGCGCCAGTGGGTCGTTCGTGTTGGCTCGAAGGTTGTACATGGTCACTCCTTGTCGACACATTTTCCACACACCCTGTCTGGAGGGCTGGATGAAGTATCGTTTGCAATGCCCTAATTGCCGTGAGGGTTTGCCGCCTTTGTAAGATATGTATTATATTGTTCATTTCGCTGTACAGCATTCCACGCTCATGTCTCCGGTTCCGTTGCCTCTCAGATGATCGTCAATACCTGATGTCAAGTCCACACGACACAACTAAAAGCGCGACTACACCTCCCTAGTCCTCTCCTCATCTTCCAACTCCCCTGTCCAGAATCAGACCAGAACTAAACACCATCTCCGCCAACCCTTCCCCACAACACCTCCAAATCCCTTCCGTCCCGCCAATACTCCCCCTCCTCCCCCTCCCTCTTCAACACCCCAATCGCCCGCCTTACCCAGTCCCCCGCACCGCCCTTCTCCCTCCCCCCAATCTCTCCATCACCTCCACCCCGTCCTTCACGCGCGCCAGCAGCAGCGCGCCACCCCTCCACCTCCACCCCCCACCTCTCAACCGCCCAATTCGGCGCCGCGAAGTCGTACAGACTCTCTGCGGCCGCAGAGGCAGGCGGGAGTTGTGCCGCTGCGCGCGCGAGGTAGAGGAGGGCTGTTTGGAGGCGGTCTTGCTGTGGGGGCTGGGGGGTTGGGGAAGGAGGGGAGAGTGGGCGTGATGTTGGTTGTTTGTGTGGATGATGGCGGCGGTGGGAGCAGGGGAAGGGGGTCATGAGGGGTTTGGTGGTGTTTTTGATGGTGGTGAGGTGGGCGGCGGAGTCGTGGCGGCGGAGAGGGAGAGAGTGGGTTTGTTGGGTGGGCATTTTTGTGACTGCCGGCGCACCTGGATCGAAATGGATGGAGTGGGTGTTTGGTTTTGGTCGATGAGGACTTCGGTCAAGAGATGGGTTTGTGCTACTTAGTGTTGCTTGACGAGTTGGATCGTTGGGTCTTATGTATTTTACGTTCTTTGCCATGTTTGTTCCCTTCCCTTAAGGTACAGATAGGCTCCTATTTGTCTCAGGACGGCGTTTGTCGAGCTGTGCATGGGGCTTTGCAGGCTTGCAGAAGCGCTTGCTTGCTGCCTGTGTGGTTCAGCATGATGAGACTGACTGAGATGTTGCCTTGACCAATTTGGAACGCGGATGTAGTCCTCACGTGGAACCTTCCGTCATTATACATCGTAATTCTGCGAGACTCCATCAGCTCGTGAGGTGTTTCGCCACTCCTTGGGCACCATGCAACTGTATGGCGATGTTGATGACTTTCAGATTTTAGGCAGACGAGAGATAGTCTTTAAGGATGCTGTCGCGAAATACATCAAGAATGTTTCCAAGCTCCTGCGTTTTCATCTTGCTGCTTTCAATCGTTCACTCTGAAGCAAAGATCTCGATGGTACGAAACTTGTCGACAATCTTTAGCTGTAGGATATCACCGCGATTTTCTCACCACGCGATTGCATGATCATTTACACACGCCGTGGTGTTCAACTTGAAAAATACATGTACTCGACAAAAATATATGTACATCCCTTGCGTTCACACGCGCATCAGATCCTCCAAAGAAATGTGGTCGCTGACGTAGCCCGAGAAATATCCGGCTTGCGGCGACGGAGTCGAGCACTTTTGGCTTCTCACGTCTGGCGCTGCTGCTGAACGGGAAACATCGAAACATCATCACCCATCGACAACCAATCTACGAATCAATCCTCCGCCACTCCCTCAACACTCCAAACACCCACACACAACCGCCAAAATGGTCAAGCTCGAGGAGGTTCCCGATGAGGATTTCATCGCCCAGCAGCAGGGCCCTAAGATCGAGGAGGAGGACGACTGGGACACTGACTCTGGTACGCTCTCATCCACATCCAAGCCCGCATCAATCCCACTCAAACTAACAACCTAATCACAGAGTCCGACGCCAGCGACATCAGCGACGACTACGAGGAGACCTTCGCCGACCGCATCGCCGCCCTCGCCGACATCGTGCCCCCGACCTACAGGAAAAAGCTCTCTTCCGCCGCCAACACAACCTACGACTGGACCACTTCCGGCCTCAGCTTCAGCGGCAAAGCCCTCTGGGTCATCAGCACCAGCGCGCTTCTGCTCGGCATCCCGTGGGCGCTGGCGTTCAGCGAGGAGCAGCAGATGCAGGAGATGGAGCGCGAGATGCGCATGCAGCAGGGCGCCAACGAGGTGCTGACTGGCGGCGCTCAGGCTGGCGAGCAGTCTGCTAGGCCTGCGCTTTAAGCGGGTTTGGTGAACTGGATGACGGAGGGGAGTTGTGAGATTATGTGCGCATTGACATGATGTTAAGGGGGGATGCGGAATACCCTGCGCGAAAAAAAGGAAGGCCTTCTACTGTGTATAACCATTATTCTCCAGCAGCGATTTGGAGGCTTGTCGGATGCACGCTTGGGGTCGCTGTGGGTTTCTACCATAGCGCTTGTACTATATTTCTCGTCTCAACATCTTCGAACGCGAGCCTCGATATGATTGTGCTGGACTGGAGCGACACGTGGGCATACGTAACGGTAATGAAGAATACGCAAGACTGATAATATCGTAGTATCCACCTCAAGTCCGCAAGATCTTAGACTGCCGAAAGCAAACAATCGCCTAGTCATCTTTCGCAGCGATCAGAGCCTCCAAAGCATCGCAAAACTCCCCCACTATGAACATCATCAGCCACTCAGTCCATTGCTTTGGGACAAACGCAAAGGCGGCCACGGAGACTTACCTGTCTTGAGCTTTTTGGCAGCATCGTCTGCGAACTTGACACCGCACTCTGTCTCCTCCATTGCTATCAGCTGCTTGATCTCG
>Ga0265797_10004729_pt1 | contig 20512 bp, 19 predicted proteins | sample P2T30metagenome_FD_192433 | JGI IMG/M metagenome (GOLD analysis project Ga0265797, IMG submission 192433) | Plant litter microbial communities from East Loma Ridge, Irvine, California - P2 T30 | ecosystem: Environmental > Terrestrial > Plant litter > Unclassified | place: USA: California...
GAGATCTTGCTGGGAGAGACTGCGTACCATGGGACCCTCAGGGGCCCGAATCTCCTTGACTGGTGCCCGGCAGATCTCGCGCACCCGCATACACACCGGCCTACGTGCGATGCATCCCAGTCTCATGGGCCAGTATGTAGAATCGACGATGTACGGCGAGCTTCATCGTCTCAAGGCTTCGTCTGTCTTTGTGGGTTGTGGCACGACGGGTCTTACCCATGCGCCTATCCAAGGCGACGGAAGGCGTCGGTCTACCCCACAACGCCTTCGAGAGTTGCTAGTCGCAAGCCTTCGATAAGCTCTCCTCAAGACAGAGAGTCGTTGTGCACTGGCGGAATCATCGACGATCCGGCACAACTGTTGCTAATCCTGTAGTGTCAGTTCCAGGAGGCGAGGGAAAAACTGGTGCGGAATCGCTCCGGTACCTGCGGAGTGGAGACTAAACGGCTCGGTCGATCTCGCTAGCGCCACAAGGTTTGACTAGCATCGCTCAGCCTCATCATTGCCCTCACCTGCCACCGCTACTGAGCGTCAACAACGGCTGTTCTCCGTCACTACCTCGGACTAAAATCACTCGCATGTCACAGTTGTATTGCCAATGTTTACACCACTCGTCTCCGCTCGCCGTCACCTGTCGCTTGACGTCAGTCCGTCTGCCTACCATCTTGGCTTGCGTCTTCGTCACTTTTCAGATGTGCTGCTGAGTATATCGGTCAAACCATAGGGTACCACGCATTTGCTCGCGATTGAGCTTGTGTGGGCTTTGTGACTCATGTCGCGAAGCCGTATGTGCTTGGTCGGTTAGGATCCAGACCTTTGCAGAGTCTGAGACAGGACGCCATCCCAAATCGAGCCATTCGCCCTTGGAATGGTGAAAATAACTCCGAGAGCTGAACCCACCTGAGCCACTACAACCCATCTCGGTCAGGGGTTACATCCGAGATCCGATTAGTGTCAGTCGATGCATCCAAATACTCATTCGAAGTGAGCCAGCGACAGCAACCACCGCCCGGTAGCGAAACAAGGATGAGCATGCTTCGAAGATAATCGCCATTTTCTGATTCCAAAGACCATTGAAATGCAGCGATTTATACATCTTCAAAGTACATATGTCTCGATTTCTAGGTCGACGAACTAGAAAAAAGTGCACATTTTCGCAATAGGATCGACGTTAGGTACAACACGCAAATTGAGCTCTTTCGACAATCAGGTTGGTTCGATCGTTTCTCCTGGATCATGCAGCCAACTTTTGAAGAAAGACTTGTTACCGCGTCGCAATACATACCCGAACAATTCTTGCAAGTTCCATCTCTTGTTGTCCATGGGCCAAAGGCAAGTTTGATAACACTCCAGACTTCTGGGTTGTTTGGAGATGTTAGCAAAGACTTGAGCAGAATGTTCGAGGTTCTTTGACTTAATCCATTTCTTGGGAACCACACATCATCCTCTGCTCGATGCTTTGAGAAGTCTTCCTCCAGTGATTCTTCCCGCATATCCACGTAGAAGTTTGAATGACCACCCAGCTCTGGCGATCATCTGGATTCTCGACACTTTTTCGTTTTGTCTCCAAAGTCATCAATATGTAATCGGTGGGCGAAAGACGTATGAACTTATGCCTATACCTAAGTGGCTTCATAACACAGCAGTGTGGACAAGCGTTGTGACTTCGTATACCGAATTAACCGGAGGCGAAGTCTTGATAACAAGCCGAGGTATGAGGCGAGGCGAAACGCACGAAAGGTCGATTAATGTACATTCATTTGAAAGGAGATTGAAGAAAACCAGAGCAAGTGGAGGGTTCTCTACTCTGCCTGCATACGGATTTCCTCTTGAAACCGCAAGTCAGGTCATCTTGTGGCCAGTGATTCCGGGTAAACCCTGCATATTGATCGGGAAAGAAGAGCGTGGATTTACCAGATCGTATATTACCCAATTACGCGACCCGCTTACCGAGTATACATATTGCAGGTTAAATTATGGCATACTAGTCGAGACCATGTTCTGTAAGCACAATACCCCAGAATCTCGGGACCTGGATATGGCTACACTATCCGATCTTGTCCGTCTTGTTGCCGGTCACGCATCGCCTGATCTTCGATTGCACCCTGGTCGCGGCAAGGCAATCTCGACGTTGTCGACGACTATTTTAAGCGCGTTAAAACAGCATCGGAGCCTTGTCATGCAGGTCCAGAGCCTCCTCGGAAGCAACATGTCAATCAATATGCCATCCAAGCTTTTCGTATTCTCACTATAATGCTTCTCAGTTTTCTTGAACCCTTATGATACGCTACCAACGCAGGGTCACTACCACTGCAGACTTCCTACTGCAACGCAGATCACCACCTGCGTAAAGTGCTCAGCTACTCCGTCTTCGGATGCTCTTGGTCATGATTTCGTATTTGCCATACTGTCAAGTCGTGTTTTTGGCGGAAGCAATCTAATCAGCATCTTGAGAACCCCAGGCCATTGTTTAGATACCGTGGTCTTATTACCGGAGAACTTCTTCTGGGACTAAATTTGGAAGCCAAACTAGCTGCATCAAGACTACCTAGGTATTATACCCTCGAACCATCATTTCGATCATCTTGCAATGTATGTGAGGCGGCATGGTAAGGTTCTGGACAGTGTATGGGTCTACAACCGCGAAATTGCATGCGAGTATCGTTGGTCAAGAAGTATAAGAATGCTTCTTTCCCCGTCATGCTGAGTACCATCATCGATCAACAGCCTTCACTATCAACATTCACTACAACGCCTGATCACTCCGAGAGATCCTTGTCCCAGCAATAGCAAACATGCATGCCAAAATCGCCCTCCTCCTTCCGGTCCTCGCTTTGGCCAACCCAGTCCCTCAGTCAACTACTGGTGATGCTCCTTCTCCAGAACAGATCACTATTGTTGACACGACGTACTCTGGTAACGGCTGCCCTCAAGGCTCCGTCTCTACCAGTACCTCAACCGACAAGACTGTACGTACCACCCCAATACATCCCTTTTGAGCTTGAGGGGATGATGCAATCCTACTTCATCATCTCGTCTACAGCAACTCTTTACACTACGCCCTCTAAAACTATGGAGGATCTACCCAGTAGGAACTTCAGCTCACACTAACAGGTCGTGACCTATGGATTCGACCAATTCCAGACATACATCGGTCCCGGTACCACCCCAGCAGGCAAGTTCGAAGTCGTATGTCCTGGGCAAAAGGTGATATTAACAGCTCTCCAACAGACCGAAGCAAGAACTGTCAACTTCACCTCAACTTGAAGTACCCAGGAGGCTTCCAATACGCTGTTGTTGACGCCACCTATCATGGATGGGCACGTCTTGATGAAGGTGTGACCGGAAGCTTCATCACAACCTACTACTTCTCGCAAGATGCCGGCAAAACGCAAACCACGCGCATGTCAGCCGTCGGCGGCGGTGCCCTTCTCAACGGCCAAGTCTATACCAAGCAAGATAGTGTAGAGACGACGGCAACCATCTGGTCGCCCTGTGGCCAGAACGGCATTCTCAACATCAACAACAGGATTGCGCTCACGAACAAGAAGTCCGACCAGGCGGGTGAGATGAGCAACGATGATGCTACTGTTGCTTTCACCCAGCAGCTTCATGTTGCGTGGAGGGCGTGCACGCCTGGTTCTGGGTCGGGCTCTGGTGGTGCCGACACTATTGGAATCAACAACCCCAGCTCGGAGACCACCTTTGGTCAGTAAGTAGTTCAGATGACGGTTGAGGGGGCATGTTGATCGGGTTGAACATGTAAATAGTCAGTCGCGATGTTTCTGTTTAGTCACGAATGTTGAAATCTGTTTCTTCGCATGTATGGTTGTTCAATGGCATCAGTGATTGATTTCTCAACTTCACAACACCCAAGAGGAAAGTAGGCAGGTTGTTCATCACCTTGCCTGTGCAACGACCAATGAAATCAAGAATACAAAAGTGAGTATGCAATGCATCAATAGGAAAATCGGCAACCATACGTTCCTTGCGCCAGGCCTACAAGGGCATATAGTCCATGTACAAGTAAGCCCAAGCCGCACCACAGCCCTGGCCATCTTGTTCTGTAACGTGACGTTCTCATTTGTAACCAAATGTCTGCTTCGCCAGAAATGATAACTTTGCCCAAATCAAATCCCCTAATCGTACAAAATACCAATCAACCCTGCGACCTGCGTCGGTCCTGGATGGATCGCAAAACATCAAGCCAACCACCATCATCTATATCCCCGTCCCCTGTGGTTCGCGACAAGAAATGATCAGGAATCTGAAGAAATTTAATAGGTTGCCACTAGATACTTACCGTTGTATGCAGCCATATTTGACGAAGATCCGCCCCCGTTGACAATGATGGGGTTACTATCGACGACATGCACAGCCAAGCCATTGCCTGCAGACGTGACTGGTGGATCTGTAGCAGAGTTGCGGATGCGGATGAGAGTGATGCGTATTCGATAGGTACCAGCTTGGCGAATGATGAGCTCAGGGAAACGCATATAGCCTACACCGTGGGGGTCGGCCATCTCCATGGAGGCAATGGATCCATCCGCTTCATCGTCGTTGAATGGGTGAATAGAGTCAAAGATCCGCCCGGCGAGTGCCGAATTGAGAGCGTTCGGATCCACTGAGGCCGGAGTGTTTGGGCCCGGAACCAGAGCGGCGACTGCAACAAGATTTGTCGAGTCTGCAACAGCATCATCAATATCTGCGTTGATGGTTCGTAATCGCACCACGATCGATCCAGGCATTGTCTGACCAACTCGGGCAGTTCGTGGCGGCTGTACTACGATATCCATGGCGTACCGAATCTCTTCCGGTGATGGAGAATGCTGACCTGATCTTGATCGTCCTGAAGTATGATGGTTTCCAGATTGATGCCTCGAGCGAACAGATCTGCTTCCTAGCGCTCTTGGCCTTGCAACGTCAGCCATCGAGGATGTGGCGTTGGTTAATTGATGATCTGATTCTCCGTTGAGTAATCCCGCAATGCGAGCTGAACGCCTGAGCGATGCGTGACTGCGACTGTTTCGTGCGGTGGTCTGTCGTGAAGTGAATCTGGTTTGAGAGGTTGATGGCGGATTTGATGTGTCTCTCCTAGAAGACGCGCCCCGGTTGGGATTTTGATCTCTACCTCTTCCACGTCGGGGGCCTCTTCGCATCTGATGAAGGCTGAACCTGTTTTTCTTAGTAGAGTTTCATGGAATGACTTGAGTCAGGCAAATAGCAACCCAGCTGTTAGGGTGTTGAGGGTCCACTTGTGCTGTTGATGTAGAAGAAGATGGCGAAACAAGAGAAGCAAGCAAAGTATGGATGAATGGAGGACAGGAAAGACAGAAAAAAGACTCTGATGTAAGACGAAGCCTTGGAGCAGGATTATGCGATGTTGGATAACGAAGATATAGGAAATGAAGTCAAGCCACGAGTCAGACTCGTCATCTAAACTCGCTTGGTGCACATGGGGCCGCCCCTCCATTAGGATGACGATGGTTCGTTCTGTGCAGTTGAACCCAATACTAGGACCCTTTAATCTCATAGCCGCCTAGTGAAGAGCAAGAATGCAGCAGCGAGCAATATCTCGAAGGATATAGGCAGAGGTGAGGTTTGGAAGTCCCTCACCAGTCCGCCTAGGCCCCCGGCGCCACCCCACATCTCGGCGCGATTCTCCAGTGGAGGGTCCGCCTTTTGCGCCTGTAATTGGCGCTGTTCATGCAGCCCTTCGGCTAAAGAGCGAACGTTCGTCCATGCATCGAAGATGAGAAGAGATATGTAGAGGCAGACGGCAGGCGGCAACAGAAGAAGACGATAGCGCGGAGTATGTGGTAGAGATGCAGCACACGGTGTTGCAGGGAAATTGACGAATGTGATGCGTCACAGGAACCCGGCAGGCCATGTGGCGACAGGGATAATGAATAAAGACGGGATGAACGCGTAACCAAGCGAGATGAACTGCTCACCTTCTGGCTTGTCACACCTGCCCGCCTGTTCCTCAAGCGTGTGGAGGGTGTGGTTTTGCCCTTTGCCCCAGAAGTTATACAAAACCGCTGCGAGTCTCCGCCGTGATTGTGATACTTGATGCGATTTGACAATGGCAATGCCAATACTGAATGCGCTCTATCGCGATATTGCCATGGACTGGGAAGGAGCTTCTTCGGGGCCTCTAGAAGGCGCCGGCTTTGTCAGAGTTCTGTGACGCTCTATGCTGCTGTTGTATATCAGCCATGCTTTGCCCACACAGTCAGATGTGCCTTTCCTCATCCACCATCACATCTCTGCTCGCATTGACGGCAGTACCGCCAACGGAGCGTCGTCCGCCATGAACCACACCCTCTGCAATGAACCGAGCTTATCCGACGTACCTCTTCTTGGCTGCCGTGCCCGACGTCGACGGGTATACAATGCACACCGGCGGAAGCAGACCCAGATGCAGTTTCGGGACGTTTTGAACCGTCAATGATGGAAGAGATGCAAAATGTCTCACTTGACGAAGGAGTCTGGAGCCAATGCCTTTGAGTTTTGAGCGGCGGTTTGCTTCCTGTAATCGACTGGCCTTCTCGGAGACGGTGAGTACGCCGTCTTATACAGAGCCGTCAAGCTACAAGCATCTAAACGATTCTTACCTGTTGCAGTGGGCTGCATTTCATGGCTTGCCGCCCTCCGCTATTGGCCTGAGCTGAGCCTCCCCCGTTTCGAAAGCGCGTCCGCCTGCTTCCATTCCTTCTGGCATAGTAAACCCAGCCATGACCGTGCTTGTTGCGCATCGGCCTAGCGTTGCCGCCATTGACATGTCGCCCGTGGAGCTTGAGAGTCGGCGTTCTTGAGGAGCATCTTTAGCCAGTAGCGTCCGCCTGTCTTACGGCTAGCATTGCAAGATTGCCGATCAAGGCACAACTACTGACCCGACTACATGGTATAGCTGCGTGGCCTGCGCGAGAGCACCAATTACCGAGCCGTCGTCCTGGAATAAGCCTTTGTGACACACACGGCTGCACCTTGCGCTATCGCCATCAATCTCACAAAAGGAATATTATTTACATCAGGACTCCGCAGTAACATCCTCCCTGTACGCCGTTCCGCCCTGGTGGTAGCCACTTTCATCCACCACCATGGACAATCATGTGCACCTGCCCCTTACCGGTGCAAAGGCTCTTGATCTTTTTCTCCATCCCTTCACTTGCGTCTTCCGAACTTCTCCGCAAGCCATTCATGCCAGAACTGCATTACTAGAGGCGAATCCCACTGTTACAGGCGGCTACATACAGATCTTATACCGCATGTTGGACATCTGTCAGCTCCATCACAAGCTGTTTGGCTAGCTTTACCAGAATGGTGTAACACGCTTTATCCTCGATTCTGCCGTCTTCCCGGTCTGTCTTCCGAACGTTGTTACGCACGCTGGTCCTGCAAGGTTCTAAGAGAAATTTGCCGCATCCTCACCATGTTCGGCATTCTGCACAGTGTCTATTTCTACCCATTTCTCACATTCTGTCTATAGTCCTCTGGGATACTTTTCTGGATCTTGCTCGCTTGTGTCATCTCAGTATTGCTTGTAAAGGAAGGCTGGGGAAGCCATGAATGAGACCCTGATCCAAGGTCGGGCGTTCAGCTCAGGTCTTGAGATTTCCCACGCTCGTCGAGTCGCTTGACAGGGGGCCCACGTCACGTACCTTATCCCGCTTCTTAGTTGCCGAATCCGATCTGGCAATATGCGAGTGGGCTTGGAAGGGATGATCAGCAAGGATATCCCTAGTTCGCCGAGGCTTGCCGTCTGCTCAAGAGCCGATGTGTCGAATCTTGGAAGCTGGAAAGAATGAGATGCTTTTGCGGAAGCAAATCGCAGCAACCGATGCCGTACAACTAGGCAGCCGTGCCTTTCACGAGATCTACTGATCAGCGACCTTGGGCCATCGTCTTGACCGCTGGATTGGAAACCTCGCCGAAATTCCGCCCATATCACCCTTACACCCGTCCTCTTCAGATGTACTGCGCTTCTTTTAGTCCAATGCGCTTTTCAGAGTCGATCGCGGTTGCCGCGTGGCAATCAGACCCCGATGTATGGTTCCATCCTTGTTCGATCAACAATCCTGGTCATTAAGTACTCGCTCGGGCAGCACATCTTCCTACCAACCCGGACAGAAAGTCTCTAAACATATTACCAAACACATCCTCCGATATTGCCCATCCCAATGCTTGACCAGGCAAGCTAGAACCACCTGGCTTGACCATTAAAGATCACACATTCGTCCATGAGAAGGATGCATACTGCTCGCATCGGGATACACGGCTCAGATGACTACCGGAGTACTCGATTTAATATGCGTCAGATCTACTTCCGTATCCAAGCATATGTTTAACCACACTGTTGGAAGCGCTCCACGCCACTTCAGGGATGGCGGGGTCTGTCCATGCGACACATCCCCAAGAAGTCGTGGAGCGCGGAAATTTATCGCTGGTAAGACGTTGTGCGAATCGCTTTTCTTGTAGGTACGCCACGACCCTTCCCCTACAGGAAAGGGTCTGAGATGGAGTACATTCACGCAGTCAGTAGCGCAGTCGAATTCTGCCACCGGCTTTTGCCACGCGCAACAACTAAGAGATGTCAAAGCCACATATAGACAGTAGTCAGTCCCGATCGAATTTTCTAAGCCGCAGATTCTCATTCATCCATCAAGTGAGCTTGACACATGGGAAGCGACATTACTTCTCTACGATATGCGCCACACAAGTGACACGCGTCACCTACAGCTGCCTCGTTCATCTACGATTAGTTCAGCCTCTAAGAACCTCACTTTCGAAACTATTAATGTACCATCATTGTCAGTCTATCTGACGTATCACCAACCAAAGATCTTTCGGATGCAGCCATTGAGCGAAGACTTCAATACTGCAGCAGTTCGGCACCGGCTTCAGCATGCCATCCTGACGCTAGGCGATCGGCTCGTCGTTGGCATCAAAGACATCAAATCATGCACAGATAAGTTGACAAGTATTCCGGAGCTTGAGAGCTGTAATTCCTATGATTTGGCTGCAGATGTGAATACGTTCTGGCCTACTTTAGGCGATGTGAACCCCGAATGAGGCCTTGGCCTCCAAAGTTCCGATTCACATTCACGCCATGACGATTAGATAGTGTACCTGAGAATTCATCTGCTAGTTGAGATACTACCATACATGACAAGATGTAAGGATATTTATTGGTGGCGTTCAGCGGCTTCTGGGTATCACGTAGGACGTAAGATCGCGACACGCAGCACAACGCTCCGACTTGATGGATTCATCGCGCCTCCATTGATGTAGGCGGTCGTCATACTACGGTAAAATTAGGGCCGCGCATGCCGAGTAATGTATGGATGGTGTCACTTGCGCAAGGGGTAATAGCTTGATCGTTAAGTGTCCAAAGGACGCACATCTGAGAACTGAGATGTTGATACATTACTTCCTAGAAGTAGATTCCTCGAGGTGTTTTTGGCTAGACCATACACACTGATCAACCCGAAAAATAATACTGGTAGTTCTTCTCTGATAAAAGAAACCCCACAGCAATCATTCCCATACTGCAGTGATGATGCGATAAATGACGTCACTGTAGTAGGAAAAACATGCGTGAATTCTGAGCGATGTAGAGAGGGCTCAGAACATTGCACTGAGTTGCATCGCGGAAGGTTCATCTTGCGCGATGGAAGGGAACCTCGCGTCATGAGGGGTCAGTCGCGTCGTACGTACGTATCACTGGCCATGCCTTCTCCAAGAATATCATGGCACATTCATCGACCCCTCTCGACGACTCATACCTTGGTTCCCAAAATCGGTGAGACGAATTTGCTGCTAAATTCAGACATAGTCATACCTCTGTCCGCATATTTTTCTGACACATTCGGTGATGGAGACTATTCCAACGCTAACACCGAGAGTAAGAGTTGGAGAGAGAAGACAACAGGCGCTGTATGGCGAGGGGTTGCCAGTGGAGGTCGTAACAAAGCAGAAAACTGGGCGAGTTTCCATCGACAATGCTCGTATTCATGATTGATGAAACGTACGTGCAAGTCTTGAACTGGATGCAAAGGTAGCTGGCGGAAGCGAAACCTGTAAGTCGCAACCATACACGACATATCATCAGCTCATACCATAGTTACCATATGTACCGATGGAAAAATCCTTTGTCGACGTGTATGGGACATTAGACTATCTCCTAGACCTGGGAGAGGATACCGGGGCGGTGGTGAAGATTGCACATGGTGACCGAGATTAGGCGAACAAGATGCTAGGCAAAGAAGACATAGACATGTACACTTTATGGTTATTGCTCGAGTATGCCAGGCTGTGCGGCGATAACAGGGAACAGCTAGGCATCGTTGGAGACCTAGTCAATGACACGTCGGATGTGAGACTGATTCGCTCGACTGCGTCAACAGAAGTGCATCTGACTCAACGTGTATCCGAGTCATCCATGTCATATGTTGTGCCTGGTTCACGGCGGCGAGGTGCAGGAGAATGTGCAGGAGAATGAGCACGAGCATGTGCCGCCATGTACGCCCTGCGCATGTCAGGATCTGGCGGCACAAGATCCAAATCGTGTGAGGCGTGCGTATACGAGCCTTGTGTCGACGCTGTGGCGCCTCTGTTTGCGATGAGTAGGAGAAGAGACAGATTGGGCATTCTCACGGGTTCAGGTAGTCATGTCTTGTAGCAGGCCCTGCCCCTCCAAAATTTTGTACTAGCGCGATTGCTCGCATCTCTCCCGAACCATTGACGCATCGCAGCTACCCCACATCTGGTATGCAGCAAAGTCTGGTAAATATTTGTCGCGCCAGACTTTTTCCTTGTACCAACGTTTGTTTGACGAGGCCGCTGGCGACTCATTCTTCTTCCTTGACTCAGAAATATATCCGTAGCGCAGTCATAGCAGCACACGCTACCCTCAAGTCCAGCACCCCGCGCGTCTCTTCCCTTCACACATTCCCCTCCCAATTCCGACCGCACACAGGCTCGCGGCCCCGTTCGCAATATCAGCTCACCTCATACGAACACCACAACGTCAGAGCGATAACGACGTCCAATTCACTGCGACCTTACTCCCAGATTGACTCGACACCCTTCAAGCCCTTCAGAAACCTCGACGCGTCGGCGCGCTCATCAGTCAGCATGGAGGACCTCACAAACACGCTCGCGACGCTCGGCCTGGACAAGGTCCCGCAGGAGCCAAACACATACCCCGCCCTGAACCCATTCGACATCTACCGGAGTCACATCACTGAGTTGTTGTCATCCGTGTCTGGCGTAGACAAGCAGATCATATACCCTACACTGGCATGGACTGCAAAGCCTGAGCATGGAGACTTGCAGTTGGCTGTTCCCGCGCTCCGACAAAAGAAGAAGGACATGAAGGCCTTCGCACAGGAACTGGCAGATGCGTTCCCCGAGTCGCCGCTGGTGAAGAAGCCGATTGTTACCAACACCTCCATCGGCTTCTTCTTCAAGCCAGAGACGCTCACATCGCTCGTGCTGCCCATGGTTCTCAAGTCCAAGGAGGCATATGGATTCAACAAGAACCTTGGTCTCAAGAACCCGCTTGATCCCTCCTCCGGCGCAAAGAAGATGATCGTCGAGTTCAGTTCGCCCAATATCGCAAAGCCTTTCCATGCCGGACACTTGCGAAGTACAATCATTGGTGGGTTCCTCGCCAACTTGTATGAGGGTGCAGGATGGGATGTCGTTCGTATGAACTACCTCGGAGACTGGGGCAAGCAATACGGTGTCTTGGCTATCGGTTTCGACCTCTACGGTAACGAGGAGGAGCTCGTTAAGAACCCCATTGGACACTTGTATGACATCTATGTCAGGGTCAGCAACGTCCAGCACGAGGAGGCGGAGAAAATGAAGGCTCTCAAGGCCGAAGCTGCGAAGCTGAAAGAGGAGGGCAAGGACGCATCTGAGCAGGAGGCCGAGGTCAAGAAGATCGAGGCTGAGGGCATCGATGAGCAGGCTAGGAAATACTTCAAGGGTATGGTTGATGGTGAGCCTAAAGCGCTCGGTATCTGGAAGCGCTTCAGGGTGAGTCGAGGCGGATCGCACATCGTCAAGTGTCGTATACTGACTTATGCAGGACCTGTCTATCGAGAAGTATAAGCAGACATACGCACGACTCAACATCCACTACGACGACTACAGCGGAGAGTCCCAAGTCAAGGACGAGAGCATGGACCTCGCCGCCAAGATCATGTGGGAGAAGAAGGTCTGTGAGGATTCAGAAGGTGCCGTCATTGTCGACCTCACAAAGCATTCCAAGAAGCTTGGCAAGGCTGTCGTCAAGAAGAAGGACGGTACATCACTCTATCTGACCCGAGATATTGGCGCTGCCATTGAGCGTGTTGAGAAGTACCACTTTGAGTATGTTCGATCGTCTCCATATATTAACATGCATTGCTAATACCTTTGCAGCCGCATGATCTACGTTGTCGCCTCGCAACAAGACCTGCACTTGGCCCAACTCTTCAAGATAGAAGAGCTCATGGGCAGGAAAGACATTTCCGACAAGTGCCAGCACATCAACTTCGGCATGGTTCTTGGTACGATCCAACCTTGAATTCCTTATTGTTCGATCAAATCACTAATATCACACAGGTATGTCGACACGAAAAGGCACAGCCAAGTTCCTCGACGATATCCTCCGCGACGTCGGTGACAAGATGCATGAGGTCATGAAGACCAACGAGACAAAATATGCCCAAGTCAAAGACCCAGAGCAAACTGCAGACACACTCGGTATCTCAGCCGTCATGGTCCAAGACATGAAGGGCAAGCGTATCAATAACTACACCTTCGACATGGACCGCATGTGTTCATTTGAAGGCGACACAGGCCCATACTTGCAATACGCCCACGCCCGTCTCTGCTCTATTTACCGCAAGGCCGTAGACGCCGACCCTAGCCTTGCTGACCTCGACCTCACATCCGCTGATCTGAGCTTGCTTCAAGAAGACAAGGCTGTCGAGTTGGTTCGCCAATTGGCATCTTGGCCCGATACTTTCCTCAACACGATCAAGACGCAAGAACCCACCACCGTGCTTACATACCTGTTCAAGATGGCACATGCCCTTAGCAGCAGTTACGACCACTTGCAGGTAGTAGGTTCGGAGAAGAACGTCATGATTGCTAGGTTGGCGCTATACGTTGCTGCTAGGCAGGTGCTGTATAATGGAATGAGGGTACTGGGACTGAGTCCCGTAGAGAGGATGTAAATGGGGAGGTCAATAGATAGGCGAGCTTGGCTCAGACGAACGAGGAGTTGTCGTATGACGTAACAAATAAAGTCAACATTTACTGCATCAACACAAGACACGAGGCATGAGATTCTATCAACTTACAATGCTATACATCTATACGAATTCGCACATTGGTAGCACTGATCACAATTAAGGGATATGGCGAGCTCGGATGGATGCTTCATCGATTACTTGGTGTTACATACGTGGAGGTTTCTGGCTAGATTTTACCAACTTGTAAACTATGTAATATAATGATGTATCAACAGGTAACTGTTCAACACAGCATACGAATCCGTTTGAACCAACCGGATCGAGCAGCTGTTGAACTTGAAGACCGCCATCCGGTCTGTTGTTATTTACACTTCGTACACTGCCGGTGGGACATTCATGAAATGACACAGTCCGTCTCGAGTGTTGAAGTTGAGAGCTTTTTTTGGTTTAGAGTGGGGTGTATGGTTGTTGTTGTTTCGTGTTGTGTCGTGAATATAGGGTTTTGAGAACGAGTGAGTCGTAATCGGGTAGTGTGAAATCGGAAACGACCGAATATACAGGGACTCCGTGTAAATGCTTAAAACAATGCTTGAACGCTGCAAAATAACGTAGAAAGATATACCCCAGGTTAGAGAAGTGGAGTGCAGTCGGTAACAGCGTGGTATCGCGAACTTAGAAGAGGACGTGCTCGATCAAATGTGTCGACCTCCTGTCATCTCAAAGATTCTTTTGACGCCACGTCTGGATACCCGAGCAACAGCTGCAACGACTCCAACCATAAAGGCAACGCGGAAAGACAGTACAAGAAGACATAATGCAAGAACGCAGACGGCCCACCCCGTCTCGTCCGGTTGTTAGGTGCCGTTGGCAACAGGCGGCCCGCCCACCCGAGGGTCTCCAGGAGGCAAACCTGGAACCTTTTGCGGGTGTGGATGGGGAGGATGCGGATGGTGCTGGCAACCGTGTGGACAAGTAGCTATTGGTTCGTCGTAATCATCGTCATAGTACTCGTCCTGTGGGTCCAGAGAGCCCTCATCATCGCGACGGTCATACCCACCAGGAGGAGGAGGATTTTGGTTGTGCTGAGCATTATTGGCGTTGTTCTGTGCCTTCTTGCTCGCCTTCTTGCCCTTGCGTCCCTTCATCCTAGCCTTTTCCAACAGACGTCGTTTTTCCGCCAGACGCTTGCGCTCTTTCCTATCTTTGATTTCATATTGGCGGATCAGAGCCATGGGAGGGTGACCAAATATGTCTTCGTACTCGCAGAATTCGCATATCCATGGCTGGGTGGGTGGATTGTGGAAGTTGGCGTACTCTTGCTGGATGCGACGCTTGCGAGCAGCGTACTCGTACAGTTTGGAGGCACTACGCCGTGGTTTTCGAGGCGGCGGGGCCTGTTGTGGTGGTGGGGGGCCCGTTGGACGTCGTGCAGTCCCATTGGGAAGGGGTGGAGGGGGGTATGCACCCGCACCATTCATGTTGGGGCTGGTCTGGGTACCCTGGGTAGACACCATCGGGGCATCTGGGCGGACGGGAGGGCGTGCACGGGCAGCTTGATGGTGGGGTGAGGGAGAGGCGGCGTTGGGGTATGCGCCAGGCGGTTGGGGATACTGGCCGTTCTCCTGGCCCGGCCAGACCATCTTGTTGGCCGAGTCGGAGCCGCAGGTGAAAGTAAACTGTGTCTTGCTGGCGGTATGCTTGGCAGCTTCCTGCTGCAGGAGGCTCACGTTCTCGTTGCCAGGGGGTGGCGGGGTCGCGTTTGCGTTGGCAATGGCAGTCGAGATGATGCCGCTTTGCTCCGGAGGTCCTAGAAAACAAATCGTTAGCGCACGGACTCTTTTCAGTAGTCAAGACGAATCAATTCCCGAGGTGACACCGTACGTTTGCTGTTCGCTTTGGCGTTGGCGAGATTGGTCGAATTGGCCAACACTCGCCGTTCTGACCGTCCCGAGCCAGATCGGCCGAAACGCCCTCTGCCTGCGCCTGAGATGCCTGTGCCAGAATTGGTCGCGTGTTGCGGTGTCGAAGGTGCCGAGCCATAGTAACGCGCAATGCTGTCACCGTCGTCTGTGGCACCTGCTTCGTGAGCTTGCGCGATGCCCATGCCAGTCAGATCCGCCGAGAGACTGGCGTGATGTGATCCGTTACTGCCCATGTTGGGAATTTTGCGCTTCTTCTTGTTGTTCGTATTCTCAAACGACTCATAGCCATCTACCGAAGACGCAGGCGAGCCTGGTTTGCGATAGGCACCAGTCACGCCCGCCACCGGCTTGCCAGTCGCGTGCCTGCTGTATTGATAGCTCGGGGAAGAGGGCAGCGGGCCGTTCCGGTCGTCCTCTTCCTCCTCACTTTCAACCTCAGAGTGGGTGTGGCCACAGTGACATGCATGGTGGTCGTTGGCTCCAGTCCTGTGAGGTCTGACGCGCTCGTCGGCTGTGTAGGGCGGATAGTTGAAGAGCGGGCCTGTGGAAGGCGGGTTGTGGGGGAAGACTATCGTCTCGGCCTGCTCAGGAGACAAGCGGGCGCGCAGGGAACGAGCCGGCAGAGGGCGAATGGGCCGATCGGGGTACATGGAGGATGATGTGTCGGGCGAAGAGCGCAGCGGCGAAGAGCGGTTCCACTCGTAGCCTGCGAAGGGAAGAAGCGATGTCAGATATTTGGAGAGACCAGGGAGTAGGCTCAGACGAGGCATGTTGGTGCATCATGGTGCTAGTAGGAAATGGGTGAAGAGCGTTGCGGGCTGGCCACAACGACTTCCTTTACTTACCCGCAGTCGCCGCTGCCATAGTGGCAATCCTTCCTCCGACGTTTGTCACCCAAGCAGCGGGGTGGTTGTGACTCGCAGAACAATTCTACAATGTCCAAGTCGGTCCGCTATCGTGCTGTCATGCCCGCATTAGCCACGCGACCGCCAACAGTGTGCGCGTCCGATACGCAGCTGCTTTGGGAAGGGAGAGTCTCTCGCAAAAAAGGTCGGAACGGGGTGTGGCGGTATCGGGAGCTTGACGCACCTTTTTCGAGGGGTTTGTGTGAGGGACGGTACTGGTGGCCAGTTAGCGGAGAACCCCTCTATTTACTCGTCGGAATCAGTACTGACAGGATGCAACTGGTGGCAGCTCCAATACGTCCAGCAGCCAACAAGCCAGAAGGTCAAGACCGCGTCGCGAGCGTGTTCGGAACGAGTGACAGTTGATGATGCGGTAATGCCGAAGACGTGGGATTGGGGTTCGCCCGCCGCCAAGACAATACTCAGGCACTTGGGCTCAGTGATGTGGCCTTGAGCTCGCCAAAGCAGGGTCTCTGCTAGTGTATACAGCGATCAAGAGACCAGGCCGCAATGGAAATGCAATGTGGACGACGACGACAGGATTCAACAGAGCAGATGTATGCGTGTATGCACAGCTGTCGGAGCACGTCGACGTTGGCTTGCATGCATATCGTCTTGCAGTGACCGTGCTGGTGGCGCTACCAGGTAGGATCCGCAGGGGATTGGTAATTGTCCCTGGACCTAATCAGCAAATGATAATCAGGGCTGCCCTTCTCTCCTTTTCCCTCGTGATTCTGTACCTTCCAAACTCCTCGACACATATCTAGACGTCCTCACCCCCCGTACCTCAGGCTTCCGGGTGCTGCCCGACACTCGGAACATCTCTACGGCATCGGAGCCTCGGCCATCCGCACTGGCACCGTCCATGCTGCACAGTGATGAGCAAAGACCACACGCATAGAATTTATGCAACTTCTTCCGTCTCTTGCGTACATCCGAGATTCAGTTGCGCTTCTAGGATCACGATGCTATGGTCGCCGAATCTCTTGGTCGAAGAACGTCGTGGCAGTTTTTGTCCTACACATGCCTTCGATACGAAGACGAAACCTATCGTACAAAGTCTAACATGATCCGGCGATCGGGACAGCGCCGAAGACGGTCTTGTACTAAGTAGTCGAGTGCATCATTAGTATTCAAATGGCGACTCAAAGAAACTACACATCAAGCCTTGCCTGTGGTCTTGTTAGACAGCCCTACAACTAATGACCGCAGGGAGTACAGAATGCTCCAAACGACCGGGAACGTATTCGCTACAAGTCACAAAGCCCAAGTCCTGGATCTGCATTCTGTCGTACCTGCATTTGTGAGAGTGGCCGACCCTGCAAGCACATGGCAAAAGGACCATTTCCAAGCAGTACTCCACTCCACAATAAACATGCACCAAATTCGAGAACCCCGCGCTTGGTGACTTCCGCGCAGCATTCTGTGTGGGGGTGAATCCTATCGATTGCTGGCTGCGGGCTACGTCATTCGGCCGTCTCGGAGGGGCAGTTTGGCGTGGCGTTAAGGGGGCTCCGGTACCTCGCAATAGCTTCGTATAGCCTTTTCAATGTGCTGAGCATCCAACATCAACTCACCATATGCGAATGACGCATCGATACTGTCGTCGCGCTCGAAGCTCCAACTCCTATCTTTGATGGTACTACTAGAGCATGGAGCGGACTCTTCCGCAGCCTCGATTGTGCTGTGGAAGGCATCAGGCGCGGAGGCCGCTCTCTCTCTGGCCTACCGAAGAATCCAAATGATGACGAAAGGCTAAACACATGCTGATATCTTTGCAGACGAAAAAGGAAATTCCATGACATACCATCGTCGGAAGTTCCTGCATTCACAGCGCTATAGCGGCACGTAGCGAAGCCCTAGCCCCAACCATGCGCATCCATGCTATCGTTACGTCCTCCTCCTCTCTGTCATCAAAGGTGTCAGCATTGCGTTTAGATGAACAATGGCTGAGATCTCTCAGCTCGAGACTTGCTACCGCTTGCCTAATGGATCGGTGTTGCATAGAGTCGCAATGCGGACTACGAAGAAGTCATACGGCGACATGTGGTGTGCTCAATGATAACCTGATTAAAGAGGCTTATCAAGTCACCCTTCACATGAACCGACTGTGCGGAACATGATCTTCCTGCATAGAAGGTGATTTCATTCACGGAGCGAATGCGACCATGGTACTGAATTTCGGCTTATCAACACAACCCAATATTACAATCAGCGATCGTAACACCTTGCCCGCTAATGATGGGTCGGGCTTTTATTGCCGACACCGTTATAACCCCGGCTTTCGTTGCCTTGAGGAGATGTAATGTACGATTGGATCCCACGAGGAGGACAGACCTTGGGCTATTGGCTTACCAGTGTAGGTTTGGTAGGCAGCCCAACAAACGGCAGCTCTAAGAGATGCTCGGTTCTTTTGAAAGATCAAGCTCTCGATACTAGCGTTGCGTAAGTGTCTCAAAAGCAAAAAGCGGTCTCGGGCTTCACATGGTATGCACGGACCGCATCTTCGTACACTTCCTCTTCAAGTCTTAGCGTACAATTGGAGTGTTGATGCTACCTGGGTAGTTGGGCGAGCGTTTAAAACATCGACCCACCCACAGCCTTGCGAACCGCTTGTAGGATGTCCTGTTTCCTGTCACTCTTTTTTTCCGTTTCAGCGCAATAGCGCGTCTGTCTTACTCACTACAATACATTCACGGTCCCTACATCTTCAATCTTTTTTTTCTGGGGCGCCGCCCAGACTCGCTACTTCTGCCGTCTTGCTGCTCGCTTATGTCGGTTTCGAACAACCACTCCCTGATTTGATACCGCCTTTTCTTCACCTTGGCGCTCCTTGACCTCTTGGTGTAATATTGACAGAATCACAAGCGTTCTAGCTCTTTCCCTTACTCACACCTCACATCGACAAGCACCTTGCAATATTATCCTACGAGCAGACGACACTATCGGCATCCGCAAAGATGATAATCGGTTTCGATGGCAGTCATTGTTACTACGTAACCGAGGCATGCCCTCTTGAGTATGCGTACTGGGGTTATCGACCTTCACTCAGCACGAACATTACCTTCACTGCACTGTTCGGTCTATCTACTATCGCTTTCCTTGCGCAGGGCATTGCAAGCAAGAAATGGCTCGGTTTCACCATCGCCATGGCCTCTGGCTGCGCCCTCGAAGCCGTCGGTTACGTTGGGCGCATACTAGCCCATCAGGATATGTTCGCTGAGGTATGTCTGAGAGTTCTCGTTTAGAAGGTCCCGAAGTGTCTCGTTAGTTACAAGCTGTACGTGCACATGTAGAATCTATCGTAAAGGTATACCTTATGTCTCACGCTATATCGTGTAGACTGCAATGCACATCGGGTATCTTCACGACACTATATAGCACTAGGGTACAACTTGGAACCATGAGTTTGTTCGTATCTAGGTGAACAAGCTGACATGGCACAGAACCCGTTCCTCATCCAGATTATCTGCTTGACCATCGCCCCCGCATTCCTCGCTGCAGGCATCTATCTCTGCCTCTCGCGCATTGTCACTACCGTTGGTCCCCAGCACTCTCGTATCAAGCCACTCTCCTACCCCAAAATCTTCATTCCTTGCGACTTCATCTCCCTCGTGCTCCAGGCTGCTGGCGGAGGCATGGCCAGTGTCTCGACACACAATGGTGAGGACCCGGAGAAAGGCAACAGCATCATGATTGCTGGACTGGCTTTCCAAGTAGCAACTCTGCTCCTCTTTATCCTCCTTGCCGCCGACTTCGCGTGGCGTACATACTGCGGTCGGACCTCCCGAGGCCAGATTTCCCCGGACCAACAGCCGGCTATTCTCCGTCGCTCCTGGCCGTTCAAGGCTTTTCTCCTTGCACTGTCTGTTTCTACTCTCTGTATATTCACGAGGTGCGTATTCCGCGTGGCTGAGCTGAGTGAAGGATGGGAAGGCCATCTTGCCAATACGCAAAAATATTTCATTGGATTGGAAGGCGCAGTCATTGTTGCGGCAGTCTTGCTCTTGAACCTCTGTCATCCGGTATACTGCTTCAAAGACGTAATGGATGTGCGAGAGGTGCATATGCAGCGCCTTGCAGATGGAAGCACTACCGAATTTGTTGGGGTTCATGCTGGAGTGTCTAAATACGGGCAACAATTCTAAGGCTGCAGGGAAGGGCATGATCTAATGCACCATGGTTGCGGGACTAACATCTGGGCTTCTACTGATGAACGATCGACAAGGCCAAGTGCCCATGTTCAGTCCGTTGCTGTTCTTCTTCTTATTCATGTATATTGTAGTTCTATAAGATTTTAATCGGGTTCAGTTCTAACTCCCAACATCCACATCCCGATTGAAAGTTGTGTAGTGCCTGATGCTTCTCCATCCCAATTCAGCATGGAGCCCTACTGGAAGAAATTAGTTTGGATATACTACCAGTGTTGATT
>Ga0265797_10004730_pt1 | contig 20511 bp, 15 predicted proteins | sample P2T30metagenome_FD_192433 | JGI IMG/M metagenome (GOLD analysis project Ga0265797, IMG submission 192433) | Plant litter microbial communities from East Loma Ridge, Irvine, California - P2 T30 | ecosystem: Environmental > Terrestrial > Plant litter > Unclassified | place: USA: California...
GACACCAGCCTTGACAGAGTTTCTAAGGGAATCATTAAATTTTCCGAATACAGAATTTATCATTAGAAAAAATAGCGGTAAGAGCACATTTGGTTTACCCAGATATTTTAGGTTTATCCGAGAAAATGCCAGTGGTTTTTCAGCTCCTAAGGGCTTCATAGGAAAACTTATCAGATTCTGTTTAGAGCAGAAGATTGATTATGATCTTAAAGATCTAAGAACTCTAAGACCTGAAATAATTTTTTCGTTTTACCCAAAACTCCGAGAGTATCAATTCCCAGTTATTGCAGCAGCAGAAAAGAAAAATATTGGAATTATTGTAGCCCCGCCTGCGACAGGAAAAACTGTAATGGGCTTAAAAATAATTGCATCAAAACAGCAACCTGCGCTTATATTGGTACACAGGAAACAATTGGCAGATCAGTGGGCGGAAAGAATCGAAACATTCTTGGGTATACAAAAACAGGACATAGGCACAATCGGCCAAGGCAAAAGAAAAATCGGCACCCACATAACGATCGCAATGATTCAGAGCCTGGTTAAAGAGCTTAAAGGCGAAAATGCAGTTAAAATAAAATCCTCATTCGGGACTATAATTGTGGATGAATGTCATCATATCGCGGCTGAAACCTTCAGTGATACGATTGGTCAACTTAATTCATATTATCTTTATGGCCTCACGGCTACGCCATTTCGTAAAAATGATAATGGAAACTTAATCTCTGTACATCTTGGGGAAATAATATCGGAAATAGAAAGCAGTAGTATAAAAAACGAACAATCACCGGAAATAATTATAAGGAATACAGCACTTAATGTACCATATAATGCAAAAACAGATCGTTTTGAAACACTATCAAACATACTGATACATGACAGTTTAAGAAATAATTTAATTATAGAGGATATTACATTACAAATTGGCCGAGGTAAAAAAGTAATTATTCTAACAGAGCGCAAAGAACATATTGAAACTTTGCACCAGCAGCTCAAAAGAAACTTTGAGGTCATCACACTTAGTGGGGATGACTCAGAAGCTAACCGGAAAATGAAATGGGGAGCTTTAAATTCCGGAAATTATCAAGCCCTTATTACCACTGGTCAATTTTTTGGAGAGGGTTCAGATCTGAGCAACGCACAATGTCTGTTCCTTGTATATCCATTCTCATTTGAAGGCAAATTAGTGCAGTATATTGGAAGAGTTCAGAGATCTGAAATTAAACCAATTATCTATGACTACAGAGATATAAAGATTGAATATCTAAATCGAATGTTTCTTAAAAGAAATGTGTACTACAGAAAATTAGAAAAAACACTAACTCTATTTGATGATTTTGATGAGCAGAAAGAATTACCGAAATCACAGCAAGAATCAATTATAGAAAAATCAATAAATATTCCAATTAAAAAGCTTGATTTCCTATATGGAGCAGTTGCTTTTGATATATCAGTGAAAGATTATGGAATGGAAATCAATTTTGATATTGAAAATTTGACGATAAGGCCGGAATTTGAGGTTTTGAAACCATACTTTGAAAAATTTTTAAAATCAAAGTCGGTTAGAGCCGAAATTTCTTTAGTCTTAAGAAGTGGCAATATCATAGCTAAATCGGCTAGGTCGGAAGATATAAATAAATTAAGCAGGGAAATTATTGAGGCGGCCAGATTCCGGTATGTAGAAAATACTTTGTTTAAGCGAAATTCAGGATATAAGATTGATGCTACTCAATATGAGGGAGCAATTTCTGAGGGCAATAATTTGCCTTACGAATCCGGCGAGGAGTTACTTAATGATGTTTTGAATAAAGGAAATTACAGGCACCAAAGACAATTGAGGTATTTGGCTGAATTCCATGCCACTCATATACTAAAAGTTAGATTTGTCTTAAGTCCATTCGCATTCTTGTTTCTCTTGGATGGGAAAGATCACTTCCATATGATAATGGAAACATTAGACAGTGAAGAAGCAACATATATTTGGCGTATCAATAAAAGTGTTGGTGATTTAAAAATCGAACTTGAACGAATAAATGAGTATGTCAGAGTAATAAGAAATCAAGGTAGGCTAGCTTACTTAACTTCTGCACCATCAAACTTCAGCCGCATCCTACATGACTATTCAGATGAGCGGAAAGGATTTGTAATCTGGAAAGACACTCTTGAAGAACAGATAATTTGATTATTCTCGGAAACAATAGCTCATACCCCAAATACAAATATTTTCTGCCGCAAAATTAAGCAAATCTTTAAAATCTAGCCCAGAATCTCGAGAAGTTTAGCTGAACTAAAATTAGTATGCTCCCCTGATCTTACATAACCAAGTTGATTGGTTGACATTATTGTTTTACCGATTTTAAAAGGCAAAGTGTTTTGGTGATGGTGTCCATATATCCAATAAAGAGGATTATGTTTTTCTATCATCTCAGTTAATTCTACAGCAAATGCTTCCTTCAGTATACTTCCCAAAAACCTGGAAGGATAGTTCATTAAAGTTGGCACATGATGAGTAACTACAATCTTTTGCTGTCCATTTTCATTTGATATTTCATCCTGAATAAAGCTTAAACTTTCCTGATGTAGTTTATTGTAATCAGCTGGCCTAAAAACTTCCCCATTATTCCGGATCACGTAAAAATCGGACATTCCATCAAATATCTGTCTCTCATTTGGAGGACTAATGTGAGACCACATTGTTGAAAAGATTAAATCGTAATCTGTAGCTTTGATCGTAATGTTGTTGACCAGTTGAACATTATTTTTGATCTGCTCTAGATGGGGCCCAGAAGATCTGGCGATATCACCGTAATAATATTCATGATTACCTGGGATCCAATATACCTGTTCAAAATTATCTGAAACATAATTGAAAAAATCCATACGTTTTTCAAGCTGGCTAAAAGTTACAATATCGCCAGCTAAAATCATTATATCAGCTTTAGGTTGAATTGGGAATTTCTTCAGATAATCATAATTTTCTGGGAATTCCAAATGTAAATCAGATGCGTATTGAAAGGTCATGGTTATTAAGTATTTTACAAATGAAAATTGGCCATCTATAATCTTACTAATAACTATAGAAATAATTTATAGCTAAAAGTTATTGAAATATAGCCTAATGTAGCAATTGGAGAGTTTGCCATTATACCAAAACAAATGACATCATCTTTTTGTTGAGATAAAGATATCAATTAGCTGAAAATCAATGATTTATGGAAAAATCCGACGAAACCAGAACAAGTTTTATTTAAATAACTTTCTGACTATCAAATACTTGAAAAACATAAATCCGACTCACTAACTGTCAAAATGACGATTTTTTGGCTCAAATGTTACTTTTCAAATTTAAGAAATGACTTCAATAATGCAAAAGAAACTCGTTATTAATTTGTACACTCAAGTAAGTTTATAGTTGAAAAACTAGCCTCAAAAAGGAAAGTTCTAAGCGTCATTAAAAGGATTCGAGCACCATCAGCCACCCCCAGTGGGGCAAAGATTTTTTCGAAGATCTTTGTCCCACTTTTTTTTGATCCTAATTCATTGTTTGTTAGGTAGATATGCTCGGCGATTTCGTTGACCAAAAGTGTTCGATATCGGTCTCCATCATATTCCATTTTTTCAGAAAAAAGGCAACTAACGAGGTATCTTTTACCTTCAACACTGGAATTTTCATAAAATAAATCGAGATCCGTTAAATTTTTAATAGCTCGCTCTGCAATTGGTCTGATGTTCAATGCTGCCTTGTTTTTTGTATTGAGCTCGGATAATTTAGATTCTACTATAGTTATTTTCTCGCTGCACTCATTTTTGATTGCTCTAAAATCTACAGCATCTATGTCATTATCTAATAGTAAATCCCTTGCCTTCTCAATTTTTTTATTCAGTTCTTGTATTTGCTTAGCATAGGATTTTCGTTCATCCAGAATGGAACCAACCTGATTTTGATATGCATCCGCAATAGTTTGGACAAATATCTCCTCGTATCCTTTTCTAGGTAAATAACTTAATAACTCGAGGGCAAAGGCTTCGTTTACTTTTTCAGAACGAAAACGGATACCACATGAAGAAGTGCAGTGGTAATAGGTGAAGTGTCTTTGTTTTCCTTTTGATGAACTGCCGCTTAGCGATCGGTGACATTTAGGGCATTTTAAGAATCCTCGAAGAACAAGGGCTTCGGGAGTGGAGATGGGCTGACCAGGCTCTCTCTTTCTGCCGTTGAGGATAGCTTGGATATTAAAGAACATCGTTTCGCTTATCAATGGTTCATGTAGACCCTGAGCTAGGAAAGCTTCTTCATTTTTGTATTTTGGAACAATTACCTTCCCACAATAAATTGGATTTCTTATAAGCGTATAAAAGTTGTTTTTGCTACAAATTAGTCCCTTCTCCCTGGCGGAAAATAATACTTGTTCTCCAGAATAAGTGCCTTCGGCCAACTGGTCGAATACCCATTTCATCAATGATGCCTCTGGCTGTTTTAAAGCAATGTATTTTTTCCATTTTCTGCGGTCTTGTTAATGTAACCCATTGGTGCCTTTCCTGTCCATCGTCCTTCTTTCTTTGCTTGTCTTATACCTGCTTTGGTATTAAGCCCCTTCTGTCATTTTCAATCTCAGGAGTGGTGAGATAAACGGCTAGCATCATTTTGTTTTCTGGCACATTAAGGTCAAGAGGCTGTTCAATTGCCTGAGGATCTACTCCTAGCTTGTTAAGCATTGCAATGGTTTGATATGCGTCGCTGGTATTGCGGCTGAAGCGATCCCATTTGGTAAATAACAGCAAATCTGTTTTACCCTTGTGCTTTTTGAGGTGGATGACTAATTTTTTCCATTCAGGACGATTAAAGGTTTTTGCAGAATAATCCTCTACGATTGTCTTTCTTACTTTGATCCCATTTAATTCGCAATATTTTTCAAGGACATCCTGTTGGCTTCTCCAGTACCCTTTTTCTGCCTGTTCATCAGTACTAACTCTTACGTATAAATCAGCTATTTTCATGTTTTAATTTTCCTGGTTTGTCTCTTAAATGTTTTCCTATTAGACTTAATATGACGGTCTGGTATTTGGCTAAGAGTTTCTTTTATAGATAAATTACTTAATTTGTAGATGAGTTCCAAGATTTTTTTAGCTCTTTCTATACTAACTACTGTGCCATGGTTACTGAGAATTTTTACCATTTTTTCCGGCGTCATCGATCTTTGCTCTGTAATCTTGTAATAATCCATAACCTTGATTTTTAGTCAAGGTTCGATAGATAATTCAAAATGTTGACAGTAGTACTTGCGTAATTGCCAAGGTTTTATTTGATGACATTTATTTAGCTCTTTTCACTACGGTCAAAGAAAAATCATTAGAATACCTTATTGGCTTTCTGGAGGTTTTAGGGAGAGTTTTGGAGAAAAAAAGCTGCAGGTAAGTTTAAAAATCTTCGAAAAGCGTAAAATTTTGGTGTTCTAAAAATCTTTAAGACTCATAGTTGGATAGGTTTTTAGAACACTTACTTACAAACTCAAATTTCCATCAACCTCACGGGGCTGTCTTTGATCTGTTTAAACTTTTACTGAAAACGTAAATTCAGATGTTTTTCTTTCTTTATTTTATATTTGTATCTAATATTTTTCTAAATTAATGGCTAATCTCTACCAACTCATTTCAGCGCTTCCAGAAGCGGACTGGAACTATTATTTTCAGTTTCAAAATAACATCACAATCCCCAAACCGATTGTAGGGAAAATTACATCTGTAGATTTTATAAACAGATACTTCAAGAAGGGAGGAAAAGAAAACACGATTTTGGACTTTAACCTTAATGACTTTCGTTCAGAGCGGGCAGACCATACAGTATCCATTTTCTTTTTTGGGCTTTTAATCTTCCATAATACAGGAATTAAAAGCCAATTATTTTATCAGGATGTCGTTTCAGATAGATATGAATTTTTTCAGTTTATCTGGTTTATGACCTGCCTTTCACATGACCTAGCTTTTTATCATGAAGATGAGTCAGAGCAGCTTCAAAATTACCCAAATCTGGAGCAGATGAAGGAAAGACTTGCCATCGAACATGACCTGTTAACGCTCCAGCCCGATCTTGTACCACCTGATATGTTTTCACTGTGTAGCAGGTATTTTAATTACAGACACAAAAATGGAAGGATAGATCATGGGATATTTGCAGGGGTGCTAATGTACGACCGTTTGGTGAAGAACAGGTTGATAAAGAAGGGGGAAGTGGGTGAGAAACTACTTTGGGCGGATTGGCTGGACGGACAATATGCCTACGCAGCTGCAACTGTTGCCATCCATAACATGTGGTTCCCGCAAAAAAAAGATTTTGTAGCATATGCCGAAAGTAACCTTGAACCGCTGATTGATCACGCAAAAATTAGTTTTCATCAGGCACCATTGCTATTTCTGTTAGGACTTGTAGACACCTTGGATCCAGTTAAAGCTTATTGGCAACTATCTCCGGCATTGGTACTGAAAAATATATCACTTTACTTTTCAGGTGAGGGCAGCTTCAACTTACGCATTTCTAAAAATCTGAACTTCTCTGTTATGGCCAAGAAAATATCCGATATGGAGCAGTGGCTTTCGGTGCGGACCGTAATTAAAGGAAATCAGATCAAAATAAAATTTATTGATTAACTGACTCATGAAAATTCTAAAAAATACGACTCTTGGCTACTATATGCCTTCTTTTTTCTTCCTTAATGTAGCTACAGAGGATGACCTTACCAACCTTGATTTATTGTCTGATGATGATAAATCAACCCTTTCTCACGAATATGTACACTTTCTACAAGATATCACTACGATTTATGGCTTATGCAATATTTGCGCAATGGTAGATATGCAAAAAGCAATCAATGAACAGATCCTGACTTCTCCAGAGCATACTTTTAAAGTCCCGGTGATTATTGACCCTTCATCGCCTACATCGGTTAATGAAGAACTATTCAACCACTACGTAGGTGATGTCGATCTTAATTTAGAAGATATCCAATTTATTAATAACATCCGGCTGGTTGAGAATGGAAACATATTGGGCTTTGAAAAAGTGCCTTCGATAATTGTAGAATATACCGAAACAAACGGGACGAATGGCATGTTTAATTTTGGATCAGCATGTGTGATGGAAACGATGGCATATATGATTGAAGATAGGTTATATGACTGCGCCCAACCTCCCTTTTTTCCATATAAGATTGCGAAGGAAGTCTGCAGATATATTTATCCAGCACTCGCAAATGATGACCTGAACGTTATCCTTCTGTGTGATATTGCAATGAACAGCACCCATCCAGGGAAGTTCTTTTATGACTTTATAACTGTTTTAGAAGGGAAAAATTTTGTTCCCAATGCCTATTCTGATTTGTACGCCGAATTTGAGATGTATACGTTTACAGATTCTGAAGGACAACAGTCAGATATTTATCAAACCTATAAAAAATATGCAGACCTTGCAAAGAGGCAATTGAATGATTACTTTACTGATCATACTTTTGGGGAGGTTCGGAAGTGGTTTGGAAAAATCATCGATCTGGGACTAGACTTTAGGATTAAAAATATAAGTTTTTGGGTTGATGTGCTAAAATATCCAAACAAACAAGAGCGGATCAGTGCTTTTAATTTGCTTACTAATGTTTTTGGATTTCCCCTGATGACCAATAACCATGAACATTATTTTTTCCATCATCCCGAGATCAAAACCGATAAAATTGTGGCCCTTCGAGCTATCGGTGAAATCAATGAGTTGACTGCTTATGGGCAGCAAGGCTGTGGGATGAAAACATTTTGTAGTCAGCCTGTTAATATTACCTCTGTCTTGTGTGATGAACCTTGGAAACAAGTAAAAGAACTGCAACACTGCCCATTTGCTCAAATATGGGGGATGTGGGGACTTGGGACAAAAGATCCTGATTTTACACTGTAATAAATTGTCTATTCCAGTATTTCTGGTTTTTTAGAAATTTCACTCCGCATATGGTCTAAATATTAGGCCACATGTGGGGAATCCTTTTGAACTTTGTGATTATTTTGACAAGATTTTGCTTTACAGATAAAAAAATAGGAGTTAATTTCCCGAATTTTTTCGGGAATGCCCCGCTTTGTTGATTCAGTTTTGTATAGGAGATCGTGACGGGGCATTTTTGTTTTCGGTATATGTTATATCCTTATTTTGGGCAAATGGCCACAGTCCCCATTCTTTGAAGTCACTGATGATTTCTTTGATGGTTGGCGCGCTATAGTTACTGTTGAAAAACTGATTTTCCAGATTTACAATACTGTTATATAGATAGTTCTGCTTTGGATTAAAATCGTTGATCACTCTTTTTAGTACATTGGTAACCAAAACGAGATTGGATTGGGAGAGCAATGCAATGTTGCCAAGTCCGTTCAGAGCCGCCTGGCGAACATTAAAAAAGTCACTTTCCTTATAGTCATGCTTGAGGGTATGCCGGAAGAGTTTTTCCAATTTACCTATAAAATCTGATCTTGTTAGTGTTCCAAGGACTTTTAACCATTTGAAAATATATTGTCCCGGATTTTTATTATTAAGTAAGGCATCTGCATAATAATCGAATCCAGCCTTATCTTCCATCCCAGTGAGCAGCTGAGCAGCAATAAAGCGGTTCTCATCTCGCCATTCGGGATCATTCATGATATTGGTTAAGTGAGTGATTATCTTACTGCGATATTCCTGCCGGGGTAGCAGCTCACTTATTGTCCAAACCAGCTGGTCATTTTTTGTTAGTCTGCCAAGGACCTCATAGAGATCAGCAGCCCCATCGGTCTGTTCAAGGTAGGTTTGGGATACTTCTATCCGGGATTCAACAGATCTGGCATTACTGATCAGTTCTTTTAAAATTGCGGGATAGTTATCTTCGAACTGGTTGTCTATGGCATATCTGGCATTTGTTGCCCAAGCTGGATTTTCCAGGATAAAATCTTTTAGGTTTTTGCCCACTTGTTTTTCAAGTTTTTCCTTGGAAGTCTTTCCTTCGATAATCGGCAAGAGTTTACTGATTTCATTTAGGTTTTCGTTGGTGAATTTACTTAGTTCCAGCCAGTAGTTTTCCGGTAGCTCAATACCGATTTTTTTAACGAAATAAATGATCTTGTAGAGGTCATCGGCTTCATCGTAACTAAAATATACCTTGTTTTCCTCTTTGATAAAGTCAATTTTTGATAATCTGGATACGGCCCATTCCTCCAGAAAAGCGACCTGCTGTTTGCCTGGAGTTAATTCATTAGATCCTTTTAGGATACTGTAAATTTCTCCGACGCGGTAATCCCGAAAGTAATCCTCATTACTGGCCCAAAATTCGATATCACTGAACACAATTTCTCCTGGATGATATTTGGCTTTGTCCCGAAGAGCATTGATCGCACTTTTTGGAATGTTGGTTTCATGAATACGAAACGTTGAATAAAAGTTGTTAGTGTCACTTTTAGAAAAGCTTTCCTTTTTGAGAACGGTAAAGATATTTTTGATCTCTTTGAGGTATTCCTCAACGTCAAAAAGCATATTGAAATTATTTTCGGCGCGTTCCTTCCGGATTCTATCCATTTCCAGCGGCGATTGTTGTTGCTCCAAAGGTGTTCCCGTTACCTCAGCATAGATTTCACTGATCAAGTTTTCGTTACCTTCGAGATCTGTGCCATAATGGTTGTTCCTGATGGAATAAAACATTCCACAGAGTTCTTCAGTGGTGATTTTCTCCTCATTTACCAATGCTTGGATCTGCTGGGCATTATCTTTATTCAGCATGCCGCCAATGAGGGATGCTTTTGTATGAACGGCAATGTCATCATTTTGCAGTATTTCCGAGAACAATTGCTCACTTTTCTCAAAATGTTTGATAAAATTTAAAAACATTGAGGCGAAGAAAGGCTCCACGGCCCTTCCGTACCCGATGTATGCTTTTTTAACCTCATCCATAAAGGCTGTATCAGGCTTGGCGCGATAAAGGCTACGCGCCTTTTCCATATTTTTTTCAATGATTTCCCTGCCGTCGCCAAATCTGCTGTAACCCTGTGTAGGATCTGCGATTTTTTGGATGATCTTTTTGATGGAGTCTAGACTTGTTACCGATTCAAGTCCAACTCTTAGGCTTAAGGATTCATCATATAGGCTTGTTTCTGATCTGCCCTCGATTTGCGGGCTATCAATGAGTTCCAAGCCCCTTAAATAAATTTCGATATATTCATCATGCCATCCCAATGCATTAATCAAGGTGTAAAGTGCAGCTCGATAATATTGGCTATTTTCATCAGAAAGCTTCGCGATCAGTTTCCTGGTCTTCTTTTGATCTTCCAAACTTAAATTGCCGATCAGCATGATTGCTGGATAGATCAACTCTTTGTTAGAATAGTTTCTATATATAAATTCAAATATTTTTTTTGAAAAATCATTTTTTTCCTTTTTGGGGATTATAAAGAAGTAAAGCAGGATCAAGGCATTGTACTGCCCGTGTTCATTGCTACGGTCTTCTTGGAGCTGCTCAAGGAGATATTTTCTTGATTTTGAAGAATCCGCAAACGCTGCCAGCTGCTGCTCTGAGAAAAGGCTGCTTCGGATCCATTGGCTTTTGTTCTGCAGCTCATCAAAAATCTTCCTGAAAATACCAAAACGGATTTTTTTATCTATCCTGGTCGATTCAAAGCGTACAATTACTTCCGGATCAATAGCGATGATCCAGTCAATTAGCTCATCACGGCTATCATTATCGATAATCGATATCAGAAAGGAAAGAGTATTTACCCAGCTTGGCCTGATCTTTCTGTGGTTCGGACGTATGGAGACCAGATCCTTCATCTGCTCAATACTCAGCCTGGAAAGTGCCGAGGCGGCCAGGTATTCCTGAAAGTTATTGTGTTCGAAGGACCAATTAGTGCCGATCTTGAAAAAAATAGTGTTGTCCTTTAAAGATGCGTAATTCTGGGTATCTGAGATTAATCTTTTAAGTTCAGAATCTTTAATGGAAGTGCGCTCCAGGCTCTCCATTGCCAGTGCGATATTGGAAAGGATTTCGAGCCTTTGCTCAGGGGTTTTCAGTATTTCTAAGGATTTCCCCTTTATCGGTTTCCTCCTGATAATCCTTTGCCTTACCGCCTCGTCAAAAATTATCTTGGTACCGCCCTTTAGACTGTCTTTATCCTTGTATACTTTAGTGAGGACGTCCAGAAAGAAGGGTTTACCAACAAGATCCTGGTATTGATAGCGGTTAGTGTCATTCCAAAAAGCTTCTGCGTCAATCCCTTTTTGTTTAACAAATTTAAAGATGTCATTTTTATCAAATGGATTGATGTTGAATACCTTAAAGCCTTGCAGGGTACCTCCAGTGTTTTTAGTAGGAAGCTCGTAAAAATTCGTACGGCTAGACACCACGATGGATACTTCAGGGTATTTTACCGAAAACTCGTTGATCCTTTGTACTGCGTTCTTGAAATATTCAGGCTTAACCTCATCCAGTCCATCAAGGATCAGCAAGGTCAGGTCCCTTGGGATTTTTTCCCACTCCGGTTGGATGAACTTTTCGATCTCCTGGTCTTTAAAATCACCAAGCTTTTTAAAAAAGGGAACAAGAGGGCTTCCCGGCTGATCCTTGACATGATAGAACAGATGATCAAGTTCTGTAGATTTTCCTGAACCCGGTTCCCCTAGTACAACAATTTTGTTATCCTTCAAGATGATTTCTTCCAGAGGGTTTTTCTTCTGTTCAGAGAACAGGGCAAAAAAGTTGTCCGGGTCAAGCTGAGTTGCTGTTCTTAGTATATAATGATCGGTTTTTTTGATCAATGTTTCAATTCCCATTAAGCTGCCTGCAGTTGCAGGCTTTTCGATTTCCATTACCGAAATGATTTCTTTTTTTTCATCTTCTTTCTGGTCCAGTAATGCCTTGTCCAGAAGCTGGGTAAGTAACTGATTTACCTGGAGGCCGAAATCTACATCATCTATGAAGCTATTGACCCAAGTGTTAACTTTGATCTGTTTCATGAAAGTGAGTACCTTTTCGTACTGATCCTGGTTAGGTATATCTTCAAGAGCTGCTTTTTGAAAGAATGCAATGTCAATGCCGTGCCCCGCCTCTTTTTTTCTTACAGCAAGATCGAATTCCTCAGCCGTTCCGGATTCATATATCTTGCCTCTCGTAGGATCTTCCGTAGCTGTTCCAAAACGCATCCAGAGAATGCCAATATATACCTGATAATTTTCGAAGACCCTGTTTATCAGTGTCTGTGGTCTGTCACCATAAGTTCCGATGATGTCTTTCCAATATAGGACTTTGATACTTATATCGATTCCAGAGTAAAGTTTGGCATCTTCGAGCCGTCTGCAGACCCTTTCAATGATTTCCTTTTCCTTAGTGACATCACCAGGGCAGGAAACAAATATTTTAAATATAGGAGCGGTTGGAAGCATAAAATTTGATTCTTTAAAGATATGTCTTTTGCAGCGATAGCAAAAATTTATCCTGTTTATAGACATTGATTGATGTACCTGAAGTATTTAGTGCCAAAAGCAAGCTTATATAAAATTCCTGCCGTTTGGAAAAACAGCCTGATTTGCGTCCTTACTTGTGGTTTTTATTATCAAAAGTATGAGTCATTTTCTTTCGCCTGACCTCCAGTAAGTTGTAATCAGGACGTTTCTATCTACCGATAGTAAATTCCTAGGTAATTTCCCCTTCGGCAGCATATTTTCTTATGCCCCAACCATCTTAAAACCATCATTGATGTTTATTCAATAAATTTTCTTGATCAAAGATTCTGTGGAATTATTTGGTCGATTGGATGAATCCAACACTTGATGGGATGTTGACTCGCACCCGTCGTTAGATATAATACACTTATAATAGTGGGTAATGTTAAACTTCAGCCCTTTAGAGGGCTGAAGCAGATATTAGGAATGATTAGGGGTTCTTACTTTGGTTTCGTTACTCGTCTTTTCTGCTATGGCGTACTGTATTGCTTTTTCTTCCATCATTGTTTCCTCTCTTTCTATAATTTTGTTGGTTTCGCATCTCTCTATTTTGTATTCCTCCCGCAACTGTGTTGCAGAGTGTTTCATTTCGTTAAAGTGCAGTAGCATCAAAAATATATAAAAGGCAGTCCAGCCAAGTAGTTTCAGTTTTCGAAGAACCCCACCTCGCGGGTTGCCTTTCTGATTGATGTAAAATTCGGTAAAAAGTGATCAAACGCCAAATCAAAATATGGAAGCAAACAGCTATTTAAAGCCGCCATTTAAAAAAGCCTAAAAAATGGTTGCTTAAAAAAGCGTGATTTAAGGAATTTCAAACATTTTTTGCGAAGAATAGGTTTTGATGTATCTTGGCTCATTAACGCAAAACATCTCAATATGGAATGGCTTAAGATCATTATCCCATTATTTACCCCAGTCATCGGATTTTTACTTTCGACACTGAACAATAATTCTCGATACAGAAGGCCGAGCAAGCTAAGCTTTTTGATCTGGGTGAACTCTGCTACCAATTGCAGATGGAAGGCTTGAGCAAAAAAGACGCATCAAAAAAAATCATTATTTTTTCTCCTATACTCAAAAGCTTAAAAAGAATCACCGCTTACCAATGTGTAACAACATCAACCTGCGCCAATACAATAGATTATGCCAAAAGAAAATCCACCGATAGTTTTAGCCGAAAGGGTGTTTAACCACGTCCGTAAAGAGCACAAAGACCTGCATGGAATTACACTGGAAATATTGGAGTCTTTTTTTGAGACTCTCTACTATTCCAGCATGCGGACCGAGGAAGGTCAACTGATTCAGGTCATCGTAACTTTTTACGATCCTGCCAATGAACTTATTGTATCAGAGGATGAAGAAACCTCTGAACACTGGAGCTTCACGCCTTTTGAAAAAGCACGGCCGTATACAGAAAGAACACTTTCAAAATTGGCAAAAGCGGCAGATCCCTGGAGCAGCTCAATTGCAGTTTATTTTAATGAGGATAACGAACTGATGATCTATGGCCTAATCGACCAGACCATACATAGCCAGTTGTTCCTTAATCATGAAAGTGATGTCAGCCATGATTCCGCCGGCTTTTTCCAGGCAACGATACAGGGCATCGGGCACATTTCAGTCATGGCTGGAAACCAGATCGTGCAGGTGCTGAAACAAAGCAGTCTTGAGAAAAACTATCATGATGTGCTGCAATATGGTCAGATTAATGACCTAATAAAGGGAAAAGCCGCTTATTTTACAAGTTTGGTTACCAATTTCATGACCGGTAGATTTCCTTCAATTAACGGCAATGAATATGATAATCTTGTTTACAATGTCTGGAGAGATACCATAACCAGAATACTGATCCAGATTAAAAAGTACGGTCATGGTGGTGCGATGCTTATTACCCCGAGCACAGATGGACTGGATATCAATTACCCGATTATCTACAAAAGACTTCGTGGGGCAATGCTACGTTATATGCGTATTAGTATCCGCTGCGAGATTGCTCAAAAGCGTATTGCCAGTTCCAGGCAAACAATAGAAATGGTAGATTATCATGATTTTACAAACCTGGACCAAAAGAAAAAACAAATAGAAAACGAGCTCAAAGGTGCAATTCGTTTTATTGCTTCCCAAAGCTGTGTGGACGGTATTGTAATATTGAACGATGATCTAAGCACATTCGGCTTTGGCGCGGTGATTGAAAAAGTAGATCCGCCGAAAAAAGTTTACTTAGCCAGAGCAGCCCGTTTCAATAACAACCTCGATGAACTGGATTCCAAGAATCTTGGGACGCGCCACCGCTCAATGATGACTTTTTGTGCCAAGAACCCGGGTGCAATCGGAATTGTAGTCTCCCAGGATGGCGACTTACGGGTGATGGGACAGTTTGAGGATAAATTGGTGGTATGGGAAAACGTTAAGACGCAGAAATACTTCAAGGCAAGGACAATTTAAATTGAGTATGAAAAAAGCTGTCAAGGATGCGAAAAAGAAACATCACAGTAAAACCTCACAGACTATGGTTCTGGGGATATGAAAACGAAGTATTTCGGAAAGCAACGGCAACTTTTCTCGGTAGAAATTAATCACCTCAAAATAATAAGAATTTGACAGTTACAAAAATAGTTTCATATATATTTATATACTCCTATTATTAGCCAATATTTTTTGTTTATTGTAGATCAAATAATAAAAAGAGTTTTTAAAGAAAAAATAGCTTTAAGAAATATTTAAATATTAATTAAATGGATAAAACTGAAGAAGAAATAAGAGAATTAGTCAGTAACAATCTCACACATGTAGATCGGCTGAAAAAAATGGCTTTGAACCTTCATTCTGTTTCTTGTATTCGCTTCTGGTATTGGCGGTTAGGTAATTTTTATAAGTCTTCTGATCTACATGAAGATATCATGGAGATGGATGCCCTGACCACAAGCATTGTTATCTCATATGGCAGATTATTTGGTACAGGTGAGGGGACAACAAAATTGAAAAATAACATAGTACCTCCTCCGTTAGAAATTATACATAATAATATTATTACCCTCAGGAATACCAAATATGCACATCATGGTAATCACGAGTCCATTGAGGCAAAGGTGGAGATTAGTTTCAATGGATTATCATTAGAAGTAATTCCAAACTTGGAGTTCGGTATTTATCTTGGAGCGCCGAAAGACTGGGCTCCTTTATTTGAATGGCTTGATAACCATATGCATGAAACAATAACGAAACACTTGTCCTTTTTAACAAAAACAACCGGAATTGAGTGGGATATGCCATATGGTGATGCACCGAGATGGGTTACCTGATGGGATTGCAGGGGTTTGCTGTAGTCTGTACCTTGTTCGGATAAGAAGTGATGTTATGAATATTTCTTTGTTGGGAATAATCTCTTAAAAATAATTTGGAAAACGTTATTATCTTTTTTTATCACTAAATACTTAGAATTAAGTATTCGATGAATAATCTGAACGCTTTACATTTGAAGACATGTCTAAACTTCAAAGTTTTCTTAGTGAGCATACTGCCGAATTTATTCTGGTTCCACAAATGCAAGCGATGCTACAACAAAGCTTTGATTCTGTTATCCCTCTTTTTGTGTGGGTTACAAGGGAGGGGAGTAAGTTAGCTAGAAAAGAAATGGCTGGGCGGAAGTACCGCGTTTGTGCCTTATTTCCAAGAAGACCAAAAATTGATCAAGATGGTAAAATGTTCCTGAAAGTTAACGAGCAGGTGCTTTTTGTCGCTGAGAATCTTCGTTTGACTGGTATTCCAGTTTTTGCAGGAATGCCAATTGTTCATCATTTAGCTGATTTAAAGGTTAACTGTGAATGTAACTGGTACGAACTGCATCCAGGTGGAGCTGGAGATCTTATTGTACCCATAACTTCAGAAGTTCACGAACTTCAGTTTGATTTTATAAATCAAATTGCTGTAAACCAATTATCTACAAACATTTTGAGGGATGCAACAATATTTGAGTATGGGGAAACAATCGATCATATCCGTTTTGTAAAAACGAATTTTTCAATGGGCATGTATACTAGTGTTTATAAACCAACATTCTTTTTTATGGAGATTCACTCTTGATCAAAATCTTTGTGGATTACTTTATTAACCAATCAATTGGAGGTATAGAAAAGAATTTTAATATTTGTGGTAATAAACCAAATAAGAATATTTTGGATGTAAGTTTTATTACAATTACAAACCTACTTGGTTGGCTCAGCATCCTAAAAAATTAACCCTCAACCAATGATTATCCTGATTGTAAAACATAGGGATGCTAACAACGTTTATGAGATCAATATTACTTCCACCTGATTTTTTGAATCATTTCAGGATAACAGATTACAAACAAGCTGCTCCTGGGGGACAGAAAACTGTGTTTATTGTCACGATTGAGGGCAAAAAATATGCCCTTAAAGTGATACGGGTGGTGGACGAACGTCTTGAACGCGAAGTCAAAATCTGTGAACAGTTTAGCCATAATTCAGGGATTCCTTCAATTATTGAAATCCAGGAATTTGCAGGTGATACCGTGATTTTAGAAGAATACATTGATGGCCATGATCTATCTGAATTAATCGACAATTATATTGGTAATGAGACTGCAGTCTTGGAACTATTACATCGTATTGGCATCATCCTTAAACCAATCTGGGAAGGTAGGTACATACACCGAGATCTAAAGCCTCAGAATATCCGTATAAACTCTGATGGACATCCAGTTGTTTTAGATTTTGGAATCGCTCGGGCACTGGATGATGAAACTATTACAGCTGCTGGTGAACAGCCGCTATCTTGGTATTATGCAAGCCCTGAGCAATACGAAGGTAAAAAAGATTTAATTTCTTATAGAACAGATTTCTTTTGCTTGGCGATTTTAGCATATAGACTTTATACTGGTGCACTGCCATTCGGAATAAATAGGGATGAAATTAGAATTGCCTTTACAAAACCATTATTGAAATGCAATTCAGGAAGTGTACGCATAGATTCTTTTTGTGACTCGATGTTTCATTTAAGCCCTTCTTCGAGACCCCGTAAAATAGATACTTACCTAAATTTAACGCAACTATGAAAGTAACACATGTGTTAGGTCATAATTCTAATTGGAACGTTGAAAGTTATCTCGACCATGATATTGGGGATTACTTTTTAATAACAGCCTTTACTCATGGGGTAGATTATGACAAGAAAAAAGGATTCAAATCAATCTTAGATTTATCAATGCTGGATCTTCAATTCTACGGAAAAAAAACAAGTGGGGATATTAGTGGTGGTAAGCTTGGCGAATTTTCTTTCCATCCTGCTAATTGTGGGGAAGATGAGGTAACCAGCATATATTTCGACAATTGCTTAAAGCAGGCAATAGCTTATCAGGAGGATAAGGGGTTAGAAAACATCATTATTCCTCATTTTTATGAGAATGAGGAAGTAGCAAACATCGTTACCACGATCAAAAAGATCAACCAGTATGTGATCAAGAATCGAAAAGCAGAGCATAAATATTTTATGACTCTTGCTTTTGCAAACCATGTGATTTTGGATAAGCTGAAAGTTGAAGAAATCCTGTTTCACTGCACTGACATGGACATCGCTTTCGATGGATACTTTGTAACCTGCGAGAATAAGGCAGAGGTTAAGAAAAAGCTCACCACTGAGATTAAGGTTTTTAGGAATCTATCAAAGGTTTTGAAGACGCTTAAAGAACAACAATTTGAAACCATCTATGCCTATGCCAATTGGGATGCTATCGTCATGCTCGCTCAGACCGATATTGATTACATTACAATCGGTACCTATGAAAACTTGAGAAAATTTGATATTGCGAGGTTTACGGAAGATCAAAGCGGAGGTGGCTCAAAAGGTTATTATTTTTCTGAAAAGCTGTTAAATATGATTAAGGCAAATGATCTTACGATTATCAAAGACATGGGACAACTTGAGCTTATAAGAAATGATCGGAATATTTTCTCTGATATTATCCTAAAACCAGGTTATGCCTGGAATATACACAAGCCTGATGTTAACAAAAATTACCTTCTTGCTATTGATAGACTGCTTCATAAAATTGCTGATATTGAAAATCTTGACGAAAGGAAAAGTTTTGTCCTACATCTTATTGATGGAGCTATAAATCGTTACAACACTCTTGAATCAAAACATGTTTATTTAGATAACGAGAGCAGCAACTACCACTTAAATACGTGGAAGAGTTACTTAGCAAGTTCGTAATATCTAATTTTTTCAGATAGTAACATTTGCATTTTTGGATCTAAAGGCATTTCTTTTTTTGGATTGAAATGTCTTTTTAATTTTCCATCTACTGTAACCGAGGCAAGGCCTACATTGTATTTTTCAAAAATAGTAATGTTTTTTAAGGCAGGTTTGGCATAATGGGCATCAAGTACAACGAATGAATATTCCGCAAACCATTTATATCTATAGGCCTGTTTAAGTGCTTTTTTCCAATCTTTCAGCTTCGCCTCAATTGCAAAATTGTGAACAAAATTCAATTCATAATCCTCTTTTATCGATACGCCATTCTCAGCTTGGGCAATATAGCCGTTATCTAATAATTTTTTCAATGATAGCAATACAACACGGCGGGAACAGCGGGTGGTGTTTATTATGTCATCGATTGTTGATATTCGAGCTTCCCTTACTATCGATAAAATATTAATGTCATTACTCTCAAGTGAGCTTTCAAAGTTTTTTGTGCTTATGTAATCTTTCTTAAGTTCGGTAATCACAATATCAGCGATACCATATCCTACCGATACTTCTTCCAAAATCTCAATTGAAGACCGAGTATATTTGGATCTAAGACAAGTTTTAAGTGTTTCCACCAAATCACTCTCAGCTTGGAATTTCATGTTTAACTATGATATATGAAGAGTCGTCATTATTTAGCCGACGTTGTAAATATGATAATTTCTTTTCTATGTTACCTAATTTTTTAAAGTTATAAGCATCGAAATATGCTTTTAAATTTTTACTCATTAAACTGTAAAAACCATCTGTACACAATAAAAAGTTATAATCTTTCAATACTTCCTTAGCTTCGAAATCTTTTATTGATAGCTCAGGTGTTCCCAAACACTTGGTAAGTACATTTGGACGATACTCCAGAGAATCGTCTTCAGTAATTTTCTCTAAGAACTGATTCGAAAATATATATAACCTTGAATCACCTATGCTAAGATATCTTGCCATTTGTGATGACTTACTGTAGAATAGACCAGCTAATGTGCTCATGCCATCTTGGCCTTTCTGAAGTACTTCTGAATGGGATTTGTAAAAGATTTGAGCTAGATTTTCCCCATCAGAGTTCAACTGATTCAAATTTGTACGTAGAATTTTCTTAAAGTTATTTATAAAAACATAGCTATTCTCAATTGAACTAACTCCATCAAATATTAGAAACAAATAATAATCATTTTGCTCAATAATGAGCACTCTGTCTTGGTTTCGTTGTCTTCTGAGACCTTTTTTCGAGTGGCTTAGGTATTTGAGCATAGATATACAAAGAGTTTAACAGTTCAAAATTAAGAATGTTTATCAATTTAATTATTTGTTCATCAATAAAAAAATCTAGGAAACAAATATACTATTTTTTAATTACTAAAAATATTAGTAATTAAAAATTATTAATCTATGTATAAACCAAATCTTAAATTGTTAAGTAAATTCCCAATATAGGCAACTTTAAGTTGTATAGAAAAAGAAGCCAATTTTGGCCTGCTCGTCATTCCTAATGCTTGCTACCAAGTTCTAAATAGCGATTTTCCAATAATCGTAAATATACTAAACACATTCCGATGTAGGGTTGGAGTTTAATATTTAGAGGGTGACATATTAAAAAGCAACGCAATGACGTTCGTAAGTACCAACGTTGTTTTTCTCAATAAATCACTTTTGCTATCTAAAACCTATACAATGATAGCCCAAAAGAAAATTCAGCACAAAAGACCAAGAGCTCGACCAGGTTCCACACTTTACTACCGACATCTCCGATCCAACATCCG
>Ga0265797_10004732_pt1 | contig 20498 bp, 22 predicted proteins | sample P2T30metagenome_FD_192433 | JGI IMG/M metagenome (GOLD analysis project Ga0265797, IMG submission 192433) | Plant litter microbial communities from East Loma Ridge, Irvine, California - P2 T30 | ecosystem: Environmental > Terrestrial > Plant litter > Unclassified | place: USA: California...
CTCGAAGAGCGGCTTCAGCGACGCGAGCAGCGAGTTGTCGGGGAATTCATCGAAGAAGAATAAGATCACGCCGAACAGTGAAGTGAGGTATTATGGACGAGGTGAGTTGCCCTGCCTGCTGCAGACCCGACGAACGGGATGATTGGTCTTACTGACTTTATGGAAACCAGGTGGAGCACAAAACATCAAGCTCAAGCCCAAGGAGAAGAAGACTACAGAAGACGGAGCGTCCGACAAGGTCAAAGGGAAAGGTGGATTTCGCGGGTTCAGAGGCTTCATGTGAAGGACTTGGGGGAAGGGGGAAAAGTTGCGATACCCTGATGACATATTGACTCCTAATTAATCAACACACCAATGAATGAACATGACACTGGTAATCTGACGTAAAGGAAACACTGCACTACATATATCCGGGAAGCGAATGATTCTGTGTTCAAAAGAGTTAAAAATATGTGAGTTTGGTAGGTAGTATGGTTATGGTGAATCAGAAGTATTGTACATCGAATGGGACCAGACCCAACAACAACAAAAACGCCTGGTCTCTGAAACAAGTTGCACCCGCTGCCGCCAGAAAAATGCGCCCACCCATTTAAAACACCACCCGCTATGCTCGTACAAATCTTCCTTCATTTTTCGCCTCGTGAGATGCAACAAGAACGCCTTTTCCTCCCATTTTTGTCGACGTCGGTCTATATCTAACATTTTTCCCCTCTCAAAATTCGCACCCGCTTTCAAACGTACAAAGGTCGGATTCAATACCTCCATCGAACCCCAAGTCTGGCGAAAACAAATATCGCCAGATTCGATGTGATGACTTCTCTAGTGGAAGAAGTACTTGCTCAGCTTGAGCCTCTTGACGTCGAAGTCACCCTTGGCCGGGACGTCGGGGAACTTCATGGGCAGCCAGACGTAGAGCTTCTTCTCGAACTTCTTTGACTTCGCCTCCTTCTTCTCCGCGGGTTTCGCGTCGGTTGAGTTGTCGACAACGTCCTCGGCGGCATCCGGCTCGGCGGCGGAAACGGCTTCGGCGGCCGCGAAAGCGTCTTCGGCGTCGGGTGAGATGTCTTCGGTGGCGGCTAGGCTGTCGGGAATTTCACCGAGTGTTTGGCCGGTCATGTCGGGCACACAGGCGAAAGAGGACTCGTCGGCCTCTGCGAGGATGCTGCCGGGTGTGGTCATTTCAGCGCCCTTGGCGCGGTCCTCGGGGTTTTCGCTGGCGAGGAGGTCGAGGCGACGCTTCTCGCGTGCGAGCTCGGATGCTTGGCCAGCAGTTTCCTTTTGCTCCTTGCGCAGGGCTTCGACTTGCTGGCCGACCTTGCTGCTCGCGAGGACGGTGGCTAAGTACATGTGGTCCTTGTAGCGAGTCGTGAACTCCTCGTTCAGTCTGCCGACGATGTCCTCGCTGTGCATGGTGACGAAGGCATCACGAAGGACCTCACTCATCTTCTCGATGTCGCATGCGTGCGTCCAGAAAGAATCGTGGATACTAGCGAACGTGATGCCAATTTCGTTGCACTTGATCGCGGAGAGCATCATGTGGGTGGCATCAAGGGAGTGGATGAAGTTTGGAGGGAAAGCTTGCAGTTGCTTGCGCTTGCTGACGGGGTCCCACACCTGCGGCTCTTGCAGTGCGATCTTCTGGAGGTTCGTGGAGACAATTCGGGAGCCTCCTGAACGGTAAGGCTGAACGACTGGCATGCGGAGAGGTGTTGTCCACGTTACACTCGACTTGAAAAGCGGCTTTGAGTTCGTCATAGTCTTCGTTGCTGAGGTCTTGGTTTGGGCAGCACTCAACTGTTTGACCGCCTCGTCTTCGGCCGCAGCAGCTTTGTTGGATCTTGTCGATTTTTTTTGCTTCCTCTTGGCCGCCTTCTCCGCCTTTGCCTCTTCCTTGGCCTTCGCGTCTGCATCGACATCAGCTGTCAGCTGCGCTACTTGCTCTGGCGACAAGCAAGTAGAGATGCGATCAGCACATGCTCCAAGCCAACCTTGGATAGCCTGTGCGCCTGTGAACATGGATCCAAGAGATTTGAAAATCTTCGTGGCGACATATACCGAGAGGTTGCCATAGTTTACCTCGCCGTGACGGGGCAGGTCAGGGAAAATCTCCATGAGCTGCTTCTTAACCTGAGCCTTGGCGCCAAAGAATGTGACTCCGTACACGTTGGTCATGACTGGCTGCTTTACCACTTTACGTGTGATCTTCCCTTGCAGCATCTTTGCAACGGGGTTGCCAGCTTCTGAATCGCGGTTGACTTCTTCGATCACAGCGTTGGCAACAGCAGTGTAGATGTCTGCGGGTCGATCACTGGGTTCAAGATTGACCTGAGCGGCACCGGCCTTGTCGCCGCCAAGAGCAGCGTAATGCTGCAGACCGTTGCAGGTACCGTCCTGATGAGTTGGAAGGTGCGAAACGAATTTGGTCGGGTCCGGAGAGTCCAAGGCTTTGGTGAGTTCGAAACATGCTGCGAGTGTCTGCCATGAATCCTCGCTTTCCAACCACCATCGGCGGCCGTCGAGGGGGTTGCGTACGGAGTCGTAGATATCATCGAGATGGGCCATAGTGTAGTCCTCACGCTCCTGCAAGCTTGCCTTGTCATATCCAGCAACGTTAGCTAGGTGGATTTTCAGCCATCGAAGGCCTGCTACACCCAGCTCTTTCCCTTCGCCAAACACCAGCAGACCTCTCGCGTTGTCAGCGCCCATATGGTTGAGGTACGGCGGCACAGGGTATGCACGGCCTCTGAAGTCCATGTTGTGAGGGAAGTACAAGGTCTCGTTGGCCATGGACTTTGCAATCTCGAGCTGGAAATTTTGGAAGCATCGCTGTGAATGGTAACCAACCCTCTTGTTCTCCAGCTCACGGACTTCCGCCAACCAACTGCGTCTTGGGCCGGGGTCTGACGAGGGCTCCGGCTCTGGGGGCGTGTTCAAAGTCGGGTTGAGAGGTGCGAAGTTTGCGATTTCTTCACCAGTATTCCAGGCTTCGAGTTGGACTTTCAAGACATCGTGGTTGATGTGCCAAGGAACTTGGGACAGAGCGTTCAGGCCGGCGTATACCTGCTTAACATCGCCCTTCATGTCCGCAGCCATGAAGTAGTCTTTACCACTCTTGTCTGTGATTGGCAGTCTCAGGATGGGTGTCGAATACCTGAGGTAGCCACCTTCATTCCAGCTGGTCCACGGTCTAGGTTGAACAACCATGGGCATTCGCTTGGCGAGGAGAGCGCCCAGCGGCTGGCTCACGATTTTCTTAATCAGTTCCGGGTTCGGCGTGACCATGCCAACTTTCTTGCCCATTGTGAACCTCACACGGTGCATGAACGCCGGTTGCAGCTGCGTGACCTTTTCCTTCGTCCGAGGATGCTCTTTTGTGACTGGAAATTGTGCCGTCTCAATAAGCTTGGATGCAAGCATTGCGCCCATCTTGGCCTTGACTTCCAGCGGCCAAGCGAGACTCTGCTTTATTCTCTTCCTCGAACTTGCAGATTTGCCCATATCTGGGTTAACGCGTATGATCTGCGAGAACTCTGTGGGTTCAACTCCCTGTCCCTGTTCCGCCAACGTAGCGCGGCGTTTGCTTGCAGCAGTACGCTTGCGTGTCTGCTCCGACTTTTCACGCTTCGTCGTCTCGATCGCACATTCCTCCTCAATTTGTTTGCCGAGGCCTGTGATGATTTGGGCGAGTTTGACATCAGTGTCGTATTTTCCGTTCTCTCTGTCTTTACCCCTAGTAAAGAGACCCATGAAGTGTAAGACAGTGTTCGCAGCCATCTTGGGAACTGGCAAGAGCTCGAAGTAGGGCGCGTAAACTGCTCGATCGTTGTGGTTCACCATAGATCTTCCTTTGCTAGGAGTCTGACTTTGCTTGCAGAACGCCAATTCCTCCTCGAGTGCTGGCAACAGACTTTGATACCACTGCCACATAAGGGCGCCAATGGGCTTGGTCTGTAACGCCGATGAGATTCCAATCTTCTTGAGCCCCTCGTCTTCTTTCTGCCATTTTTTGACCGCAATTTCAACCGATTTGTCTTCCATTTGGCGCTGCCTCTCGTATGCGCGCTCACGCTGTGCTTCGATGGGAGCATCTGCTGGCAAAGCTGCGAGGGTCTTGAAGTTCGAAAACGCTGCCTTGATCGAATTCAAGCCATCTCCCTTCTGTTCTACTCCGATGACTTCCGGGAGATCATCCGGGGATATAGCATCAAGTCTGCCGAACTTGGTCATGTCGAGTTCCGGAATGTCGCTTTGTGCTTCGCTCTCTGTCTCGGCGTCCTGAGGCTCCTCTATGTATTCCGATGAAGTGGCGGCTCCGAAGATTGTATATTCGTTGTCGTCATAATCCTCGGAATAAATTACCCCTTCGTGCACTGCTTCCCCCAGCTGACTGGCCATTTCCACATACCGGCGGATTGCTCTATCGCGTTGCGAACCTTGCAATCCGCGAATGGCAGCCCTGATCATGATAACAAGCATTTTGTCGTCGGGCTGGACGTTGTTCCTGTATACCTCCACCTCGAACCACTTTTGCATCTTCAACTGATACGATGGACGCGCCTCCGAGTCGGCGGCCGCTAGATGGCGCAGAAGCTCCTCCAAGTATGTAGTGTGTGCATGTAAGACCTCGGGCGAATCGGATGAACAGTACTCGGCCAGTCTTTGGATGATGGTCTCGGCTCTAGACATGCGACCAACGCGTAGGGTCGTGTACAGGTGTTGTAACAAGTCCATCGATGTTCCTGTCACGCCGCTGTGCACTTTGATCAACTCGTCGGGTTTCGCAGTGGTGTTGTTGATGATGATAGGATCGGCGTAAGGTCGCAGATTCGCCAAACTTTGCGTAGGAGGTTTCGATGGGAAGGCCCACGGGTCGTTTGTATCTCGGGATGCAGTTTGCAATGGCTGCGCGCCATTTGGTGGATATGGGGTTTCATGTCGTGCTGTGAATGGCTCTGCAGAGGTGGCCAGCTGCCGGATCTGTGCTCTGGCCTGGGGCGATACTTTCGATTCGCCTATCCTCTGAGGCCGAGGCGCAGGCTGTGATGATGCTGTGTGGGAGGCGTTCCATCGGAGTTGTGCTGGGGCGAGCCAGGGCAGGTTGAGCTGTGCGAAGGAAGAGGCGAGGAGTCGGGATGTATGACGCTGGTGTCTCCGTCCAGCAGAGCGGGCGAGCATCATCGCAGTCGCGAGCGAGTGTGTGTGGGTGAGGATGTAATTATGACGGTGGTATAGTACAAGCGACGAGAAGGAGTGCTGTCGAGGGAATAAACGCCAATCGCCACGCAAAAGAAGAAACAAGGGATGGCGAGAGGGCGATGGAGGTGGTGGTGGAAGCAGCAGCAGGAAACACAAAACTTCGACTGGAGTAGCAGCACACGAGCGTTCGCCTCATCTCTCGCGCTTGCTCCTTCGATAGGGGACGGCTCCACTTTTTTCGCCTTCCAGAAGCTTTCATATCACCACTAGGGTTAGGATAACATCTCTGACCGTGAAAGGAACATTGAATTGTGCAGTGCACTACGATTTCAATACATTCTTGCACGTATATGCATGTGCACATATTTATGTTACAGACATTCATATAATGGCCCCTAAGTATGATGTGGTCGTTTTTCAAATACGATGTTAAACTCGTAGCTACTTCAATCATCACAACTCTGGTCACACGTATTGATCCAAAAGACTAGGACTCCTTCTGACATGTTTAGAAGTAGGCAAGCATTGTGTACATCACACCACTGTGATCACGCAGACCTGATCGTGATTAAGGCATTGAATCCAGTGCCAGAACTATAGCCGGGACCAAATCACGGGTACTACCATGCTCGCGTTCGACCCAACGTCACGCCGTCGACTCTCATCTGGTCTAAACTAAGCAATCCCACGCATCCATTGTCTCCCCTACACGAACAACACCATAGTCCAAACAAAGATCTAACCGACAAAGAAGACAAACCACGAGTCCTATTTTTATCCCACCCCAATTGTCCACCATGTCGAACAAAGAAGGTCGTCGTCGACTTACTCGACTCGATCGTCGTTCCTTTCCATAGTCCTGTACCAACCATTTCCTTCACGTCACGACACTGCTGCCGGCCAGCCAGGGAACCTTGAGAACATCTCTCTCTTTAGTATAGATCCCAGAAAGAAAAAAGAAAGTAGGTGAGCCTATCAGTATGCCGTGCATCAGAAGTAGAAAGATTTCCAACGGAGCTTTGCCTTACACAACCAGCAAGCCAAAGCCAACCACCAAGAAGCCAACCACAAAAAACCCAATGGAAAGGCAACGAATGCAGCCGCCGCCGCTGCCGCAGCAGCGAGGAAGCAGGCTAACCTCATCAACGCCATGTGGAAGAGTGAGTTCGTCGAACCCGAAAGCCCACTCTCCCCAAATGCCCTTGGCGACCTCTCCAACCCCATACTCCCCGTCTTCAAGGCTACTAACTTCGTCAACGTCAAAGACTACAGTGCCATCGAGCCTTCGGTGCGACTGGCCTCGCACCTGCTCAAACACCCGTCCCTGCGGCCGATGCTGAGGACGATTCTCAAGCACGGCACCATGATCCCCTTGCGCGAGAAAGAAAGCTCCGGAAACTCTCTGTACCGGTACCCAGACGACAGCGCCAACGAGATGACGGACGACGACATCGCGTATATTGACCTTGCGCTGGATGAATTGGCAGGATTCGTGACGTTCGAGGCGATGGAGGAACACGGCCCAGCCGACGCCAGGACCCAGATCATCATCAAGAGAAAGTCCAAGCGAGACCACAGGACAGAGACGCTGGACGGCCACCGCAGTCGCGTCGAGTACAGTCTCGAGCTGCTCGAGCGTCTCGAGAAAGCATCTAGACCCTCCTCATCGAAGCAGGACAAGCCCCTCCTTCTAGTCTGGCGCTTCACGCTCGCCGTGCAACTTGCGCACGAAGTCTGCCACGTCCTGGTCAACGCGAAAGACGGCCGCCTGAAAAGGTTCCACGCGGAACCGTTTTTCCACAATGCGTTGACCGCGGAAGTCGGGTTCGCGATGGAGGAGACGCTGTTCGGCGGCTCGCCTGCTCTGCTCTGGCCAGAAGAGCAGCCGGACGACGAACAGGCGACTAGGGTGCATCACAAAAATGCAGGTAAGTTGAGCGATCTCGTTGGCGTGTTTGTTTTTTGGCCGTGGCCCTGTACGTCGATCGTCAGGGACTACCAGGCTCAGAATTGTGCGTTGCATATGCGCAGGGCTGACATGGCTGCGCTTAAGCCGAAAGACGTCGCGTGGCGGGTTACGATAAGTGACCTGGCCAGGTTCTTTGACACGGCGTTTTGGGCGCAGGAGAACCCTGACACAATTTTCGATCGCTCGGTAGGTTTTGCTTTCACAAGTGACGCCGAAGGTGTGCGGTCTCCTGCTGGGTTCAGCAAGCAAGAGCTGAGAGACTATGCATTGAGTGCATACAAGATCTCCAAGCGCAAGGCTATCGTCGAGAAGTAGGTATAGCAAGGTAAGTCAGCGAGGCTTGTGTGAATAATAATTTTTCAAATGATAAATTCAAGAAAAAAGGAAAGTTCTAATAAGGGTATCTGACCAAATTCCGCGCACACATGAAAAGAAAATGTCCAACCATATTTCGTAATCGTTAAATCGTGACTTTGTTTCCGTCCAAGGCCTGAGTAGCTTGTCGTATGTTTTTCAGAGAAAAGGGCTCGGCGAAAGTAACACATCAGACTCACGAGAAGTGTTTCTCGACGTGATGGTTGACAGCCGCTTCGTCACCTTCGAAGTTGCCACACACGGGGCACTTCGACAATGCCGTGGCGCCAAACTGCGAAGGGTCGACTTGCGACTCTTGCCTTTCATCAATACCCAGACCTTGCACGCGGTTTGCCAAGCCTTGGTCTGTGGTGCTTGCAGACCGTTGTGATGGATTGTGGCTGTAGAAGCCCTCATCAGGGTTCGTTACAGCATAGTGACTGCTGCCTACGCTTTCACGTTTGGCAGTCTGTTGAGGGACATCGTTGCGAGTGTAGCTCGCGTTAGAAGCGCGGTGCGGGTGTTGGCGGGTGCTACCAGTAGGACTGGTAGGGTATGGCGGCCCTGCGTTGGGTTGGGGAGAAGTGGCCGGTTGCTGAGAGACAGGGCGAGGTGGAAGAGCTGGACTTGGTTGCGGAGATGGAATTGGTTGTTGGCTGTTACGGTGTGGTCGGAGCGGCGCTGGCTTGGCTCCCGTGTCATTGGAAGGCACGCTTGTGTCAGCGAGTTCTGCAGTAAAAGTGGGTACGCTCGGAGTCGCCTGCTGGTTAGGCGACTGTTGAGGATGATAGAATGAGCCTTCTACTTCGACAGGACCTGGGGCGGCAGTAGGCTGGCTCGGGATGTAGGTCGACTTCTCTGCGCCACCATAGGACTGGCTTGTGTGGTCTTCAGGTCCTCGATATCCTTCTTGTTGATATGCAGGTAGATAGTGGCTGTTACGAGTGCTCTCTCTCCGGTTGACAAGGTCGCGATAAGTTGTGTACTTGTTCTCCGGGTAGTCGAAGCCATCTTTTGTACTCAGACCAGGGCTCAGTGCTGGACTCTTCATGCCAGTGTCAAGGTGTGACGCATTGCTCTGACTCTGCCCGTGCACGTTATTGGGGTTGGTTGTCTTCATTCTACCGTCTTCAAACATTGCATGCAATACTCCCTCGTCCAGGAGCTCAGCCTTGCGCGTCATACGATCAACCATGACGCCAGCCGCAGCCTTCATCTCTTTCTTGACGAAACCCGACAGCGCAACATTGCAGACAATTTCCACGTCCTCTCGCAAATACAGTCCCTCCAGCGGTGTCTCCACTCCCAGTTCGCGCGGTTCTTTCGGCTCACCAGGCTGGTTGCCTCTTACAGTCCACTTGTTCCGGAGGTCCACGCCCATTGGCGCATATGTGTGTGTTTGAAGTCCATTGGGCAGGTCGTAGAAGACTCCCTTGAACGATATCTTCTTCTTCAAGCCGAAGCCCCAGGTGATGATCTCGGTGATCTCGTACCATTGCGCGAAGAACTCGTCAGCCGCAGCTTCGCGGGGCGCGGGAATCGGTTTGTGGCCGGTGACGAGCGGGTTGAGCGATATGACCTCGCCATGCGACTTCAGCATGTCCAGGGCGAGCTGGCGCGGGATGTTGCTCGGCAAGGGAGTGATCTTGGTGTATACGATGCGTTTGCCCATGGCGTCGTTCATAAGGGTGCTGCTGCTGGAGGTGCAGCGGCAGAGGAGGAGGAGGAGGGGTGGAAGGATGTACACAGAGGTCGCAAGGTGGGATGCGAGGATGCGAATGAAGATGGGGAAGGAAGCACGGTGGGAGGATGGCGGCAGGAACGAGAGAGTAGACAGGCAGCAGATGATGCTCGTTGGTAGCACAACAGACGGCGACGCGAGTGCAAGATTGCGCACCGGATGCTGGAGTACCGCAGGAGGGATCCTTCGAGTCTTACCGTGGTGCGCACGCAGCGAAGCTGACAGTACTCGACTGCTGTACCCTGCCAGCCTGCGCCCTCCAGCTCGGCATTTATGACGTGTTGGTATTAATAGATCGATAGACATCCATCTCATCCCACCGGCCGGGAAGACGGCGAGAGTCGTCGTACTCTCAAGAACATCCTCGAGTGTATACCATCGTCACCTCCACGATTCTCTCACTTACAGTCAGCGTGAGGTCGACATTGGCTTCGATGTTGTCCGCGCAAAGAATGCCACTGTCGCCGACGTAAATCTGGTGGAACCAATCAGATTGCCATACCGCGCCAATACAGAGCTGAATGCCAGCACAGACGCAAGACACGCGTTGATCGGGGCTCGTGGCATCCATGCAGCCCTACCATGCACGTGGAACATCGCGGTGGATCACAGCTCTTGCACTGTTCCACTCATCATCCCAATGACCTGGTACTGTATGCTAATACCATCAAATCTCGGCTCTTAATCATATAGAAGATAGGTAGCTTCGAGTACCTCATTAAGGTAGTGGCAGGTAATGCATGCAAACTTATGAACATCATATCCCTTCCTTTCGAGGATTCACACTCGAAGAACTGCGGATTTTTGGTGACCCAAATGCGCACAAAAGGTTGGTTGTTCTTCACGCTGAGCATGGATGAAAGCTGATTGCAAGGCGTGACATTTACTTTTCGACTCAACATGTGGAATTGAACGCTGCTTCATGCGCGATCTACACGCCTGAGTGATGGCTTCTCGTATACATAACTCCTGCTCCACGAGACAAAGGGTCTGAGACATGCGGGGGAGGAGAGACCTGTTCATAAGCCCCATGCTCAGCGAGTGAGCACACCCGTTGCGGCTCCAGTCAAGACCTAATCACTCATGCTCCAAGCCATGTCGTGTGGGTGAAGCTGAACCTCTCACAAGCTTGTATGCAGCTTTTCGTCTTGTGTGCCAACGGCAGTTTGCCGAGTAACCTTGAAAGTCTACATCAAGCAGCCGTTCTTGCGGCTGGAGTGCAACTCGGACATGGCAAGCCTTGTCCTCTTGCCGTTAAGTCGGATGAAGACTTCCACAACCCATTCATACCACACCTTGCGGTCATCGGTCTGGCGCCACATGCTGAGTTCAACCTCGGCGTTGTCAGGCATGTTGATGGGAGTCTGCGATTTTGTTAGTGATCAATAAAGTCAAATTTCAGCGGTGTCAACTCACCTTGAGAGGGAAGAAGATGGGGAACCAGCTGATCATGTCGCAGCTCTTGGCTTCCATGGTGACGGGGTTGGTGCTGAGCTCGACCTTCTCGCCGCTCTCGCTGGCGTAGAGAACGGATTCGAAGTAGCCCGCAAGACCGTGACAAATACCACGGTTTTGGACCGTGAAGTGGACCTTGCAAGCACGCGAGTTGTGCTCGTTGCTTCCGTCTCCTCCAACAGCACCTCCAGCTCCGCCGTGCTCGGCGCTACCTCCCCTGCGAGCTTCGGCCTGCTCAAGAACAGCAGTTGGGGCAGGGTGCGAGAATACCCAGGCGTCCTGTACGTCTGCTTCGAGGGTCTCTCCCTCTCCACCTGACTTCAGTGAGAGGAAGTCAAATTGTTGGAACATGACGACGTATGGAATTTCCCACTTCTCTGAGCCACCACGACCAAGCAGATCGTTGTAAAGGCGAGGCGTAGCGATCGGAGTCATATGAGCGCTGTAACTTTGCGGGATGTTGACACCGTGCGCAGGGTCAAGGACGTGCTGCACACCATCCAGACATTCGGGAGAGAGCTCGTTGTCTGCAAACGATCCAAGAAGCTCAGAGACAAGGATATCGACCTTGTGGACTTCGCCATCGATGATGGGGCCCTTCCAAGCACGCATATCGGTCTTGACGACAGTGACGCTCTTGTTCCACAGAGGATCGATGATGTTCCTCCGTTGGAGGTGCACGTATGCGTTCTGGTTCTTCTCGACGGCCCAGGCCTTGATCTTGACACCGCTAGTCTTACTGGCCATGAGCGCTTTCGACACGAGGGGTCCTCTTCCGGCACCAACCACAGCAACGACAATCTCCCTGCCACCTACCTTGGCGGACAGGTCTTTCAGCGCAAGAGCAACGGCACGCTCGTACCAGTCGTACTTGATGGGGTCCTTCTCGAAGACTTCGTAGGTCACGCTCTCCAAGTTGTCGGACAAAGGCTGAAGAGGGGACTGCATGTAGTCCTGGTAGCCTTGTCCGAACCTCTCAATCGGCGCGCGTACGGGCTGAGTCTGTTGCAGGTGGCGCAGGTAGCGCAGATGAGGCACAGGGTCTTGAGATGTCGGTGCGCTTGCGGCTTCCGCAGGAGTAGGCTCAGGCGTAGGAGTCTTGTCTGTGCCCTCGATGGCGTCGACATCGCCGAGTAGAATCCACGGCGTCTGGCGGAGACGCATGAACTGGGTCAGATACTGTTGGTGGCCCTTTGAAAGGACTGGGAAGCCTTTTGCGTTACGCAGGAATGTTGTGTGAGGGAACATCAAGCTTCGTACTGGCTCAGAGTACCAGCGGGACTGAAGGGTCTTCTGCGGAAGTTGACGGGGGATTTCAAGTGCTAACAGATAATATGGTCAGCCATGTTCGTCGCATTTTGTGTAGGAATAGCAGTGTCTACCTTTTCCAAATGCTCCTCTAGATCTCCAAAGCGTTCTGGGTGAAGATACGTCGAGCTATAATAGCAGGGGTAGATTTGTGAAGAAGGAACTGAGAAGGAGGAATACAAGGGAAAAAGAGAAAGACAATATGAACTTTTGCTTACCAATTGAAAGACGTGAATCGTAGTTGCACATAGTCCTGAGTGTGTCCCACGTATCCCAGGAGCTGAAGACGTCCTCAGAGGGATCATCTTCTTCAGGAAGTGCAATTTCTTGCTCTTTGGCAAGTTCGGCCAAATGCGTGCCATCTCCACTCTCGTGCTCGAGCTCACCGACCATGGGGAGCAGAACATTGAGGTGAATATAAGGGCCCACACCAAGTGCTTCTGACACCGCACGGGCGTACTGCACAACGTTCGAGCCCGGCAATGGGCCATGGATCATCACGTGCTGAATGCCACAGAAAGCAGCATACGCCATCTCCAGGTTGAAGACTTGCAAACTGACGGTGGCGATCAGCGGGTCCAATGAACCAAGGTCAATCCACGAGCTGATCACAGCGATCAACGCCGAGTTGCTATCATCAGGCGTGAGGGTGGTGTCTTTCGGAGTGAACGGCGAGAGCAAAGGCATGGGAACATTGCCTGGAGCATCCGAGTTGGAGAGCTTCTCGAGGTGCTGCTCGACCTGAGCCACGACCTTCGATTGGAATTCGGGCGTAGAGATAGGCGCTGTCAGCATATCATAGCCAACATCCTGAGCGTCTCTCAATACCCTGCTTGGACCGTTTGGTGTTGTCCGGCTGGTTTCGTGCTGCCCAATGAACCACAACTCAATGGGCTCAGACGGCGGGAGGTTGTTGGTGGCGTCCATCTTGAGTCAGAGTAAGCACCTGAAGTATACCTTCGCTTCCTAGTCTCAGGTGAAGACGTATGTTGTAACAACACCACAATTCTTCGAGATCGGGCTGTGTGCTCCGAGGCACAAGGCGAAAAAAGTCGGGCACGTTTGGCAGCGACGGCGGCGTTCGCTCGGCCAAAGGTCGGCAAAATACTTCGCTCTTTCACGAAACAACACGCCTTCTTCGCGCACTCATATTCACACATTTGCCGTCATTGGTACGTGACCTTGGCCCTGATATTCACTGGAGCGCACCCTAGGATCATAGCGGTGGAGAAAAAAGAATGTCTGGATCCTGGAAAATGAACCCTTTTTCATCATTATTCGCTCAGCAGTGAGCGTGGGAACATGTCTCGCGTATGGATACGTCTCCGCACAACCTTCGCTAAGTATACACTACATCGACCGTCTGTTTCACGATGATGGCTCTCTCAGAGCTGTCGCTCGACACTGATTGCTTATCACTGGCTGCAACGGCGCTCGTGTGAGTTTCCCCGATGATCCGGTCGTGCAGCTCAATTGTATCCACATCCGCCCTGTTGTGCGCTCTCTTCCTGCCGCTCTTCTGGTCTTGCGAGCGGAAAGAGATCCCAAAATTGCCCGATCGACTCCCTATGTAGCTCGCTTTACTGCGGTCGCCAGTCGAGTCGAATGTTGTCTTGCCCAAGAGACCTGTGTTCGCTGATTGCATGAATATCCGCAGGCACGGTATTGTAGCTGATATGACTGAAAAGCACAGTTCTCCTTGTGTGAAGACTTCGGTCGTAGCATAGTCGAAGATCAGTTCATTGCTTGTCAGAGACCCCGACAGGCTGACAAGGCGCAATACTGCGAGTGGTACCGTACTGAGGGTTGTCAGTATATCGATTTCCTGATCAAGCTACAAATTTGACGTACATCAGCCGGACCGTAAAGCCCAAGACTACCCAGAATTTGTGGCTTTGCTTCATCTGGAGGTCCCAGACCAGCATGAATGGCATGCATGCAATGGCAAGGTCGATTATGCAAGCAAATGACTCAACAGCGGCCCATCGGTGAAGCTGTGACAGGCATCAGTATCAAGGAACCACACGAAGATCTCTATCCAGTGCTTACTGTACTAAGTGCAGAGACCGTCCATGGTTGTGCTGCGCGTTCGCGTATACCAATCGCGAACAATGACACGATGCCCAATCCAGCGGAGGTGCAAGTCAATACATTGGCCAGCCTAACGTGTCGACGCGCGATACAAAGCCGTTTGACCAGGAAACAAACCGCAAGCTTGCTCCAAAAGAGGGCCCATACGTACAACATGTCGCTGGCAAAGACCATCTGTCCGTCGTGAGCAAATGTGTGAACGAGAAGAACGAATTTCTCTTACCTTTCGAACAGAGAGCGAGTCCTCAGCAGTCAAGCCTGCGGATTTCCTGCCCAAGCCAGCGGGAACTTCCATCAGAACAACAATTAAGTATACCATGCCGAACACCTAAACCATGTCAGAACTTTCGATGTAAAGTGAAATCACAAGGGTTCTGACCGAAGCAATGGCGACAGCGGCATCGTCGCTCCCAAAAAGGCTCTGCCAGGGCCATCTTATCAGCAATCTGATGCAGAAAAATATGCCGATTGTCGTGAGTGCAAGCGCTGCAGCGATTGTCGCAAGCGCACCCTGATCTTGATCGTTCACAACATTGCTTGGGACCACTTCTCTCGTAAGCAGAGACATCTGGAGGAGGAGTAGCTGCAGACGTCTTGCTTGATTGCTTTGCAAATGAAGTTGTTGGCTTTGACCGAAACTGGCAGATCCTATCCACCTAAGCCATAGCCTCAAGGGTGAGCAAATGACCCAAGCGACACAGGGTAGCCCTGGGTGCTGCAGACTATACCGAATCTAGTTCGGCCTATTGTTTCGTGCCTCGCCTGCCAACGCGCAAGGCGCGAAGAATCGGGGCTCTCTAGTGATCGCTATGGAAAATTCTCGGGGATCATACTACATTACTCCCACTCAGGGCATTTCGACCATTCATGCTATGTGACTACTTGTGAGATCAGCAGCTACAACTCGAAACTCAATGCATTGTGTGTTTGAGATTCGTCGTTTTTCGACGATGCACACTTATTGGACAACAGCGTTGTGCCGTGTGGGAGCACATCGCTGAGGTCATTCGATCAAACTCTCACACTCTCGTGGGCTGCAAAAGGGTCAAACCAGACGTATGACGGATGAACCTCCGCCGAGGCGACCGAATGCCGTGAACGTGCTGCTTGACTTTTCCATTGGGCACATGCAGGATGGGATCCCAGACTCCTAGCGTATCATTACAGTGTTCCATGTGCGCCTTTACTCTTGGCGATTGCTGCGCCGCAGCAACCGAAGTGCATCCAGCTGCACTCGGTGAGGCAGGAGTTGCACGCGAATGCAGGGATCGTGACATGACACTTTGCATCCAAACACTGCGCTTGCATGTGCTAAATAGGGGATCATCATACTGACGTTGATGAGTGGTTGGACGTGTCGTCCAATATGCTGATCAAGGTCACGCTGACCTGCTCGACCTGCGACACGCCGTTCGAGGTGTCTGGCTGAGCATAAGGAGATGGGACCATCAAAGCGCAGTAGCGTGCAACACCGATAGCATTTTAAAGTGTGGACCCGAATCCTTCCCTCTTCGCGTGCCGAAGGAACAACCGGGCCGGAGCCGCTAACGGTACCCCCACGCTCCCCCAAGAAACCAGTCTCCTTAGCTTCCTTGGTCTCCTCGCTTCACATCTCTTCGTTCCTCCAGGAAGCGGCGTTGCTCTCCGGACATTGCCTTCTCGCATTAGTTCAAGCAACCGCGCCATTGGCATGCTGTATAGCAAGCATGGCGGCTGCGAGCACGATCTTTGCCCGTTGTAGTGCCGCTTTCAGGCGGGCGGGCACTTGGAGCCTCCGGCGAAGCTCATCACAGGCAGCGGTATCTCGCTTTTGGAAATTGCCTATCGACATCAGGGAGTATCTATATAACGATCGAGATCTCTTTACCGGTCCTGAAACCCAGGATATGTTACAATCTGCCCGAAAACCCCTCGTCTCTCGGGGCACCTGCACGAAGTCCAGATTGCTATCGAGACCAAAAAGCGAAATGACCCTCGTCGATCTTATGCAACTCGGAGTTACGTCTTGATCGGTATATGTGACCCTGCACTGCAGGGGCGTTCAGTATACATAGACCCGGGTCCGCTCCAAGCGAAGCGCCTTTCATGACATTTACCATCTGTCGCCATCAATGAACGGTAACTTGGAAGGCGTTTCTCCTGCCACTGTTACGATTGGTCGTGGTCCTAGATCTTGGCCCGTCTCCACAATCTTCAGATATTTTATGTCTTTCACCATTCTTGCCAAGTAGCAACTTGCAACGTCTTGACAGTCACACTCAACGGCTATACCAGATCCCACAGCCAAAATGTCGAAGCAACCCGATGTTTACGAGCATCGTGAGCCAAGTGGCAGTCCTCCAACTTCCCGGCACAAGGAAGATGGCGATGATTCCAACAGTGGAAGCTTCTATGATCAGGCCGATATGCAGCGCCTTGGGAAAGAGCAAGAACTCAAGGTATGTTGCTCATGCTCCCAGCACTCCATTATCTCACAGCAATGCGGCTCAGTAACGATGAGACCGTGTCGATCCAGGCTATGTATGTCGAGATCTATTCTGACAGCTGACAACTGCAGCGCGCGTTCCACTCTGTATCGATTCTCGGGCTCACATGCGTTATCATGGCAACTTGGGAAGCGATTTTCAGCACGGGTACTTTCTCTCTGATCAACGGAGGCAGATCCGGCACAGTCTGGCTGTACATTGCAACCTGGACACTCACGATTCCTGTGTCTGCGTCGCTTGCGGAGATGGCCTCAATGTAGGTTTTAAAGTTCTGTGACGGTCTGATGTTTGCAAGTCGCTGACCAAGACCACCATCTAGGGCACCCAGCTCAGGTGGACAATATCACTGGTAAGTTGTTCTAGAACCCACATTACAATCATACTCATATCTAGCAGGGTCTCAGAATTCGCCCCTCCTAGCATGCAGAAGATACTGAGCTACGCGTCTGGCTATCTGGCGGCTCTGGGCTGGCAGGGCTTCATTGCTACTGCCTCTTACATGACTGGACAGCAAATATTCATCGCTGCCTCTGTGTACAACCCGGAGTTTGTACCGGAGCGGTGGCAGAGTTGCCTGTTTGTGAGTGCGACGCTCATCCCTACTGGATGCTGGTCTACCCATCGCTGACATCTGCACGCACTAGACCATTGCCATCGCTCTCTTCGCTGCGGGTTTCAACACTTTCTTGGCCAAGCGACTTCCTATGTTCGAAGGCATCGTTTTGTTTGCTCACCTCCTCGGATTCTTCTGTGTGATGATTCCACTCTGGGTTCTTGCTCCGAAAGTACCTCTCCGTGAAGTCTTCGGCGCTCCAGGGTTCGCAGACTTCGGCGGTTGGGGATCGATCGGAGCAGCATGTATTGTTGGACAACTCGCAGCATCTTCAGCATTCGTTGGTGTTGACAGTGCAGCACACATGGCTGAAGAGGTATGTTGGTAACCTGCCACACAACAATTCAAAGCAATCACTCACGGACCGGTCAGGTCAGGAATGCTTCTGTCACAGTTCCACGCATGATGCTTGGGACAACAATCGTCAACGGCTGCTTGGGCCTTGCGGCAGTCATCACCTATATGCTGGTCATTCAGGACGTCGAGGAGCAGATTCTTGGCGCCGGAAACGCCTACCCTTGGATTGGCGTCTTCGAGGCTGCGACAGGTAGCAAGGCTGGTGCGGTTGGCATGACGATTCCGTTCATCATCATCAGCTTCGGTAAGCTCTGATACCAATGCTAGAAAGAACAGACATCTGACATTGAATTTTGACAGGCATGGCTATCAATGCGACTGCAGCTGCCTCTCGCCAGGCGTGGTCGTTTGCTCGGGATGGGTAATTTCTGTGAAACTGCACTGCTGTAAATCCTTGCTGACTATTTGCAGTGGTCTCCCCTTTCCCACATGGTTCACAAAACTGGTCGTCGTCGATTCCGTACCACTCCCACTCAACGCCATCATCGCATCCATGCTTTTTGTCCTAATTCTCGCTCTACTTGTCCTGGGCGGCGACCAAGCTTTCAACTCGATCGTTGGCCTTCTCAACGGTGCCGTTGGTCTGACATATGTCCTGAGCATTGGCTGTGTGCTTTGGCGCAGGACCTTCGGCGAGCCTCTACCGCCTGCTCGCTGGTCTCTCGGCAAGCTTGGTATTCCACTAAACGCCATCGCCGTCCTCTATCAGTCTTTTGCAACGATAATCAGCTTCTTCCCGCTTTTCGCGGAAGTCACGGCCGCGAACTTCAATTGGTATGTGTCAATGCAAGGCCTGTGTCGACGTATATCTGACGAGTCCTGTCTACAGGGCAATTGCCATGTTTGCGTTGGCGATCGTCATCGCTCTCTCAAACTACTACATCACTGGAAGGAAGATCTATGCGGGACCTGTCGTCACTATCATCAAAGACGCATAGGTGTAAGAGAACTCTCCAATCTCATTGTACAGAACGAAAGCAGTCGCACACGTTTGGGGAAGTTGAGAAGGAACCATATTCATATAAAACAATATGTCCACTTGAACCCAACATACAAAGAAAAAGCTCCGCAGTTTCATGCATGATACGGTGACTTGTGGTCGGACAAGGCTAATTGCTGCGTACCGGAGGTGTCTCCTACATCCTTCTTAGGGGCTGCTTTGGTCCGCTTTACCGCTTAGGCATATCCTGGGCAAGGTAATTTGGTGTGCCAACTCCGATCGCCGAGCCGTCTTGCTTGTTGGTCGTCGGACCAATAGGCGGAATTACGCCTCGTAACTCCGCCAAATTCGCGAGCATTGACTATTTGGTCCAAGGGGACATTGAATGCAGGTAACGAGTGTAAGCTATAGTGAACACTTTCAATGGCTCGAAGACTTCCGTCAACCGGCGGTCGGCATTGGCTTGACACAGCGTTGCCGTCCCTGCTCAGATATAAGTAGCCATTGATGAATACAATTCATATGATGCGACTCCTCCATTCGCAACCGATAACTGACGACATTTGAGAGCAGCCACCATGGATCTATTCATGCAGCTCTTCCAGAGCCTGCCCTACCCTACATCTTCTTTCGCTGGAAAGACTGTGATCATCACGGGAAGCAACACCGGCTTGGGCAAAGAAGCTGCTCGCCACATCGCAAGACTCGGAGCCCAGATACTGATACTCGCAGTCCGTAGTCTGGAGAAAGGCGAGGCAGCCAAGCTCGACATCGAGAATACGACCAAATGCGGCAAGGACGTGATCCAGGTCTGGCGCTTGGATCTGGCGAGCTACAACAGCGTGCTATAATTCGTCGACAAAGCGACGCAGCTCCCGAGGATCGACGCCCTGATCGCGAACGCATCCATAGCGGCCATAAGCTACGCCGTTGCCGAAGATAACGAGTCTAGTCTGACGGTCAATGTGATCTCGACTTTGCTCTTGGCGCTGGCGATGCTGCCCAAATTGAAGGACACGGCAGAGGAGTTCAGGGTGACGCCAGTCATCTCGGTCACCTCCTCGGGGGTACACAAGAGCGCAAAATTCCCTGCAAGACTCGCTCCAGAAGGCCAGATCCTAGCAACGCTGAACAAAGAGCGGAAGATCGATGCTTTCGAACGTTACCCGACCACCAAGCTGCTCCAGACGCTTTGCGTCAAGCACATCGGAGAGCAGTACCCGAAACTACAGGTCACCGTCAATGATGTCAGCCCTGGGTTCTGCCACTCGTAAGTCACACATGCACATCGTATGGAAGCACGAGTTTACGTAATGCATTGTAGTGAGTTGTCTCGCGAAGCCACGGGACTAGTGGCCTGGATTTTCTGGTTCAATAAATTACTCTTTGCGCGGACGAGTGAATGCGGCAGCAGGACCCTCGTACACGCTGTCAGTCAAGGTCGAGAGACCCATGGGAAATATTTGAGTAGCTGTGCAGTTGCAGAAAGGGGTGGAGTCGTCACTGCCACGGATGGGAAAGAAGTGCAGGAGCGCGTGTGGAGGGAGATCACCGAGAAGCTGGAACGCATCAAACCCGGCATCTTGCAAGGCTTGGAGATGTAGAACGAGGCTTGTTCAGACTTAGTATTCCTTGGATAGTGGGAAATCGGCGGCTGCCTTCAACTCGAAGCATCATCAGTGAAAGGCACGTATCCCTTTCCCTTGACAATAGTCGCTTTCCATGGCACGTCCTTCACGCTGCCTTCTACCACGCCAGATATGAAATCAGCGTGTACGTCTGCGTTGACACCATGCCACATCGGAGTGCCGTCTTGCTCTCTTTCATCCACAAAGTAGAACCTTTGTACTGATGTCAGCCTGATTTCCGCAACGTGATAGATGTTAGTGACAGATACATACCCCATGCCTTTTTCCCGCCAGCCTGAGTCAGCAATTTGAATGAAATGCGCGCTGGCGGTCTTGCCCAGTCCAAGAGTCAGAAGCTTA
>Ga0265797_10004734_pt1 | contig 20492 bp, 20 predicted proteins | sample P2T30metagenome_FD_192433 | JGI IMG/M metagenome (GOLD analysis project Ga0265797, IMG submission 192433) | Plant litter microbial communities from East Loma Ridge, Irvine, California - P2 T30 | ecosystem: Environmental > Terrestrial > Plant litter > Unclassified | place: USA: California...
TAGTATACTGTAGGAGGAAGGTCTTGGGCCGGATCGACATCAACGACGAGTGGAGACAATTGAAAAATCGGGTCCTCTTTGCTGCGGGGAAGGGATTTTTATTCCCTGGGAAAGAACCACTGGAGTCGCTCTCAATCAACTTCACGTCGGCCTGCAGTCTCGCTAATTTCTGCTCGATGATGTGCATGCCGGTTATTCAGGCTGATTTGCTGAGACCGACACGCTGGCACAGATCCGCCACAGTGACGGCAGCGAGCTTCAACAGCTTCCTACTGTAGACCTCGCCGACACCGATTCTGTTAGACTCGCATACTTTAGCTTGAGCCTGTGGTGAGGAGGTTCCCTGGTGACCGGCAAAATACAAACCACCATGCTGCTGTTCTTGGTCCCCAACACTGTGATGATATAAGCCCTAGGTGCTATGCTGTTCTTGATCGAATCAAGCCTCAGTTCTGCTACGAAGCAGGCCCATTACACGACCTAGCTTCGCCATACAAGCAACATGGCGCCAAAGGCCATCCTCCAATGGACTCTGCTGTCTTTGCTAGCAACTCTCGCCCTAGCACAGAGCAACGACCCCTTCCAATGCTCCAACTCCTCCTCCACAGCCTACAACGCAACATTCACCACCCTGGGTTGCTACAATGACAGCAGCGTCAGCATCCTCGAAGCCGCCAAGCTCAGTACGATCGCCATGACGCCTTCGTACTGTGCTAGTTGGTGCGGCGAGAGGGGCTACGCGTATGGCGGCATTAACTTCGGCACACAGTGCTTCTGCGGCAACGAGCCGAATTTCAGCAATGCGAATGAGATTGATGAGAGTCGCTGCCAGCCTTGTGTTACGGAGCCGGAGAGCAAGTGTGGGTCGGGATATGTGTGAGTTGTAATGTGATGATGGCGATGATGATTTGACCACTGCTGACGGTTTTGTGGATAGCATGACTCTCCTGCAGATTGATAACCCCGAAGGCAATGCTACTATCGGGGCCGATCTGTTCACACCTGCTTGTCGGTCGAGCCCGCTGTGCTCTCATGGTATTTGCGATACAAGCTTGAGCATCTCCGAGAGGGTTGCTTCTCTGGTCAATGAATTGACCACGGAAGAGAAGATCCTGAACCTCGTCGATGCCTCTGCTGGTGCGCGTAGAATTGGTTTACCTGCATACGAATGGTGGAGCGAGGCTACCCATGGTGTTGGCTCTGCACCAGGAGTACAGTTTACCCCCCAGCCATACAACTTCAGCTATGCTACTAGTTTCCCAGCCCCGATTCATTATGCTGCTGCATTCGACGACGAGCTGATTAAGGCTATCGGTGCTGTGATCGGACGAGAAGGAAGGGCGTTTGGCAACAGCGGATATGCAGGGTTTGATTACTGGGCGCCGAACGTATGTTCAATGCAATTTTCCTACCAAGTTGGACAACAAGCTGACACTGCTCCAGATGAACAACTTCCGCGATCCTCGTTGGGGCCGCGGCCAAGAGACTCCCGGTGAGGATGTTTACCACGTTCAAAACTACATCCGCAACTTCGTCCCAGCTATGCAAGGTGACGATCTCAGCAACAAGCAAATCATCGCGACTTGCAAGCACTACGCAGTCTATGACCTTGAAACTGGCCGCTACGGCAACAACTACGATCCCACGCAGCAAGATCTCGCCGACTACTACCTTGCACCTTTCAAGACTTGCGTCCAGGAGGCTCATGTGGGCAGCATCATGTGCGCTTATAACAGTGTGCTCGGAGTACCATCCTGCGCTAATGAGTACCTGCTCGAGGACGTCTTGAGGCAACACTGGAACTTCACCGAAGATTATCACTATGTCACAGGAGATTGCGGAGCGGTTGGCAATATCTTTATCCCCCACAACTTCACTGAAAGCTACGCCGACGCGGCTGCGGTAGCTTTGAATGCTGGCACCGATACTGACTGCGGCAACACTTACATCCACCTGAACGACTCGCTCGCCGCCAACACCACGACCATTGCTCGAGTCGATCAAGCGCTTACCAGGCTTTATCACGCCCTATTCACAGTCGGCTTCTTCGACGGCGGCAAGTACGAAAACATCGGTTGGGAGCATGTGGGCACACCTGACGCCGACGCACTGGCGTACGAAGCGGCTGTTGCAGGCATGACTTTGTTGAAGAACAGCAAGAATTTCCTACCTCTCGACGATGGCAAGCGCCGTAAGATTGCCGTCATCGGACCGTATGGCAATGCTTCTGAGGAGATGCAAGGCGCGTATTCTGGCCCGCCGAGACATATTGTTCGTCCTCTGGAGGCATTTGAGGGTTATGACCTATGGGACGTCACGTACGAGGAAGGTACTGGTATCTCTTCTAACAGTACTGAGGGCTTCGATGCTGCTGTTGCTGCTGCGAGAGGTGCCGACGTTGTGATCTACTTGGGAGGTCTTGATAACTCGCTCGAGAGGGAAACACGGGACCGGAAAACACTGGAGTGGCCAGGCAATCAGCTGGATCTTATCAAACAACTGGCCAATACTGGTAAGCCAGTTGTGGTTGCTCAGTTCGGTGGTGGCCAGGTCGATGACACACCATTGTTGAACAACAAGAATGTCAAAGGACTCGTGTGGGCCGGCTATCCTTCTCAAGCTGGCGGGACTGCTCTGCTCGACATTCTCACTGGCAAGAAATCGATCGCTGGGCGCTTGCCAATCACGCAATACCCTGCGTCTTACAACGACGAAGTCAGCATCTACGACATCAACCTGCGACCCAATGCCAGCTACCCAGGCCGTACCTACCAATGGTACACCGGCAAGGCAGTCCTACCTTTCGGCTATGGGCTGCACTACACCACGTTCTCCCAGAAGTGGACGCAGCAGCTACGCAAAAGCTACAGCATCCAGGACCTAGTCAAGAAAGCTCGCTCGTCTTCAAGTTCCGGCACCGTCATCCCCGACACGGTGCCCTTCGCCACAGTCCAAGCACGCGTCAAGAACACCGGCCGTCACGTCAGCGACTACGTCGGCATGCTTTTCCTCTCCAGCAAGAACGCCGGCCCCGCTCCAAGGCCGATCAAGCGCCTTGTTTCATACGCCCGCGTGCACGAGGTGCCTGTTCGCGGATCTCAAACTCTTGACCTGCCGCTCACACTGGGCTCGCTGGCGCGTGCCAATGAGGAGGGCGACTTTGTCATCTACCCTGGCAAATACAAGCTCGCGCTTGACGTCGACGAGCGCACCTCTTTCACTTTCGAGCTGGAAGGTAAGCCAGAGGTCGTGGAGGCTCTGCCTCGGCCGAAGGACGAGTACAAGTTCACCGTACCTGTCACCATTCAGGCACCCAGCTACGCAGACTTCGGGACGTAGTCGGTAGTGCGCGCAGCAGAAACGTGAATCAGAGGAGTTCGAGGAGTGGTGACCAAATGTGCATGCATGATCAGCAAAGTCTAGACTGCGCAAAACTTTCTGCGCAGATCAAACAAAAAGCAGCACATCACAGCACAACGCGAGTCAAACAAGCCGTACTGCACCCTGTTTTTCTTCTCTTCTCCATTACCCCGTGAACAGCTGCCGCTCTCCCGCAAACAATGGCAAAGTCATTTCCCAGCCACAACTGCCTCCTCGCCCGTCAATTATTGCCCATGTGGTGCGATTGTGCGACTGCGCAAAGGCGTGCCCCCGGTCGTGCACTTGCGGAGGGCGACGAACCGGCGCTAACGCAGGAACGGTTTCACTCATTTTAACAGGCGACTGTTATGACACGAAACGTGTCCTCCTCCTCCTGAAGTTGACCATTGCGAGGCGTGCAGCTGCAAATGGAAACGTCTCCGTCAATGTGGATGAAATGAGTCGACCACCCATTGACACAATACACTCCGATCGCGGGCCCTGCATGACACCAGTCTTCCGATCTCCAGTGCAGTAACAGCACTACACAAGGCTAGACACTCGTCACCGTGCGCCGGAGCGAACCCAATGGACGAGACATTCCAGCCCTGCGCAACCAAGAAGGGGGGGTGCAGCAGCGGAGAAAAACACAAAAACAATAATTAATCTCGCGTGTAAGTGGTGCTACCGCGCGCGCAGGTCGTGTGACTGATCGGAAGTGGCTTGGTGGTGTGCTGGACAATTTCCGCTCGAGCTTTGCGATCGCATGCCCATTGGCTCGCATGCAAGCTTTTCGCGTGGCAAGGGCGATAATTCGGATTCCGGTAGGCGCCGGTAGCAATAGTCTGCTGTTCCGGTTGCTCAGAAAGCAACCAAGTGGGTGGGCGAATGCAGGCGACTCATCTCGCGACTTTCTGTGGTAGGCTTGGGCGATTGTACATATGTTGGGCGCCCCAGCGCATGGCGATTTTGCTTTGCTTGGGTTTTTGAATCGATTTTTTCGCGACTCTCACTTGGCAGATCCATCACCTCACACTCTTTTGATCAATACCTGCTGCCGGACAAGCAACCCACTGTCATTTAGTACCAGCAACACTCACAGTCTTTACTACCACTCGCTAGAAAAGCTATTCTTGAACATCCGAACGTTTCGTCGCAAAAAGTCCGCAACACCAGCTTTCGCGACGCTCGCTTCGTTTGCTCCCAGACGCCAGTCGTTTCACATTAGCTCTCGCACCACTCCGTCGTCGACCCTTAGACGCCAAAGGCCCCAGTATCCATCGCATCGCTCGCGACAAACTCTCTCTTCGACTCTTGCAATTGCTCTGTCGTCAACAAACAAACCGGATTAGCATTCCAACACATCGTCATCGCACATACGCACCAAGTCCCGACATCCACCCACCTGGAACAGGCATTCCAGAACCGCACATCGACCAAAAGACCAAAAAAACAAGGATCCACATTCATTCCAGAACAAACGTCCAGAACAGAACAATGCGCTTCTCCACCATCGCCACCGCGCTCTGCGCTACCCTCGTCGCCGCCCAAGACGCTGCCCCAGCCTACACCACCTCGATGCAGACCTGGACCCTCACCAAGACCGTCGAGCGCGTCGTCGAGACCGTCACGGCCACCCGCAACAACTCCGTCGAGATCTCGACCATGACGTCGTCTTCAACTGTTCTCGCCACCGCCAGCGCTGGCTTCCCCTTGAGCAATGGTACCTCGACGGTACCGGGGACTACTGGTACCGGAGCAGGTCGTCCGGCCAGCGTGCCTACTGGCCTTGCTGAGTCTGGCGCTGGCAAGGTTGGCTTGGAGATGTTGGGTCTTATGGCTGTTGCTGGGCTTGTTGGGTTTGCTGGGCTGTGAGACTGAGTTGAGATTGGTGATCCTTTTGATTTTTCTGATTTCTGATTTTTGATTCTTCGTCTTTTTGAGCAACGGGTGTTTAGGGGAGGAAAAAACAAAAGAGGGGGAATTCTTTGATTGACGAAAGGGAGGATTGGCGCTTTAATGTTTTGATGTTTTCGATGTGATATATGAGTATTTTGAAACCGTGTGATTAGGGGGAGGGGGATTTGGTGTTATTTCTTGATTATTAGTTGAAGAGAGCTCAGTCGCTTGTTGTCTCGTAGTGTCCGAATGCTTGTATGGAAGTCAGACCCATTTGGACATATACGTCCCTGCGTGATTTGCGTGTTGAAGTTGTTGCCTTATCTGCTGTAGTTTAAACGGATTGATGCGTCGGAGGGTTACTCTGTGTCAACGATGCAAGTGGCGGGAGGCAGCACGGCTCGTGGTCTTCAGAGGAACGATAAATCATGTGACAGGTATGCGCGCCTTCTGTACCCGTTCGCCGTTGATTGTCAAGTGATTGGGTCTGGTAGATGAAGAGGAAGAATTGAAAGAACATCATATATGTCTTCGGAGGTTGTCGCCGTTCTCTTGGCGCTCTGAGGATGATGCTGACCAGAAAGTGGGATGCTGTTTGATGCGTTGGTGGGGTGCGCTTGCCTGCAATGACGCAGTGACTTTTGTGTGAGTCGACCGCTCGAAACATTCTATGTCAACCTCACGCAATCACATTCGCTACATACCACTAGAGAATTTTACTCTTGCACGCCTGGACCACTAGAATCTGCTATCTTCTGCTTTGAGCCTGCATAGCGATCCCCTCATCAGCCATGGCCAGTCACAAACGAGTCAAGGATATCGACTACGACGAGGATGATCTCTATTCTGGCGACGAAGACGACTACGACAACGCTGGCGGCGACGATCTCACCCAAGAAGACAAGGATAACTTCGCTACCCTCACACCAGTCGTACGTGCAGAGCTCGACGAGGCAGGCTTGCAGGTAGAAACAAAAGAGATCGAAGACGCACTCTGGCATTACTTCTGGGATGTTGGCAAGAGTGTCACATATCTCAAGAATGCAAAGCAACCCAAGAAAACTACCACCAAGACACCTCCTGTCAAGGAGAAGGCGAAGAGCAAGTTCGACCAGGCACAGGAGGAGAATGCTAAGAAATCTGGAGGTGAGTTTAGTTTTCCTTTTTATTCCTCCTAGAGCTCTCAAAGCTGGACCGCAGGATCTGGAAGAGAATTCGAGGCGGGACAGGCTGTCGCAGGCAGGTCGACTGACTTGTGCGAGAAGACTGTAGCCCGCCTCTTCACATCTCCCCTCCTCCCGGCGGATGGTTCTCGAATGTTTCCTGGAGCAGTGTGCCAAGCGATCTTGTCGGCAACCTGGAGCCTTCGCAGCCCGAGCGACCTATGCCAAAATTACTCGGCGGCTCGAGCAAATTGGCGAAACTGGCGGAAGAGCGCAGGAAGAAGGCGGAGGCAATAAGGCAAGGCTCTGCGCCGCCGTCAACGGAGACGGAAACGAAGAAGACAACGAGTGCACTGGACCGCTTGACACTGGGCAAATCTACGGATCAGAAAGAGAATGCTACACCTGCACCTCCGCCAGAACCTCGAAAATATGCTGCGAGAAAGAGAAGAGAGTCCACACCGCCGCCGCCAGAGCCTGAACCGGAACCGGAGGAAGAGCAAGAGCCATTGCCCGACCTCAGAGCTCCTCCGACAGCATTTGGTCGCGCTATGACTACTGGCCATGCAATGGGAAACACTAGAGCGCCGATGAGCATCCAGGACATGCTAGGCTCAGCTGGCAGAACAGAAGCTTTCCAGAGTCCATCTCCGGACGACGTAGTCTCCCGTGCTCAAAGCGGAAGCAAAGGCTTGAGCAAATGAAGAGACTACCTGCTAACGACCGTCACGCAAATATAGCCAGTTCAGCGACATCCACCCCAAAGCAATCCAAAGGCGTGAACAACCTGCAAAAGAAGACCGAGATACTCAGCCTGGACCAGACACCGTCTACACCAGCCCCTCCTAAAGTGAAGTCGAAGAACCTTGACGTTTCAAAGCTATGGGCAGAAACAGCATCTACTCTCAAACCCTCCGCTGCGTTCGTTGTTATTGGGCACGTCGACCACGGCAAGTCTACGCTCATGGGCCGTCTCTTGCTCGACACGGGGGCAGTACCACAGCGTGACATCGACAAATACCGCAAAGAAGCTACCGAGAAGGGCAAGGGCTCATTTGCACTTGCTTGGGTGATGGATACCAGCTCAGATGAACGCGAGCGTGGTGTCACAGTCGACATTGCACAGCACTTCTTCTCCACAGAAAAGGCCGATTTCGCCATTCTTGATGCTCCCGGTCACAGAGATTTTGTACCGAACATGATTGGAGGTGCTGCCATGGCCGATCTGGGTGTCTTGGTCGTTGATGCTAATCAGCTTGAGAGCGGCCTGAGAGGACAAACCAGAGAGCATGTGTTATTGGCGCGAGCTGTGGGATTGGAGAGAATGATTGTGGCAGTGAACAAGATGGACGGCACCACACCCGAATGGAACCAAGGAGTCTTCGAGCAAGTCAGTGGCGAGGTGAGAAAGCTCTTGCTAGCAACTGGATTCGAAGAGGAGAAGATCAAGGTTGTGCCTTGCTCAGGATTGAGCGGCGACAACGTTGCGAAAGCCGGTAACGCAGCCTGGGCGACTGAGTCTTACGGCACTTTGACATCTGGTCTGGAGTCCATGGCGGCAACTGTCCACACATCAGATGAAGCCGTGAAGGGCCCTCTACGCATGCAAATCACCGACATCTTCCGCGGCGGCGTCCAGAACCTATTCTCTGTCTCTGGGCGTCTAGCGAGTGGCAACGTACAAGCGGGCGACAGCATTCAGGTGCAGCCTCGTGGCGAGCAGGCCATTGTCAAGAGTATCGAGGTCTCCAACGAGGCTCGTGATTATGCAGTCGCTGGTCAGTTGACGACACTTCACCTCGACAGCAGCGATATGGAGTCACTCGAGCGTAATCTGAGAGCTGGTGACACTCTCTGCTCAGCTTCGAAGCCCGTCACTGTCGTCAAAGACTTCGAAGCCACTATCGACGCGATCGGCACGCTGCTGCCGAGCGCTGTTGATGTCCACATCGGGCGTTTGCACGTGCCAGGCAGAATTGCAAGCATGTCAGAGATGAGAGAGAAAGCCGGAGGCGAAGTCGTGAAGAAGAAGCCCAGAGTCGTCATGCCCGGGCAGGTTGTCAAGGTCAAGATCACTGTCGAAGAGGCCGTCGCAGTCGAACACGGCAGTGGAGTCGTGCTGAGGACCGGAGGTGAGACCGTGGGACGCGGCACGGTGTGCTAAAAGCATTGAAAGAAAAAGAAAAAACGAAGACATGACATTGACATATTGCATGATAGATAGACTAAAAAAGCATGATACCCTGGCACCAACGATCAAACGCGTCCGTCCCAATCACTATCAATTGTCGCTGAACTTGATGCCCAGCCCTTTGGACTGCTTCACAATCCACTCCCCAGCAGTCATTGGCTCTTCCTCCTCGCCCTCTTTCAGCGGCGGTACTCCCTCTCCTTCCAACCTCCCGAGAATACACTGACTTTCTGGCCTCACGAAATACACAATTGAGAATCGCGGCCAAACACCTTGCTCGCCTGGCGCGGGCACCACTCTATGCCTGCAGAGCAGAATATATGTCAGCACAATGTCTCCAAAATCACACAGGCTCGTAGTCTGGCGTCAACATCCGCACTGCTCGCCCTCCCGCTGAGAGACGCAGTACGGAGCCTGAACTCAGACCACGAGATCGGGCTGGAGTGCATCCTTCGCCCACTTACCTCCCAGAACACAGCGCACCATTCGTGAACCGCACCATCGCATCTCCCAGATTAATGATCGCGCAGCCTCTCTTAGGCTTCACCCACAACCACTCGCCCTCAGAGTCTGGCTCCAGCGGTCCAGCTTTCCGCGCGCTCTCGCTCCACACCTGCAGCCCACCCAGCCAGTTCATCAGCAGCGTGATACTCCCGAAATCCGTGTGCGAAGGCGTCTGGATCTCAGGCATCTCGGGATTAGCACGCGGAGGGCCGCGCGTGAGACGCACGAGGTCGCCGGACTTCTCTTCGAGGCGGTGGCGTGAGGTGATGTCGGAGGGGGTTATTCCGAGGCGCGTGGCGAGGAGGGAGAGGATGAGGAGGCCTGTGGAGTGCGCGGTGCGCATGTAGGTGTTTAGGAGGGGTTGGTGCTGCATGATTAGGGGAGGCCATTGGCGGGACATTTTGGCGGATTGGGAGGGAGGGAGCGTGAGGTCGTTTTTGGCGATGTTGAAGAATTCGGCGGTGTCTTTTGTGCCGGATTTGTCGGTTACGGAGGCGCCGACGCGTTTGTAACTTGGAGGGGGGAGAGGTGTTAGTGACGGGTGTTGGTATGTGTGAGGTGGTCCTGTTGGGGGATGATTATGATTGAGACTGGACTTACCCGTCCAACTGACCCTCCTGCATCCTCTGCGCCTCTTTGTCTGCCAGAGGTAACTTGAAGAAGTCCTCTGCCATATGGCAGATGTCATCAGCGCCTTTCAATATCGTCTCGCCTCTCTCGCAGCCACCTAGTTCGAGATAGAAGAACCCTCTCGTTTTGCATGCTTCGAAGACGCGGTCTTGCTCTTTGGCGTCTTCCGCCAGAAGTTTGACCAAAGAGATTGTTTGAAGGTCGACTGTCTTGAACTCAGGAGAGGTAGGGAAGGGAGGGTATATTTCTGGCGTGAATTCTACAGCGTGAGGCATTGTGGATGATGTCCTGATAGTGGTATGGGATGGCTGCTTGAAATGGCAACGTGAGTGTCAGGCCTGTCACTTGGAAAGGGCAGGTATGGGTATGCTCTGTTGAGTGATTTGTACAAATGAAGCAAATATCCGAGTCTTTGATGAACGGGTAGCCAGTTGAACGGTTGGAACTTCTTGTTATATGTGTCTTGATGAAGTGGTTGCCCAAATCAAGAGCCGTGTAGCTGACTGTGTAACAGCGGAATCGATCCCTTTCTACTCGCCTATCACTTTACAACCCATCCCGTCTCGTCCATACGGATCGTGTAGACAGAGAGATGCCTCGGGCGGGGTAGTTCGGTAGTGGTTGAAGAGGAGTTGCATAGCGGAACTAAAGGACCTTGGACAAGGGTGGCAGCAGTGGAGATGTGGAGAAAGGCGGGGAGGTGGAGGATGAGGAAACAACCCAAAATGCCGAACAGCCCCGTGAACAGAGAGCAGTTCACTAAGGACTGTTTTCTCGTTTCTATTACTGCTTCGAGCTACTCCTGTGCGGATCCGACACCGCTGTCGTGTATCAATACGGGACAAGGCAAGCGACTCCTTCGTTGACCACATGTGATGAGTGCATCTGAATGAACATCTGACTCGAGCTCCAGCGTAACGCCACAGTCCCATCAGTGTTTGACTTCCACGCTCACACCGCTACTGACATCCTCTTCGGCACTGGTGCCGCGCTCGTTATTTCTGCAAGCACGTGTCAGCATATCAGAGCCCGGGGCCTTCGTATCCTTTGATGAACTCACTTATGCTCCAGCTCGCGGTTGTGTAAGAATCGAACTACCAACGCAGTCACGATTAGCAAGCCCGAGAGGACAGCACCACCTACGAAGCCCTTGTAATACTGAGGGGCGTCTACTTGCTGCCACATTACTAGGGGCAGCCAAGCTTGAATGACATAAGCCATCTCATTCATAGTCGCAGTGACGAGAGCACGTTCTTCGTTGTCCTCTGCACAAATCTCATGCACCCAAGCAAAGCATAGGCCGGACAGACCGACTCCAAAAGCAGCCATGATATAGCATGCCCACTTCCAGGCTGTTGGGATGTCCCAGATGGCCAGCGAGGCACATGTGATGATGTTGAAAACAGCTCCGAAGATCATGGGCGGCCATCTAGCTCCTCGGAGGAAGGTGTCAGAACTCCACGCGTACGCCAAAGTGGAGACGACGACAACTGCCTGCGTGATCGTTGGGTAGATGTTGATCTGCGACACTAAGTACTTCGGGTTCTCACTGTGCTTGAGGTACTGCGCGAACACAGGCGCCGAAGAGGAGCCGCCATTGTTGAAGACAATGTACAGCACAGTCAGAGCATAGATGTGCCAGGAAGAGAAGATCTTCTTGAACTTCGCAACCGTGTAGGGTTGTCGCCCTTTGCGACCTTCGAGCTGTTTTCGCTTCAGTCCGAATGCCTTCTCTTCTTCTGTGAAGTACCATGCTCGTGTTGTCTCTGGCATGTCAGGTAGGAACACGAAGCCCAATACTGCGATGGGGAGAGAGATGATTCCGTCGACCAGGAAGAGCCACTAGGAGTGTGTTAGAAGGTTCGCATCTCAGCGGTATCACATCCCGATTGCTTACCTGCCAGCCCCGATAGCCGTGCACGCCCTCGAGGTTATACACTGCGGCCATCAGATAACCGCTAAACATTGAGGCTACGTGCCCACCGGCATGCAGAATACAACTCCGCTTCGCAAGCTCGTCTTTCCGGTACCAAGAACCGATCAAGTACTGCATCCCGGGATAGAATCCAGCTTCAGCCAAGCCGACTAGGAATCTCACGGCGTACAGCTGTTGAGCAGTGTTACACCTTGATGTGCAGAAGGTGAGGATGGTCCAGAAGACCTCTAAGAGAGGTATCCATATCGATGGCCGGACTCGGGTCAAGATCATGTTGCTAGGAATCTCTCCGAGCACATACCCAACTGTCCAGAGCGTTTGCATATAGTTAAGCTGATTTCCATAGAGGTTGAGATCTTCTTTCCAAATATGAGATTAGTACGACTACGCCGTGGACTGCCGGCAGAAGATGACCACTTACATTCCAGAGACGAAAGCATTATTGATGTTCGACTGATCCAGTGCTTTGATGAAATAGCCAAGACATGCAAATGTCAAGACCGCAGAGTCGAGCTTGAACAGAAATCTACGCTCCTCCGGCGATTTGTCTAGTGAGTCCCAGATGTAGCTTTGCCATCGTCGCTTCGGTTGTTCTTGCACAACTTCTACCGCAGCTTGGTGTATCTGCACCTCCTGATCACCAGCTTTAGCCATGTTGTAGAGAAATATCTGTTGGTATGTCCATCTACACACCTAGAAGCGGCTCCGGCCTTTTAAGAAGGACTGAACATCACATGCCGGGATCACTCATCATCGCCCATGAGGAGATTTCCGGAACGCAGTTAATCCTTCCATCAAGGGCGGCATTTCGTGCTTGACGTGCTTATCATGCCCTCTTGAGATTCTCAGCTCACACTACAAAGGTGGAGACCAGGCAATGAAGATAAAATGGCTTCTCCGATGCCGGTAGATGTACGGAGTGTGATATTCGGGCACCAGGACAGTCAACCAAGCGAGTCAAGAACAACTTGTATCCACCCATATACTCAACAAGACGATTATAGCTCGATAGACGAATCGTGAGTAGGCGGACAAATCCACAGCCAAGGATATGGTAGAAGCTTTTGTGGGATGCTTGTCCATTCAACGAGGGCAAACTCAATGGTCGACAAGGGAAAAGCTCTCGTCTTAATAAAGTATAAGCTTATGATACGCCCAGCAAGAAGTTGTGTGTTGAGACTGGGGTGCTAAGAGGCTCAAGAAAGGTTAGATACACATGTTGTGCGTCGCGCGTTTATTGCGTGCTTGCAGCTGCGGATCCTCGTCGAACAGCGCCTTTCGTGCGAGACGGAATAGGTTCTCTTTACCAAGCCCTGTCGCTGTGATTTAGCATTTTACAGATCTTCAATGGCCTGCTATTATTGCTGGGAACTAAAAACGTATCGTGTCTCCGGGTGGTGGGAATCTCATATAAGCAAGCAACCTCGTCACGCTGTAAACCATATATCTACCCACCTCGCTACACTCTATTGAGCTATCACCATCGCATACCAGTATTCCAAAACAATTAATTACCACCGAGACACTAGAAGCCATTTACGGGTATTCTCGTAATTCCTGAAGCGACGATGATGAAAAGTATAGGTTAAGAATGTGGAATCGGTATCCGTACAAAGATTTGCATACGATCGTCTCGATTACCCGAGCATACTATCGTCGTGTACCATGGTTAGCATGGACCAACCATACCTGATACAATTTCGCATCCATAACCAGCTCAGTAAGCCAATTGCCCAGCCTTCGCAAGATTAGTCTCTTCCTTGACCACTTTCTCCCCCCTCGCCGCCGCCACCAACCCATCAAGCCAATCCTGATGACCCAGCAACATAATATTCGGCTTCTTGCTCGCAAGGCCCGCAGCAGGCTTACCAATCTGGCTCTCTTGTGTGAGGATCCTCGCTCGCTCATTGGGCAAGTCTTCAATCAACCAAGCATGATACACCTCGACCGCCTCATCTTCTCCGCCCTCCAACTTGGCGCTCCAAGCTATCCTACCCGCCTGCCCTCTGCCAGGCGGCACAGACTCTTTGACCTGGCACTCGAGGACGGGAAACCCAAAGGTAGAAAAGTGGAAGCTGTCGCCTTTGTTGAGCAATGGCCCAGAAGGCGGCGGAGTGATATCGGAGCAGTTCGGGTAGTAGGTTTGCCATTTAGAGATGTCGTCTAGTTGAGCCCAGATTTGGGAGGCAGTTATGCCCTGGGCGATGACTTCGTTCGAGGTGAAGTTGTCTGTTGTGCCGGGCTGGAAGTGCAGGGGCCATATTATTGCGGACTGCTTCGTGTTGTCGGAGAACGCAGACACGAACGAAGACATGGTAGCGGACTTGGGTGCAGTTTTCTGTTTTGATGCAGTTTAGGTGTAGGGTGGCTGTGTGAGCAATTCGGTGAACGGATCGAGAGCTAGCAAGAGTATTTAGAGCGTGCATGTATTGTGATATCTCCACCCCATGCCTACGTACAGTAATAGGCTGACAAAACAATCGTTGTCGATGACGTTGACGGGTGAAGCTTGAGGTACTTATCCGACAGGGTAAGGGTAGAGCTGTCTTGCAGATGCAAACGACTCGGGTATCTAAGCATAAATACAGGTATAATACAGTATACTGAGAAAAAGCGTCGTAACAATGATCATCTCGACAGATGAGCAGCCCACCAGGGACCGAGTCTGATGATCTTTCACTGAAATCCGTGTATGTCCTACACCGTCTTGCCACGCTTCTGAGCCAAAAAGCACAACACAGCCGCGCCGATACAAGCAGCGAATCCAAAGAAAAGGAAAGCGGTGTCTGCTTCCACCACCTTGCAGCGCCCAGAAATTTCTTCGAGGCTGTTCCATGAGCAACGTGGTCCGGATTTGGTGTTTACGCAGCCGCCGTTCAACAGCTCGCTCGAGATCATATTGTGCTGATCATATACGGTAGTGCCACAGTCGACGCCTACAATCTTCGACGCATATGCCTGAGAGTCATGTTAGCGATGCGAGTATTGAACCACTGAGCGGTCAACTCACGATGCCGCCGGCAAGCAGAAGGAGGGCGGTCAATCCGTCAAGTCCGGACATGATGATTTTTGGGATTGCCGTGAACCATATGGCGGCAAGCCCAATGATAGCAATGAGCATGGCGAAAGCGCCAGCAAAGGCACAATAAGCAGTGGTGGTAGGAACTGAGCCTATTTGTTGCCAGTTGGCGGCGCGGACTGATAGCCCTAGAACGATGATGGCGAAGATCAATTGGAAGATCCGAGTGATGAGAGTTGCGATCATGGTGGCGGTCTTTGAAGATGTCGGTTGGTGTGTCGCAGCTTCGTAGTCCGGTTTTGTTGTGAGAAATGATGATGTCGATTTTGTTAGTAAGAAAGCAAGGAAACAAGGAGATGCCACTATACATGCAGGGAAATGGCTATGTTTTTCTATGCGGCACAGCAAGGGCCGATTTGCATGGTTCGCTTGATCAAGACAGGACGCTTACCTGCACCTTCTCTAAAGGTGGTTTGACTACAACGTTCGTGTTTGATCCTCTGATAGCGTGCGTCGGGAATCTGAAGCAACACCTTCACAGCCAATGTAGCACCACAAACGGCTCCACTTCCCCAGGAACCATCGCAGCGAACATTGGTGGCACTCAGTATGGTGTGTCAGGTCATAAATTTCCCGGTGCAAGATCCTGGAAGAAACAGTCGGGCAAGGAGACGCTGAGAAGGTGAAACGATCATGAGACAGCACGAGAACTCCTGTGAGGCGCCCGAAATAGTAGCACAGCGGTTCGTGTGTTTTGCTGGGTGAGCCATGCCAGGGTGAGTCTGCTTGGCTCGAATACAATTTCACCTCGAGATGCTGGGAGATGGCAGGTCAGTGATATCTGTTGTTCTGATTTTGTGTGACATTCGGTCACGAAAGAGTCACCGGTGGCGTGATTGCCGAACAGGGGCTCAGCCGCGTAGTTGTGTACGACGAAGTCAAGAACCGCGAAGAACGCCAATTGCATTATGGATATTTTCATTCGAAGTATTTCGTTGGCTCAGAGATGGCTGGCAATGTTATGAAGTTGATTGGCGATGGCTATTCTGCTTTCCTCCGGGTCTTTTTGATCCTCTTGCTGTGGCAATTTAACTGATACAGTAGTCCAAATTCAACGTTTGGGAGGGGCAAACGCACAAAACGCGACGGTGTTAGCGCAACATCTACACCATCATCACAACACCGCCTTACGAAAGCAGACACTGAGCCGCGTATTGAATTGCAAGATTTATTGGAACGTTCTCGTCCCTCCACATGCTCTGTATGTGGCGCGACTAGGTTTATATGGATGTCCTATTTCGTTGCGAGGCAGTGCTGGACAGCTCCCGGCAATTCATCTCTACCTCTCGAAACTCTGTAAGATACATGGTGTTCCATTGCGCGATATTAATTTGCAATTGGAGCTGCCAGTCGGACACGCGGAAGGAAGTATGTCAGTATGTATTGTGGTGGAGCTCGTGATGGCGGAGCTCGATGGCGTTATCTGCTCTCACGCTCGCAATCCATGGTGCCATCGGGATCTGCAGGCGTACATGTCGGTACTTAAACACTGCGAACGATCTACGCGATTGCTACGGTAATAATTGCTTATCCTTCATTCAATTGACACACGAGCCACATTATAAGAAACAACTTCTTCAGAATGACTGAAAAAGGAGCACGCGTGTACTCAAACCCCACCGTCTACGACACCTACCACAAAGACTTCGAGTCGAAAGGTGTACCTTCGGGTCAAGCTGCATGGGTCGAGAGAGCACGCGCTGTAGCTGCGATCCTTGCCCAAGACGCCCCGCAGCGTGACATTGACAACAAGTCTCCCGCTGCGGAGATATCGCTGCTCAAATCCTCTGGACTGCTGAAAGTCCTTGGACCGAAAGAATACGGCGGTGGCGGCGAAGCATGGGACACAGGCTACAAGGTTATCCGCGAGGTTGCGAAAGGCGATGGATCCATTGGAATGCTCCTAGGGTACCATTTGTTGTGGTCGACCACCGCCAACGTTGTAGGTACTGAAGACCAGGCCAAGAACGTGCAGAAGGTGCTCATTGAGCAAAACTTGGTAAGTGTTCCTCATGATGAACCGGTTCGAATTCCAAGCCTGACAAATTCTCGAACAGTTTGTTGGCGGAGCCGTCAATCCTCGCGATAGCGATCTCAAGATTACTTCGGAAGGTGACGAGATTGTCTTCAATGGTGCCAAAAACTTCAACACAGGCGGTGTTGTGTCGGATTTGACAGTCCTCGAAGGCGTACTGGAAGGCACCGAGGATCACATCTTCACTTTTGTGAACACGAAGCAGGACGGCGTGCAATTCGCACACAACTGGGACAACGTTGGTCTTCGCCTATCCGAGTCCGGAGGTGTAAGAATTGACAACATCCGAGTTCCATGGACGGACGCACTTGGCTGGGACGCTACCACGAAACGACCCATCTCTGACGTGCTCGGCATTCCATTCGCCACCCTTCTTCTTCCAACCATTCAAGCCGTCTTCAGCAACTTCTATCTGGGTATTGCACAAGGTGCTCTCGATGCTGCGGCCGCGTACACAGCGAAGAGCACCCGCGCCTGGCCATTCGGTGGCGACAACAAAGATCGTGCTACCGAAGAGTGGTACATCCTTGAGCGCTACGGCGGGTGGCACTCGCAGCTGCTGGCAGCCGATGCTTTGCTCGATCGCGTCGGATCCGAGGTAGCTGCCGTGTACCGCGAAGGTGGGCAGCACGGCTCTACACTTCTGTCTGACATCACGAATGGCAGTACGCCAGCCTCTGCTCAACGAAGCACTATCACTGCCGCGCGCCGTGGTGAGCTAGCCGCGCTGGTTGCAAGTGGCAAGGTCATCAGCACAGACACTGGCCTGGCTGTTACGAGTGGCATCTTTGAAGTCCTTGGATCTCGTGCGACGGGCAAGAAGTACGGTTTCGATCGTTTCTGGAGGGATGTTAGGACGCACACGCTCCACGATCCAGTTGCTTACAAGCGTCGCGAGGTTGGTTCTTGGAAGCTTTTGGGTGAAAGGCCCGAGCCTACTTGGTACACCTAGAGAAGGGCGATAGTTAGGCGACACTCCTGCTTGACGAATTTATGATCATTGTCGAGTTATTTTTCGTCGCGTCGGTTACACGTGCTCGCGTTGCTGGTGCCTGAATCCTTGAATCCTTCGGTCGGAGAAGTTTCGGGACGCTTCTTATATTTAGTGTCGATGTTCCCCTTTCCACTTTGAATATACTTTTGTTCCTGATTTTATGCATATGATTAGACATGCAGTTACTCGATTTGCCAGATGAGCTGCTTGACATTTGTTGTTCTCGGATCGACGAATTGACAGAACCAATCGACGAAGACGCCTACCCGACCGCCGGTCAGATCAACTTGGAAGCTCTCAGGAATCTACGCCTAACATGCAAACGAATTTCGCGATTGGTCGATAAACAACTCTTTTCGAAATTGGTTCTTCGGCCAGAGGAGAGTAATGCGCTGAAGGCTCGCGCTATCCTCAACGACGTGCGATTGAATCCATTGGTTCACACTATATACCTCCAGGCATCTGTGGAAAACGATCGCATTCGCAGACGCGACAGTCCGAAACCAGCGTGGAATCTCCAAGATGAGGATAATCTAGAGCTGGAGACTGATGTTGACGATGGAGAGCATTTCGATGAGAGTGATGGTGAGGTGCCTGCTACTTTCAAACTCATGATTCGCGACATTGGTCTGTTTCGCAATCTGCGTCGCATCGAGCTTGTGTACGACTACACAGTCGAAGGACTTACTGGTCGGAGCTTTACCGACGCCACAGAGGATTTTGAGTACCGCGATATGTTCTTCCGCAAGCTTTTGAGCGCTGTCAACCATGCTGAGCATCCGGCCAGCAGACTCAACAGTCTTTCCATTCACAACTTACAAGACTGTGTCAATGCGGAAACAGCAACTTCCACCGATTTCAAGGCTCTACTGTCACGGCTTGATGAACTGGAATTACTCGTCTTGTCTGAAGAACGGGAAGACGAATACGAGATCCGAATCCCTGAACGTCATGACTTTTACTCTGGACAACTGAGAAGATACTGGCTTCAGCCGTTATCGGAGATCGGTCGACTCACCAGTCTGAAGATATATGGTTCGATATCATGGGGCTATCTTCCGAAATGCGACCTGCGACGCCTACATTTCCCGAAGCTCAAAAGCCTGGACCTTGGAAACATGACTTTCACACACGAATGGCAACTAGAATGGATCCTGTCCCATGGTGGTTCCCTTCAACAGTTGTCATTGCAAAACTGTCCTATCATACCAGACATTGAACTTATATGGCGCTCTGATGCCGATGGCTACCCCATCCTTCCCAACCCCTACCCGGGAACTGGTCGCGGCAGGGCGCCCATCTTGGCAAAATCGAAATATCATTCGCGATGGCATGACTACTTCCGCAACTTCCGCACGAAGCTCCCACACCTCCATCACTTCGCAGTCACTCATGGTGAGTGGATGCAAGGCAATGAGTCGCCATCCGATGCGCTCAGGGCGTTCCTTGCCAGCGAGACTTGGCCAGCAGAAATTCTGATACCTCGCTATTGCATGATAACAGGGTATGGTGCCGAACTAAAGAGCTCTGAAGGCCCTCGCTAATCTCTTCATAGTAAGCTTTGAGCCTTTGTGGTCCATTTTGAAGACACTGGTCGTTGACGACTGCCTTTACTTCTTACTTGAGTGTGTAACAGCGAAGCTAACAATGAATTTGCAGAGAATGGGACCTCTCACTGGAGCTCATGGCCCGGAGAAAGGGCGAAGTTCCGTGCGAACATCGACCGCGGAGATCTTAAAGACCAATCACAGTTGTCAGTCGGGTACCCGGATTGCTGGGATGAAGACCAGGAAGCATTAGACGAACTCATGGCTACGCTACGCGAACGACGTCGGGGATAAGCGATAGTGATGATCGACAGGACATACTTGAGTCGTTGAGATACACCAGTCCCATTTGTTCTACGTGCGGTCCTATTTGATCTGCTGGTCCTAGAAATGGGAGCGCGAGCCGTCGAGATACAACGTCACTCTCCACTCTACGTGTCATAATACCTGAGATGATAGCTTCAGAAATCACGGAGTGACACCACCGAATGGACACAGATCCAAATTGTCGCAAGGATTGTTACATACTCTCTTGAAACCTCACCGATGTTACCAAAATTAGTATAAGCCCAGCCCAAAATGGGTACGCCCAATCTCGTTCACACGCAGCCACAACTTCCGTCTCAAGCTCCCATCGACGTTCCATGCTTCGACCTCTGATTGAACGCCTCCACAGCGGCCGTGGTCATTCTCAACGGCAGAGGCGCATCAAGACGACCAAGCTTCAGCTCGACCAGCTGGAAACATCCTGCAGCTCCGAACTCACTGTCCGAAAGCAGGCCATCGAGCTCTTCGGGAGTACCGATCGGACCGTAGTATTTCGACGGGTGTCCGGGACCGAAAGCGTTGGCAAGCTTGGAGTAGTCCCAGTCTGGCAGCTTGTTGTACGCTCTGAGAAACAGTTAGTGAATCGGACTCTGCGCTGCCTTCCACCACCCTAGACGAAAACTCACGCATTCTTGCCATGGATAAGTCGTTCGACAGTGTATCCATCGTTGTTGAGCACAAACACGATCGGATTCAGACCAAGCTTCAGCATATTGGCGAACGCTTGCACAGTCAGGTGCAGGCTGCCTTCACCAGTGACAAGGATGCATCGCTTGTAGTGATTATTCTCCCGAATGGCTTTGAATGCTCCTACTGCAGCACCGCTT
>Ga0265797_10004736_pt1 | contig 20488 bp, 23 predicted proteins | sample P2T30metagenome_FD_192433 | JGI IMG/M metagenome (GOLD analysis project Ga0265797, IMG submission 192433) | Plant litter microbial communities from East Loma Ridge, Irvine, California - P2 T30 | ecosystem: Environmental > Terrestrial > Plant litter > Unclassified | place: USA: California...
CCCACCCCACCCCAAGCAACACAAAACCACACAGCGCTCGTATATCCTTATCCGTATCCGTGCCCCTCCCCGACCCTGAACCAGAACCAAAACAATAGCAAAAGAAGAACTTGTAGTAGAGACGCCAGTGTAATGCCAACAATGCTCAACGCCGCTTTGGTGAAACAGAAACGGAAACACTTCTTCTTCTCCTTCTCGTCGTCCGAATTTTTCGCTTTTCTCTCGTCGCGGCGTCGCGCCGCCCGGCATGTGTTTTCTTCCTCGGTTTGACGCGCTTTTCTCGCAACGGCCAGTACCGTCCACTTCCCACACGCGATCAATATCGCCGCGATGCCAAAGGCAATCTCCAATGCCGTGCTCAACGCTATCCAAACCAGTTCCACAGGGAGCGCAGCGACGCTTCGAAAATTCGTCCAGCCTAGTGCCTAACCGCCCTTGCGCTCCGCTGCGTTCGCCGGCAAGGGCTCACCACCCGTAGTTTTTTGCTCCACTGGTGTCTTCTTCCTCTTTCCGTTCTTGGATTTGCGACTGACAGGTTGTTGCCAAGGGCTGTTGTTATTGTTATTTGGGCCTGCGGATTTGCTGCCGGTGTCGTTCGCCTTGCTCTTCGGCTGTCCATTTCCATTGCGGTGGTTCTCCCGTCCATTGTTCGTGGGTGGTGTTTGAGATGGCCGACGTTGCTGGTTGGTCTCCTTGACAAGTCCTTGTGCTTTGGTCAGGTTGCCCCGGCTCGCAGTTGGTGAAGGTGTATGAGTCTCGAATACGGGCGAGAGAAGCGGTACCGTGGCCGACTTGATCTCTTGAGGATGTGTTTGCGGCGTATTCGACGTATTGAGTTGCGGCAGCCCATTCGTATACGCAGGAGTGCGCCACTGTGGTGCGAGCATACGTGTCGGCGAAACTTCTTGGACATGATTGTTGCTGTGCCCGTTGCTCGTCTCGTAGTTCATCCAGCCTTCCGGCAGCGCAGAAAAGAGCTGCTGACCTTCGCTTGGCACCCGACTTAAGCTGTTCGACTCCACTGATGGAGTGCGCTTGGTCGAGCCGTTCACAATGGTCGGTGACATGGACTCTGCCGCTGCTACCCTTTGCCGCTGCATCTCTTCGAGGACCATCTGCTGACGCGCGTGAAGCTCATTGATCTGGTTGATTTGGTAGACGGTGTGCTGATTGGCAGCGTGAATGCCCATGCCAGGCGTTTGTGAAAAGTCTGGCGGAAGGGACTCGACTGTGTCGCTCCTCATGCGAGGCTCACGCGGAGGCGTAGGAAACGACCCATTCACGATTATGGGTCCATTGTCAATCGGAGTCCGAACACTGTCGAGTCTCGTCTTACGCTGCTCATTGACCTGTGGGCGAGGTTCTTGTATCCCCGTCGACGTTGAATAGCCCCGCATATGCCCTCCAAGTGGCGAGGGCGAGCGAGATACTCTACGTAACGCCGTATTGAGCAAAGGTTGTGTGATCTCGGGGGACACACGCCGTCGCCTGTGGGCCAGCTCACTGAAAGATGGGATCGGCCCAACTGCGTAGCTTTGCAGCTGTCGTGGCGCATTTGGTTCAGCCACATAATAACCGAGATACTCCTTTGGTGTGGCAATTTCAGGCGCCTTCTGAGAAGATTCCATTTTCTTGGGTTCTGGAGGATTCGATGGCGGACTCCGTTGAGCGTTTGTAATTGCTTGTGGAATGTGAGTATCTTGTGGTGTGGATCTTGCGATGGGATAACCAGCAAAGGTCGCCGAAGTGGGATCGAAATATTGAGCAGGGTAGCCAACCTGGATTGGCTGTGGCACACCACCACGCGGAGGCTGCGAATGGGAGCGAAGGGACGCAGTTTCACTGGCATTCGATGGGCGGTGAATCTGCCTTCGAAGACTTGGTATACTGTTCGTCAGCGATGGAGATGACGGATTCGTACGCGGCGCGTCTTGAGAAGAAGGGTCTTGCCCTTGTGATGGGTTGAAGAAGCCAGGATAGTGGTACAAGAAACCTTGCGGTAGTCCGTTCGGCGCAACAGCAATTTCTCCCATGCGAGGACTGGAGTTGCCGTTTATGTATGGCGACTTCTGCGGAGAACCGTTGGGACCGTTGGATCCACGGTTCTGCGCCTGCGCCTGAGCCACAGCCTGGGCATGCATCTGAGCCGCGTGGACCTGGTGCGCTTGTTGTGCGTGCTGTTGGGCAGCCAGCTGGGCGCGTAGAGAATTCGATTGCATTTCCAGCATTTGGTATTGCTGAGCTAGTTGGTCGTGCAGTTGCATCGTCCCGTTCATCGCCCGAGGGAAGGTGAAGTATTCGGGTCCTGGACTGGCAGGTATCGGTGGACTGTGCAAAAACGGCGGCCGCCCCGGAAGAAAACCATTGCTTCCAGAAGATCTACGTCCAGTAGCGTTTGGGTTCCTGGCATTAAAACCACCTCTCCCTCCTCGATGATTTGACCCACCGCGTCCATTCCGTGCTGGCACGCTGGAAGTGATGGTGGTTTTCTGCAAGGTCGGCTTCTTGAAAATCGAGTTTGGCTGCTGCTCCTGCGCTTGCTCTTGTGTCGGAAACTGGTACTGCTCGCACGCCTTCTCCAGCTGTTGGTCATTTTCAAGCAGTTCAAACGCGCGTCGTATTTCCAGGTGTATTCCGTGCCAAGCATAGTCGTCAGCGGAGTTTCCCAGATTGCGATCCGTGCTAAATGGCTCTTCCACGCAGAGGCGGTTGTAGCCCACGCCACTGCCAGCTTGCCAGTTCTTCTCTTCTCGTTTTATGCGTTGGCCCTGCCGCACAGAGATGACCTCTTTTTCGTAGTCAATCTCGTGCCCATACAGACGAAAAAAATGGAACAATAGCTGGCCGAGTGTCTCGGTGTTGCCGTCGCCAAAACCTCGTAATTTCTCGAGGTCGTCGGCGAAGCTTGATAAGGATGGTAACCCGGTCTCCTCGTCGATCATCCGGTCCGGGAGCTTGTGTAAGCATGGTAATATCGGAGGGTCGCGTGTCTGGAGAAAGTTGAGGATCATACATATCCACGTGTATGAGCTGATTGTGCCACCAATGCCTGGGCGCGTTAGTGGTCGTACTTCTTACTAGACAAAGACCTACCAGCATCGTTGAGCATGCGCCGCTTCGTCCAGTGCTTGACAATCATGGCCAGCGGCCGCACACGGTCGTCGATCTGGACGTACGTCTTGATCATGCGCGTGTTCTCGAGGGCGGCGGCGTTGTTGACGTTCATGTCGCACGAGAGCTGCAGCTCTGGATCCCAGACTTTCACTATCCGGACCTTTGCGCCGGGAATGCACACGACGCGCTCCATGCCGTCTGAACAGTCAGTATCGAATATGATCAAGGGAGGTGAGGAAGCATACGCTTGTGGAGAGCCTCTGCCAGCATGTGCATCTCCTCGAGCCTTGTCATGGGCGTTTGGATGCAGATGTCAACTGTCATGTCTCGTTAGCGTGGGCCACACAGCACGTGGGAGGGGCTAGCCACCATCGCTCTCCGATGTCCACAACATGTTCCCGGACGAGCCGAAGATGTTAACCCGGAACTCGTTGCCCGGGAACTCCGTCTCCAGGATGTACTGCACCTTACGCATGAAGGTGTTGCGCATGTCTGTGTTCTCCTGTGTCGGATGTAACCGGTCGTACAGCTCGCGCATGTCGCCGCTGAGCTTGTCGTCCTCGTGGGGGTCCAGCGTCTTCTTGGGCTCCTCCTTGGCGTCCTCTAAGATGTCGGAAGAATGGTAGAGCACGCGTCTTCGCCCCAATAGGCCCACGTTGGTCTCGAACTTGCACTTGTACTGGCGGAGCGGTCGCAGCGTGAGCATGGTGCTGTTAGCCTCGGACGAGACGGAGCGCGGCGAGTGGCTGCCCAGGCCGCCATTGGGGGAGGGCGAACGTGAGCGGGTGTCGTACTGGCGGGCGACCTGCAGGGGCGTGGAGGGCACCGAGCTGGAGTGCTGTGAGACGATTGACGGGCGCTGCATGCGGGCGAACTGGGGCTGTGTCTGCATCTGGATCTGTGTATGCGAGCCAGTGCTTGTCGTATTGCTTGTGCCTGTGCTTGTCCCTGCATCGCGCTGTTTGCTGGGCCCCGTGCTGTTTGCGCTGGAGCCGCTGCCGCTTGGGGGTGTCATCGTCGTGGGCGCGCTGGACTGCACGCTGCACTGCTTGCCCTTATGCCCATCTGCGGAACTGCTGGGTGCGACGGGCTTGGTTTGCGTGGAGGGCGTGGGCGTGGGCGCTGCTCGAGTCGGGAGCCGCTGGGGTGGCGGGCTCAGCGAGTGGGGAGACACAATGACGGCGGGGAATGGCAGCGACAGCGACAGCGAGGCGGGCGGGTGGTGCACTTCGTCGATGCGCGCGAGCTGCAGATACGGGTGGAGCAGGATGAAGGGCGCCTGGGGGTAGGCCGCAGCAGGCGTGTGCTGTGGCGTGTGCTGCTTGGTCGGACGGTGGACCGGATGGACGGGCTCGGGGGCGTGCTGGTGCTGGCGGTGGTGAAGGTAGTGATATGCTGCTGCAGTCTTGCTGTGGCGGTCGCCCATAAACGTGTGCGGGAACTAGATAATAGCAGAGTGGAGTCGCGAGATGGATCAATGGCGGTGCTGTGCTGTGAGGGGCGCCCGACCTTGATGCACGCCGCACTCGAAATTGAACGGCAGAATCGAAGTGGCCGGACCGTGAAGGAAGTGAGAGTCTGTCGAGTGAAGGCCTGCCGTCGGATACAGTGTCCCTGCTGTCAGAGCGGTGAATGCACGGGTTGTCGCTGGACGTGGGCGTTGAATGAACCCCTAGCCGTCAATACTCGCTGTGATTCGCTCTGCGCAGGAAAAGAACAATGGCCGCCGCAGTGAAAGAGCGACACGAACCGGCACGACGCAATATCGAGGACACGACCGAAGCGAGTATGTACTGTATTAACAAAAGCCCGAACGTGAGCAGCTGCATGCCGTCTGCGTCTGCAGTCTGCAGTCTGCATATGTCCGGAGGCCTGCTAGTGTCGACTGGGACTGGCACCACTCCTTCCTCCGTCACAGGGGCTCTTCACACCTTATCCACGCCTCCTACACCTACATGCAGTGTTTCGAGTCCCAGAGCCTCACTGTGGGGACTGCAGCACGCCTCGCCTCGCTGCAGGGCCCCGTAGCTTGTCTTCCGTTTGTTCAATAGAATTTGAGCCACCCTCCCATCCACCGCCTGACAAGGCTTCCCCGCGCTCAAAGCCAGACAAAAGCATGCATCCCGCCGCCACGGCCCGCCCGCTGATAGTACCAGTATGCATTCTTCTTACGTTGCACCCCATCAGCATCAGCCACTGCACGGGGTAAAACGTACTCTGTGCAACGGCCTGCTGATTGTGTAACGGCCGTCACTCGTCGGACTCTGACTTTGTCACCACATGAATCACTGACAACACTGATGTACTCCGAAGCTGAACGTATCGCTGTTTGACCTCATAGTGGTCATTCCGTGAGATTACGATGAGATGTGAGATCAAGGTGCTGAGGCTTGATGGAATGGAGTCAGATGCATCACCGCCCATATACAACACCTTTACATCACCGACGCTCACTTTCAGTACCTGCGCTGTCGTGAGACCTCATCTGACTCCGTCAAGCCAAACAAACGTCCAAACATAGCAACATGTATATTCCTCGGAGAAACTCTAGGGTGTCACACACTACTCCACACGCCAATCAAAATCATCTCAGTTTTAATATCGAAATCAATCTGCTGCACCTCGTCTACCGGAGTTTCAATCGAAAGCCGCATGGACCCTGTGCTGTTCTTTCTACGGCGGGGTGCAGGCCAGAATGTACGGAAGGCGCGATGTGCAGTTTTGGCAGCCACTGCCGAGGTACGTCAACGTCAACATCGTCATTGGATAGACTGGGGAGTAACAATGTTTCGTCCATCCATGCACATTGCACGTTCCATCGCTTCACAAAATATAACAATCACGATTCGAAGAACCATGTCATCTCAACGTCGGATTGGTGAGCATTGGATGAGCACCGAAGCTGTGTGACTACGCTCACGTTAGATAGCGAACCCCGCCCTTTTGTACGATTCACTCCCACGAGTATGGTCATAGGCTGTTATTGATATATTCTTGAAGTATTTGTGACTTGCAGGAGAAGTTCAGACCTGCGATACATGAGGTCAGTAGTTCATCAGAGCACATTGGGTATTAGTGAGTACTGATGGTATCTTGGGCAGTTTCCAAAGGTCGTTGCGACGGCGCAGAAGTTGTTGAAAGCTAGTACGTCTCTTCCTTGAGTCGTTTATGAAGCAAGGTCTGCGCGATCATATGAGAAGCACTTTCACACAGCATCCCAGACATTTACAGCATGTGGCACTTTGAAACACCGCGTCGCACACTACGCCTCTCCAACCACACACAATACAATTACAGTGGTTAATATAACACAGGCCGCATCCTCAACATCCCCGTCTTCGCAACAACACAGAACGCCGCCAGACTCGGCGAAACATGTCCAGAGCTCAGTCTCGACAAACCAGATGGCATCGAGACGCAAGTTCACGCCGACAAGACGCTTTTCTCCATGATGTAAGACTCCCTCCATTCTTGAACATCCTCTCACCCCCTAACACGTCCCACAGCACCCCAGACGTCCAACAAGCCCTCGACAAGTACCCCAAACCCCTCGCCTGCATCATCGTCGGCATCGAAAGCCACATCTGCGTCACGCAAACCACGCTCGACCTGCTGCGCGCCGGACACAAGGTGTATGTCATCGCAGACGGCGTGAGTAGCTGCAACAAGGAGGAAGTGCCCATCGCACTGGCGCGCATGAGGAGCGAGGGCGCGGTTGTGACCACGAGCGAAAGTTTTTTGTATGAGTGCGTTGGTGACGCGGGGACGCCAGAGTACGTATTACTACCTACCGCGCCCATTTCTTCCGTGTTGGAGATGTCGAGAGCTGTCCGCGGCCGGTGAGACGTACGCGTTGTTGTACCTTGGCTAGGGGTGCTGCATGTTGCGTCTTGGAGATACGACTAACGCCACACACAGGTTTAAGCAAATCATCCAGCTGGTCAAGGAAAGCAACCAGAGCACCAAAGATGCGCTGCAAACTTTATGCAAGATCTAAGCCTCGGTCTTATCTCCGGCATTTGCATTACCCTAATGGAATTGCCGCAAGGCGTCGAGGCTTGACGAATTCTGCCTTGTCGGGGTTCTGTCAGCCACCTAGCTTGGTACAACAAATTATATCATTCAGCTCTACAATGCGCAGGCCATCGTCGTGCGTACCTGAGTTGCATTGCATGCCAAGGAGCTAGCGCGATGCTTGGTCAACTTTATTTCCTACGCTAACCCTGTCATGCTGTGGTGGGATGTGGGGAAGAGTGGCGGATGTCCCGGATGCGCGGCGGATGGCACTGCATGTCATGACAGATTTTCAGACGTCGATCTTCCGAGCGTACCTAGGGAAATTGAAAGTACCGACAGCTCATCGTAGAACACGGCATGTGTGTACGGAAAAGATTTCGTTAGGATGGGGGCATTACACGCCACACTGACTGGGGTCCGCTAGACGCAAGTGCCGCTGATGTATATGTCAGCCTTACGGTGAAAACACCGCAATGGTTCTAGCGAAGCGTCCTACAGGTTGGCTATCCTCAAACTCGTGATGCTAGTCTGACGTCTGGGTTATGATAGCAATACTGACGACGACACAGGACCGAATGCTGCAAATTGGTACGCCTTACACTCAGTATAAATCATGCACTCAAAATTCGCTTTCCTGCCATCCCGTCTTGTCTACAGTGTTTTCTGAGCTGCCAGTCACCATGAGATGTCTTCAGCAAGCTGCGCTTTCCTCCTTTCTGGGACTGGCACTCGCCCTACCTGCTCCCCAAGACGCCCCAGGACCTGTCGACCCTTCGCAAGTCCTCGCCCAGCCTCCTCCACCAGGCGCCTCAGGATCTTTCCGTGGCCCAGAAAGCCTCCTCGGGTACAGCTCGTCAAACGATATCTCGACCGAAACAACAGTGATCCCACTCAATGAGTTTGAGCTCGCACCAGGCCAATCCGAAGACGCACGCACCGGCCTCTACCTCGACCTCAAAGATGTCAAGAACCCACAGCCAATCCGCGGAGGAACCACTGGCCCAACCGACCCAGGCCCACGGTCCGTTACTTGCCATTCTTTCAACGTCTCACCACTAACACACCACACAGCACCTCAGCATACGACAGCCTAAACAGCGACATCTACGCCCCACCCTCAAGCGACATGGGCGAAGTCCCAAACGCCAAATGGCCCTTCGGCCTATCCCACAACCGCCACGGCCTCGCGGGCGCCGGCTGGGCGCGCTCCCAGAACACCGACCAACTGCCCGTCTCGACCGCCATGGCAGGCACCAACATGCGTCTCTCGCCCAACGCGTACCGCGAGCTGCACTGGCACAAGGAAGGCGAGTGGGCGCTGATGCTCAACGGCAGCGTGCGCGTATCCAGCATGAACGAAGCGGGCGAAACCTTCGTGGACGACGTTACCGAAGGCGACGTGTGGTTTTTCCCGCCGGGTATTCCGCATAGTTTGCAGGCGTGGGATACGGGGTGCGAGTTCCTGTTAGTGTTTAACGATGGGTCATTCAGCGAGGAAAACACATTCCTCCTATCAGAACTCATGCTACGCACGCCAAAGTCAGTCGTAGCCAAGAACTTCCGCACAAGCGTACAGAAACTCGCGCCGTTGCCAAAGGATCAACTCTGGATTTTCCCAGGCACGAAATTCAACGCCAGCGTATCCGACCCGAGTCAAAACGTCACCGGACCCGCAGGAATCGTGCCGCGCCAAACAAGCTACACGTACCACTTCAGCCAGCAAAAAGCGCTCAGCGTACCCGGCGGGTCCATCAAGATCCTGGACCCCACGACTTTCCCCGTCGCATCTACCTTTTCCGTTGCGCTGGTCGAAGTCGAGCCCGGCGCGATGCGCGAAATGCACTGGCACACTACTAGCGACGAGTGGTCGTACTTCTTATCTGGCTCTGCGCGCGTGACGGTATACCAGGCGCCTGCTTCGTCGCGCACGTTTGATTTCACGGCTGGGGATGTGGGGTATGTGCCTATTTCGAATGCGCATTATTTGGAGAATACGGGGAATACGACGCTGCGGTTCTTGGAGGTAAGAATATGACGATGAAGCAAATGCGGTTTATACTAACGGTGATGATTAGGTCTTGCAGGCGAGCCAGTACAGCGACATTAGCGTCAACCAGTGGCTGGGCCTCACGCCGAAGCAGATTGTTAAAGATCATTTGAATCTGGATGATGATTTGATTGATAGCTTTCCGAAGACGAAGCCGTTGATTGTGCAGGGGAATCCGGATCTTACGACGACGGATTTTGCGCCGGGGGAGCATGGCGGTGCGTAGATTAGATTCCAGGTAAAAGGCGAAAGATGTAATGTCCAAGATACAACACTATAGTAGAGGCATTGTGAAAGTATGCAGTTGATTCTATGCTGTACATGATTGTGGAATACCTTGAAGTTTCTTCTTATCTTTTCTATCTATTTCTAGATCCTTCTTTCTTTAACTTACCTGCCAAGGACTATCTAGTTACTAACCTCGTAACGACTCATAATGCGCAGGTCCACGACATTGGCTGTGTCTCGACCAATCAACGCATTTAATTTTGACTGCATTAAAGCCGTTCTCCAATGCATCAGCCTCGAAAGCAAGAAGTATGGAGAAACCAAGACAGGCTTGCCGGCGGCGATGATGGTGATGAGGGGCTTTTCTGGATGCTATGAGCGGGAACAAAGCGTAAAAGACTTTTATTGATTGCGGTCCGGAGGTGAAAGAGTGAGTAAATGGTGACAATCAGACACCAGTGTCTGGTGATACCTTTTGTTCGCCCGCACCCTCTCCGCCTTAGCGCACAAGCCGGGCGCTCGGACAAAGTTCCGCTCTCTGGCATATGTGTGCATGTTCCGCTCCCATACACACTCTTATCGACTGACCCACGCGCAGCAGCAAATACGATCTGAATCTTCCAGTCACCGCCCTCCCACCGAAACGCCATCAGCCAATCATGCCCACAACCACTCCAGTACCAGCTCACAAGACCGAAATCCCACTGACTACACACAGACATCCATCCCGCGCTCGCAGGGGAAAGGAAAGCAGTTCGCGGTTGTGTTTTGCGGTCCCTTACTACAGACTGCAACCAAACAGATCACTGGCAAAGAATAATGTCACTGTTTGGAGATGTACGAGCCGACCGATGCTGTAAGTTGCGAACGCCGGATCCACGGCGGAAGGTCCTTACCAGATCGTGACTGTTGGTTTGGGCGGAGCCTGCAGTCATCGGAACGTAACGACACTGCCTCCATTGAACTCCAGCGATCTGGAGGGATTGGAGGCTAGTTGGAGGCTTGTTGGAGGCTTGTTGGAGGCTTGTTGAGGTCTTTGTTGAAATTGCCGCAACCAACATCTTTTTTTTTCGTTGATTGCGTGCCTGATGGTGCGCTGTTGAAGAAGAAATTCTACTTGTGGCAGTCTGAAACGCATGTACTGCCTTCTCGCGCTGGTATGCGATGAAGGGTCTCCTTCGTGTTGAGCGGCTTCGTATGTCAGAGCTTAGGAAAGATATACTGCCGGCTCTCGGCGCTGAGAGGAAGATGAGATTTGGAAATTTCCATTGACTCGGAAATGGCATGTTCGCGCTTTTAGGTGTCTTTGGATATGCTCAGGTCATCTTTTGCTGCGTGCTTTCACTGCGGATACACGTACTTCATATCTCAACGACAACGTCCATACCCGTATTGATAGGATCACCGCGGCCCTACAGTCTGGCAACCAATCCCTCCTCTTCACACATTTTCTCTGCATCAGCCACAACATCCACCCCATACACTTGTGCCTGCACATCCGCATCTGCCCACTTATCTGGAACCTTTCCCGTACCAGCTTTCAGCGCCGCAAACATCTTGTCGCGCTCCTCCTTCGCCTTCCCAGCACCGAGGTGCATCGCTCTTCCACTTTCCGCTGCCAGCGCTACAAGTGCTTCCGCTCTTGGTTTACGTAGCTTCTCGTACAGTTTGAGTGCGCGCTCGATAGTCTCGGGTTTGCCGTCCGCAATGCGCGATGTTGCTAGCACGACGCCCAAGACTGCGCCGTCTTCGATCGCTTGTGCGGCGCCTTGGGCCATGTGTGGGAGAGTTGGATGGCATGCGTCTCCAACCAACGCTGAACTACCGGAAATCCATGTTTCTAATGGGTCGTGCACCCTCAGCTTCCATTCTACGACTTCTCCTTCTGGTACGAGATCCAGCATGCGGTGTAGCATGGGGCAGAAATCGCCGTAGACTTCCATCATGGCTTTCTTACTGCCTCGTGTAGTATATTGCGCGTCCGGTGCGCCTGCGAAGTTGACATCGGGCTGTGCGGTGCTGATGTTATAGATAGTTTTGCTGTGGATGGGGTAGGCGATTATGTGCTTCTTCTCGCCTATCCATCGCGTTACGGTATCCGACTCGATGAGGTTCAAGAGATCAGGGTCGTGTTGCATTTGCTCGCGTGTCAGCATGATGCGGTACGCAGCTTGTCCTGAGTCTCTTGCTTGGCCTTGAAGACCAAGTTCGGCAAGCATGGCCACTCTGATGCTCGACTTCACGCCGTCAGCGCCGAGGAGTATGTCGCACTCAACGTGGTAGCTGCCGCCACCTTTCGAAGGCGTGACCGTGAAGGATGGCTTCGAACCGAATTTTACGTCCGAAATCTGGCTTCCAAGCTTGAAGGAGATTGAGGGCTCTTTTTCGCAGCCCTCGCATAATCCTCCAGCTAAGCTTGCGCGGTGGCCCACCATATGAGGGTATCCGTACTTCTCTTTGACGTAGCCAAGATCAACATATCCAAGCTCTTTATCTGTAGCACCTTCTCTTATAGAAGTGTTCGCGCATTGCACAGCTTCTGATGCAATCTTATCCCAACAGTCAAATTTGTCGAGAATGCGAGCCATGTTTGGGGCAAGTTGGATGCCCGCCCCGACGAAGCCAAGATTCGATGCATTCTCGTAGATCGTGATGTTTTTATGGCCAGCTTTTGCGAGGGCAAGAGCAGCTGCAAGTCCTCCCATTCCTGGCTATATTAGCTATGACCGTCAAAGCCAGCTCGGATGTCCATACCTGCGCCAACAACTGCTATCCTCAGATTGTCCGCCATGATTCAGAATTCGGACCAAGATCACAACAGCGCTTGATATGTTGTGTAAAGTGCTCAATGAGACTTGTCAATTCGAGTGTAGTAAAACGTTTCAAGAATTGTTGCGGCGATGGTTCCTGTCAAAGCTACTTTGCAAGGACCTTCTATACCCTGACAGCCTAATTCGGGTCGTCTTGGACTCTAAAGCCCTCGTTGATCTCGCCGCCGGTCTCGAATAACCACCGACGTTGTGGATGAATGCTTAACCGGCTACTTCCCAGAACACAGCGGATGGTGAGATCCGACTCAGAAGCTGAAATTCAGAATTTCGAGTTTTAGCGGATGCCACTGTAGATATCTCACCGGAACATCGCTGCGCGCTCGATGCAGTCAAAATTCATCGTCCGAAGTCGTTGCCTTACTCCACGCATTTGCCGGCTTCCCCACCGAGGGCGAGGCGGGGCAAGTTTTAGCGCGAAGTGGCTCCCCTGCGTTCCTGCCCACGATGTCATCGATCGGCTGAGTTTCGGCATTTCGACATGGCTATTCCATCTTACCAAAGGATGAAGAAGCTGACTATTGGAGTGGCAACGTGAGTGAAGTGAGATGAAGGAGAAGATGGCATTGTCCCTGTCGATCATCGCGTGGCAAGCACGCTGGAGCCATCTTCAACGCGTCGCCCACAGCTTTGATCAACGACACTCGATTCGTGACACCGCAACAACGCCTACACGTATGACGCGAAACCTATGGACGGAGATCCGTGTGACGAAATCTCTCTTTTGAGCATCGCTCCCGAATGCTAGCACGAACCCATGCTAATACACAAGGTTCCCGTAGCTGCATAAAAAGCTTTCGACTCGCTCGCAGCGGCAGATACAGAGGCTCTTGCATTCATTCAGTCTGTCAAGCTTCGGGACAAGCTGAACACCAAGGTCAGTGGTTTGGACAACACTACTAGCACCAACAGCGGTTCGACATGAAGCACAGCACGTTACTCATCTTTAGTGCCGTCTTGGGGACTGTCAATGCGAAATGCGACAGGGACTCGGTACAGGCAACATTGCCCGAAGGCGCGAGTGTAAACTTCGCGTACTCGCTCCCAGCCAACTCTACCTTCGAGGTACCGAAGAGCGATACTGGCTACCCGACAAACGCCTATGGTCTGCCTGCGACATGCGCTGTATCAATCCAAGTCCAGTCCATTCACAACTCGACATATGGGTTCGGTATATTTTTGCCAGACGACTGGAATGGCAGGTTCCTAGCCGTGGGCAACGGTGGGTTCGGCGGTGGGATCAATTATGTCGATATGGGGGCCGGCGTGCGTTATGGTTTTGCGACCATGTCCACCGACACTGGTCACAACTCTTCAACATTCGACGGACTATGGGCTTATGAGAATCCTGAGAAAGTCGAGAACTGGGGTCACCTTGCGATGCATGGCTCGACCGTGGTTGCGAAAGCTGTCGCAGCAACATACTACTCTCAAAACGTCTCCTATAGCTATTACTCCGGATGCTCGACGGGCGGACGTCAAGGGCTCAAGGAAGCCGAACGTTACCCGGAAGACTTCGATGGCATTGTTGCTGGAGCCCCGGCTTGGTGGACATCGCACATGCAGCCGTGGACAGCTCGAGTTTGGCTGTATAACAACCCGGCATCTGAAGACTACCACATCTCGGCCGCTCACTTTGCCACTATCAATGCTGAGGTTCTCAAGCAATGCGATCCACAGGACGGTCTTGTCGACAACATCATATCCGATCCCGTGGGCTGTAACTTCCGCGCCGAGACTCTGTTGTGCGGTGCTAATGCAACTGCCAACGACACAAGCTGCCTGAAAGACGCTCAGCTTGAAACGCTGTACAAAATCTACACCGATTACCTCGCGGAGAACAACACGATCATCTTTCCGACCTTCTATCTAGGCAGTGAAGGGCAGCCAGCTTTGTTGACCGGCAACGCACCGAATCCACTTGGCACGGACTATGTCAAATATTTTCTAGGCAAAGGGCCAAACTGGAACTATAACGATTACGATGATGAAGTCGTTACGCTATCGGATGCGATCAACCCCGGTGACGCGACTGTCCGCTTCGATCTATCGGCCTACCACAAGCGCGGCGGAAAGATTCTCTCGTACCACGGCATGATCGACCCTCTCATCCCAACGAGCTCGACGCCATTCTTCTACAATCACGTGCTGCGTAATCTCGCTCCCAAAGGCATCGATACGGACTCATTCTTCAAGTTCTTCCTCGTACCTGGTATGGGCCACTGCTCCGGCACGCTACCAAACACGAATGCACCGTGGTACTTTGCCGGGCCGAACCAGCAGTCCACTCTGGGTAAAATAATCTATAGCGTGCCTGGCTTCGAGGACAAGGATCATGATGCTTTGATGGCGATGATGGCTTGGGTGGAGCATGGCGAACCGCCGGAGCAGATCATCGGCACGAAGTATGTGAATGATACTCTGCATACGGATGTAATGAGGCAGAGGCCGCTCTGCATGTATCCTAAGCAGGCCAAATATAAAGGCGACGGAGATGTAGATGCGGCGAGCAGCTGGAAATGCAAGGGTCTGTACTGAGACTTCTAATATCGTCGGGACCGCAAGCTTGATGGCTTTGTACATACATAGCTAGAAGCTATCCAGGAACCTAGGTACAACTCCTACTAGATACTCGACTACCGCATCCGGTCCTCGCTCGACCTGCAATCTCTCTGGTATTGCATGCGTCTTGATACCAGGCCGTTCGCTCTCCGCAATGGCACGAATCTTCGCAGCCTCTTCTGAGGTCCACATTGACGCTGAGAAAAGGAGGTTCGGTTGATGTTGCCGTACCGTCGAGGCGACCTCATCAATTGCTAGCAGAAATTAGCGAAATTATAATCAAGTTATGGGTTTGAGTACTGGAGCAGTTCGCAATGTGTTCAAGGTCGTAGCGATCTTTAAGTACCTCGATCATGCGACCAATCAGGCGCGTTGCACGCTCTGGTACTGTATTGACGGTCACGAGCCGGAATTTGCTTTCGTGTTGTTGCGACATCGTGATTTGTGACGTTCAGGCTTGATTTTGAGTTTGCTCTCAGAAGAATGCCACACTGAGTGTTAATAAGCCTTCGAACTGTGAGGAGTGCTCTCACGGGCATGAACTTATCCGGACGACACATCACTTACGTTGAGGTTTTGGCTTCAGTTCCACAATTCGCAAGATCTAGATTAGCTTAACTTGTACTATGTATCGACTGTAAGGCGGATGTATTTGTGCTTCCGCAAGCTGAGACTCATGTCGGAGGGTGTTCAGGCAGGGACGGTTGACGATGCCCCGCGCTACGACTTGTGGGGTGGTGTGTGGTCCCGCGTTCCGTCATTTTCGACGCCCAATCTCAGGTAACTCGTTTCGTGTTGCGTCAACAGTGGAAGAACGTAAATGTCTGCTTTTGTTGCGTAGCATGGTACCGTCCAAATCAAGCTCCGCAGCGTGATCGTGGCGTACAATCGTACTACAAGACTGGCCTGGAGGGAAAGCGCATCGCAACACATCACGATCGAAAGAACGAAAACACGCCTTCAAGTCAACACATGCCCCAGCTGCAATTTGTCATTTGCTTTGACGACCCAACGGTAGCTCGCCGTTTCAGACAATTCTCATCAAGCCTCCCCTACCATTGGTACATCGTAATCGACCGCAGTGCTGCAGTCGACTATTGCGCGGCAAAATGGCTCGACGAAATTCTTTCGATCAAGCTGCAGCTGGATTTCGCGCACATCTTCCGGACCTCGATAGCCAACGGTTCACGTCTGCCGCCAAACAAAACATCTACGAATATGTGAAATGCATGCAAGATGATCGCGCACCGCCATGGCTACATGACCTGACCAAAATCTGGGAGAAGTTGCTCGCGGAACCTTACAAGGGTGTGACAAATGATGGAGCAGTAAGAGAAGGACTATATGAGGCTAGGGACGAAGGCTTTGACACCGGTAGCGTTGTGAGAAAGGCGGAAGATTTGCTGAGCGAACTCAGCGAGGAGCAAAGAAAGAAGGTTTTCTACAAGATTAATGCAAGAGAGTGGCGCGCTTGGAGCAACCCGGAGTTTCTGTTGCGGCCGTTCGGATTGAGACTCGAAGAAGGTAAGATGACACTGCATGCAACAAATGCGGTGATGCATTGCTAACTTTGCTCAGTGCCGGAACAAATAGCACAGTCCATCTTGAGGGTCATCGAAGCTTCGCTGTCACCGGAAGGCTACAAAAAAGCATTGGCTGCGATGCGAATCAACCATTTTCTCGGCGAGGTTGTAAAGCTTCCCAACATCATGAACAAGTATTCGTACAACTTCCTCCTGTTCGGCACTCCGTCCAGCTCTCCAGATAGTCCGTGGGGCTGGCTTATGTATGGCCACCATCTTGACATCGCATGCTTCTTCAAAGGCTCCCAGATCATCCTGTCGCCGTCTTTCACTGGCGCGGAGCCAAATGTCATCGACCAAGGCAAGTGGAAGGGCACTGAGATCTTGCACAGGGAAGGCAATCTGGGACTAAAACTCATGCAAAGCTTGAGTAGCGAAGAGCAGAGCAAGGCACAGCTCTTTCAGAAAATGAGAGATCCAGGCATGAAGCAGGTCTACGGGAACTCGAGCAACGACGAAAGCAAGCGCGATGAGCTCATCACCGACACGTGGGGACCTGACGACCAAAGACATCAGTGCGGTGCATTCCGCGACAATCGCATCGTTCCATACGCTGGTGTTCTCGCTTCAAGCCTCAGCGCAGAACAGCAGCAAAACGTCCTTGACATCTGCCACGAGTTCTTGTTGTACCATCCCACTCAGACGCGGAAGTTGAAGCTGGATCAGATCAAGCAGCATTTCGATGCGACATTTTTCTGTTGGATTGGTGGCTACGGCGACGACGACCCGTTCTACTTCCGCATTCAAAGTCCGGTGATCTTGGTAGAGCTAGACCATCACTCGGGAGTCTTTTTGACAAACAAGGAACCAGCGAAATATCATACGCATACGATTGTGAGGATGCCGAACGCTGGCGACTATGGGCAAGCTATCCGCCGAGGCAATGAGCGGCTAGAGTAATCACAACGTTCGGAATACATACCGTACTGGAAAGCCGAGAAATTTAGGCGCTTACATCTTGACTTCGGAACACATCAACAAAATTGAAGAAGATTTGCAGGATGTAGAACGGTGTTGCTAGATATGGCGATTTTGCCTGGCTAACCGAACATGCTCAATGCGGGCATGTGTGCCCAACCATCGATTACAGCAGTGAAATGAGCCATGCCCGCATGGCCCTAAACTGATTTGAGAGCGAGACATGTGGCTCACAAAGTACAGCCTTGCCAGCCATGCACTTTGCACCCCCAGCGCATCACTTTGAATGGCGTCCTAATAAGTGACGTCATGCTTTGCGCCCGTTGTGATGGACGCTCGTCCGTTCGACTTAAGCCCTCCAATCGTTGGTAGGCGAACGTTGGTACGGACGGGTAACCTCAGAACCACGCTGGACGAAGTCAGGTCACTACTTTGACGTATCTACTGGACCGAAATCTGCTGAAAGTGGTTGGGTCTACGACTTACTAGGCCGAGGCGGATGGTGATCGAGATACCCCGACTCCGTGCGGGTAGTACGACCCGTGCAACGAATGGTGTTCTACCGCCGGAATTCTCGACCAATCACGTCGATCAACATCTTTCCGCTCTCATACGTGCGAACGGACGAGGCTACGGGCTGAGGCTGATCCCGGTCAATCCTGGACCGCTTCGCACGTAACTGACCGTGCTGTGGTTTTCGAGATGAGTTACCTAGAGCGACAAGAAATCTATAAATCAGGAACTTTCGGACACATGGTAAAACAATCAGAAACTACAACTCCCATCAACTCATCGATTCGTCCTCTCTACCAAATTCTCACCACAATGGGAGCACTCGATATCATCCATGGCCTGAAGCCATCCGACTACACCATCTCAACCTGGCTAATTCTCGGCGCAACCATTCAATGTATACTCCTGGCAGCACTACCACGTAACATAGCACTGCTCCCGCCTTTCGCGCTCCTAGTCTTCCGCATACTCCAAGGTTACCTCACCGCCAACGGGACTCTCCACAATCCCAAAAAAGATGCCGTACTCCAGGGTCGGGGCACATGGCAGATCCCCAACGTTGATGGCTCAGAATCCGAGACTGGCTCAGCAGAATCCATTGTTGTCCTCGTCTTAGCCGCCAGCTGGAGCCATCCCAACGGAAAATACTCGCCTGGAAGCGCGGACATTGGGAAGTATTTCAAAAACATGTGGAAGGACGCAGAAGAGAATCGTGAACTATACGGCTTTTTGGGCAACACCCCGCAACTGAGCACACAAGACGATGGCGAACGGCAAGACTCCAAGGGCCAAACTGAGGTCACGCTGAGCTACTGGAAGACGCTGGAGGGACTTCACAAGTTTGCGCATGCCAGTGCGCACATGAAAGGTCAACTCTGGTGGGAGAGAGGCGCATCAGAAGACTACCCTCACATTGGCATCATGCATGAGGTCTACGACGTCCCTGCTGGCAACTGGGAGAACATATACCAGAATTTCCGGCCATTCGGAGTCCGTAAGTTGGCCTCATGTCGCTTTGGTATGGAGTTATGGCTAATTGAATTAGTGAACGCGCAATATCCAGTGTCAGTCGCTGGCGAAGAAACTACGGGTATCAAGGAAAAAGAGACAACGCGATGGATGAGTGGGCTTCGAGGCGCAGAAGGGAAGAATTGGAAAACCATGCATTCCAGGATGGGCCGTAAAACCGTGTTTGGGGCTTTAAAAACGACCTGATTCGTTATTGAAGGTCTGTGTGATTTGGTATTACAATTGACGACTTTAGCGGGCGTTTGGGATTGGTGGTCGGTGGAAAGCATGAGCATCTAGAAATGTATTGTAATTAACAATCCATTGAGATGAATCTCAACACGCGGTTCTTTGACTTGCGAAACATGCAAGGGCCATGTGCTCACATACGGCGCGTGGAAGTAGCAGGCGAACAGCGAGCCCAAGAACTTTTGTTTGCTATACTTCACGGGTCACGTCACTGGTCAGAAGATCTCCATTACCTCAGCTATGCCAGTCACTCTCTCCCGTTACAGCACCTCTATTTCTTCAAAGACTTAGGCGTTTAGTGTGTCCTGAGCGTTGACAAAACATGAACTAACAGTGGCCGATTGACGATATCTTTGCGAGTCCCAAGAAACTACAATTTGACTCTCCACTCTCAATGTCCGGTGTGAGCTCCTGTATGTACAGTTTCAAGGAGATTTGCTAAAGCTTCCTCATCGTCGCTTTGACATTGCGGAAATTAAACTTCTATCCCCATCCTCTCGAAGAGACGGTCAAAATTGTGGCTGTACTCGCTCGTATACCAATTTTCTGCTCCCCACAATCTTCCCCCGTGTTCAAAAATAGAATAATCCATGCCTGCGCCACTGGTCAACTCATATCACTGCTCGAACGCCTGGCCACTCTTCCAGTTCCCTGAACCAACGGTAAAGCTCAGCAACTTGGGAAGTTCCGTGGACATACGATCCAGTATCGCATGCCAGCGAAGTGCATTTCTAACCAGAAATTATGGTCCATCGTTTTTCATACAGATGGGCGCTAGGCCGGGGAACAAAGCTTGCGCCTGCTCTTCCCTGAAGCCGAGAGCTGTGACAACAGTACAGTCGTCGAAGATCAATTGTTCTAGGGAGGACGAATGCGCCGCAATCCAGTCGATCTGCCAATCAAATGCGATCGTGAAGTTGCCGAATGCGAGTGATTTGAGCTGCCGAAACGGTGGAATCTCGCGGAAGTCGACCAACAGCCACACGCCCCAATAACAATCGCCGCACAAGCTCATTTTCGTGAGCTGTTAGGATAGTGGCTTAAGCCTATCTAATGTTTTTGCAATTAATCTAGCTAGCGAAAGGCTTAAATTTTAGGCTTAAGCTAGCCTCTAATAACGTATTCCACCATTACCTCAGTCAACCTATTACCTTGGTTAGTTCTTTTTGCACTAAAAAACGCTCTTTCTTGGCACCGCTATCTCAACAACTACTTAATAGAATTCTCTAAAAAGTTAGTCGCAAAGCTGCATCAATATAAGGATTATTATCCTTGACCGACTAAGCTCCAGCTTACGTAAGTAAGGAGTTATTAGAAAAAACCTAAATTACAGGGGTCTACAAATACTATCTTAGGAACTACTAAGGCTATAAAGCTAAGGTTATAGACTATAGAAGTACATGTAACGTAATCCACCATCG